>LNFM01022212.1_pt1 | contig 10216 bp, 13 predicted proteins | sample 596031 | NCBI WGS metagenome assembly LNFM01 (sample SAMN04254537, study PRJNA301005) | activated carbon metagenome | isolation source: dual media filters at the Ann Arbor, Michigan drinking water treatment plant | place: USA: Ann Arbor | reverse complement strand
GCCGCAGGAGCACCTTCTATAGTCGCTGTCATCTCGTAGGGAATAGGCCTCAACAAGGCCGCCCGCTCACTATGGTTTTCATGACTGTCCTTCATCGACCACTCCCACTCTGTATTCGTCACGTTGCCCCCCACTTGATATTGAACGGATGATACTACCCTACTTTGTGCTTATTGTCAGGAACTCATCAAGAAATTACCTATTTCGCTTAAAATCAGTCCCACTCCATTTTCCTAACGATGTTCGTCACTCTAGTTGGAATTCAAAGCGACAACAATACCGACGATGTAGGTTCTGCATTCTCAAAGGTATATGTTGACTCCCCCAAAAGTGTTATATAGTATGCGCAGCTAACAAGAGAGCTTTGACACTCTCTCTTAAGCGGGTTAGCTATCGTCTATTATTGCCACACTCTCCCCAAGACACGGACTTACTTCTTATGGCTGATAGCCCCAACACCGTTGACCCAAAAGACGGTTTTGTAGATCAACGCGCAGGATCAGGTATCGTAGTTCTCTCCGCATCCATGCAGCTGCTCCACATGAATCGGCAAGCGTCTGAGCTTGCAAAAAAAATCAATGCTGTTGAACATGGCGGGCAGACGGCCAAATCAGCCCATGGAGTTCTTCCCACAGCCCTCACGGAACTATGCGGCGAAATTATAAAAGCCCTACACGTCCGAACAGAAGCAAAGGACTGGGAACAATTCGAGTTGAAACGTGTGGCAGGAGACCCAAATCAACCCATTCTGCTCAGAGGATTCGGGCTTCCAGACCGCGGTGGCGTTCAGAACGCCAGACTCGTCGTCACCATGGAGGAGATCGGGCGGAAGCAGAATTTGAATGCCGAACATGCGCGTGATCGATTTAATTTGACCAACCGCGAGCAAGCAGTCGTCGAACATCTTGCAAAGGGATGGACAAATAAGGAGATTGCAAATGCACTTGAAATCACTGAACAAACGGTGAAAGAGCACATCAAGCATATTATGCGAAAAACGAACGCTTCGACTCGCACCGGGATTCTCGTCCACATGTTTAATTCGTAACCGCTTGAACTGCGTGAAGCGCAATAAGGGCGGAGTTTTGAGTTGAGAGTGGAAAGTTGTGAGTTTCTTGTTTCGAGTCGCATCATGCCACTGCGCGACTTGCCACTTACTACTTGCATCTTGTTACTTGAACCTTGCCACCCCTCCTTTCTCTCTCTCCTACCTGTTGCAAAGACACCACAGTGAGTAGCCTTTCACACATTCAGATCCATCGATATTTAGAATACAAACAATAAATCAATCACTTATGTAATTTTAATTCAGGCCCGTTGATTGCACTAGACTAGGCAGTTATTGCCGTGATAAAAAGCCGCGGCATCCATAAACTCAGAAATGGAGATTGAGACAGTGCAGCAAACTTCGCGGGTCAAAACGTTGGTGCTGGGATTGATCGGGGTCGTCGTGCTGGCTTCTGGGTGCCAAACCAATCACTCCATTAACACGGCTGTTCTTGACAATAGCAAGTTCATGTCGCTCTGGGAGACCTACAGCGATTGTAAGCTCTCGTCAGATTTTAACCGGGCCAGCGCAGGCATGCAGCAACTCTCGTCGGCTGCCATCCTCTCCCAACAGAATGAGGGCTATGATGGATTTGTGCTTCCCTTGCCGACTCAGCTAGAACGGCTGGTTAGCAACCCCGCTAACCGCTTAGCTGTTGATCTTCATGCAATGACTGCGGCCTGCTCACTTCACACGGGACAACTCGCCCTTCACGAAGGGCACGTTGATGAGGCTCGTCACGCGTTTACATCTATCCTCACACTCAACCAAAATCTTTCGCCCTATTATGTCTTGCAAGCGAAACGATTCCTCACCGAACTTGAACGGGGAATCGACATTGCGGCCAAGACACCATAAGCTTACCCCCTCGCTCCGATAACCGATCGATACAGCTGTACATATTGTTGTGCAGCTTGTGTCCATGAAACATCCGTGCTCATTCCAGTCTGTATCATGGAACGCCATGTGTCCTGCTCTTGATACACGGACAATGCCAGCAGTATCTCCGTCAAAAGCGCATCCGACGACGAATCGACGACATGTTGATGGTTTAAACGGGACAATGGTATCTCTCAATCCGCCCGTACGTCGAACAATGGGAACGGTACCATATCGAAGACTATAGAGCTGGCTCAGTCCGCAGGGCTCATAGCGGGAAGGCATCACCAACATATCTGCGCCTGCCTCGATCCGGTGGGCAAGTCCTTCGTCGAAACCGATGTGCACGGCTATGCGATCAGGATAGGCGGATTTTGCCTTCAGAAACTCCTGCTCCAGATGATGATCCCCGGTGCCTAATATGGCAATCTGAGGATTCAGCAGCATCAGTTCTGGAATAATATCGAGCAGCAGGTCAAAGCCCTTTTGGGAAGTCATTCGGCCGATCAGAGCCAGAAGCGGCACATTGCGGGCCGGCAACCCGAACTCTTTCTGCACTGCCCGCTTGCACACCTGTTTGCCCGACAAATCACTGGCTGTGTAGCAGGCCGGCAAGTAGGGATCTCTCTCAGGATTCCACAGAGCGACATCAATACCATTTGTAATTCCCTGTACGCCGGCGGCCCGGTTCGCAAGCACCCCTTCGAGCCCACAGCCGAATTCCTTGGTCATAATCTCTTTGGCGTATGTAGGACTGACCGTCGTCACTGCATCTGAAAAGATGATCCCACCCTTCAAACAATTGACCGACCCGTAGAACTCGAGTCCGCTCGGCGTAAAGAAGTCCGCCGGAAGCCCTGTCTTTGAAAACTCTTCGCTGGTGAAGACCCCTTGATACCCCACATTATGCAATGTCAACACGGTCTTCAGCAGCTCAAGCCCCTCGCGCTCCTGGGTCAGCGCGTTCAGATACACCGCGCACAATGCCGTCTGCCAATCGTGCAAGTGAAGAACGTCTACCGTCTCTTTACGTGATCTCCCAAGAAACCGCACCGCGTGAAGAACCGCCCGACAGAACAAGACAAATCGCTCAAGATTGTCCGGGTAATCCCCGCGTTCATCTTGATAAAGCCCTGGGCGGTCGAAGTAGGGATCATAGCGAACCCCTAAGATCCTGAGTGGATACAGCCCCCCTGCGACCGGCACAGTCACTTCCTCCAGCACCACCTCTGCTGGTAGGCCTGCAGTGGGAATCCGACATCGCATGACAGTCTGACGTGGTTGATCAACGCTGGAAAAACTCCGGTAACCGGGCAACAGTACCGTGACTCGATGCCCCAGCTTAATAAATTCTTGTGGCAACGCGCCCACGACATCTGCCAATCCCCCTGTCTTGGCAAAGGGAACCGCTTCGGATGCTGCTATCGCGATATTGAGAGGCTTTTCTTGAGGAATTGACGGCATGGAGTTATCGTTCGTATCTCATTTTACGAGAAGGGGGTCGCGTTCATGGGGCGAGACGCGCGGGACTCACGAGAAGAGCGGGACAAGTCAAGAGCTCGATCTCCCCGAGTCGCGCTTGTCGCGCATTTCGCGCATCCCTCGTTCGCGCCTAGTGCATGACGCGCTACGCTAGCCCGAACTAAGGTCTGGGTGCACCTTCCAATCGTGTTTTAAAGCGATCCTCGTATGCCCACGTTTCTACAATCGTCCGCAGCTCCTCAGCCTTAAGCTCTTCCTTATAAACAAGGCGCTCCTCAAGAAATACCAATAGCCACCCGCGATCAGGATACGCAAAAAACAACCCCTCCCCAGCGTGAACTTCCGCACTCCATCCCCTCGGGGTCTCGCCTGTCACCACACGCATGCTCGGAATCATACGTTGATCCGACATGACAAAAAAATGGGTGAACAGACTTCGATGGTGAGGAGGCTCCCCCCACACATTGACGACGGCCCGGGCGGTGACATGATCGAGTACAAGATTGTTCGCTTTTACGAGTCGTTCCTGCTCCGCCAATGTCGGCATTCCCTTACACCCAACCACAGCGATGAGCGCCAGCACATTCCCAAATACACACATCATTCGCAGAGCCTGCTGACAAACAAGAACAGATGGCAACCTAAAGCCTGTCACAACCTCTGTTCTCCCTATCACATCAACCTCCTGGATTTTGCTTCAACCGGCTTGACAGGCTGGCAGATATCGCACTGACATAGTTTCCTCAATAACGAATAGGCATAAATGCCGGTATCGTGGCCATCGCTCCATCGGAATTGAAATGCATAGCGTCCAACCGGCTGAATATCCTGCACCATGATGAGCAAGGGCACGTCTTCGCCTTTCAACCGGCGCTCTCCCGTCCACTCGTCCACGCACGCTGCGCAAGGACAGTGCAGGCGAAGATATCGAACCGGATAGACACTGTGATGGCCGTCGTTCCACTGAATGCCCAAGACCCCTTTATCAAGCCACTCCATATCACGTGGCTCAAGCGAATTCGCCGTCATACCCTCACCTCTCATGTAGAATCATGTCATTCAGACAGACCGCGCGGATGACAAAAAATCAACCGGCGGGATCCGCTTGCCGGCGACGACCGTCACATAGCCTTCGATCGCCGCTTCAATTTCACTCCGTACTTGCCCGGAGGCTCTGAGTCGGGTGACCAGTTCCGGAGCCAGCCGAACGGCTTGCTGGAGAAATGCCAGGCTGCCCGGTGAAAGCGGCAGACAGCGAACCCGTTGTCGCGCAGCGCACACCAGACACACAAGTCCCCCGGCCACGGGCGAAAATTGCGGCCCCCCGGTCAACTGTACTTTTCCGCAGGCGACACAGTGATCGGTCTGTGGACGAAACCCGGTCAGGCCCAACAGTCTGATTTGAAACAACAACGCGGTATAGGCCGGATCTTTGCTCTGATGCAGCGAAGACAAGCCTCGCTCAAGCGTATCGAACAACAGCGGATCCGGATCCCCGTCAGGAGTGATCGCAGCCACTACATTGACCATCCGTGCCGCCGAATCCATTAAGCCGAGATCTTCACGCAAGGACTGGAACGACGTCGTGACATCGACATGCGATATCCGAAACAGCGAGTCCCCCGGCTTCTCGAACAAATCCAGCCGGCATACGGTAAATGGCTCAAGTGCTGCGCCAAAGCGACTTTTCTGACGTCTTGCTCCACGGGCCACTCCTCGAATCTTCCCCAAGCTTCTGGCATAACAGGTCACAATGCGGTCGGCATCGCCCCACTTGCGGCTCCGTAAGACAATCGCCGTCGATTTAACAAGCGGCATAGCGCAATAACCTAGGCGTTGGGGGTACGGCGCTGTGTGGATCTCGCGCCGTCGTTCACCGCAACTGGTCCAGAAAAATTGTTGCCAGCGTGAGATAGATCGTAATACCGGTAATGTCGTTGGCGGTGGTGACGAACGGTCCGGCTGCGACGGCCGGGTCCACCCCCATCCTCTTGAGCACGATCGGCATGATCGTAGCCATGCTGGTCGAAACCAGGAAGGCAATCACCAATGAGACTCCCACCACCACTCCTAAAAATCCCTGGTGCAGTCCCCATCCGACGATGGTCAAAATAACTCCGCATGCAAGCCCCATAACAAGACCGATCTTCACCTCACGAAAAAACACCGTCCAAACATCCGTCAATTCAACGAGGCCTGTCGCCAGCCCACGGATGATCAGCGTTGAGGATTGCAACCCCACGTTGCCACCCATCGCGGCGATGACAGGAATAAAACTGACGATCGCCACGACTTCTTGAATCGTGTAACGGAAGTACCACAAGATCGCTCCCGACAAAAGGCTCCCGACAAGATTGGTAAAGAGCCACGGCAACCGTAGCCTGGCCGATCCCAAGCTCGACGATTTCGAGACGGTGTCTTCTTCGATGGCGCCGGCCATCTTCAGCATGTCTTCCGTGGCTTCTTCGCGGATGACGTCCACGACGTCATCCACCGTGATGATCCCCGCCAATCTCCCATCCTTCTCAACCACCGGAATCGCGAGCAAGTTGTAACTGGCCACCTGGCGCGCGACTTCTTCCTGGTCCATATCAACCGTGACGCTCATCACATCCCGTGTCATAATATTCTTCAACGGCGTCGCAGGCAGCACCGTCAGCAGTTGGCGCAAGGACAGGACACCGACCAGGCGCTCATCTTTATCTGTGACATAGATGTAGAACACCATCTCCGCATCGGTGGCATGCTGCAGCCTGCGGATCGCTTCTTGGGCAGTGGCGTCCTCCGACAGAGAAAAGAACTCCGTCGTCATAATGCCGCCGGCGGTGTCTTTGGGGTATTTAAGGATGTCCGCGACTTCGGTGGAATCCTCCGTCTTCATTAAGGCGAGAATGTCTTTGCCCCGCTCCTCCGGAAGAAACCCAAGGATGTACGCGACATCGTCGGGCCCGAGATCCTTCAACAGCCAGGCCACGTCCGAATGCAACAGATCAGCCAACACCTCCTGAATGCTCTGCCCTTCCAGCTCGCTCAGTACCTGGCCGCGCTTGTTTTCTCCTCGGACCAGCTCAAACACTTCCCGCTTTTCTTTTGAAGACGAGAGGTGGTTGATGACCTTGGCGACATCGGCCGGGTGCATCCGTCCCAGCATCTTGGCAAGATTGGTGATGGCCCCGCGCCGCAACAGTCGCTGAACGGATTGCAGGACGATATCGGACTTGGTTTGCCCACGCTCCGCCTGATCGCGCAGCACATCCCGCAAGGCATCTTTCTCAGGCACGCGCGGACGCATGTCCTGTGGCTTTGGCTCGATCGGCCGTTCAGTGGGCTGCATCGTTACACCAAGTCTGAAAGTCATCACGCCGAGAAGTCGTCATGTCGAGCAGTCGTAAAGTCACCAAATCATTAAGTCGCGACGTCATCAGGTCGAATGTCATCAAGTCTGAATCCGAAGACTTTCGACTTTTTGACTTTCCGACTTGACGACTCTCTAATAGCCCAAGTCCGCAAGCGCCCGCTCATCTTCCCGCCAGGCTTCTTTCACCTTCACCCACACTTCGAGAAAGACTTTCATGCCGAATAACTTTTCCATGTCTTGCCGAGCTTGGGTGCTGATTATCTTCAGCCGCTCTCCCTGTTTCCCGATGATGATCCCCTTTTGAGTTTCCCGCTCCACAAGAATCGTCGCATAAATACGGGCAAGCCCGTTTTCTTCCTTAAACTGATCGATGTCCACCGCCACAGAATAGGGCACCTCCTGTTCTGTGGCCTGCAGAATTTTTTCGCGAATCATTTCACCCGCCAGCGTCCGCATCGTTTGATCGGTCACCATATCGTCGCCGTACGCGCCTTCGCCTTCTGAGAGAAACGGCATCGTGACGGCAAGCAGCCGATCAATATTATCTCCGGTCTCCGACGACACCGGCACCACCTCAGTCCAGGCATACAGCTTGCCGTAGCTCTCCAGCACCGGCAGCAGCTTGAACTTGTTGACCAGGTCGATCTTGGTGACGACCAGGACGGCAGGGCGCGGCCGCTTGGCAATGGCTTCTTTGACATAGTCTACCGCCGCGAGATCACCGGGCCCCGGCAGACTCGTCGCATCCATCAACACATACAACAGATCAGCCTCTTCCAACGCCTCAACCGCCGTCCGAACCATCCGCCGGTTTAAGAGATGCTGCGGCTTGTGCAAGCCCGGGGTATCGAGGAACGCAATTTGGCCATCCGGCACATGCACCACTCCCAGAATACGCGTCCTGGTCGTCTGAGGTTTGTCCGACACAATCGCAATTTTTTCACCCAGGAGGCGATTGAGGAGCGTCGACTTACCCACATTGGACCGCCCGATAATCGCCACGGTTGCAAACTTCATGGTTTCTCCGGATGTGTCTGTTCATCAGCCGGGCCAGGAGTCAGTTGATATACGGTCTCCCCTTTGCGCACATAGCCCAGCCGCTCCCTGGCCAGCTGTTCAATCTTTGACGGATCATGCTGCAGGCGACCAATGTCTTTCCGCAACAATGCTGTTTCTTCACGTAATGCCGATAGCTCCTCGTCAAGCTGGACCGCATGATCACGCATGGCAAGGTATCGCGGAAGTCCCATCTCGCCGAAGAATAACGCGACCAACAGCCAGACACAGGCGCCTATGCCTGCCGCTTGGGCGACCTTCACCATGCGGCGCTCCCAGTCCAGCCAATGCCGCCCGCGATTTTGCTTGATGATCATCTGCGCTATCCCACATTACTCATGACGGTTCATGGCGTTACAGTAGCTTCTGCGCGACAAGCGCGAAGCGCGCGACTCGCGTGACACGTAAGTCCGGCCTTGCCACTCTCGCTTTTCACGCAAGTCTCGCGAGTCCCGCGTGAAATCATCTTGCTACGACCGGCTCGGCACAGCGTCCCGGCCTCGATAGATTGCCGCCGTACCCAACTCCTCTTCGATCCGGAGCAGCTGATTATACTTCGCGACTCGATCTGTTCTGGACAACGATCCGGTCTTGATCAGCCCGCTGTTGGTGGCGACCGCGACATCGGCGATCGTTGTATCCTCTGTTTCACCCGACCGATGCGAGATAATCGCCGTATCGCATCCAACGTTTCCGTCAAAGTTCCGATCTGGTTGAGCTTGATAAGAATTGAATTGCCGATCCCTTCCTTGATCCCTCTTGAGAAGATGTCCACGTTCGTCACAAAGATATCGTCTCCGACAAGCTGCACCCGCTTGCCCAACTTTTCCGTGAGCATCTTCCAGCCCTTCCAATCCAACTCGCTGAGACCGTCCTCGATCGAGAGAATCGGATAGCGGTCCAGCAACTTGCCGTAATAGCCGACCATCTCTTCAGAAGACCGTTCCGGATTTTTCTCCGCCTCGAGCACGTAGCGGCCATTCTCGTAGAGTTCACTCGCTGCGCAATCCAATGCCATCGCAATATCTTTCCCCGTCTTGTATCCCGCCTGTTCAATAGCCTGCGCAATGAGACTGAGGGCTTCCTCGTTGGATTGCAGATCCGGCGCGAACCCGCCTTCGTCGCCCACCGCCGTATTGAGTCCCTTCTTCTTCAAGATGGCCTTCAGCGAATGGAACACCTCCGTCGCCATCCGCAGCGCCTCGCTGAATGTCTGCGCCCCGACCGGCATGATCATGAACTCTTGAAGATCAAGGCGATTGTCGGCATGGGCCCCGCCGTTGATGATGTTCATCAGGGGCACCGGCAGTACACGGGCATTCGTTCCACCAAGATAGCGGTACAGCGGCTGCCCCGTTTCACTCGCCGCCGCCCGGGCCACAGCCAACGATACGCCAAGAATGGCATTGGCTCCGAGCTTGCCTTTTGTCTTGGTACCGTCCAATGCAATCATTGCCCGGTCGATACCGGCTTGATCAAACGCTTCTTTGCCGAGCAACTCAGGCGCAATCACTTTTCTGATATTGGCCACGGCCTTGGAGACCCCCTTGCCCATCCAGCGTTTCTTGTCGCCGTCACGCAGCTCAATGGCTTCCTTTTCGCCGGTCGAAGCCCCGGATGGCACCGCCGCTCTCCCCATCGCCCCGCTTTCCAGGGTCACTTCCGCCTCAACCGTCGGGTTCCCCCGTGAATCCACAATCTGCCTGCCTTTGATCTCGCGAATAGCGCTCATAGTCGCTTTGCTCCAGTTAAAAAGTCATCAGGTCTGAAAGTCGCAAGTCGTCAAGTTCACCGGATAGATAGTCGTAACGTTGAACACCCTACGGCTTGTCTACCGCCTCCGATAGATCTCTCGCCGATGCCCAATCATATGAATGATAATCGAACGTTCTTCATGAAGAAGTTCATAGACGACGCGGTGGTCGCCAACACGCAGCTTGAACAACCCCTCAAGATCTCCAGTGAGCGCTTCCATATGTGCCTCTCCAAAATTTTCTGCCAGCCAACGCACTCGATCAACAATTCGCCTGGCAACAGGCTTGTCCAGCTTCGCAAGGTCTTTCGAGGCCGCATCCAGAAGACGAACGCGATACATACGGTCAATTGAGCTCCAGCCGCTTGACGATTGCGGTCAATGACTCTCCCCGTTCGCCTGCGACCACAGCCTTTCGTTGCCGTGCCAAGCGGTCCTTGATTGCCCGCCTCAACACCAACCCTTGGTCAGGGTCACCCAAGAGTTGCAGCAACTTTTTCTCGACCGTCGACTCAATCATTTCTTTCAACTCGCTCTTTGTCATCTTAGCCACAGTCACCGCCATGTCAGTTCTCCTTGCGCAAGCACGGGAGTCTACCTGGTCGTTCCCTCTTGCTCATCCTGCTAATTTCCTCTTGAG
>LNFM01013744.1_pt1 | contig 10216 bp, 7 predicted proteins | sample 596031 | NCBI WGS metagenome assembly LNFM01 (sample SAMN04254537, study PRJNA301005) | activated carbon metagenome | isolation source: dual media filters at the Ann Arbor, Michigan drinking water treatment plant | place: USA: Ann Arbor | reverse complement strand
GCTTAAACGGTGGGTTACTTACGATGTAATCAAATTTCTGAAGTTTGCCTTTCTTGTCCTTATGATAGGGGTCGAGCAGCGTGTTACCCTTCACAACATTCGGAATGGAATGTACCAGGTTGTTGAGAATTAAATTCAACCTCAACAGGTTAGATGATTTCTGAGAAATATCCTGAGAGTAAATAGTGCACTTGTCTTCGCCAATTTCGTGTGCCAGGTTCATGAGTAATGTGCCCGAACCAGCACTAGGATCGTAACAGGTTACATTTTTTACTTTACCCTCCACGAGGCACTTAGCCATAATTTTGGCTACCGCATGGGGCGTAAAATACTCAGCATACTTGCCGCCACTGTTAGTGTTGTAATCCTTAATGAGGTACTCAAAAATTGTGGCGTAAAAATCAAACTTCTCATGAAAGATATTCTCAAAGCTGAAGTTCACCAGTTTATTAATGATGGCCTTGCAGAATTCATTGCGCTTGTCGGTTACATACTTACTGATGTTCTCGAACAACACAACCTTTTCGCCACCTTCGGTTACTACAGAAAAGATGTCGCTGTTCTCTTTCGCAATGTCGAGCAGCGTTTGATCAAAAAGTTCTGCAAACTTCGCCTTGTTCTGGTTGGCAAATAAGCTGGAAATAAATTGCTTCGGTGCCAGGCGAGCCGTGTTTTCATTCAGCTGCATGGTCAGCATCTCATAATCATCTGCCTTGAGTTTGTTTAAAGCAGCATCCAGTTCTTTACGTTCCAACTTGGCCAGCTTTTTATCTGTCTGCTTTATTTCGTGAATAAACTTATCGTTCAAAAATTTATACAGAAATACCTGCGTAATGATTTTAAACTCGTTGCCATCGTTGCCTAATCCATAATTAGCGCACACGCTTTTCAGGTTATCGATCAGCTCTTTGGTCTTCTTCTCAAATTCAATGTTCGTGCTCATCTTACTTCTTCTTTTTAACTCCGGTCTTTTTTTCAAATTCTTTCTCCGCTTTCTTTTGTCCTAACAGGTTTTTGGCATTTAAAGACGTCACCACTTTCTTACCTGTTTTAGATTCCAATTCACTGAGGGCCACTTTCGCAACGTTGCCACCTTGTTTGGCTACCACTTTACTTTCATCAAATGTTCCTGGTTTAACCGCTTCCGAAATGTCTTTCACAGATGCCTCGGCCAGCATGTTCAAAATCAATTCGGTGTTAGTCATATTGTCCCGAAGGTTTTCTTTCTTCAAGCCTTTCAGAATTTTATATTCTTTGGTGGTTTTGTCAGACCATGCTTTGGTAATGATGTCGGTAAGGGTTGCAAAGTGAACGCCTTCTTTCAGTCCGCGTTTTTTCCATTCGTTTGTAAGCTCTTTCCGAATCTCAATACTTTTTAAGCGTTGGTTAATCCAGTTTTCTGAATAACCCAAATTTAGATACTGTTGAAGTGCGCGGTCAATAGACAATTCAGGATCTTGCATTTCGTCCAATCTTTCGGAGGCTACCTGAGCCAACCAAACTTTAAAGGGCTCTGCTTTTGGTGATGGGATGGATTGGATAAGGCGGAAAAGTTGTTCGGTATCGGCAACATCGGTTAAGCGCATTTTACCATCCGGTGCTTCCATTTTCAAAGCGTTACAATTTGTAACGGTTTCATTCCCCTCGTCTTTTAGTCGCTTTTTAAGTACCCGCCAATAGACCTGAGGATTAGGACTGTCGGTTAAAACAGAAATAACATCAACAATAGAGAAATACCATTTCTCTTGTTCTTCATCCCAAAGACTTCTTACCTTTTTGTCTTCAAAAACTTTTATTTCATTCTGTTTTTCCATGCTTGTTATTTCAATTTCAACCGTGACAATCGGTCACGGTTTTCAGGCCGCTCTTCCTAAAAATTCATTCATGTATTCTTTTACAATCAATTGATTAATGCGTTTGGAGGTAGCGGCATCCAGTGGCATCTGGTGTTTGTTTTTAATCTGATCAATCACCAGTCGCAAAATCATTTTCTCCACAAAGCTTTCATTCTCCAGGATGTTGGAGTTTTGAAGAATCTGGGTATCTACTTCCTGCTTCAAGGCACTCAACACTTCAAATAGTTTTGCTTCACTTGGCGTGAGCGGGTCTTTTTCCATAAGGCGTTTGTGGATGCGCGCATACTTTTCATCGTTTTGATATTTGGCACGCAACAACTGATTCTTGCGTTCCAGTTCGCGTGCCTTATCGTAAATTTCGTTCAGCGCTTTTATGTTCGCCTCCATTTCTTCCTTCGTCACCTCGGAAAGATTCTTTTTCTTAAACAGCCTTTCCAACTCTTCCTTAAGACTTATGAAGACCGGATCTTTCTGATCGAAATTGCCACCCAACTTTTCGCGTGTACGTTGCAAGGTATTGCGCAATTGATCAGCCAGTACCATCTCCTCTTCTTTCACTTTTGTAAACGCAAAGATTACATCTTCCAGGGCGAGGTTTAAGAGGTTGGTGGTTTCATCGCTGCTCTCCAATGCTTCGCGGGCATTAATAAGCGCAAGATGGTTATTGGCTTCACGTGCCAACACGGTGAGTTTTTGAAAATCCAGTTTATCGAGTAAGTCGTAATTACCGGAAAGCCGGATGAGGTTATAAAGCTCACGGGCAGTATTCAAGGCACGGGTAATCTTGAGCATTTCAGCCCGGTTAGTTATCTGCGATACTTGTTGCGAAAACACTTCTGCGTTCTCCGTATCGAAATGAAAAAGTACTTCCTTAATGTTCTGAATGTCCTTTTCTATTTCTGCCGGAGTCTTAAACAAATTAGAGTAGTGCTCCATTTCATCACCCAATTCTTCCTGCAATTCGTTGAAGTAATCCTGATTGGTTTTCTTGAATTCTTCTTCGATGTCGGCAAAGTCTACTACATAACCGTAGCGGAAGTTTTTATAGGTTCGATTTACACGCGTGAGCGCCTGAAGTAAATTATGTTTCTTAATCAACCTGCCGAGATACAGTTTCTTTAATCGCGGGGCATCAAAACCGGTGAGCAGCATGTTGTAGACAAAAAGTAAATCAGTCTTGCCATCCTTAAAAGCATCAATCAACTTTTCCCGATCCTCTTTGGTACCGATATCAGAAAGAATAATGGAAGCAGTGTTAGGCTTAAACTTTTTCTTTTTGTCTTTCTTATAGCTCAATTCAGGCTCAGCAGCCATCGGTAACTCAATCTCATTTACCTTCCTGGCATACTTGTATTGAAATATCTCATTCAGTTTCTCTGCCTGTTCAGAGGAATCACAAATAACCATACCGCCAATGGTAGAATCATCCATGGTAGTGCGGGCCTTTTCAAAGTCCTCTACAATATATTTAAGCATGGGCTCAACAAAACTATCATGCGCATACACTTTTTTCTTCTTGCCCTCTCCTTTCAAAATATCAATTTCCTCCAGGGCCTTTTTCATCTCAAGTTTATACTTCGTTTCAATCTCTTCTCTAATCAATCGAAGTGTATATCCATCGGCAATGGAAGCATTGTAATAATATTTATGAATGTAGTTACCAAATAGAGCTCGGGAGTTGTAATCACTGCCGAGTAAAGGTGTGCCTGTCAACCCAATCTTGATGGCATTAGGATCAGACTCGTTCAGGTTAGCCAGAAAACTCCCCTTGGGGTTGTAGCTTCTATGAACTTCATCCAGAAAATACACTCGTTGAATGTTTAAGTTATAGTCAGCATTGCGTGCTACACTTGGGTCATCCTGAAACTTCTGGATGTTTACCACTGTAATTTCGCGTTTACCCGAGTCGTTGTGAATTACGATGGTAGTCTTAATGTCTTTTACAAAATCAATCTTGGAGTCTATTTCGTGCACTACCAAACCCCTGCTACGGAATTCTTTGGCCGCCTGAATCAAAAGGTCAAGACGATCTACAATAAAATAGAACTTTGGAATGATTGACTTGTTCTGAAAATAGTCGGTGAGACACTTTACATTGTAATAGGCCAATGCCGTTTTACCACTACCTTGAGTATGCCAGATGATTCCTTTTCTTATTCCTTCATCTAATTTCTTCTGAATTGCCTTTGAAGCAAATAGCTGTGGATAGCGCATGACGTGCTTTTGTAAGCCTTCTTCACTCTTCACATAAGCAAATGCATACTTCAGAAGGAATGCCAAACGATCACGTTGCAACAGAGAAGTGCAGACTCTATTCGTTGGGCTATCAGGATTCTTGTTCGTTAGAAACTCCTGCGAGTTTTTAATCCCCACATAGTTGGTATCTTTCAAAACAAGATTTTCAATATCTTCATCAGCCGGCTTCAGAATTTTGTTCAGTTCAAACTTTTCTTCTTCACGGAAATAGTTGAGTATAATCTTTCCATAAGAAGATGTTCCATAAAATGCGCCTTCCAACTGTTGAAGAGCATCCTCCTGATATTCCATATTGTTAGAGAATATCATGAGTTGGGTGATGTTCACAAAGTTTCGGAACTTCTTGTTTTGAGACCGCTTCTGCATTCTGTTGATCTCTGCCTGTATGCCGTCCTGATTATTCGGCTTCTTTACTTCAATGAAGATCAGCGGCATTCCATTAATCAGCAACGTAATATCCGGTCGAAATTCTTCGTCATCTTTTTTGCATGGCAACTCTGTAACAACATGAAAGGAGTTGTTATCAAAGTTTTTAAAGTCAATAAGGCGTACACCGGATTGGTCTATCAGTTTTTCATGGAAGACTTTACCCAAATCTTCGTTCTCTAAAGAAAGAGCAATTTCATCATAAAGCCGCGAAAGATCACCCGTTGTTAATTTGAGGTCGGAATTGATTCTCGTAATACTCTCCTTAAAGATGTCTGGGAAGATATTGTTTGTCTCATCCCATTTGGCCTTGTTCAACGAAAGGTAGGTGTAACCTAATCTGCACAAATGCAGAATGGTTGGGATTTTTACACGTGAGTCTTCGTTGAAAGCCATTAAGACAACTTTAGTCTCTTTACTATGTTCCTTACACCTATCGGTATATCTAGAATCTTTCTAAAATTAACCTAAATCCTTTAAACCTCATGAAATTACAATGGGGATTTTCCCGTACTGATACGGGGAAATTCCCGTTGATTTAATGGGGGGAAATGACTATGCAATCAATTGATAATGAACAATTGATAATGGATAATGGACAATCCTGACGTTCCGCTTTGCTCCAGTCAGGACAAGTAATTGACGTGTCGCGTTATACCCAACCCGCGTGAGGGATGGTAAGGGTGGCGTTAGCCAGCCCCGATGAATCGGGGCCGAAGCGAAGCGGAGCCCTGCACAGCCCGACCCCGAGGTACGAGGGGGCACGCCCTTAACATTAATTGATCTGCCTACGCTGAAGCTTCCGCCTTCACTTAAGTTTCGGGCGGACAAGCCGGCAGACAGGCAACACTGAGTTAAACCCCTTTTTATACTTCTATCCTTCAATTACTTGCAAAATATTGCTAAAAATATTAGCACGGAATACTTCCGCCTTGTTATACTTGTGGCCATGGGAACAGCAAACATGCAACGGGAACAAAAGCGGCTGGAGACCATTATGCCGTATGAGCTACGGGCGGTATTTGATGAACAGGATATTGAGAAGACATGGACCTACCTGTATGATACGTTTCACTTTAACATTAAAAAGTGGAAGGAATTGTATGCGATAGAATTGGAGAACAGTCCGCGGGTGTTAACGAAAATGGAGGTGTTTGCCCGGTTTGGCAAAGCGAATTTTGAACGGGTGCTGGAACATATTCTGGTGCGCCAGGCGCATAGCCAGACGTGGTTCAGGTTGATGCAGTATATCGTGAGGGATAAGTTGAGGGAGAAGAAGAAGGAGGCGTATCAGGAAAGGAGTTATAGGAGGAATACGTAGCGTCAGGTTTTCTTTATTTAATACACACACTAACTTTATCTGTAATCAGGCTGCATCAAACTTTCTTTCTTTGTCCTTTTTTGTCTTGACCTGCCTATGCCGAATCCGCCAGATGGCGGAGCAGGCAGGTACAAAAAAGGACCCCGTCCGACCGGATAGTTTTAATCATTCATTAAACATTGTTTGGTCATCCGGGCGGGGAAAAAAGATCAAGAACGATCCGCCAGATGGCGGACAGGCCAGCGCTCTTCAAGTTTCACTTATAAGATTAAATACTGTTTGGTCATCCGGGCGGGCAAAAAAGTTCAAGAACGATCCGCCAACTGAACTACCCTTTAAGTCGGGGCCAGATTACCCACCACCAATTTTTGTTGTGTGTAATCCAACTCCACCGTCTTGATGGCTTCGCCTTTGTCGATGGTGATAATGATCTCGCGTTCGAAGCGTGAGTCATAGGCATGATGCACATAAAATAATTTGTTGCCTTGCGGGATCCGGATTTTTCCGGTAAACCACGAAGCTACCACTCCATTACCATGCACTTTCGGAAATAACATTTTCCATGAGTACGGGATTATTTTTTTCCAAAAGATAAAGTTACTTTTTTGTACGCTTCCTTCGATATCCCGAAGAATGAGGAGGTGGTCATGCAGTTCCCATGTTGCAACATATCCGCGCTTACAACTTTCGGTGGATTGAAAGACCGGTCTCTTTTTAGGATATAAGTCCCAGTAGGATTCGAGTGGATTGGAATACAAATCCATTTTGGTTCCATCCAGGATCAGGAAATCGGGAAGTTGTGCCGCCATACTGGTATAAAATTGATGATGTAGCCGCACCTTGACGAAGCAAAGGTAAGGTTACCTGAACGGTTGTTAAAATAGTTACTCTATTGATAGCAGGATGGGAAGGTGAATGACAAAGAGAATCGATTGTCTGTGTAAATAATCTACATTATTTTTTCAGGTTGGCATTACAATACACACGAACACCGGGTTTTAGAATCATTCATCCGGAAAATTGTTAGCCCATAGAGCTTTCCAAACAATGGTATGATTTTGTGTGCTGTTGCAGCGTTAAGAAATCATAACTCAATTCAGTAGCTCATGAAGAACCCCGGAAAGTCATCTACCCTTGCCCTGTTGGTTGTAATGCTTATTCTCAGCGCCTTTGGTTGCCAAAGCAAAAAGAAAGCGATGGAAGCCTCGTACCTGGCCGGTGAAAAAGCCCGCATGGAACAGGAAGCAGCAGCGCAGAAGGAAAGAGATGCCGAATCAGCACGCAAAGAAGCCGAAGCAGAAGCGCAAAGAAAAGCCGAAGCAGCCCGTGCCAACGAACCTGCCGATGCTGCCATCAACACGCGCGTGAATAATTATTTTGAAGCCACCGCACAGGCCAGTACCGTAGCCGCGGCCAACGCCACCATTGCGGATGCCCTTACGCTCTTCGCCTCTCCGGAAACACCCGTGCTGATCGTAATCAGTGAAGAAGGTGGCCAGAAAGATTATGACCGGCCCACGACCATCAGGGACTATCTCAATTACATTAAAGATCAGAAGAAGAATAGTAACCGGATCTCGAACGTAAAAATGGACAGCGCTGGTAAAATAACCGAAGTAGAAGTAAGGAAACCCCTTTGAAACTGAACCAAGTCTTTACATTCAAAAATTTTTAACCATGAATAAATCTCCTGTTACTTTATCCACGTTACTTCTTTGCATGCTACTGTCGTCCACGCTGATGGCGCAGACGGGTGAGGTGAGCCCGGCACGGAAACTGGCCATCGACTCGCTGGCGCTTGAAAAAGTGCGGGACCTGAGTAAATACATCAGCATCATTGGCAATAAAGAAACAGCATTCTCCGAGGCTACCCGCGTAATGGATCGGGCCGAAGAACTTTTTACTCCGGGCAGTGAAATGGGTGTATCCTCACTTTCCAGTCAGGAGGTTACGTATTACAAAGTACGCAAGTACTTTGAACACCTGGTGGCATTGAACTATGATCGCGTAACCATTAAGTGGTATGATATTCATTACATCAGTGACCTGGAACGTCAACCCGATGGACGTTATGTAGGTGTGATTACCATTTATCAACGTTTTGAAGGCGAATCGGATGATGGCATGAAATACAAAGACACCACCAAAAAAGATATTACAATTTATGTGGAGCGCAAGAAAACGCAGATACAGGGAAGGGTGATTGAATTTTGGGATGTACTGCTGGGCGATATCAGGGTAACAGAAACAGGAGCATAGGCATTCAACGATTTTAGGCTACGGGCAACTTGCTGCGAAAAGGGGTTTTGGTAATGTGGGAAGCCTGTAGCCTTTTTAAATCCAACTAGTTACTATGAAAGTGAGTTACCTGCTTTCCGTATGGATACTTTTTTCATTTCACCTGCAGGCCCAGTTGGTGGATGATATGACTGATGAAAGTAAACTCTTTGCCGAATCCAAACAGGTGAATCAGTTTTTCAGACGCTTCAACGGAGAAGAGGATGAAAAAGGAAACCGCTATACATCGCAAGACAAAGCCTATCGAAGTGCTAAACTCCGAAAGAAATATTTCAGCGTTCTGTTTGATGAAAATAACAAGGGAATCAATACATCGCTCAAGACTGAATTCGTAAATCAGGTAGTGGAGCGTGACGTTCCCTCTTTTCTGAATTTTCACGGACCTCAGTGGTTCTCTGAAGTGTCGGCAGTGTTTACAGCTAACGGCAAAGAGCAGCCGATTACACTATTTATGGAACTGGAAAAAGATCATCTGGGCTACAAATGGGTGATTCGAAAAGTGCATGCCGAAATGTACCTTCCCTACTTTGATCGCGACACAACCAAGGTTGGGAGGTTTCTTCATCCACTAAGTCATGAATTAGATTTCATGAACCTACATAAGGCATTTAATAAAAGTGATAGTATTAGTCAGTATACGGTTAAGCGTTTTATACCCGATCATCTTTCTGTATTTCTATACGAATTCAAAAAGGGAATTTTGAAATTCAAATCCGTTCGCGAAGTGAAATTTCATTTCTTTCAGGTAGATGGTTGGTATTTTGAACTGGCCGACTTTAACAGGCCCGGCTACAACACCGGTTGGCTGATTTCTAATCTTGTAAAATTAAATACGGATGCTGAAAAGATTCTCTTGCAAAGATATTTATTCCATGAGACGAAATAACTGGTTGCTGGTGCTCGTGCTGTTTGTTTGTTCGCTTCCGGTATTGGCACAAAAAAAACCGACTAAGAAACCAGCAAAAGTTGTTGACACAAAACCTGTGGTAACGAAACCTGATCTGGCTGCGGATGAAAAAAAAGTTCGGGATATGGTGGCCTTCCTGGAATTTATGCTCAACACTCTGGGCAATAGCAGCACCCCCATACGCGACAAAGAAATAGTGATCACAGAAAGTTATGCGAAGATCTTCCGCGATTCAAAAGTGCAGGTGGAAGATGATCTGGATAATGAACGGAAGGTTATTACCAATAAAGACGTAGTGGCATACCTGAAAGATGTGAATTTCTTTTTCCACGATGTAAGGTTTGAATTTACCATTGAAGATATTACCACCAGTACCCTACCCGATGGTCAAACGTTTTATAAAGTCACCACTACCCGAAACCTGAAAGGGAATACCGTTGACCTCACACCGGTAAATTCAACGCTTGCCCGATACATAGAGATCAATTACAATCCTGTTGATCAGGATCTTAAAATCGTAAGCCTTTATACGCACGAGTTTGATGAGAAGGTAGCCTTGCTGAGTTGGTGGAAGGAGATGCCAGCGGAATGGAAATCTGTATTCACGGAAAGACTTATCCTCTCGGATAGCGCTACCCTGACCGACCTCAAGACGATGGCCTCGCTCACCGAATTAGACATTAGCAATAATAGTAACATTCAGGATCTTACACCGCTTGCTCAATTGATTAACCTTACTTCGCTCAATCTGTCAGGCACACCCGTGAGCGATCTTACGCCCATCCGCAATCTTACGGAGTTGGTTGAGTTAAACATCGCCCATACTTCCCTTACAGATTTATCGCCCTTAAAATATTCTAATAAGATAAGCCGGTTGATGATGAACAACACGGCCGTGGTTGATATCACCGTATTGGAAAAAATGCCGGCATTAAAACACCTCGAAATGCGAGGAACCCAGGTTAGCAACTGGATGCCGCTTGCCAAACTGGTGGCATTGCAAGAGGTAGATGTCAGTAATACAAAAATTACCAGCCTCACTCCTTTTGAAAATCTTTTGACGATCACGGAATTAACGTTATCCAATACGCTAGTGGAAGATGTTGAACCACTAAAAAACCTGCGGATGCTTACGAAGCTTACGCTGGACAG
>LNFM01013743.1_pt1 | contig 10216 bp, 11 predicted proteins | sample 596031 | NCBI WGS metagenome assembly LNFM01 (sample SAMN04254537, study PRJNA301005) | activated carbon metagenome | isolation source: dual media filters at the Ann Arbor, Michigan drinking water treatment plant | place: USA: Ann Arbor | reverse complement strand
CGCATTGCGAATAGGCGGGATCGACGAACATGTAGGTGGTGTCGATGTTCAGCAGCGCCGGGCGGCGGCCGATGCCGATGCGGCGCGCGAAGCCGCCCTTGCGATAGGTCTCCAGTTCCTCATCCGGTACGAAGCCGCGCCATTTCGCCAGCTTCTCCAGTTCCTCGGCCATGCTCGTCTCCTCCGCTGCTGCGGAACGGTCGCGAAGCGGCGCGCCCACGTCAAGCGGGACTCACCCCGCAAGTTTCAACGTAATGATGCCGCCGAGGATCAGCGCGATACCGGCCAGGCGCCCGAAATTGGCCGGCTCGCCCAGCAGCCAGATGCCGAGGAAGGCGGTGCCCACCGCGCCGATACCGGTCCAGATCGCATAAGCCGTGCCGATCGGCAGGGTCTTCAGCGCCAGCGCCAGGAACCAGAAGCTGACCGCCATGGCGCCGATGGTGAATACCGAGGGCCAGAGCCGGGTGAAGCCCTGCGTCTGCTTCAGCCCCATTGCCCAGCCGATCTCCATCAGCCCGGCCACGACCAGATAAACCCACGCCATGATGACCCTCCAAAAGGCGGAGGGGATTTAGGGCATCACGGCAGCCGGGTCATCTGCCGCCAGAAGCGGCGCATCCGCCGGCGTCCGGGGCGGCTGGCCGGCCAGCAGCCCGCGCCGCACGGCGTTCGCCACCTCGGCACGATGCGTGAGGCTGATCAGCATGTTCTGGTACGGCGCGGCGGAGACCGCGATCTGCCCGCGGAAGGGCCGGTCCATCAGAAACACGAAGGCCACCAATGCGGCCACGCCGGCCGCCTGGATCGCCAGCATCAGCAGGACATGTGGCCTTGGCGGATACAGCGTGCCGGTGGCCAGCAATAGCAGCATCAGCAGGCGGATCAGGGTCCAGAAGGCGCCGGGCAGCGAATCCGACGCATGGCGCAGGCGCTCCTCCCGCGCGGTATCCAGCTCTTCCAGGCCTTGCAGCAGATCATGCGCCAGCACATCGGCAAGACCAGCGGCGGCAACGTAGCCGGCATGTTCCAGCGCCTCCGCCAGGCGCTGGGTTTCCGCATTGCGGCCACTCAGGGCCATGGCGGGAAACTCGGCGGCGATGACGCTTCGGAGATAGGCGACCAGCCCGGCATGCAGGGCCACCCCCTCCGGCCCCAGCCGCACCGCCTGCCGGCCCATGCCACCGATCGCGGCGGCCTCCTCCGCTACCACGCGCTGCGCCTCCGCCTGCTGGGTGCGCGCCTGGATGGCGCAGAAGGCGAGGGTCAGGGTGAGGGCGGAAACCACGGCCGCGGTGGTCCGCAATGCCATGTCCACATGGGTCTTGTTGTCCGGCAGGTTCAGGAAAGGGGCGGCGGCGCGACAGGCCACGGCGGCCAGCGCAGCCGCACCCAGCATGAAGGCCGCATAGACCACGGCCTCGGGCATTTCGTACAGCATCAGGGGTGGGGCGATGAGGGGGGTGGACAAGGCGGCCTCCCGGGCGGGGCCGCAGTGTTGGCGCCGGAGGCTTGATCATTGGTTAGCGAGAACCGGGATTGGCGCGAACGGCGCCATTTTGCGGCAGTCGCTTCCCGGCGATCCTTGCTGCGGGTGCCGCCTACCCGGCGACAGCGCCCGTCATTTTGTGTATGGTCAGCCCGCAAGCCCGAAGCCTTCGCAGGAAGACCGCAGCCGCATGTCGCGCGACAGCCAGATTGCCCGTATCCACCGCCAGCCGAAATCCGCCATGCAATCCGGCCGTTCCGGGGCAGGGCAATGGCTTCTTGAATTCGCACCCGGCGAGCCGAAGCGGCTGGACCCGCTGACCGGCTGGCCCGGTTCGGGCGATACCAGGGGCCAGGTGAAGCTGCGCTTTGCGACGGCCGAGGCCGCGATCGCCTATGCCGAACAGCAGGGTTGGCGTTATGAGGTGGCGATGCCGCCCGTGGTGCGTGCGGATATCAAGCCGAAGGCCTATGCCGATAATTTCAAGTTTGGCCGCGGCGAGAACTGGTCCCACTAGAACTGGTCCCAGTGACCCCGGTCTCGCACCCGTAGCTCAGCTGGATAGAGCATCGGATTTCTACTCCGTTGGTCGGGGGTTCGAATCCCTCCGGGTGCGCCAATACCCCTTCTGGCCCTGCGCCGCGCGCTTGCTTCTCCGGTGCATGACCGACGCAACGCCATTTTGCGGGCAATTCGGGCGCCTAATCCGAACCGGCAGCGCCACCGGGCCGGCGAAGCATATGCCGCGGCGGGAAGCGGGCTATCTCACCACCGCCCCTCCGGCCCAATTCCCATTTCAGCAGCCGATTGTATTCCGGCCCAGTTACAAATGCGCGCCGGATCGCCCGCGGACTTGGCCTCCGCACGCTGCGCGAAAGAGTTAATCCCGGCCACCAGGGCGTGATCGTGGGAATGAGGCCTTGCCGAATCGGGAACGGCGGAATACTCGTTGGCAGGAAACTCGAAACTGGGATGCACCACCATGGCGACGAAGCCGTCTTTCGACCTTGATCAGATGAGCGTCGCGGAACTCACCGCGCTGATTGGTGCGGCGGACGAAAAGCGTAAAGAAAAGCTGGAAGATGCGAAACTCGCCTTGATGGAGGAGTTTTCGCGGAAGGCGGCCGAACTCGGTGTGACGGTGAACGAACTTTATGGCCGCGCCGCGGAACCCGCCGCGCCGCGTGGGCGCAAGCCGCGCAAGGACGCAGGGCAGCCGGCCGGCGTGAAGTACCGCGGTCCGCTCGGCGAGACCTGGTCCGGCCGCGGACGCCGCCCTGGCTGGCTGAATGAGGCACTGGCCCAGGGCAAGGGCGTGGCGGATTTCCTGGCCTGAGTCACAGCCGCGCCTGCACGACACCGCTGTAGCGCCGCCAGAAATTAACGCGGAGCACCACGTTTTTTTCTGACGGTGGCGCGGGGTACATTCTTTTACGTTCCGCAGTCCGGGGAACACGCAAGTGCTGTCGCCATGCGCAGCACGCATGCACGATCCCGTGCTGCGCGGCATACCGGCGTCTGCATGGCTGGAATCGCTGCCTGGAATAGCCTTATCGTCTTGTCGAGGGCACCCCGCAGGGGGACCCGCGACAATCAGGAAGGTGAAGCCATGACAATCCAGCTCGGCCAGACGGCCCCGGATTTCGAGGCTGAGACGACCCACGGCAAGCTTCGTTTCCACGAATGGCTCGGCGATTCCTGGGGCGTATTGTTCAGCCATCCAAAGGATTTCACGCCGGTCTGCACGACCGAGCTTGGAGAAACCGCGCGCCTCAAGCCGGAATTCGACAAGCGTGGCGTCAAGGTCATCGGCCTCTCGGTGGACAGTCTGGAACGCCATGCCGGGTGGGAAACGGACATCGCCGAAACCCAGGGCCATGCGGTGAACTTTCCGATGATCGCCGATCCGGAAAAGAAGATCTCCGCGCTGTACGGCATGGTGCATCCGGAGGCCGATCCCTCCATAACCGTTCGGACCGTCTTCGTCATCGACCCGGTGAAGAAAGTGCGGCTGTTCATGGTCTATCCGCCCAGCACCGGCCGCAATTTCGATGAGATCATCCGGGTGATCGACAGCCTTCAGATGACGGACGGCCGAAAGGTGGCTACGCCGGTCAATTGGCAGCCCGGCGACCGCGCCATCATCCCGCCCTCGATCTCGGATGAGCAGGCCCGGACGCTGTTCCCGCAGGGGTGGGAGGCGGAGCGGCCTTATCTTCGTTGGGTCGAGGTGAAGGCCTGACCGCGGTGGCGCGCGTCGCGGATGGCTTCTGGGGCGCGGTCGGCGACACGCCGCTGATCCGGCTGCGGCGGGCCTCGGAAGCCACCGGCTGCGAGATCCTCGGCAAGGCGGAATTCATGAACCCGGGCGGCAGCGTGAAGGACCGCGCCGCGCTCGGCATCCTTCGTGCCGCCATGGCGGATGGGCGCCTGGTGCCCGGCCAGCCCGGCACGATCGTCGAAGGCACCGCGGGCAATACCGGCATCGGCATCGCACTCGCCGCCAATGCCATGGGCTGGCGCAGCGTGATCGTCGTTCCGGAAACCCAGTCGCGCGAGAAGCTGGATTATCTGAAGATGATCGGCGCCGATCTGCGCGCCATTCCGGCCAAGCCCTTCAGCGATCCGGGCAATTACGTCCACGTCTCGAAACGCCTGGCGGAGGAGATGGGTGCCGTCTGGGCCAACCAGTTCGACAACCTGGCCAACGCCCAGGCACATGAGGAAACCACCGGCCCCGAGATCTGGCAGCAGACCGGCGGCCAGGTGGACGCCTTCACCTGCGCCTGCGGCACCGGCGGCACGCTGGCCGGCATTGCCCGCGCGCTGAAGGCAAGGAAGCCCGGCGTGCGGATCGTTCTGGCCGATCCCGGCGGCAGCGGCCTGCTGGATTGGGTTAAGACGGGGACGCCCAGGGCCGAGGGCAATTCCATCACCGAAGGCATCGGCCAGGCGGCCCGCGCGCCCGGCAACCTCGCCCAGGCCCGGGACCTGATCGACGACGCCATCCGCATCGAGGACCCGGAGATGCTGGAACAGGTCTTCGACCTGCAGGCGCATGAGGGCATCTCGGTCGGCGGCAGCGCCGGGCTGAATGTGGCGGCTGCCATCCGCGTGGCGCGGGACCTCGGCCCCGGGCACACCGTGGTCACCATCCTGTGCGATGGCGCGGCGCGGTACCAGTCCAAGCTGTTCAATCCTGGCTTCCTGCGCGAGCGTGGCCTGCCCACGCCGCCCTGGCTGGAGTGACCGCCGATGGCGCTCGAGATCCTGGAACTCGCCCGCACCATCCGTGCCCGCGACCCGGCGCGGCCGAGCTGGGTGGAGGCGATGCTGTGCTATGCCGGGCTGCATGCGGTGCTGTGGCACCGGCTGTCGCACGGGCTGTGGCGGCTCGGCCTGCCCGCGGCCGCGCGCTTTTCCTCCCATCTGGCACGCTGGCTGACGGGGATCGAGATCCACCCCGGCGCAAGGGTGGGGCGGCGGCTGTTCATCGACCACGGCATGGGGGTCGTGATCGGCGAGACGGCCGAGATCGGCGATGATGTGCTGATCTATCATGGCGTGACCCTCGGCGGCCTGTCCGGCCAGCCGGGCAAGCGGCACCCGACGCTGGAGAACGAGGTGACGATCGGGGCCGGCGCACAGGTGCTGGGGCCGATCCGGATCGGGCGTGGCGCGCGGGTTGGCGCCAATGCCGTGGTGGTGGCGCCGGTGGCGCCAGGCTGCACCGTGGTCGGCATTCCGGCCCGGCCACCGCGCGGCCAACCCTGCCAGGACCCCTCCATCGGCTATGGCCTGGGCGCAACGGTCGATGAGGATCCGGTGGGCGAACAACTCGCCGCGCTGCGGGCGGAACTTGTCGCGGTGCGCGCGGAGCTGGCCGCGCTGCGGACGCAGCAGCGCGAAGGCGTCTGACCCCGGCTTGACGGAACCGGGCGGCCGGCAGAGCGTCCCCCGGTAATCAAGGGAGCAAGGACGCATGACCGAGGAGAACCCCGTTCTGGTCACCAGGGACGGCCCGGTGGTGCGTGCCGTGCTGAACCGCCCGCAGCGCCGCAACGCCATGAGCCAGGCGCTGGTCGAGGCGCTGGACGTGCTGCTGGCGGAGCTGAAGACGGACACCACCGCCCGCGTGCTGGTGCTGTCCGGCGCCGGCGGCCATTTCTGCGCAGGGCTTGATCTGACGGAAGTCGGCGCCGTGGAATCGCCGGAAGACAAGCTGGTCCGCCAGCAGGCCCGCAACCAGAAGACCGGCGCCCGCTTCGCCGCCATCGCCGAACTGCCGCAGGTGGTGATTGCGGCGGTGCAGGGCGCCGCCTATGCGGGCGGGCTCGGCTTCGTGACCTCGGCCGATATCTGCCTCGCCTCCGCCGATGCGCGCTTCTCCGCGCCTGAGGTGCGGCGCGGCCTGGTGCCGGCGCAGATCCTGCCCTGGCTGGTGCGCCGGATGGGACGCAGCGAAGCCGCGCGGCTGTGCCTGCAGGGCCATGTGATGGAAGCCGAGGAGGCCGCGCGCACCGGGCTGATCCACCAGGTGCTGCCGGATGCGGCGGCACTGGAAGCCGCCGTGCAGGCAACCATCGCGGATATCCTGCAAGGCGCCCCCGGCGCGCTGGCCGAGACCAAGGCCTTGCTGGCCGCGCTCGGCCCCGTCTCGCCGCCCGCCTATGCCGAGGCCGGCGCGCAGAGCTTCGCCCGCCGCGCCGCGAGCCCGGAGGCCGAGGAAGGCATCGCCAGCTTCAAGCAGCGCCGCAAGCCGAGCTGGATGCTGGCGTGACCCGACCCTCAGACGCCGGGCGTGGGCACGCGCCGACCTGGCTTCGCGGTACCGGCCGCCATTCGGCCGCTCGGCTGATGCAATACGCATCAGCCGCCTATCACTGGCCCGCGTAGCGTTGGGAGAAAACGCCATGACCGCCTGCATCGTCGGCTGGGCGCATACGCCCTTCGGCAAGCTGGAAGACCCGGATATCGAGAGCCTGTTCGGCCGCGTCGCCCGTACCGCGATCGAGGATGCGGGGATCGGCGCGGGGGAGGTCGATGGCGCCTTCGTCGGCGTCTTCAATGGTGGCTTCTCCAAGCAGGATTTCTTTGCCTCCCTGCTGCTGCAGACCATCCCGGAACTGCGCTTCAAGCCGACCACGCGGTATGAGAATGCCTGCGCGACCGGTTCCGCCGCCATCCACGGTGCGCTGGATTTCCTGGCCGCCGGGCGCGGCCGCTTCGCCCTGGTGGTGGGGGCGGAAAAGATGACGGCGACCCCGGGGCCGCAGATCGGCGACATCCTGCTGGGCGCCAGCTACCGGAAGGATGAGGGGGAGATTCCGGCGGGCTTCGCCGGTGTCTTCGGCCGCATCGCCGAAAGCTACTTCCAGCGCCATGGCGACCAATCTGACGCGCTGGCCGCGATCGCCGCCAAGAACCACCGGAACGGGGTGCACAACCCCTATGCCCAGATGCGGAAGGATCTCGGCTTCGCCTTCTGCCGCGCTGAATCTGAAAGAAATCCCTTCGTCGCGCCGCCGCTGAAGCGCACCGATTGCTCGCTGGTCAGCGACGGCGCCGCCGCGCTGATCCTGGCGGATGAGGAAACCGCCAAGGCCATGGGCAAGGCGGTGCGCTTCCGCGCCGCGGTGCAGGCGACGGACCTCATGCCGATCGCGCAGCGGGACGTCATCCGCTTCGAGGGCGCCCGCGCCGCCTGGGGCCAGGCGCTGGACGGCGCCGGCCTCGCGCTGTCCGACCTCAGCTTCGTCGAGACGCATGACTGCTTCACCGTGGCGGAGCTCATCGAATACGAGGCGATGGGCCTGGTGCCGGAAGGGCAGGGCGCCCGCGCCGCGCTCGAAGGCTGGACCGCCAAGGATGGCCGCCTGCCGGTGAACCCCTCCGGCGGGCTGAAATCCAAGGGGCACCCGATCGGGGCCACCGGTGTTTCCATGCATGTGCTGGCGGCGATGCAGCTCACCGGCCAGGCGGGTGAGATGCAGCTTCCAAAGGCGGATCGCGCCGGGGTGTTCAACATGGGCGGCGCGGCGGTAGCGAATTACTGCTCGATCCTGGAGCGTGTCGGATAGGGCCGGACGCACGCATTGGTGTAACCGGCCGGTGCAAGAAGATGCTGTAGCGTGTCGCGGCGAGGGACGCCGCGATGCAATGGAGCAAGCTGCAACGAACCGCGAAATCGGCCGGGCATTTGATCTATGCCATGGACCAATGGCAGACGGCGCCGCTGAGCCTGCCAGGGCCCTGGGGGGATCTCCGCGGCGGCTACTGCCTCGGCCTCTCGGTGCGCTGGATCTCGCTGCAATATGCCGAACTGGACTTCCCGCATACCTCGCAGGAGGCGACCGGCTTCGACCTGCGCGCGGTGTTCGACCAGAACTTCGTGCAGGATCAGTACGCTGCCGGGCGCCTCGGCTTGATCGATGCGATGTTCAAGGCATTGCTGTCGCGCTACCAGCTGGTCCTGAGCAGCAGTCTGCGTGGGCGTTTCCCGGGCATGCCCTTCGGCGAGGAGATCCTCAGCGTCTGCGCGCGCGCCTATGGCCTGTATGCGCTGCGCTTCAGCAATGCGGCCGATAGCCACGCGCTGGCGATCCGCCATGCCCGCGATGGCCGTTTCCACCTGTTCGACGCGAATCACGGGCATTTCGCGGTGGCGAAGCCGGCCGCCTTCATCACCTTCCTGGACAAGCACATCAAGGCGGCCGGCTATGCCGGGGGGTATGACGATGTCTGGGTGCGCGGCGTGAAGCCGCCGATCGCGGCGGGCCGGAAGGGGGGGATCTAGCGGTCCGTCAGGCGGGGATCAGCAGGCAGACGGCGGCCTGGGCGGCAATGCCCTCACCCCGGCCGGGAAAGCCGAGGCGTTCCGTGGTGGTCGCCTTCACTGAAATCCGATCCAGCGTCACGCCGAGCAGCGCGGCCAGACGCTCACGCATCGCCAGGGCATGCGGGGTGATCTTCGGGCGCTCGCAGATCAGCGTGACATCCGCATTGGCCAGCACCCCGCCGCGCGCGGCGATGCGACCGGCGGCATGGATCAGGAAGCGGGCGCTGTCGGCATCCTTCCACTGCGCCTCACTCGGCGGAAACCAGCGGCCGATATCGCCCTCCGCCAAGGCGCCGTAGATGGCATCGCACAGCGCATGCAGGCCGACATCGGCATCGGAGTGGCCATCCAGCCCCAGCGGGCCGGGGATGGTGATGCCGCACAGCACCATCGGGCGGCCGGGCACCAGGCGATGCACGTCGAAGCCGGTGCCGATGCGGGGGATCAGGGTGGGGGTCAGGGCGCTTTGGGCCGGGGCGTTGTGGGTCAAAGCGGCCTCCATGCGGGTCAGGTCTTCCGGCCAGGTGACCTTGATATTCGACTCATGCCCCGGCACCAGCGCCACGGCCTGCCCGGCGGCTTCCAGAAGCTGCGCGTCATCCGTCGCCTCGGCCGTTGCCGCACGGTGCGCGGCCAGCAGCTCGGCGTAGCGGAAGGCCTGGGGCGTCTGGGCGCGGAACAGGCCGGCGCGGGGCACCGTCGCTTGGATCAGGCCATGGGCGCCGCGCTTCAGCGTATCCGTCACCGGCTGGGCGGGGATGGCGCCTGGATAAGTGGCGAGGGCGGCGCGCAGGGCGGCGATGGTGCCGGGCGGGACCACCGGGCGGGCGGCGTCATGCACCAGCACCAGGGCAGGGGGGCTCGCCGCCAGCGCCTCCAGCCCCGCGCGGACGCTGTCCTGGCGGGTGGCGCCGCCGGCGATGGGGGGCAGGCAGGGCAGGCCCTCCAGCATCCCGGCCACCAGCGCCCGCGAATCCGTGGCGCAGACGGGCAGGATGGCATCCACCCCGCCTTCGCGCAGAAGCGCCTCCGCCGCATGGCGCAGCACGGGCTTGCCGGCCAGGGTGTGGAACTGCTTGGGCCGGTCGGCGCCGAAGCGGCTGCCGCTGCCGGCGGCCAGGAGAAGCGCGATGCATTGCATGGAAGCGAAACTAGCCGAGCGTCCCGCTTCGGCCCAGGGGTGCGCCGCAGTGCCGGAATAAGTGGCATCCCAGCGCCACACCCCATGCTTCGCATTGCCGAAAGGCGTGATGCCGCTTATCCTGCCCAAATCATGAGCATCACAACCTCTTCCACCGACCCGCATGGCGGCATAAACCGGCTGCGCCCGATCGATCTCGGCGGCGTGGTGATCCAGGTGCCGGTGATCCTGGCACCGATGTCCGGCGTGACGGACCTGCCCTTCCGCCGCCTGGCCCGCGCCCAGGGCACGGGGCTGGTGGTCAGCGAGATGATCGCCTCCAACGCCATGGTGCGGGAGAACCGGACCACGCTGAAGATGGTGGAGGTCGATGGCGCCGGCTCCTCCACCCAGCTCGCCGGCTGCGACCCGGCGGTGATGGCGGAGGCGGCGAAGCTGGTGGTGCAGCACGGCGCCAGCATCGTGGACATCAATTTCGGCTGCCCGGTGAAGAAGGTGGCGCTCGGCCAATCCGCTGGATCCGCGCTGATGCGCGATGAGATCGGCGCGGCGCGCATCCTGGAGGCGGTGGTGCGCGCGGTGCAGGTGCCGGTCACGCTGAAGATGCGGATGGGCTGGGACCACCAGTCGCTGAATGCGCCGAAGCTGGCGCGCATCGCCCAGGACTGCGGCATCCGCATGGTCACGGTGCATGGCCGCACCCGGCAGATGTTCTACAACGGCACCGCCGACTGGGCCTTCGTGGCGC
>LNFM01013742.1_pt1 | contig 10216 bp, 2 predicted proteins | sample 596031 | NCBI WGS metagenome assembly LNFM01 (sample SAMN04254537, study PRJNA301005) | activated carbon metagenome | isolation source: dual media filters at the Ann Arbor, Michigan drinking water treatment plant | place: USA: Ann Arbor | reverse complement strand
AAGTGCGACGCGATCCGGTTCAGCTCCGAAATGAGTACGCGAATGATCTGCGCCTTCTCCGGAACCTTCAGCCCGCACAGTTTCTCGACCGCGAGCGCGTAGCCGAGGTTCATGTTCATGCCGGCGAGGTAGTCCATCCGGTCGGTGTACGGGATGAACTGAATCGGCGTGACGTTCTCGCCTACCTTCTCGGCGCACCGGTGCAGGTAGCCGAGGTGAGGCGTCACGTCGGTAATCACTTCGCCGTCGGTGCGCAGCACGAGCCGCAACACGCCGTGCGTGCTGGGGTGCTGCGGCCCCATGTTCACCAGCATCTCGTCGGTTCGAACGTCGAACTCGATGACGGTCGCTTCGTTCATGGGGTCAGCGTACCCGGCACGCCGCGCCGCGCCTACCGCTGGGCCGCGGAATGCGTCCCGCAATTCCGAAACGAAGGACACGCGGGCCTTGGCCAAGACGCCCCGTGTTGGCCTCAGTTGGCCAGCCGAGTTGGCCAACTGGCCAACTCGCACAATAGCCTAGAAATCCTAGCACTTCATGCGTAGCAGCCACCGAGTTGGCCAACCCCACACGCGCTATACCCCCCTCTCCATCGTTCGGACGCATTTCGGGGCGATTCGCGTTCGCGCCACGCGACGAACAGCCCTGCACCGGAACGCCTTCGCACCGGCATGTAAATACTATACGCACGAACAATTGTTGTCAACGGGCGCAAGAGCGGTACGGGAGGCACCCGACCGGCCGCGTCGAACGAGGCGGCACGCGCGAGGACTTCGCCGAACCCGTGCCGCGCTCGGTGACATTCAACGACACACGGTCCGGCACACCGAACAGCGGGTGAACTCCACTGGGCAAGCTGTTGCCACGCGACGCGCGCGCGGTCATACTGATACGGCACTCTCCGACGCAGGCTACGGCCCACCACATGACGTACCCCCTGTTCGCCGTGTTCAGCCCGCTCCTCGCCGGCGGGGCCGCGCTCGCCGCGGTCGGCGTGCCGCTCGCCATTCACCTGCTGTTCCGCAAACGGCACCAGATCGTCCAGTGGGCCGCGATGCGGTTCCTGCTCGCATCGGAGCGGAAGCGGAAGCGGCGCATCGACCAGTGGCTGCTGCTCGCGCTGCGCGTCGGCGCGCTCGCGCTAATTCTGTTCGCCATGATCGCGGCCACGCCGTGGGCCGAGAGCCTGTGGCAGGCCATCAAGCCGGGCGCGGCCGAAGTGCAGGCGAACCTGCCGCGCACGCACCACACCGTCGTGATCGACGGCTCGCTCAGCATGACCGCGAAGGGCGACGACGGCCGCCCGCGGTTCGATCGCGCCATCGACCAAGCCGAAGCGCTCGTGCGCTCCGCCGGGGCCGGGTCCGGGTTCACGGTGGTGTTCATGGCGAACGGCCCGCAGACCGTTGTAGCTGGGCCCTCGAACGACGTGGAAAAGGTGGTCGCGGAGCTCCGCAAGCTGAAGCCCGCGCACGGCCCCACCGACCACACCGCGGCGCTGGCGATGATCGCCGACGTTGTCACCCGGTCGCCCAAAGCGTACCCGCGGCGGCAGCTCACGTTCTTCACCGACGTGCAGCGCGCGTCGTGGGCGAACGCGATCCCGCGGCCCGAGAACACCACCGGCGAGCACTGGAAGCGCATCACCGCGCGCGCCGACGTCGCGGTCGTCGATCTCGCGCGCATCGACGCGGACAACCTCGCAATCGCGGGCATCGAACTCGCCGAACCGATGCCGCTCGTGGATCAGCCGGCCGAACTCGTCGTCACGGTTGCGAACCTCGGGCGCGCCGAAAAGAAAGGGGTTCGCGTCGAACTCGCCATCGGGCGGCCGAGCGCCGGCGAAACGCTCGTCCCGCTCACTGTGAAGACGGTGGAGCCGATCCCGGCCGGCACCCGCGGGACCGTGAAGTTCGACCTCGCCGGCAACACGGCGTTCCGCGAGCGCGGCGTTCACGTGCTTCAGGCGCGCCTCGCGGACGGCGACGACCTGCCGGCCGACGACGTGCGGGCGCTCGCGGTGGAGGTGCGCGACGGCCTGCACGCGCTGCTGATCGACGGCAAAGCGGACCCGGACCCGAAGCGCCGCGCCGCGACGCACCTGCACCGCGCGCTGTTCCCGCCGGGCGCGAAGCCGGGCGACACGCCGGCGCGCCCGCGCACGGTCACCCCCGCCGAGTTCCTCGACCCCGCGGTGGGCGACATCTCGAACGTCGATTGCGTGTTCGTGTGCGACGTGCCGAACCCGTTGCCGGAGTTCGCGTCGAAGCTCGAAGCGGTGCTGCGGCGCGGCGGCACCGTCGTGTTCGGGATGGGGCCGAACGCCGCCGCGAGCAGGAACGCGTACAACGCCGCACTCTACCGCGACGGCACCGGGCTGCTGCCGGGGCCGCTCGGCGACGTGGTGACGGTGAACGGCCCGGACGACCTCGGCTTCCGGCTGTTCGCGGAGGAAGACGAGTTCCGCAAGATGCCGCTGGTGCCGTTCGGCGGCGACAAGCCGCGGGCGGGCCTCGTCAGCGTGCCGTTCCGCAGCTACGTGAAGATGGAACTGCCCACCGAGGGCCGCGGGCGGCGCGTCGCGTCGTTCGCGCGCGCGACCCTCGCCACCGAGAAGAGGGACGACAAGAAGGACGAACCGAACAAAGAGGAGCCGAAGAAAGACCCGGACGCGAAGAAGCCGGACCCGGCGCTGGTGGAGTGGCACCGGCACCGCGGGCGCGTCTACGTGTACACGAGCACGTTCAACGAGGACTGGAACGACTGGCCGGCGCTGTTTAGTTACCTGCCGTTCTGGAACGAGTTCCTGCGCTACTCCGTGGCGAACCCGGACCGGCACACCCTCACGGTGGGCGAGGCGCTCGAAGAGTTCTTCCCCGCGAGCGCGACCGGGCTGAGCGCGGCGCTCGTCGGCCCCGAAGGGCTGAGCGCGACCGTGCCCGTGACGCTCCAAGAAGAGGCCGGCGTCGCGCGGTTCCCGGGGACGCTCACGAGCGGCATCTACCGCATCGGGGTGAACGGCGCGCGCGACCGCGCGTTCGCGGTGAACGTGCCCGAAGTGGTGGCCGGCGCGCCGACCGAATCGGACCTGCGGCGGCTCGACGCGAACGACTTCAAGCCGGTCGGCGCGGTGCAGATCGTGGGCGACCAGAGCGAGGTGAAGGCCACCGACGACAGCGGCACCGCGCTGCCCACGACCCCGAAGCCGCACGGCCCGGTGATCGCGCGCACCGCGACCTCGGTTGCCGTCGTCGTGATGCTGCTGGAAGTGCTGATCGCGTGGCAGTTCGGCAAAGCGCGCTCGTCCGGGGCGAGCGGCGGCACCGGCGGCGGCGCGGCGCGGCTGGCGGGCACGGCCGCGGCGCTGCTCCCGCTCGCGGTCGCGGGGTTCGTGCTGTTCGCGGTGTTCCACGCCGAGCGCACGCAGAACCCGCTCGCGTTCCTACCGCCCGACGCCCGCGCCGCCATCGAGCGCGCCGCCGGCGTGCCCACCGCCGCGCCGGGCGAGGGCACCAAGTGGCGGCTCGACGGGTTCAACGCCTTCTTCCGCAACGCGGTCACGGACCGCCGGTTCGTCGGCGGGCTGGCGCTCTTGTGCGTCGCGTTCACGTGCGCCGCGTACCTGCGCGAGCGCGCCGCGAGCGCCGCGGCGCGGCCCCGCGTGCTCGTGCCGGCGCTCCTCCGCTGCTCGGCGTTCCTGCTCGCGCTGTTCGTGCTGCTCAGCCAACTGCGGCTCTCGTTCGACCGCGAGGGCTGGCCCGAAGTCGCCATCGTGCTCGACGTGAGCGGCAGCATGGCGAAGGCCGACGAGTACAAGGACCCGGCCGTGCGCGCGAGGGCCGAGGAACTGGCCGGCGGCGCGGGCAACCTGTCGCAAACGTCGCGGCTCAAACTCGCGCAACTGCTGCTCGCGCGCAAAGAGTTCGACTGGCTCGATAAGCTGCTGCACGAGAAGCAGGTGAAAGTTCACCTGTATTCGGTCGCCGAGAAGACCGAACCGCTCGCCGGGATCGAGGAGGACGACCAACTGCCCGCGGCCCGCGAGGCCATCGAGAAACTGAAGCCCGACGGAGACGCCTCCCACTTGGGCGACGGCGTGGAAGCGGTACTGAAGGCGTTCCGCGGACAGTCGCTCGCCGCGATCGTCATGTTCACCGACGGCGTGACCACAGGCGGCGACGACCTGCCGAAGGCCGCACGCGCCGCCGCGATTGACGGCGTGCCGCTGTACCTCATCGGCGTCGGCGACACGTGGGAGACGCCCGACCTCGCGCTCGCGGACCTGCAAGCCGAAGACGTGGTAGGCCGCGGCGACCGCATCGCGTTCGAGGCGCGGCTCACGGCGCGCGGCAAGGTGCCACCCGGCCCGGTCGTCGTGTCGCTGAAAGAAAAGCTCTCCAACGGGCGCGTCGAAGAGCGCGCGAAGGTGAGCGTGACGCCGGACCCGAACGGCAACCCGGTCACGGTGCAGGTGGGCCACACGCCCGACGAAGTGGGCGAGAAGACCTACATCCTGAGCGTGCCGCCGGTACCGGGCGAGACCAACACGCGCAACAACCAGATCGAGCGCACGGTGCTCGTCACCGATTCGCGCAAAATTCGGGCTCTGTTCGTGGAAGGCTACCCGCGGTACGACTTCCGGTTCATCAAGACGATGCTCGAGCGCGAATCGGACAAGTCGGTCGGCGGGAAGTCGGTCGAACTGCAAGTGGTGCTGCTCGATTCGTCGAAGGGCTGGGCCGACACCGACCGCTCCGCGTTCCGTGGCGAGTTCCCGACGCGCACCGAACTGTTCGGCTACGACGTGGTGATTCTGGGCGACGTGGACCCGAAGGCGCTGGGCGGCGCGCGGGCCGCGGCCGTGCAGCGCGACCTCGCCGATTTCGTGCGCGAGAAGGGCGGCGGCTTGCTGTTCCTCAGCGGCGAACACGGCACGCCGGCGGCCTACGCCGATACGCCACTGGCCGACGTGCTGCCGGTGACGCCCGGCGACGCGCCGCCGGCGCGCAACAGCGAAGAGCAACCGCTGACCGAAGAGTTCCAACCGAAGCTGACGCCCGCGGGCCGGTTGCACCCGCTGTTCCGGTTCTCCGGCGACGAGGCCGAATCGCTCCGCATCTGGAACAAGCTGAAACCGCTGATGTGGTACGCGAAGGGCTACAAGCGGAAGCAGCTCACGAGCGTGCTCGCGGTTCACCCCACGAAGCCCGCCGACGGCGGCGCGCCGGGCGAGAACCACCCGCTCGTGATTCAGCAGTACGCCGGGGCCGGGCCGGTGCTGTTCGTCGGCTTCGACGACACGTGGCGCTGGCGGTTCCGCGCCGACGAAGAGCACTTCGACCGCTTCTGGATGCAGGCGCTCCGCGTGCTGTCGCGGTCGCGGGTGCGCCGCCCGGAAGTGCGCGTCGCTCCCAAAACCGAGTTCCGCCGCGACGAGCGCGTGCTCGTGCAGGTGCGGTTCCCGATCGAAGCGCCGACGCCGCCGGGCGACGCCCCGGTGCGCGTGCAAGTCACGCGCGCGCCGCTCTCGAGGCCCGACGGCACGCCGGGTGCCGGGCCGACCGACGCGAACGTGCTCGCGCTCCAGCGCGTGTCCGGGCCGACCATCTTGTACGAAGCCGCCCTGCCCCGCGCGCCCGACGGCGAGTACCGGTTCGAGCTGACCGATCCCGAAGTGCCGGGTTCGCGCCCGTGGGCGACGGCCCGCGTGCTGCCGCCCATGAACGAGCGCGAGCGCGTGGAACTGAACCGGGCCGACCTCGCCGCGGCCGCGACCATTTCCGGCGGCGGGTTCTACACGCTGGCGAACGCGACCGACGTGTTCGACGACCTGAAGAACCTGAACCGCGTGCCGCTGAACCAGCCGTGCCCGCCGGTGCCGGTGTGGAACCAGCCGCTCGTGTACCTGCTGGTGCTGCTGCTGCTCACGGCCGAATGGCTGTTACGAAAGCGCGAGCGGCTGTTGTGACCCGCGGGCGCGCCGGGTTACAATCGGTATGCCGCGTCGGTTCGTCTGTTGGTTGTCACGGCGAACGGACGGCGCGAGCCGGCCGGTGATCGCGGTGGCACCGGCCGTTCGCCCACCTCGGTGTTGCTTAACGGGAGCCTTCCGCATGGCACTGGTGCTGCGACCGCCGACCGAGCGCGAACCGCTGCCGTCGAAGTTGCGCGAGATCGGCCGCTCGCGGAAGCGCGTCGCGGTGCTGTCCGGGGTGTTCCTGTTCGTCGCCACGGTGCTGGGCCTCGCGGCGCTCGCGGGGTTCGTGGACGCCGCGGTTCACTTGGGCGCGCTTCCCCGCGCGCTGGCGCTGGGCACCGTCCTCGCGCTCGGCGGCGTCGTGTGGGTGCGGTGCGTTGCGCGGCCGATGAAGCTGCACACCGATCCGCTCTCGCTGGCGCTCGAACTCGAAAACCGGTTCCCCAACTTGAACGACGCGCTCGCGACCGCGGTCGAATTCCTCGGCCCGGACGCCGACGAAGAGGACGCGCCGCCGAAAGCGCCGCCGGGTGTCTCGAACCGCATGCTGGCGAACGCGGTGCGGGCCGCCGAGCGCAAGGCGAACCGGCTGCCGATGGACGAACTGGTACCCACCGGGGCGTGCTGGCGGAACGCGTGGCTGTGCGCGCTGGTGGTGGCCGTCGCGGTGCCGCTGGCGCTGTGGAACACCGCCCGCGCCGGCACCGCCGCGGTGCGCCTCGCCGACCCGTTCGGCGCGCACCCGTGGCCCACGAAAACGCGGATCGAGTTCCTGAACCCGAAGCGGTTCCCGGCCCGGGTCGGGCGCGGCGAGCCGTTCGAGCTGAAGTTCGCGGCCCGCGGCGTCATCCTCGGCAACGCGACCGTGAAGATGCGCGTCGAAGGGGGCGGCGAGTTCGAGGAGCAGTTCCCGCTGGCGCTCGACAACGACCCCGCGGTGCCGCGCGCCGCGGTGGTGAGCGCGAAGTTCGAGCCGGCGCGCGTCGCCAGTTCGTTCGCGGTGCGCGTGACCGCCAACGACTTCGATTCCGATTGGCTCGACATCACCGTGGTGCCGCCACCGCGCCTCGTCCCGCTGGACGGCCGGCCGTCGCCGCAGTTCCACGCCGCGCCGCCGCTCTACACGCGGCTCCCGGCGCAGCAACTCCCCGACGGCGCGGCCGTCGTGGAAGTGCCGCTCGGCACGCGCCTGTCGTTCGCCGCCGCGACCGACGTGCCGGTGGCGTCCGCGGTGCTCACGTTCACCGGCGACAAGGCGGTGCTCGCGCACGGCGCGCCGGTCGCGTTCGCCGGGCACCTGAACCCGCTGACGGCGGTTGCGGCACAGGCGCTGGCGCAGGAGATCGGGGCCGACGTGCCGGTGCGCGTGTCCGGGGAGGGCACGCGGCTCGCGGTCGAATTCACGCCCGCGCTCACCGGCACCTACGCGCTGAGGCTCACCGACGCGACCGGGCTGGTGGGCACGCGGCTCATTGAAATTCGCCTCACCCCGGACCCGGTGCCGCAGGTCGCGCTCGAGGGCCCGCTGCCGGGCTTTGACCCGCCGCTGCTCACGCCGAACGCGAACGTGCTCGTCATCGCGACCGCGGAAGACAAGCTGTACGGCCTGCGCGATTTCACACTGGAGTACCGCGTCGGGCGCGAGGGCACCGTGCGCACGGTGCGGCTCGCGCGAGCGGCCAACGTTCACCCGAACGCGGTGGCGGCGCTCACCGGCCGCGCCGCGGTGTTCGGACTGCACGAACCCGAAGGCGCGACCGCGGTGCGCACGGTGCCGGTCGCGGCGTTCCTCCGCGACGACGGCTCGCCGGTGCGCGAGGGCGACACGCTGTTCCTCCGCGCCGCCGCCGACGACTGGGACGACGTGAGCCTGAAGGGGCCGGGGCGCAGCGCGACGGAGGTGGAAATTCGCATCGCGTCCGCGGAGGCGATCGACGCGTGGATCCAGTACGAACTCGCGGCCCTCCGGCCCGAACTGGTGCGCCTGCGCGACCAGCAGCGCGAGGCCCGCGCGAAGCTGACCGACGTGACGCCCCAAAAGGACGGCAGCCTGAACACCGGCGACCGCGACCGCCTGCTCGCGGCCGAGCAGATCCAGCGCCAACTGCGCGCGAAAGTGTCCGACCCGCGCGACGGGCTGCGCGCCCGCGCCGAGTTGCTCCGCGCCACGGCCCGCGCGAACCAGTTGCCCCGCACCAGCGCCACCGACCGCGCCGAAATCGTGGCTCAAGAGCTGGGGCGCACCGCGGAGCGCGACCTCGGCACCGCGGACCAGCACGTGGCCGACGCGCGCCAGTTCGCGGCCGCGCCGAAGCCCGAATCGGTGCCCGCGTTCAACGAGGCGCTCCGCAAGGGCGCGCGGCACCAGAAGAACGTCGAAGACACCGCGACCGCGCTCTTGGACCTGCTGGCGCAGTGGGGCGGCGCGGGCGAGATCCGCGGCGAGGCCCGCGTGCTGCGCGACACGATTCTTCGCCAAATCGCGGCCAACGAGCAGCTCAAGAACCGCGTGCCCGAGGGCAAGGTGAACCCCACGACGGAGCAGCAGAAGGACCTCGACCGCGCCGCGGGCAAGGTGGAACCGACCGCGGCCGAGACCGCGCAACTCATCGCCCGCGCCGCGCGGCTCGCCGGCGAGCGCGACAAGCAGGCCGCCGCGCTGCGCGCCAAAGCCGACGCGGTCGACAAGGAGGCGACCGACCTGAAGCTGAAAGCGCTGGACGAACCGAACCCGGTGGACAAATCCAAGCTGAGCGCGAGGGCCGACGAACTGAGCGCCGCCGCGAAGGACCTGCGCGCCCAAGCCGACGCCGCCGCGAACGAGGCCGCGGCGCTCCGCAAGGGGCTGAACGCGGCCGGCGGCGACGCGCTCCCGGACGACCTGCGCCGGGCCAACGACCTCTTGCGCGCGAACCAGCAGGGCCGCGCCGCCGACGTGCAGCGCGCCGCCGCGGACCGCCTCAACGCGCTCGCCGCGGCGCTCGCGGAGAAGGAGAAGGACGACGTTCCCGAACTGGCGAAGCCCAAGCAACTGCGGGCCGCCGCCGACCAACTCGACGCGCTCGCCGGCGCGCAAGACGAGCTGCGCAAGCGGGCGGACGCCGCGAACCGCATCGCCGACCCCGCGAAGCGCCAAGAGGCGCTGAAGGAACTGGCGCGGGAGCAAGACAAGCTGATCGAGCGCGGGCGCGAGGTGCTCCAGAAGCTCCAGCGCGACCGCGCCGACGACGCGGCCCGCGCCGCGCGCGCCGCGCTCGACCGCATGGAGGCGGCCCGCGACGACCTCGAACAGGGCCGCGCCAACGACCGCGCACAGGCCGAGGCCGTGGACCGGCTCGACGCCGCCCGCGACCAACTGGACCGCCAAGCCGCGCAAGCCGGGCGCCAACTGGCTGACGAGAAGCGCCGCAAGCTCGCGGACATCGTGAAGGCGCTACTGGAGCGCCAGCGCGGCGCGGTGCAAGAGGCCGCCCGCGTGCACGGCGAGGCCGCGAAGAACAAGGGCTGGGACCGCGCGCTGCTCACCAGCTACTCGGACCTCGAAGCGGTGCGGATCAAAGAGCTCGCGCTCGAACTGCGCAAGCTCGCCGACGCCGAGTTCGCCCCCCTGCCGGTGTTCGCCCGCATGCTCAAGGACGCCGCCGACGCCGACGACCGCGCCCGCGACAAGATCAAGGCCCGGTGCGACGACGCGGACCTCGCCGCCGCGTTCGACGCCGAACTCGAAGCGGCCAACGACCGCAAGGTGAGCCGCCCGCTCGAACTGGCGCAGCGCCGCCTCGAACAACTGGCCGAAGCCCTGAAGCCGGACGAACCGAAGAAGCCGAAAGAGGGCGCGCCGAAGGAGCCGAACGACCAGCAACCGCAGCCGCCGCAACCGAACCCGGACGGCGGCGGGAACGGCGACGCGGTGCCGCCGCTCGCGCAACTGAAGGTGCTGCGCGCGCTTCAGGCCGAACTGAACGAGCGCACGGCGCAGTTCGCCAAAGAGAACCCGGACGCCGACAAGTTGAAGCCCGACGAGAAGACCGAACTCGCGGACCTCGAGCGCGCCCAGCGCGAGATCGCGGCGCTGTTCGAGCTGATGGCCCAGAAGGTTCAGAAGAAGCCGAACCCGGACAACGACGCCCCCGCCCCGGAGAAACCGTGATGCGCGCCGCGCTCCCCGTGCTCGCCGTTGCGCTGACCGCCCTCGCCGCGCGCGCCGACCTGCCGGTCGCGCCGCCGCCGCGCGCAGTC
>LNFM01013739.1_pt1 | contig 10219 bp, 5 predicted proteins | sample 596031 | NCBI WGS metagenome assembly LNFM01 (sample SAMN04254537, study PRJNA301005) | activated carbon metagenome | isolation source: dual media filters at the Ann Arbor, Michigan drinking water treatment plant | place: USA: Ann Arbor | reverse complement strand
CCACTGCCACGGCTGCGCACAGGCGCAACCACGCGCGTTGCACGTCATGACGTCCCCTTCCCTGGAACGCGACGAAACGAATGAACCCCGGGCGGGCAGCCCGGGGAGTGCATGTGACGTTTGTGAGACGGGAATCTAGCGGGACGCCGACGCCGACGCCGACGCAACTGAAATTTCAGGCTGAGCTTACTGAAGTCTAGTCAGCCACGGTCCTCGGGCACCCACGCCAGCAGGACGGTGGTCACCGTGATGTCGGCCTTCTTCGGACGGAGCACGAGCGGCTGCAGCGGCGCGCCTTCATCGTCGGCCACCACCGTTGCCTCGGCGTCGATGGCGGCCTGCAGATCGGCCAGCTTCTGGCGTTCGGAGACGAGGTTCTCCTCGGCGCGCGTCACGTCCTGCTTCTCCTTGAGGACCTTGCTCGCCCCGCGGGCCGCCGTGCCCAGTCGCCCGGCATTGGCCGCACTCAACGTCTTGCGGCCGAACAGGGCCCCGAACACCCCGGTCGCCGCCGTGAGCAGCGCCGAGCCCGTCGAGGACGTCACCTCCTGCTGCTGCTTGCCGAGGGCCTGCTCGGCCCTGCGAATGCGGTCCTCCTGCGTCTGCAGTCGGGTGGCGTACTTCTTGCGAATGGCCTCGATACGGGCGTCGCGTTCCTCACGCAGCGCCAGGGAGAGCCGCGTCCGGAAGGCGGCCTCCGACTCGCCGGGCCGCGAGTGCGTGCCGCTCGGGGCATGCTCCTGCAGCGTGATCGCCTGTGTGTCGTAGAGCCAGGTCGCCACGGCCTTGCGCCACGTCTCGTAGGTTCGCGGCGTGCTGGCCGCCGACGGGAGGTCGCCATACGTGGCGGCAGCGCGCGGCGTCGATTCGAGGTCTTCGGGGGTGACCTCGACCAGCGACGCGCGGTCCAGGGCGAGAGGCGTCGCCCCGCCCTGCAGCGGCACCAGCACCTGCACCGGCACCGTCTCGCTGATGCGGCGCTTTGTGTCGGCCATCCGCACGCTCGCCGCGGCATAGAGCGACGGAGCGTAGGCCAGCGCCTCGTCTGCGCCGGCGCCACGCGCCGGCACGAACATCGCCGTGATCCCTGGCGGCAGCACCGGCGGCCCCGCCATCAGGCCGGGCCGGGCGCCGACGGTCGATGTCGGGGAGGCCGGCGGACCGCTCGGCGAGCGTTCCCTCCCCGCATGGGGCGGAGCCCCGGTTCCCGGTTCCAGGTTCCCGGTTTCCGTCTCCTGATTCCCGGCGGTGAGCTGCTTGATGTGCGTCCGGGTGAGCGGCCCGCGCAGGTACGACAGGGTCCAGCGCGTCTCGAAGGTCACCGGTGCGGTCTCGTGCACGTTGTGCATGAGGAAGACCCGACTCCCGAGGCCCGAGAGGACGTCACTCATCCGCGCACCGTCGAAGCGCCCGTCGCCAGCGGCACTCGCGAGGCCCTCGAGCACGCGCGCCTTGTCGCGCTCGGTCTGCAGTCGGCCGATGAACCACGTGCCGGTGTTGGACAGCGCCTTGTAGTCGAGATCGACGGGATTCTGCGTCGCCAGCACGACGCCGAGGCCGAAGGCGCGCGCCTGCTTGAGCAGCAGCATCATCGGCTCCTTGGACGGCGGATTGGCCACCGGCGGCAGGTAACCGAAGATCTCGTCCATGTAGAGCAGGGCGCGCAGGCTCGTCGTGCCCGACTGCATGCGCACCCAGCCGAGAATCTCGTTGAGCAGCAGCGAGACGAAGAACATGCGCTCGGCATCGCTCAGGTGCGCAATCGAGAACACCGCGGCCCGCGGCCGTCCCTCCGGCGTGTGCAGGAACGAGGCGACATCGAGCGGCACCCCGGTGAACCACTGATCGAACCCCGGCGCGGCCAGCAGGTTGTTGAGCGCCATCGCCAGGGCGAACCGATCCTTGGCCGGGTAGAAGGCATCGAGTTCGAGCGCGCCGATGCGGGAGAGGGGCGGCGCCTGGATCTGCTGGATCAGCGCCCCGAGGTCCATGTCGGTGCCGGCCAGCCACGCCGTCTCGAGCAGCTTCGCCAGCAGGATGTGCTCGCGCGACTGCAATGGATCGGCCTGGATGCCCGCCAGCCCCAGCAGGCTCGTCGCCGTCGTCTGCAGGCGCTCGCGCAGCAGGTCGCGATCCTCGAGCACGGCCGACGGCGGGACGGCGAACGACTTCACGATCGACACCGGGACGCCGGCGCTGCTGCCGGGGGTGTAGATCGTCACCTCCGCGGCGTCGCGCAGGCGCTGCACCCGCGCCGCATCCTGCCCCCAGCCCGCGAGCCCGGTCTTCCAGCGCTCGGCCTGCGCCGCGGCGTACGTGGGCACATCCTGACCGGCCCGCTGCGCCTCGTCGGCGTTGACCCAGGGCGCGAAGGCCTCGCCCGACAACGAGGGAAACGTCAACGCCAGATTGGCCAGATCGCCCTTGGGGTCGATGATGATCGCGGGGATGCCGTCGATCAGCGCCTCTTCGAGCAGCCCGATGCAGAGGCCCGTCTTGCCACTGCCGGTCATGCCGATGCACACCGCGTGGGTGAGCAGATCGCGCGAGTCGTACATCAACGGCGCCGGCGTGGCCGTCCGCGTGCTCAGGTCGTAGGGGCGGCCGAGATAGAAGGCACCGAGCGTCTCGAAATCCTGCATAGCTCGGAATAGTAGCGAATTCGCACCCACGGCCGAGCTCTCTTTTGGCTGGACAGCGATACGCTGGGGCCTTGCACGAGCCCGCGACGCGTACCGGGCGCCTCACCGCGCGCACTGTCCTCCTGGTCGTCCTCGGCGTCCTGGTCGCGCTCTCGGCCGCCATCGGACTGACGGCGCGTCCCCGCCTCGAACACTGGCTCAGAACGACCGTCATCGCCACCCTCGAGCGTCGGCTCGACAGCGACGTCGACCTCCGCTCGATCTCGGTGACCCTCGGTCCGGTCACCCGCATCAGCGGCGGCCCGCTCACCATCCGTCATCGGCGACGACAGGACGTGGCGCCGCTCATCACCCTCGAACGGTTCGAGACCACGATGACGTGGCGAGAACTGCTGCGACGCCCGCGGCGTGTCGACACCATCACGCTGACCGGTCTCGCCATCGTCATTCCGCCCTCGCCCGCCGAGGGCGTGCCGCGCTTTCCGCGCTCGGACGACGAGGGGCGTGCCGCAGACGAGGGGGCCAGCGAGCCGCAAGGGTCGCGTGAGGACGCGGCCCGTACGCCGGCCGCCGCCAACCGCGGCGAGCCGCCCAACGTCATCATCGGCCGCATCACCGCCGACGCCGCCACGCTGGTCGTCCTGCCTCGCGAGACCAGGAAGCTGCCGCGACGCTTCGTGCTGCACCGCCTCGCCGTGCGCGACATCACGACCGATCGCCCGATGGCGTTCGCGACGGAAGTCGAGAACCCGCAGCCGCACGGACGCATCCACACCATCGGCACGTTCGGGCCATGGAACGTCGAGGCTCCCGCGCGCACGCCTCTGCAGGCCGACTACCGCTTCGTCGACGCCGACCTGTCGACCATCCGCGGCATCGCCGGCATCGTGCAGTCGACCGGGCGCTACGGCGGGGTGCTCGAGCGGATCGAGGCCATCGGCACCACCACGATGCCCGGGTTCGACCTGAAGGTCGGGGGGCGCCCCCTGCCGTTGTCCACGCGCTTCACCGTGGTGGTCGACGGCACCAACGGCAACACGTACATCCAGCCAGCCGAGGCCCTCCTCGGCGCCGGCACCCCCATCCGCGTCACCGGCGGCATCGTCAAGGCTGAGGACCGGCGCGGTCGGACCGTGGACCTCGCCATGGGCATCACGGCCGGACGCCTCGAAGAGGTTCTGGCGCTGGTCATGGATGGCACGCCGGCGATGCGCGGCCGCATCGCGGTGGACGCCGCCCTGCTGATCCCGCCCGGCCCCCTGCCCGTCGTCGAGCGCATGGAACTCGAGGGGCGCTTCTCGCTGGCCGAGACCACCTTCACGAGTCGCGTCCTGCAGGCCAAGCTCGATGAATTGAGCCGCCGGGCCCAGGGCCGGCCCGAGGATCCGGACGTCGCGCGTGTCGTCTCCGCGTTCTCGGGACGGTTCCGGATGGCCAACGGCGTCATCCGGTTCCCGGCACTGCGCTTCGACGTCGACGGGGCGCGTGTCGAACTCGCCGGCCACTATGCCGTGCGGTCCCAGGGCCTGCACTTCGACGGCCGGGTCCGGCTCGAGGCCGGACTCTCGCGGATGGTCACCGGCAAGAAGCGATGGCTGCTGCGTCCCTTCGATGGCCTGTTCCGGCGACAGGGCGCCACCGAGTTCCCCATCCACATCCGCGGTTCGGTCAAGGACCCGGAGTTCGGCGTGGATGTGAAGGAGACGTTGAAGCGCGCGCTGATTCCAGGGCGCTGACAAGAAAAAAAGCGGGAGACGAGCGAGACGGGGAGGGATTTGGGGTGGGTGAGGGGATTCGAACCCCCAACATCCGGAGCCACAGTCCGGCGCTCTGCCCTTGAGCTACACCCACCATGAAGCTGTGGTCGATGCCAGCGGCACCGAGGCAGCTCACGAGTATAGCATCGTGCGCCGCTCGCGCGAGGGAGCGGGACGGGGGCGACGGGCCGGGGGAAACGGGACGGCTGGTCGGCGCGTCATAGCGGCTGTGATGGATTTCTCGACGACTCGCCGGGCGGCGCTGCAGGTGGTCCTGACGACCGTCGTCTTCGCCGTGCTGGACTTCATCTGGCTGGGCCTCTTCATGAACGGGTTCTACAAGGCCGAACTCGGCACGATGGCCCGTCTGTCCGGCGCCAACTTCGCTCCCGTCTGGTGGGCCGCCTTCGCCGTCTACGGCGTCCTGGTCCTCGGATTGGTGGTCTTCGTCCTCCCGCGCGCCGGGGGCCATCCGCTCCGGGCGCTCGGATTCGGCGCGCTGATGGGGGTCGTCAGTTACGGCACCTACGACCTGACCGCCTACTCCGTCCTGGCCGGCTGGTCCCTGCGCATGACCCTCGTGGACATCGTCTGGGGCGCCGTGATCTGCGGCGTGTCGGCGGCCACGGTGACCTACCTCGAGCCACGCCTGGCCGGCGCTCCCTCCCCGCGCGCCGCCGCACGCCACCGACTGGTCTGACCGCGCCCGAGGGCGCCCCCCTCACGTTCCATTCCGCCCCGCCGAATACCCGGAGGGTCGGCACGCCCGTGCCGCCCGGCGGGAGCGCGCGTGACGAACCAGTGCTGGGGGCTGACCGTGGGGGGAGGACTCGTGTCGCTGCTCGCCAGCGTCGCGTCGGCCTTCGCACAGGCGTCTCCGCCGACGTCCCCCGTGCGGCCAGCCACGACGATGACCCGCGCCCCGGGCCAGGCCGACCCGCCGCGACCTCTGGTCTACGGCGGCTCGGACCACTTCGGCCCCTGGGAGTCCCTCGACGATCGCGGCGGGCCCGACGGCTTCAACGTCGCCCTCGTCCGCGCCCTCGGGCGCCACACCGGCCGCCCGGTCGTGGTGACCCTGACGCCCTGGGCCCGCGTCGTGCACGGGCTCGAGACCGGCACGGTGGACCTGTCGGCCATGGGCGTGTCCACCGCGCGGCGCACGCGTTTCGACTTCCTGCCCATCATCTGGACCCTGCACCAGACCCTCACCGCTCCGGCGGAACGCACCTGGCCTCTTCCCGATCGACTGACCTCGCTGAGCGGTGAGATCGTCGCCGTCGAGCGCGGCTCGCTGATGCACGAGGTCCTCCTCGACCTGCCACCGACCGTCCGGCCCGCGATGCTGCTCGCGCGCAGTTCGTCCGAGGCGCTGCGCGCCGTGCTCGAGGGGCAAGGGACGCTCGCCCTCGGCAACGCCCAGGCGATGCGCCACGCCGCCGGCGCGCTCGACGCGCGTCGGACGGCCAGCCGCGAGGTCATGGTCACCGGCTATCACTTCGTGACCGGGCCCGGCCGGGCCCGCGAGTTCGCCTGGCTCGAGCCCGCCCTCGCCGAACTCAAGGCCAACGGCACCTTCGCGACGTTGATCGAGCAGTACCTCACGCCGCGCTCCGCCGCACCGACGTGGTCGGTGTGGGCGTTCGTGCTGACCGGCGGCGTGCTGCTCACCGCCGTGGTCGTGGCGCTGACGTGGTATCGGCGGGTCCGCCGTGTGGTCGCGGCCAAGGTCCAGGCCGAGGCCCTGTCGGTGCGGCGGCGCCAGGAAGCCGAACAGGCGTTGCATGCGACCGAGCGGCAGATGCAGCAACTGGTGCACTCGGTGAAGGCGATCGTCTGGCGCCGCGACCTCGCCGCCGGCCAGTACACGTTCGTCAGCCAGGAGGCCGAGCAGCTGCTCGGGTATCCCGCGGCCCACTGGCTCGCCGACGCGGGCTTCGTCGACGGCATCATCCACGCCGACGATCGCGCGTGGGTGCGCAGCTACAGCGCGCGCGCGACCGCCGAGCAGCGCGACCACACGATGGAGTACCGCGTGGTCACGCAGGATGGCCGTCTCGTGTGGCTGCGCGACATCGTGTCGGTCATGGTCGCCGAGGGCGCGGCCCGCGAACTCATTGGCGTGATGGTCGACATCTCGGAGTACAAGGCCGCCGAAGAAGCCCTGGAGGCGGCCCACGCCCGGGCCCTGGCCGCCACCCGCGCGAAGTCCGAGTTCCTCGCCTCGATGAGCCACGAGATCCGGACGCCGATGAATGCCGTCATCGGCATCACCGACCTGCTGCTCGACACGCCCCTCACGACCGAGCAGCGCCAGTTCGTCGAGACCGTCCGGTCGTCGGGCGATGTCCTGCTCAACGTGATCAACGACATCCTCGACTTCTCGAAGGTGGAGTCGGGCAAGCTGGAGTTCGAGCGCATCGGTCTCGATCCGGAGCGGCTGGCCGACGAGGTCGCGCGGCTGATGGGAGAGCGCGCAACGGCCCGGGGCCTCGACCTCACCTGCCGCATCGTCGGCGACATCCCGGGCAATCTCATCGGCGATCCCGGTCGGCTCCGGCAGGTGCTGCTCAACCTCGTGGGCAATGCCATCAAGTTCACCGAGCGCGGCGATGTCGCCATCCGCGTCAGCGCCTCGGACATCGCCAGCGATCACGCGACCGTCCGCTTCGAGGTCAGCGACACCGGCATCGGCATCTCGCCGGACGCGCAGGCGCGACTCTTCGAGGCCTTCACCCAGGCCGACGCGTCGACCACCCGTCGCTTCGGCGGCACCGGGCTCGGCCTGGCCATCTCGCGCCGCATCATCGAATTGCTGGGGGGCCGCATCGGCGTCGAGAGCGTGCCAGGCGAGGGCACCACATTCTGGTTCACGGTGCCCTGTCCGCGGGTCGGGGGTGTCGCCGCGCCCCTCCGTCCGGGCACGCTGGGCGGCATGCGCGTGCTGGTCGTGGACGACAGCCGGGCCTCGCGGATGATGCTCGAGCAGACGTTGCTGGACGCCGGCATGATCGTGCAGACCGCCCGCGATGCCGACGATGCGATGGCGGTGCTGAGGCCGGACGCCTGGCCCCACGTGGCCCTGATCGACGAGGGCCTGGCCGATGGCGGCGCGACCCGCCAGGCCGAGCAGCTCCGCGCCCGGGCCCCGCACCCGGTCGCCGTCCTGCTGCTGTCGGCGCGGCTGAGCGGGACGCCCGTGACCATGGAGCGGGCGGCCCGGGTGATGAAGCCGGTCCGTCGCAGCGAACTCCTGGCCGCCATCGACGCGATCGGGCGTCCGGTCGTCGCCGAGGTCGGGCCGACGCCACAGGCGCCGGTGACGCCGGCGGGTGCCCCCGCGGCGGCCCGCGTCCTGGTGGCGGAGGACAACCCCGTCAACCAGAAGGTCGCTCGCCTGATGCTGGAGAAGTCCGGCTGTCGCGTCGACGTCGTCGAGCATGGCGCGCTCGCCGTCGAGGCCGTGCGCACCGGCGCCTACGACCTGGTGCTGATGGACTGCCAGATGCCGGTGTGTGACGGGTTCGAGGCGACGCGGCGGATTCGCGCGCTCGCGAGCCCGCACGGCCACATCGTCATCGTCGCGCTCACGGCCAACGCGCTGGCCGGGGATCGCGAGCGGTGCCTGGCGTCAGGCATGAACGACTACCTGGCCAAGCCGGTGCGTCGTGATGCGCTGGCCGGCATCCTCGAGCGCTATCTGCCGGGCGTCGCCAGCGCCCACACGGCGGCGTAGCGGCTTACGCGTTCTGCGACTTCTCGATCTTCGCCCACGAGTCGCGCAGGGTCACCGTGCGGTTGAAGACCGGGTGCTCCGGTGTGCTGTCGGGGTCGGCGCAGAAGTACCCGAGCCGCTCGAACTGGTAGGTCGTGCCGTTCACCGCGGTCGCGAGGGAGGGCTCGACCAGCGCGTCGCGGCTCACCTCGAGGGCGTTCGGGTTCATCTCCTCGGTGAAGTGCCGGCGGTCGTCGGTGCCGGGCTGTTCGGTGGTGAACAGCCGGTCGTACAGCCGGACCTCGGCCCGCACGGCATGGGCCGACGACACCCAGTGCAGCGTGCCCTTGACGCGTCGTTCGCCGGCAGCCGATCCGCCGCGCGTGTCGGGGTCGTACGTGCATCGCACCTCGACCACCTCGCCCGCGTCGTTCTTCACGACCGACTCGCACCTGATGATGTAGGCGTAGCGCAGGCGCACCTCGTTGCCGGGGTACAGGCGGAAGAACTTCTTCGGCGGCACTTCGCGGAAGTCGTCCTGCTCGATGTACAGCTCGCGCGTGAACGGCACCTGGCGCGTGCCGGCCGACTCGTCCTCGGGGTTGTTGATCGCCTGCATCATCTCGACCTGCCCCTCGGGGTAGTTCTCGATGACGACCTTGAGCGGCTTGAGCACCGCCATGGCGCGCGGGGCGACCTGGTTGAGGTCTTCGCGGACGCTGTGTTCGAGCAGCGCCACGTCGATCAGGCTCTCGTTCTTGGCCACGCCGATCCGGGCGCAGAACTCGCGGATGGCCCTCGACGTGTAGCCGCGGCGCCGCATGCCGGAGATGGTCGGCATGCGCGGGTCATCCCACCCCGAGACGATCTTCTTCTCGACCAGTTCGAGCAGCTTGCGCTTGCTCATCACCGTGTAGGTGAGGTTCAGGCGCGCGAACTCGATCTGCTGCGGGTCGCCGGGCAGATCGGGCACCTGCTCGATGATCCAGTTGTACAGCGGCCGATGGTCCTCGAACTCCAGCGTGCACAGCGAGTGCGTGATGCCTTCGAGGGCATCGGAGATCGCGTGGGCGAAGTCGTACATCGGATAGATGCACCACGTGTCGCCGGTCCGGTGGTGATGCGCGTGCCGAATGCGGTACAGCGTCGGGTCGCGCATGTTCATGTTCGGCGACGCCATGTCGATCTTCGCGCGCAGCACGTGCGTGCCGTCGGGGAACTCGCCGGCGCGCATGCGCTCGAACAGCGACAGGTTCTCCGCAATCGGCCGATCGCGGAACGGGGAATTCCGACCCGGCTGCGTCAGCGTGCCGCGGTACTCGCGGATCTCGTCGGCGCTCAGGCTGTCCACATACGCGCGGCCGTCGCCGATGAGGGTGACGGCGCAGGCGTAGATGCGCTCGAAGTAGTCCGAGGCGTAGAACTCCCGCGTGCTCCAGTCGAATCCCAGCCACCGCACGTCGGTGCGGATGGAGTCCACGTACTCGACGTCTTCCTTCGTCGGGTTCGTGTCGTCGAGGCGCAGGTTGCACAGACCCCCGAACTCGGCGGCAACGCCGAAGTTGAGGCAGATCGACTTGGCGTGGCCGATGTGCAGGTAGCCGTTCGGCTCCGGAGGGAATCGCGTATGGACGCGGGCCCCGTGGCGTCCCGCCTTGAGGTCCTCGCTGACGATCTGCCGGATGAAGTCGAGCGGCGCGGCCGGAGCCGGGCTGGTGTTGGTAGAGGCGTCGGACATGAACAGGTGAGCGATCAGCTGACAGCGGCGGAGTGCCGGATTGGATAGTGTACCCGCCCGGCCGTCATCCTCGTCCCCGGACTCGCCGGCCCTGCAACAAACAGTATGTAGTATTCGTACTATCATTTGTCAGGCGCACGCGCCGGCTCATCATGGCCCGAACCCCGAAGACCCCGACCGACCACGTGCACAACCGCCTGGCCGTCCTGCGTGCCGAACGACGCATCTCCCGCCAGGATCTCGCCGACGCGGTTGGCGTGCACTACCAGACCATTGGTTACCTGGAACGCGAGGAGTACAGCCCCACGCTGGCGCTCGCGCTCCGCATCGCGCAGTACTTCAGCCTGCCTGTCGAGGCGATCTTCTC
>LNFM01013738.1_pt1 | contig 10219 bp, 3 predicted proteins | sample 596031 | NCBI WGS metagenome assembly LNFM01 (sample SAMN04254537, study PRJNA301005) | activated carbon metagenome | isolation source: dual media filters at the Ann Arbor, Michigan drinking water treatment plant | place: USA: Ann Arbor | reverse complement strand
CCCGGCCCTCGCGCGCAGCGCTCGGGCGTTCGCCGGCGCGCGCGGCAGTGCCGCGCAAGCGCGCCGGTTCACCCCCAATCCCGGCTCTCAGAGCGCGTCCGGCCCGACCTCGCCGGTGCGGATGCGGATCACCTGGTCCAGCGTATGCACGAAGATCTTGCCGTCGCCGATCTTGCCGGTGTTGGCGGCGTTGCGGATCGCCTCGACCACCTGCTCGACGCGGTCGGCCTCGATCGCCACCTCGATCCGCACCTTGGGCAGGAAATCGACCACGTACTCGGCGCCGCGATACAGCTCGGTGTGGCCCTTCTGCCGGCCGAAGCCCTTGACCTCGGTGACGGTCACGCCGGTCACGCCTACCTCGGACAGCGCCTCGCGCACGTCGTCGAGCTTGAAGGGCTTGATGATGGCGGTGACCATTTTCATTGGCGGCTCCGGGCATTGAGGGCGCGCACAGGATAGCGGGAATGCCCCGCCGAAGCCGCGTCACGCCCGGGTCGTGGAGGGGCATGCTTCGATCGGCGACGGCCAAGGCTGAGCCTCGGACTCCGCTCAAGGCTCGGCTTCCACCGGACCCGCTGGTGGATGCGCTGCGCTTATCCACCCTACGACCGCAGGTGACGCCTTGCAGCAAACGCAGCCCGTTGCACATGGGCGCGCAGGGCAGATGAGCGCAGCGCATCTGTCGGACCTACGACCGCGAGCGACGCCGCGCCGGTATCGAGGCAAAAGCCGCTGTGCGCGTAGGGTGCGCCTGCGGCGCACCGGAGCTCGCGAACTCGCATCCATCGGGCCCATTGCGACCATCGCCTGCGCCTGGTGCGCGACACGCGCACCCTACGGCAGCCGGATCGGGGCGAGGTTCTGGTGGATGCGCTGCGCTTATCCACCCTACGACCGCGAGCTACGCCTTGCAGCAAACGCAGCTCGACGCAGATGGGCGCGTAGGGCAGATGAGCGCAGCGCATCTGCCGCCCCCTGCCCCGGTCTTGGCAATCCCCCCTGCCCCGTTCCCGGTCATCCCACCTACACGGGCCTCGGCCATCCCACCAGCGCGGGTCCCGGCAATCATCCAACCCGCGCGGCTCGCGACACATCTCATCTCCCGGCCGGTCCCGCAACCTCCACCCGCAAGCTTCCCCTGCAGGGCCTGCTGCCCGGAATCCAATCCCCCAAAAGCACACGGGCCGCTTGCGCGGCCCGTGTGGGTCTTGCCTTTAACCGCGGCGGTGCGAACACCGCCGCGGCTTGGGGGCTTACTTGGCACCCACCGCGAGGCGGGTCTGCAGCTCGCCGTTGGCGCTGGCGTAGTCGATACGCACCGCGTCACCCGGCCACACCTCGATCCAGCGGGTGCTGCTCAGGCCCTGCTTGGCGTCGGACTGCAGCAGGCGGACCTGCAGCAGACCGTTCACTTCGCGAACCTGCAGCTGCAGCTGCTGTTCACCCAGCACGTAGCGGGCGGCGTTGACCGACTTGTAGCTGTCGACCACCGTTTCCAGCGCAGCACCGTCGATCTCGACCACACCGCCCGAGGACTTCAGCGCTGCGTTGACCTGCAGGCCGTTGCCTTCGAAGCCGTCCGCGAACAGCGCCACCGTGAGGTTCAGGGTGAACGTGTTGTTGGCCGGGTTGGTGTCGGTGATGCCGTCCGGCGCGATCACCGACGCGGTGTTGCTGATCGCCGCCGGAGTGCCGATCACATTCGCGGTGATGGTGATCACCACGCTGCTGTTGGCCGGCAGGTTGACATCCACATCCACATCGCCGGTGCCGCTGGCGGTGACGCAGGTGCCGCCGCCGCTGTTGGTTGCGCAGGTCCAGCTGGCGTTCTGGACCTGGGTCGGCAGGGCGTCGATGACGCTGGCGCCGTTGGCCGCACCCGGGCCGGCATTGCTCACCAGCAGTTCCCAGGTGATGCCGGTCAGGGTGTAGCGGCCGGTCTTGACGATCGACAGATCCACCGTGGCCGGGTTCACCGTCACCACCACCGAGCCGGTCTGCACCAGGTAGTTGGCATCGGCCGCCTTGGTCGCGGTCACGGTGCAGGTGCCCGCAGCCAGCGCGGTCAGGGTGCTGCCCGTCACCGAGCAGTTGGCGCCGCCCGCGGTGACCGCGTAGGTCACCGCACCCGTGCCGGAACCACCCGTCGTCGACAGCGCGCTGGTCTGGCCAGCGATCACCGGGTTCGGCGTGGCGCTCACCACCAGAGCAGCCTGCTCGGCCTGCTCGACGGTCACCGTCACCGTGCCGGTCTGCGGCAGGTAGTTCGCATCACCCGCCTTGGTCGCCGTCACTTCGCAGGTGCCCACGCCGTTGCCGGTCAGGGTGCTGTCCACGATCGCGCAGCTGCCGGTACCGCCGGTCACCGCGTAGCTCACCGCACCGGTGCCCGAACCGCCCATCGTCGACAGCGTGCTCGTGCCCAGGTAGGCGATGGTCTGCGGCGTGGCGCTCACCACCAGCGCGGCCTGCTCAGCCTGGTTGACGCTGTGGGCGAAGGCCACCGACGTGCTGCCAGCATGCTGCGGGTCGCCGGCATAGGCGGCAGTCACGGTGCGTGCACCGGCCGTTTCGAAGGTGATCGAGCAGCTGCCTGCAGCAACGGTGTTCGCACAGGTTTCACCCGTGCTCGAGGTCAGCGTCACCGTTCCGGTCGGCGTGGTGTCGGCCGGGCTGGTGGTCACGGTGTAGTTGAAGCCCACCGCAGCGCCGAGTTCGGACGGGTTCACCGTGCTGCTGGTGATCGTCGTCGTCGTGGCCTTGGCCGTGACTGCGTAGTTGCGGTTCTCGAAGCTCTGCAGGTAGTTGGTGGTCTGCGCGTACTCGGCGCGGAACACGTAGTTGCCCACCGGCAGGCCCGCCGCCACGTTGAAGGTGGCCACACCACCAACCAGGGAAACCTCACCGATCGACTCGCCATCGCGCAGGAACACGATGGTGCCCGGCGGGATACCGCCGCCCGGAGCCACCGCGGTCACCGTTGCGGTCAGGGTGAAGCCCTGGCCGAAGGGCGAGCTGGTCGCCGGAGCGATGGTCAGCGCCGTGTTGGTGTTGGAGCGCAGCACGTTCAGCGTCTGCGAGGCCGCCGTGGTCGAAGCACCGTCGTTGGCATCACCCGCATAGGCCGCCGACACGGTGTAGCCGTCCAGCAGCACCGGGCCGGTGGTGACCAGACCGGTCAGCGCACAGGTGCCCGCCGAAGCCGGCGCCGTGCAGGTCACGGTCGAACCCGGGCGGGTCGCCGTCACCGTCACGTTGCCTTCGTTCGGTGCCACACCGCCCGACACCGTGTAGCCGACATTCACCGTCTGGCCGAAGCGCGCCTCGGTGATATTGCCCGGGCTCAGCGTGATGGTGGTGCCGGTCAGCACGACCTGGGTGACCGTGTTGCTGGTCGCGGTCAGGTTGTTGATGTCGCCGTTGTAGCTGGCGGTGACCGGATTGCTGCCCTGCGGCAGCGCCGTGGTGACGCACTGGGCCGTCAGGCCGGTGAGCGCCACGTTGACGCAGCCAACGATGTCCACACCGTTGTTCTGGAAGGTCACCGAGCCAGTCGGGCTGAAGCCACCGCTGACGGTCGCCGTGAAGGTCAACGAATCACCCGGGCTGCTGGGCGAACCGCTGCCCACCAGGCTGATGCTCGGCTGCGCCTTGTTGATCACGACGTCCTGCGTGACCTGCGGAGCGGCGTTGTAGAAGTCGTTACCCCCCTGGTCAGCCGTCAGCACGCAGGTGCCGGCGGTGAACATGGTGATGCCGCCGTTGCTCGGGTTGACGTCACAGACCGTCTCGCTGCCCGCGGCCACGCCGTACTCGACGGTCAGGCTGCTGCTGGCGTTCGCCACCACGTTGCCAGTCGCGCCGCCGATGGTCAGCGGGCCCGGGTTGGCGCCGAAGGTGATCGTCTGATCGGCCTTGATCGCGGTGATCACCACCGTGGACGTCGCGACGTTGTAGTTGGCGTCGGCCGCCTTGGTCGCCGTGACTTCACAGGTGCCGATGCCGGTCGCGGTGACGGTGCTGCCGCTCAGCGAGCAAACCGTGATGCCAGCGGTGACGGTCAGGTCGTCGACTGAGTAGCTCACCTCGCCGGTACCCGAACCGCCGCTGGTGCTCAGCGCACTGGTGGCGTTGTAGGCGATCGTCGTCGGGACAGCAGCTACGGTGAAGCCCACCTGTTCGGCCTTGATGGTGGTGACTTCGACGGTGTCGGACACCGGCTCGAAGTTGTCGTTGCCCGCCATCGTCGCCGTCACGGTGCAGCTGCCGTCCGCCGCGATCGCCGTCAGTGTGCTGCCGGTGATCGAGCAGAAGGCTCCGCCAGCGGTGACCGCGTAGGTGACGTCGCCGCCAGTGCTGCCACCGGTAACGCTCAGCGCGCTGGTCTGCAGGTAAGCGACCTCGTCCGGCGTCGCCGCTGCGACCAACACGTCCTGTTCTGCCTTGGCCACTTCGATCTCGAGTTCCGCCTGCTCGGCAGGCTCGTAGTCGTCGTTGCCCGGCTGGTTCGCTGCCACGATGCAGAGGCCCGCGGCCACCGGGGTGACCTGGTAGGTGGTCGCATCCAGATTGCTCACCGAACAGGTTCCGGCAGTCAGCGACGAGAACACCAGCGGGAGATTGGAACCACCGCCCGTGGCTGTACCGGTCTGAGCTCCACCATCGAACACCAGGCTCGGCGCCGCACCGAAGGTGATGACCTGCGGATTCTTGGCGATGACCAGCGTGTACTCACGCGAACCGCTGTACGGCGTGCCGACGTTCGGCGCTGCGCTGCTGTCCGCGGCGGTCACTGTGAACGTGTAGCTGCCCGCCGAAGTCGGCGTGCCGGTCAGCGCACCGTTCGCTGCCAGGTTCAGACCCGGCGGCAAGCCCGCACCCACGGTGAAGGTGAACGGCAGCGCCGCACCCGTACCGCTGGCGGTGAACTGCGCGCTGTAGGGCGCATTGCGCGTGCCGTCGTCCAGCGCCTCCGGGCCCACCGTCACTGCGACGTAGGCGAAGGCCTGCACGACATCCGGCGCCGCGTTGTAGCTGGCGTTGCCGGCCTGGCTGGCGGTGATCGAGCAGGTGCCCGCCGCGACGTAGCTCACCGTGGTGCCGCTGACGGTGCAGATGTCGGTCGTGGTGCTGGCGAAGCTGACCGTGCCGGCCGGCGCCGTCGCCGCGAGCTCAAACGTGCCGGCAGCCGCCGGACGGTTGGGCAGCGGGTCGAAGCTGATGGTCTGGTCGATCGGAGTGATCTCGACGTCCACCGTCTGCGGCGCAACCGCGTTGTAGTTGTTCGACTGCGGAACGCTGGCCGTGATCACGCAGGTGCCGCCACCGATGATGCTGATGGAGACATTGCTGCCGCCCGAGCTCGAACCGCTGCCCGAACACACGCCCGCCGGGCCGGCGCTCAGGCTAACCGCCTGACCACTGGGCAGCTCGGTGAAGTTGGCCGTTGCCAGCGCCGACACATTGAAGTTGCCGCCGACCGCGAAGGGCAGCGAGGTCGGAGCCGACACCTCCACCGTCTGGTTGTCGCGGTTGACCAGGTGGTCATAGCCGAAGTCGTTGGCGCCCGCGAAGTTCGGGTTGGTGATCGTCGCCGCCACGAAGCGCCAGCCATTGGGCAGGGCCACGTCGCGAGTCAGATTGGCGATGCTCGCCGTGGACACACCCGGCGTTGCGGTGGGAGCCAGGGTCACCACGCCGATGGCATTGCTCTCGCCATCGAAGAAGTTGACGTCACCGGTCGGGTAGCCCTCGGACGGCGGCGTCGCCGTGACCGTGGCGGTCAGGGTGAAGGGCTGGCCGAACACGCTCGGGGCCGGGCTGCTGCTCAACACCAGGGTGGTGCTGGCCTGCAGGATGTTGATGCTGCCGGCGTTCAGTCCGGTCGTCGACGCGGCATCGTTGCCCTCCACTGCCGGGATGAAGTCGGCCGAGAAGCTCCAGGTGCCGACCTGTTCAAGCCCGTTGAGGCCGCCCACGCTGAAGGTGCAGCTGCCCACGCCGGTCTCGATGTCGAAGCTGCCGCCGCTGCAGGTGGCCGCAAGCGCGCCCGGGCCGTCCGCAGAGACCGTGACGCTGCCTTCGTATTCACCAAGGCCACCGTCGACGTCGAAGCTCACCGTCACCTGCTCGCCCACCAGGGCCGAAGCCGCCGGCGAGGCACCGCTGGTGAAGCTGCTGACGCGGGTGATGGCGATGCTGGTGTCGCGCGGCTGCACTGCGTACGGCAGCGGCGCACTGCTGCTGCCGGCGAAGTTCGCGTTGCCCACGTAGTTGGCCACGAAGCTGTAGTTGCCCACCGACGCGAAGCTGCTCGGGCAGGTGCCGGCGGCTGCGCCATCCGTACCCGCACCGCTCAGGGTCGCGGTGCAGAGTGCGCTGCCGCTGTCGCACACCGGCGACGAGGACAGACACACATAGGCCGTACCGCTGGCGACGTTGCCGGCGTTGAAGCCGTCGAGGTTCAAGTCGGTGATCGCAGCGGCGCTCACGGTGAACACCACGTTCTGACCGGCCTGCTGCTGGGATGCCGGCGCTGCGGACAGGCTCAGGGTGGTGCTGCGCGGATCGACCGTGACCACGGACGCGTCGCTGGTGGAGTCGGCATCGTTGCCGAGCTCGGTGCCATCGAAGGCCACCACGAAGCTGTAGTCGTCAGCTGTCTGGAACAAAGCCTCGACGCGGCAGCTGCCCACACCGGTCGTGGTGTTGAAGACCAGCGGATCGCACACCACCGGTGCACCACCGACGGCGACGTTGATAGCACCCTCGAAGGTGCCTTCACCGCCGTCCACCGTGAAGTTGACGATGACGGCATCGCCCACTTCAGGTGCCGTCGGGGTGAAGCCATTGATCGTGGTGGTCGTTGCCGCCGAGGTGACGTCATGCAGGGTGTTGGCGGTGGAACCCGTGAGGTTGCCGCTCGCCATCACGTCCGGCGTGAACGTAGCGGTCACCTGCTGGTTGTCGCCGAACAGAGTGAAGGCCCGCGAACAGCTGTTGGTGTAGGGCGAGGCCGCTTCATTCAGCGTAAAGCTGCAGCCGGCAACCGGTGCGCCGTCGCCATCGATCAGGCCGGGGCCCGTCACGCTGATGGTGCCCAGCAGAGTGCGCGCGCCATTGGTGACCGTCAGGCCGACATCGAAGGTGACCAGTTCACCGGCCGCCGAACTCGACGGCGTGGTGGTGATGGTGATTTCAGTGGTCGCGGGCAGAATTTCCAGGCTGGCAGTGTCTGAAGCAGGCAGGTCCTGGGTGTCGCCGGCGTACTCACCTTCGAGGTTGTAGGTGCCGAAGTTCTGGCCCGCTGCAAAGGTGCAGACACCCACGTTGTTGAGCGGCGCGCTGGTGCTTACGCAAGAAGCGGCGGTCACCCCATCGGCCAGAAGCGTCACCGCACCGTCGAAGTTGCCCGCACCACCGCTGAGGCTGTAGCCCACGTCGTAGCTGTTGCCGAAGAAGGGCGCAGCGCTCGGCGGCGTCAGCGTCATCGTCACCGGCAGACCCAGCACCGTGACGGCCTGGCTGTTGCTGCTGGCGGCGAAGTTGGCGCTCTGCACGTAGCTGAAGACCAGCGTCGCGCCGCCCTTGGTGCTGAAGCTCAGGTCGCAGCTGCCGGTACCGCCGGACAGGCTGATATCGCAGCCGGTGGTCGAAGCCGCATCACCACCGGTGCCGCGCACCTGCACGGTGCCGGTCGGCGTGCCTTCACCCGGGGCCACAGCGGCGACCGTGGCGCTCACCGTCACCGTCTCGTTGACCTCGATGTCCGGGCCTGCAGCCGGCGTGATCGAGTTGATCGCGACCGTGGTGCTGGCGCGGTTCACCGTGTGCACGGTGTTGTTGTTGCTGCCGATGAAATCGGTGTTGTCGAGGATCGCGACGTTGTAGGTGTAGGGCGAACCCGCCACCGCAGGATCGGTGGTGATGGTGGTGCTGGCCGTGCTGGGCGCACCGCCGATTCCCGGAGTGATCGCCACTTCGGTGATCGTGATGTTGCCCGGCTGACGCACGAAGCGCGCCGTACCGGTGACCGGGTTGGCACCCGGCGCCGTGGCGTTGAAGCTCGCGCTCAGCACGATGTCCTGGCCGAACACGCTGGGGCTGTTGCTGCTCAGCGTGCTGGTGGTGTTGCTGCGGGTGACATCAAAGGCGAAGGGGCCGGACTGCGAGGCCAGCAGGCGCGGCGTCTGCGCCAGCGAGGCCACGAGTCGCGCCACGTTGTCGCTGGGCTTCAGGCCGCTCAAGGCACAGCTGCCGCTGCCGGCCACGGCCGCACCGCTGCAGCTGCCGACCACGGCGCCGAGCGCGGTCTGCGCCTCGACGGTGACGGTGCCGCCCTCGCTGACGCCGGTGGCATCGGCGCTGCTCACCGTGAAGTTGACGGTGAAGGATTCATTGGTGCGCGCACGCGTGCCGCTGTTCAAGGACGCGGTGGTGCCGGTGATGGCGGTGGTGCTGGCAGTGCGCTGGGGGAAGACCTCAGCCGTGGGGCTGGAGGCAGCACCGCTGCCGGCGCTGTTGGTCGCCACTACGGTAAACGTGTATCCAAGGTCGTTCGACAGACCGTTCACGGTGCAGGTCGTGGCCGGCGCCGTCGCCGTGCAGCTGCCGGAGGGCGAGCCGGTCACGGTGTAGCTGGTGATCTCAGCACCTCCGTCATTGATTGGCGCCGTCCAACTGACTTGGGCGGACTGGTTGCCCGCGGAGGCAATGGCTGCGGTGGGTGCACCCGGCGGGCTGATCGCAGGCGGCGTCGCCGTGACGCTGGCCGGGCTGAAGGCACCCGCACCGACGGCATTGATGGCGCGGACGCGGAACACGTAGCCGGTACCGCCGGTCAGCGGGCTGGCCACGCAGCTGATGGCCGTAGAGGCTTCAGTGGTCGCAGCCGCACAGGCACCAACGGACGGATCCCACGAACTACCACCGTTGGTGGACTGTTCCACCGTGTAGCCGGTGATGGGTGACCCGCCGTCGTCAGGCGCCGTCCAGTTCACCGTGACTTGGGCGGTGGCTGCGGCGACGCCCGGTGCATTCGGCGGCTGGGGGGTGCCGGGCAGGGAGTTCTCGCAGTTGTTGACGCCGAGCAGCGGCCCGACCCAGTTCGAGTGGCCGCCAACCGGATAGTCGTGGACCACGACGTACCAGTTGCAGAAATTCTCATACTGGCTGTCGAGCGTGAACGTGGTCGAATCGCCGGTCTGATCCTGGATGTTGGGGCCAACGCAAGAGCCCTCGTCACCGTTGTCCCGCGGCAAAAGGGTCTGGTCCGGACAGGCCCAGAGGTCGAAATCGCCGCCACCCAGCGATCCGGGGATGATGGCCGTCACCGTGACCTGGTCGCCGAGTTCCAGATCGCCGCCGTTGTTGTCGACCAGCGTCATCGTGATCGGGCTGCCGAGGAGCTGGGCATCGGGCGTCTTGGCCTCGCCTCGCGACTGCCAGGGGTTCTCCGCCGCGGAAGCCAGTCCGCCGAAGGTCAGGGCCAGCGCAGCCGAGAACGCGGCCAGCCTCCTGCCCCAGCTCCGTGCCGGGGGTACGCCCCGCGGCGATGTGGGATGTGTATCAGTCATGGTGAGGTCTCTTTCTAGATGTTGAATTGAGAGAACAACAGGCACCGACTGCGGTGCCCCGTCTACTACGGGCACCGCCTAGCCGGCTGGATGACCCATCCCACGCTCGCGCGTGGCGTCAAACAGCCCGAAGGCCGTGGTGCTGCAGGCCCGGCCGGGGGGGAGTCCCACCCGGGCCGCGCGCTCCGGGCAGGCCGCCCGGAGGGGTTGCGTCGCCGGCCAGTGGCCAGCGGCGGAACGCTGTGGCAGCCCGGGCACGAAGGCCGGGCTGCGAAGAAGGGGGGTGCGAAGGAGGACGGGCGCCGCCGACGCCAGGCCGACGCGGGCGGGAGTCGGCGCCAGATGGAACAGCGCCGGAAAGCTGACGCCTGCCGGGAACGCGTGCCGGAAGGCTCCGGCGGAAATCCGGCTCAGCAGAACGCAGATCAGGTTTATCAAGGGTTTAAGCACGTCGTCTCCTCCTTCGCATCCGTGATGAGCCGTTCGGGCCCATAGCGGTGGTGTTCGGAGTGCAAGGCGGATGCCACGGGCGAGCGGCGGCCTGCTGTCACCCTGCGGTTCGTGGCATGGGCCTTGCGCGGCCTGAGGTGCGGCGGGTGCTTCGATGTGCGGGCGATGGGGCGATGGGGTGGCGATGGATC
>LNFM01013735.1_pt1 | contig 10221 bp, 9 predicted proteins | sample 596031 | NCBI WGS metagenome assembly LNFM01 (sample SAMN04254537, study PRJNA301005) | activated carbon metagenome | isolation source: dual media filters at the Ann Arbor, Michigan drinking water treatment plant | place: USA: Ann Arbor | reverse complement strand
CGCCGGGTCTGGATCGTGGCGCCGAGGACGGTACGCACGGCCCTGCTCGAACGGGCGCGGCCGCTGCTCGCCGCACAGGCGCGCAACGGCCTGTTCGAGCACTTCCCCGCCCTGTCGGCCCGCATCGTCGGCAATGCGTGGCAGGGTGGCATGCTCGGCGCGACGGCCATGCTCGCGGCGCTCGCGGCCATCGTCGCGCCGGTCGTCGCGTGGTCGGCGCTGCATGGGCTCGGCACCTTCGTGTTCCTTGCCTGCGTCGGCTTGCGCGTCGCCGTCATCCGCGCTCCGGCCCATGTCGCGCCGCCCGATTTCGCCGGGCTCAGGCTCGACACGCTGCCGGTCTATTCTGTGCTGGTGGCGCTGCATCGCGAGGCTGCGGTCGTCCCGCAGCTTCTGGCAGCCCTCGACGCGCTTGTCTGGCCGCGCGGCAAGCTGGAGATAAAACTCGTCTGCGAGGCCGACGACGACGAAACGCTCCAGGCCATCCGCGCCCACCGGCTGCCGCATCATGTCGAGGTGCTGGAGGTCCCGCCCGGCCAGCCCCGCACCAAGCCCAAGGCACTGGCCTATGCGCTGCAGGTCACCAGCGGCGACTTCGTCGTGCTCTATGACGCAGAAGACCGGCCGCACCCGATGCAGCTGATGGAAGCCTGGCACCGCTTTTCGAATGCGGCGCCTGACCTTGCCTGCCTGCAGGCGCCGCTCGAAATCTCCAACCGCCATGCCAGCGCCATCGCGCGGCTGTTTGCCTTCGAATATTGCGGCCTGTTTCGCGGCATGCTGGCGTGGCTGTCGTCGCGCGGGACCGTCCTGCCGCTCGGCGGCACGTCCAATCATTTCCGTGCATCGAGCCTCGCGGCGGTCGGCGGCTGGGACCCGTACAATGTGACCGAGGATGCCGACCTCGGCGTGCGCCTGGTGCGCTGCGGCTACCGCACGGAGACGCTGACCTTGCCGACGCTGGAGGACGGTCCCGAAACGCTTGCCGTCTGGCTGCCGCAGCGCACGCGCTGGTTCAAGGGCTGGGTGATGACCTGGCTGGTGCACATGCGCGATCCCGTCGCGCTCTACCGCGAACTCGGGCCGCGCTCCTTCGTGGTCATGCAGATCCTGTCCAGCGGCCTCGTCCTCTCCGCGCTGGTCCACCCGGTCCTCGTCGCAACAGGCATCTGGATCGCCGCCGGCCTCGTGCTCGGCGAGGAGCTCAGCGTCTGGCAGTCGGGCCTGCTCGTCTTCGACATCGCCAGCATCACCTGCGGCTACGCCGCCTTCCTGGCGCTCGGCTGGCAGAACATGACGCCGCCCGAGCGAAAGGGGTTCTGGCGCGTCGTCGCCTTCACGCCGGTCTACTGGCTGATGCTGTCCTGGGCCGCCTGGCGCTCGCTCCTGCACCTCTGGAAACGGCCCCACCATTGGGAAAAAACGCCGCATTTCGGGGTGAGGGGGTGAGGGGGGTACAGAGAATTCATCCGACACGGACGTCACCCCATCTGCAATCGCCTGAGTCTCGATTGTCATAGGGGCATTCTGACCAGATCGCGTTAGAACGAACGGCGGGTGACATGAGGTTGCCCACCGCTTCCAACTCGTATTCCGCTTCGCCTCCGGGGGGAACTTTCTGACGTTGCCCTGGTTTGCTTCCAAGTGGGAGGGTAAGCATGGCCGACATCGGCAACGCGGACTTGAGTGACCGACAGTTGACATCGCTACCGGAACAGAAGCAGTTCACGCCGGAGCGGACGCGGCAGATCCTAAAGCTGAGCGAGCCCACTCCGCCGCCGATTTCAGATCGGCTTGGCTGCTCGCAAGGCGCCATTTCCGCCAAGCGCGCGAGTACTTGGCAATGTGGCTGATCGACTTTCCAACCCTGATGATTGTCCTCTTCTCAGCGATATATCTTGGCCTGGTGGGCGTTGTCGGGCACCCTGTGGAGCCCTTCGACAAAGATACTATGCGCTGGCTTTTCCTCGTGGCCGGCGCATCAGGATTCTGGCAGTTGGTGCGCCAGAGGTGGAGGTAGTCTGGCACTGGCCTGATTACCTGCTTCGCCGCGAAGGTCCCAACGATTGGCAGCCTGCGAGTCTGTCGGCATTCCTTGGAATGGAACAAATGCAACCGCATTGGAGTTTGGTGCGGTCCCAGGTCGGTCCCCGACCGGGGACGCATCACCTGGGACCCGTCGCGTTCCCCCCAACGCGGCGGGTCTTTGCACACCCGATCTTGGGGACTTCTGCTTGGTGTTTTGATCCGCTGGGCCGGTTGATGGCGATGATCAGCCTCGTCGCCCCCCTACCTCGCCCGGATCAAGCTCATCCCCTGCCCAATGATCTTCGCATCCGCCTCGCCGATCGCCTGTTCGTTGCGGCCCTTGTAGGGGATCGTCGCCAGCACGTGGCGCATCGCCTCGATGCGGGCGCGGCGCTTGTCATTGGAGCGCACCACGGTCCAGGGCGCATGGGGCGTATGGGTCTTGTCGATCATCAGGTCGCGCATGGCGCTGTACTCGTCCCATTTGCCGATGCCTGCTATGTCCATCGGCGAGAACTTCCAGTTGGTCAGCGGGCTGTGGCGCCGGTCGTGGAACCGCTTGAGCTGCATCTCCTGGCCGAGGTCGAGCCAGAACTTGAAGAAGATGATGTCCTCGCGCACGATCTGCTTTTCGAAGCGCGGCGTCTCCTCCAGGAAATGCGCGTGCTGCTCGGGCGTGCAGAAGCCCATCACCGGCTCGACGCCGGCGCGGTTGTACCAGGAGCGGTCGAAGGTCACGAATTCGCCGGCCGTCGGGAAATGCGCGATGTAGCGCTGGTAGTACCATTGCCCACGCTCGGTCTCGGTCGGCTTGGTCAAGGCGACGTTGCGGGCGGTTCTGGGGTTCATGTATTCGCGCAGGACCTCGATCGTGCCGCCCTTGCCGGCGGCGTCGCGGCCCTCGAACACCACCAGCGCGCGCTTGCCATTGGCCTGCATCCAGGCCAGCATCTTCACCAGTTCGATCTGCAGCCGCTCGATCGTCGCGGCATATTCCTTCGAGTCCAGCTTCTTCTTGTAGGGAAAGCCGCCGGACTTCATCGCCCGCTTTTCGACCCATTCCGGCAGTTCCGGGTCTTCTATGTCGAACACCTGCTCGGTGTCGCCCACCTTGAGCTTGAGCGGCTCCGGCTTCGGCGTCGTCGTGGGGCTGGACACGGCACTCATCGGCAATCCTTTCCTGCGTCGAGACTCATGTTATTGAGTGACGCGGCGCCGGTCCAGTTCGCGTCGCGGACAATCGGGCCGGCATGCGGGCGAGGGAAACGGTCTGCCGATGAGCGATACGACGAGTTCGCGCGACGGGCGACGCTGGGCGAGGCTTGCCTGGGGCCGCATCCGCCAGAACCGGCTGCTGCTGACCGCCGCCATCGCGGCCGTGCTGGTGGTGCATGCCGTCGGCGAGGGCTCGCTGGTGTTTCTGGCCGCCGTCATCGCGGCTCTTCTGCTGGTGGCGGTCGCCGCGCCGCGCAAGCCCATGCCCCAGCGCAACGCACATGCCGTCGCCAGGGCGGAGAATTCGACCTTCCAGACGCTGTCTGCCGAAAGCCTGGCCGCGGCCGTTGCCGATCCCATGGTCGTCTTCGACGGCAAGGGCATCGTGGCACACGCCAATGCGGCTGCGCTCTCGGCCTTCGGCGATGTCGGGCCGGGCATTTCGCTGCCGCTGAAATTCCGCGCGCCGGAGCTGCAGGACCTGCTGGAGCAGATCCTGTCGCGCAACGTCGCCTCGCGCACCGTCGAATACAGCGAGCGCGTGCCGATCGAGCGGGTTTTCCGCGTGTCGGCCTCGGCGGTGGGGCGCGGCACCGGGCTCCACGTCATGGTGTTCAAGGACCAGAGCGAATCCCGTCGCATCGACCGCATGCGCGCCGATTTCATCGCCAATGCCAGCCACGAGCTGCGCACGCCGCTGGCCTCCATCGCCGGCTTCGTCGAGACGCTGCGCGGCCCGGCCAGGAACGACGAGGCGGCGCGCGAGCGCTTCCTGCAGATCATGCACAACCAGACCTCGCGCATGGCGCGGCTGATCGACGACCTCCTGTCGCTGTCGCGGCTGGAGATGAAGTCCGGCATCGCGCCCGGCGCGCGGGTCGACCTCGTGCCGATCCTGAAGGCCGTGGTGGATTCGCTGAAGCCGCTCGCCGGCGAAACCGGTGTCGTCATGGAAAACGAGATTGCCCAGGGCAGCGTGACGGTCGCCGGAGACCGCGACGAACTCTACCAGGTCTTCGAGAACCTCCTGGAAAACGCCTGCAAATACGGCCAGTCGGGCGGGCGCGTCATCCTCGGCCAGGGCGAGCCCGCGCGCGACGGCGAGGTTGCGATCGCCATCCGCGACTTCGGTCCCGGCATTCCCGACGAGCACATTCCGCGCATCACCGAGCGCTTCTACCGCGTCGACGTCGACAGCAGCCGCTCGCAGAAGGGCACGGGCCTCGGCCTCGCCATCGTCAAGCACATCCTGACCCGCCATGGCGGCCGGCTGACGGTCAGGTCGAAGGTCGGCGAGGGCTCCACCTTCACCGTGCATCTCCTGAAGGCCTAGGCGCGCACCGCGCGACTTCTTTTTTCTGTAACATCGGCAGGCTATTGATTCGCGATTCAGCTGGTCCCGGGACCAGAACCGCATCGGACCAGCCCATGACCATCATGCAGTCACATCACATCGTCAGCGCCTTCGACGACGAGCTGAAATACCTGACCCGCAAGATCGCCTCGATGGGCGGACACGCGGAGCGCATGGTCGACCAGGCGGTGCATGCGCTGGTGCATGCCGACCACGCGCTGGCGCAGAAGGTCATCTCGGACGACGTGCTGCTCGACGAGGGCCAGCGCGAGATCGACGACAAGACGATCCTGATGATCGCGCGGCGCCAGCCGCTCGCCGGCGATCTGCGCGAGATCATCGGCGCCATCCGCATTTCCGCCGATCTCGAGCGGGTCGGCGACCTCGGCAAGAACATCGCCAAGCGCGTCGTGGCGGTCGGCGGCGACCTGCATCCGACCAGCCTCTATCGCGGGCTGCAGGCGCTGGTCGAACTTGCGCTGACGCAGCTCAAGGACGTGCTCGACGTCTATGCCTCCCGCTCGGTCGAACGGCTCGGCCAGATGCGCGACCGCGACGACCAGATCGACGCCATGTACACGTCGCTGTTCCGCGAACTCCTGACCTACATGATGGAGGATCCGCGCAACATTACGCCCTGCACGCATCTGCTGTTCTGCGCCAAGAACATCGAGCGCATCGGTGATCACGCGACCAACATCGCCGAGACGATCTACTACATCGTGACGGGCGAGCAGATGCCGCCGGAACGCCCGAAGGAAGACAAGAGCCACAGGCTGACCGCCGAGCAGGCGATCGGCCGCAACTGACGCTCCCGGCCCCTTGGCCGGGAAGCGACTTATGGCTCAGCGCGTACGGCGGCGCTCGGAGGCCGGCTGGAACGCGATCTTGGCGTGGAAGCGGCAGTAGGGGCCGGTCTCCATCGATTCATTGCCGCAGAAATTGAAGTCTTCCGACAGCGGATCGCCATTCGGCCACTTGCAGGTGCGCTCGTTGAGCTGGACGAGATGCAGGTGACGCGAGATCGGCACGACATTGTCGGTGTTGCGCGGCGCCGGCCTGGGGGCGGGCTGCTGGTCGAACTGCGTCTGCAGCGCGTTGGATCCGACCGAATGCGGGGCCGGGCGCGGAGCGGGGGCGGCTGCGCGCTGCTGCGGCTTGACCAGCGAGGGCTGCGCCGTCTTCTTCTGGCGGGCGGGCGACGCCGTGGCGCGGCCGCGGCTGGACAGTTTCAGGCGATGCACCTTGCCGATGACGGCGTTGCGGCTGACGCCGCCAAGCTGTGCCGCAATCTGGCTCGCGCTGAGCCCTTCGGCCCAGAGTTTGCGCAGCGCCTCGACCCGCTCTTCAGTCCAGTTCATCGATCGATCTCCTGATCCAGCGCCGGCACTATGAATCGATCAAACCCCGGTCCTCACCGGGCCAGTACCAGATGTATCGGTTTGATTGATGCCGCCGCACGAAATCTAGTTATTTCTGGCCTTCTACCTACCTTATCGCCTGACTCGGTGACAAGAGTCCGGGATGCAACACGAATCGGTTTTTTGGGTTTTCCCCAACTTGCCTGTGCATCGCAGCAAGCTTCGCGCAAGCTTCACAAGAACGGCGCCGAGACGTTTTCGTTGACTTCGCGACCGAAAAATCCAATATGCCCGCAAGGCCGCCGCTTTGGCGGCTTTTTTGATTTTTCCGGTACCGGAGACGCATATAATGAGCGGTTCGGCGCTTTACGAGACTTTCGCCCGCGCGCCGCTGAGCTTCGATCGCGGCGAAGGCTGTTGGCTGATCAATGCCGACGGTGAACGCTATCTCGATTTCGCCGGCGGCATCGCCGTCAACTCGCTCGGCCACGGCCATCCGCATCTCGTGGCCGCGCTGACCGAGCAGGCCGGCAAGCTCTGGCACGTCTCTAACCTCTACGAAATCCCCGGCCAGACCCGCCTTGCCGAAAGGCTGGTCGCCAGCACCTTCGCCGACAAGGTGTTTTTCACCAATTCCGGTGCCGAGGCGCTGGAATGCGCCATCAAGACCGCGCGGCGCTACCAGTATGTTTCCGGCCATCCCGAGCGCTTCCGCACGATCACCTTCGAGGGCGCCTTCCACGGTCGCACGCTGGCCACCATCGCGGCGGGCGGCCAGGCGAAGTATCTTGAGGGCTTCGGCCCAAAGGTCGACGGTTTCGACCAGGTGCCGTTCGACGACATCGACGCGGCCGAAAAGGCGATCACCCCCGAGACGGCCGCGATCCTGATCGAGCCGATCCAGGGCGAGGGCGGCATCCGCGAGGTGCCGGCCCAGTCGCTGCGCCGTTTGCGCGATCTGTGCGACCGGCACGGCCTGCTGCTGATCTTCGACGAGGTGCAGTGTGGCATCGGGCGAACGGGCAAGCTCTTTGCCTATGAGCGCACCGGCGTGACACCCGACCTGATGGCGATTGCCAAGGGTATCGGCGGCGGCTTTCCGGTCGGCGCGTGCCTGGCGACCGACGAGGCTGCGGTCGGCATGACGGCAGGCGTTCACGGCACCACCTTCGGCGGCAACCCGCTCGCCATGGCCGTGGGCAACGCCGTGCTGGACGTGGTCCTGGAGGACGGGTTCCTCGACGAGGTCGGCCGCAAGGCGCTGCTCATGAAGCAGGGCCTGGCCGCCATCGCCGACGAATATCCCGACGTGATCGAAGACATCCGCGGCGTCGGCCTGATGCTCGGCATCAAGTGCAGCGCGCCGAACACCAAGCTCTCCGCCGCCATGCGCGACGAGAAGCTGCTGGCAGTCCCCGCCGGCGACAATGTCGTGCGCCTGCTGCCGCCGCTCGTGGTCACCGACGAGGACATCCGCACGGGGCTGGAGCGCATCCGCGCCGCGGCGCGCCGTGTATCGACAGCCGCCGCTGCGACGGCGCACTGAAGGCTTTGGCATGACCAGCGCACCGCGTCACTTTACCGACCTGTCGGCCGTTTCGGCGCCGGTGCTGCGCGCGATGCTCGCCGACGCCGGTCGCCGCAAGGCGGAGATCAAGGCGGGCCACCGCTCGCGTCCGCTCGACGGCAAGGTTCTGGCGATGATCTTCGACAAGCCGTCGACGCGCACGCGCGTATCCTTCGACGTCGGCATGCGCCAGCTCGGCGGCGAGACCATCATGCTGACCGGCACCGAGATGCAGCTCGGCCGCAGCGAGACCATCGCCGACACGGCAAAGGTCCTGTCGCGCTATGTCGATGCCATCATGATCCGCACCACCTCGCATGAGCGGCTCCTCGAGCTCACGGAAAACGCCACGGTGCCCGTCATCAACGGGCTGACGGACGACACGCATCCCTGCCAGATCATGGCCGACATCATGACCTTCGAGGAGCATCGCGGCGCTGTCGAGGGCAAGACCTTTGCCTGGGTCGGCGATGGCAACAATGTCTTGCATTCGATGCTGGAAGCCTCGGCCCGCTTTTCCTTCAACATCAACATCGCCGTGCCGCAAGGCAGCGAGCCCGGCGAGAAATATGTCGACTGGGCACGCGGCAATGGCGGCTCGGTGACGTTCTGCGGTTCGGCCGACGAGGCTGTCTCGGGTGCGGACTGCATCGTCACGGACTGCTGGGTATCGATGGGCCAGGAGCACCGCGCCCGCGGTCACAATGTCTTCCTGCCCTACCAGGTCAATGCCGAGCTGATGGCGAAGGCCAATCCGGACGCGCTGTTCATGCACTGCCTGCCGGCGCACCGCGGCGAGGAAGTGACCGACGAGGTGATCGACGGGCCGAACTCGGTGGTGTTCGACGAGGCGGAAAACCGGCTGCATGCACAGAAGGCGGTGCTTGCCTGGTGCCTCGGCGCTTGATCCGGCGCCCCGGCGATCCTATCTGCCGGTCTTCTTCGAACAACAACGTTTGACCGGACTCCGGGATCGTCGCAACGACGTCTCCGGAGATGCCCGCAGGATTGGGTCCATGACTGATACGCAGCGCAAGCTTGGAGAATTCGGATTTGCCGGCGACGACGATGTCGTCCCCTTCGAGGTGGGCGCGCTCGACGTGCGCGGCCGCATCGTCCAGCTCGGCCCGCTTCTGGACGACATACTGACCCGTCATGCCTATCCGGAGCCGGTCGCAAGGCTGGTGGCGGAAGCGTGCCTGATGACGGTGCTGCTCGGCACCGCGCTCAAGTTCGAGGGCAAGTTCATCTTCCAGACCCGCACCGACGGTCCGGTCGACATGGTCGTTGCCGACTTCGCGACCCCGCAGTCGCTGCGCGCCTATGCGCGCTTCGACGAGGGCAGGCTCGCGGAGGCGGTCGCGGCGGGCAGGGATTCGCCGGCCGAACTGCTCGGCAATGGCGTGCTGGCGCTCACGATCGACCAGGGCGACTTCAGCCAGCGCTACCAGGGCATCGTGCCGCTTGAAGGCGAGACGCTGGAGCAGGCGGCAAAGACCTATTTCCGTCAGTCGGAGCAGATCCCGACCGAGGTCCGGCTGTCGGTGGGCAAGCTGGTACTGCCCGCAGCTGGCGGCGCGCGCGAGCATTGGCGCGCCGGCGGCCTCCTGGCGCAGTTCCTGCCCAAGGCGCCCGAACGCATGCGCATGCCCGATCTTCCCGGCGGCGACGGCGACATCGATCTGTCGCCGCGCGAGGTGGCCGATCAGGCCTGGCTGGAGGCCGTGGCGCTGGTCGGCACGGTCGAGCACACCGAACTGCTCGATCCGGATGTCGGGTCGGAGCGGCTTCTATTCCGGCTCTTCAACGAGCATGGCGTGCGCGTATTCGAGGGCACGCATGTCGAGGACAGATGCTCCTGTTCGGAAGAGCGCATTCGCGGCATTCTCGATGGTTTCACCGCCGAGGAGATCGTCGAAAGCACGGAAGAGGGCATGATCCGCGTCAGCTGCGAATTCTGCTCGAAAGGCTATGAGTTCGATCCTGGCGAGTTCATCGAGCAGGCTTGAGATCCCGCCGCGGGCGCTTCGTCCGCCGTCATTCCGGGTTCCGCTGCGCGGACCCGGAATGACGGCTTTGGGATCGTTGTCGTCCTCGACGGAAAACGGCAAGCTTCCGCTTGATCCCCTCAGTTGACCGTGCGCTTGCCGCCGGGCATGTCGAGCGAGAAGGCAGGAATGGCGATGTCGAACGTGTCACCCCTGCCGTTGCGCATCGTATAACGCCCGACCATGATGCCGGACGGCGTGGAAAGCGGGCATCCCGACATGTACTGGTAGCTGTCGCCGGGCTCCAGTTCCGGCTGCTCGCCCACCACGCCGGGGCCCTGCACCTCCTCGACATGGCCCGTGCCGTCGGTGATGTGCCAGTAGCGCGACAGGAGCTTGACGAACTCGTCCGACTGGTTGTCGATCGTGATGCGATACGCCCATACATAGTGATTTTCGGCCGGGTCGGACCGGTCCGCGAGATAGAAGGCTTCGACGCTGACTTCGATGTTGCGCGTGACGGCGCTGTACATGTTCGACCTCTTTCCGGTGTAAGGATTGGGCGCGGGACGGCGAAGGTCAACAGGCAATTCGTCCCGGGCAGGCGCGGCGCGGTGATCGTCGCCATCAATCGGGAGAGGCAACGGTGCTGGACGGCTTTGCGCGCAAGCGTATCGATCCATGGCTCGACGCCATCGGCAGAACGGT
>LNFM01027490.1_pt1 | contig 10222 bp, 12 predicted proteins | sample 596031 | NCBI WGS metagenome assembly LNFM01 (sample SAMN04254537, study PRJNA301005) | activated carbon metagenome | isolation source: dual media filters at the Ann Arbor, Michigan drinking water treatment plant | place: USA: Ann Arbor | reverse complement strand
CGGCCTCCTCTTCCGGCGAGAGAACGCGCAGGGCCAGTTCCCCGGCCAGGGCCTGGTCTTCATCCATTCCGCCGATGTCCGTGGGATCGGTCATGATTCGAGACACATCCTCAGCCGCATCAATCCGCGCCGGATCCAGCTCTTCATCGTGCCCAGCGGCACATTTTCCCGCACCGCCAGCGCGTCGTAGGTCACGCCCTCGATGAAGGCCGTGCGGATGGCGCCGCCGGTCCGGTCGTCCAGCTGGCCGAGGCAGTCGTTGAGCCGGCGCACGTCGTCGCCCGTCTCCAGCGCCTGGGCCGGCGACGGGGCGTCATCGGCGATCACGTTGACGGTTTCGTCGATCGGGGTCGATTTGCGCATGGCCGCGCCCGACCGCAGCCGGTCGATCGCCCGGTTGCGGGCGATGGTCACCAGCCAGGTGATGGGGCTGGCGCGCGAAGCGTCAAAGCTTCCCGCCTTCCTCCACACGGTCAGATAGGTGTCCTGCAAAACGTCCTCGGCGAGCTGTCGGTCAGCCAAGATACGCAGGGTCACGCCCAATAGCTTCGCGGAGGTCGCTTCATAGACGCGGCGGAAGGCGGCGCGGTCCCCTTCGCCCGTGCGGCCGAGCGCCAGGGCCAGTTCATCTCGGGTCAGTATCGCGCTCATTCACAGGTCCGGCGTAGGTGAGATTCGAGTTGGCGGTGACGGCGCGACTTCGTCAAGCGGTTCAGTCGTGCAGATAGACGATCCGCCGCAGCTTTGGATTTCGGCGCATGTCCGCGACGTGGCCTTCGTGCGCCCCGGACGCCCTCGCCTCGCGCTCGTTCGCCTCAACCCAGTGGGTGGTTTCGATGTCCTTCTGCAGCGCCTTGGCCGCCATCAGGTGGCCGGGGAACAGCATGTCGATGACATCGGGCGCGAACGGGATCACCTCGCCGACGGCCGTGGCCGTGCTGTCCAGCCCCAGATAGGTCGCCATGCGCAACAGCGTGCCAGGCGCCGCCCTGGCCCTTGCCGCCTGCATCAGCAGCCATCCGGCGGCCCCGACGCTGTAGACCGTGCCCACCACCGGTATCCAGGTCAGCAGGCCGTCCAGGCCGATGCCGAACGGGCCGATGCCCAACGCCCGGTCGGAGAGCTTCTTGACGCCCTCGACATTGGACCAGATCTTCTCGATATCCGCGACGGACCGTCTGGCCATGTCTGCCCTCCTCAAGCGAGACCGTAACGCGCCATGACGAACCCCGTTCACCCGGAAAGGCAAGGTCCGCGATTTCAATTTCACCTCCGGACGTGGCGGCAGCGGCTGGAAGCGCTGTTGCTGCTGGGGTTGATTCCTCTGGCGGGGATCGGGCTCCTCGTGCTCGCGGCCGTCGACAACCGGGCGGTGGACCTGTTGGCCCAGTTCATGGCGCCGATGCTGATCACAATGGTCCTGTTGACCGCCGGTCTGGGTCTGTTCCGGATGAGGGCCGCTGCCGGACTGGGTGCCCTGACCAGTCTTGTTCTGACCCTGGCGGTCTGGCCGCAGTGGTTCCCCGAGGTCTCTGCGCCGGACCCCGAGGCGACCGTGGTGCGGGTCTATTCGGCCAACCTCTTCTATCTCAACAACGACACGGCCCGGATACGCCGCTCGATCGAGGCCGCCGACGCCGACATCGTCGTGCTCATCGAACTGGCCAGCGATCCGGCGGCGTCCATTGACGAACTGCTCGCGGGCTATCCGCACCGTGCCGCGTCAATGCGCCTGGACCAGACCCGCGGGCCGTCACGGTCCCTTATCGCTTCACGTTGGCCCCTGACCGTGCGCGCTGATCCGCCCGACGGCCTTCACGCCGTAGCCGCGACGGTCCGGACGCCGCTGGGTGCGGTCAATGTGGTCGGCGTCCACCTGACCCGGCCGTGGCCATTCCAGCACTCATGGGGCCAGATCAGTCAGACCATGGCCCTGGAGGCTGTCGTCAAGGATTTGACCGGGCCGGTCGTGGTCGCCGGCGATTTCAACAGCGTTTCAAACGCCCGCATCGGCAAGATGGTCCAGCGTGACATCGGCCTTCGCCCCGCCGCGGGTTTCCCCGGCACCTGGCCCGCGGCCCTGCCGTCGCCTCTGGCGATCACCATCGACCAGGTTTACGCCTCGCCCGATCTCGCCTTCGTCAGCCGCCGCCTCGGCCGTCCGACCGGCTCGGACCATCGCCCGGTGGTGACCGAAATCACCCGCGCGGTGCCCTGACCAGCGCGGCCAGCCGTTCGGCATGGCCGTCCGCCGGGAAATCATCCGCGATCCAGCCCGCCTCGAACGCCTTGAGCAGCCGCCCGGTCTCCGGCCCCGGCTCCACGCCCAGCCGCGCCAGCTCCCGCCCTCCGACCGGCATCGACGGCCGCCGCCACGCCTCGGCCAGCGCCAGCAGACGGCACCCTTCGCCGGCTCGCGCGGGCCGCTCCGCCATCCGCCGGTGCAGGGCGTCGGCCACCGCCCGCCCACCGAAGCGATAGACCGCGGCGCGGACCTCGGGGTCGCTCATCGTCAGGCTGATGGCTGGGGCCGCCACGGCGGCGCCCGCCAGCCGGTCGCGGGTCGAATTCGGAAGCCGCAGACGCGCCGAGGCTTCTCTCACAATCCGCTCCTCGCTCGGGAGCAATGTCATCAGCCGGATCACAGGGTCCGTGCCCTGCTCCACCGCCGCCTCGAACACGGGTCCGGCCACGGCCTCGGGCAGGATCTGAGCCAGCACCCCCGCCTCAGCCATCGCCGCCATGGCGACGCGCGGATCGGGCGCGGCCAGCAGGGTCACCAGCTCCTTGGACACGCGCTCGGCCGACAGCCGCGACATGCCTGACGCCAGCGCCCGGCAGGCCACCAAGGCCGCGGCGTCCGGCTCGCCCCGACCATACCAGGCGAAGAACCGGAAGAAGCGCAGGATACGAAGATAGTCCTCCTGGATGCGCGTCTCCGGGTCGCCGACGAAGACGATCCGTCCCGCCGCCGCATCGGCGACGCCTTCGCCGGTCGGGTCGAACACCCGGCCCTCGCCGTCGGCATAGAGGGCGTTCAGGCGGAAATCGCGGCGCGCTGCGTCCTCGGCCCAGTCATCGGTGAAGGCCACGGTGGCATTGCGGCCATCGGTGGAGACGTCGCGGCGCAGGGTTGTGATCTCGAACGGCTGGCGCTCCGACACCGCCGTCACCGTCCCGTGGGCGATGCCGGTCGGCACGGCCTTCAGCCCCGCGGCGCGGATGGCGCGGTCGGTCTCTTCCGGCTTCAGGGTTGTGGCGATGTCGACATCGGCCACCGGCGCCCCGATCAACGCATTGCGCACGCAGCCGCCGACGAAGCGGGCGCAGTCCGGACCGCCCGCGGCCTCCAGCGCCGCCATCACCGCGCGGGTCGCCGGGGCCGTCAGCCAGGGCTGGTCGTCGAGCCGGTTCACGCCGCGTCCTCCGCCACCATGTCCGCACGGACGTCCTCGCCGTACAGCCGCGTCCGCAGCGCCCGCACGATCCCTGCCGTCACGCCCCAGATGTAGCGTTCCTCATGGGTGATGGCCCAGTACCACCGGCGCGGCTGGCCCTCACGGTCGTAGGAGTCCCGGCGATGATTGTCGGGGTCCATGATGAAGTCCCACGGCACCTCGAACACCTCGGCCACCTCGTCCGGCGCCGCCTCGGTCGCGGGAGTCGCCGTCAGCCAACCGACCACCGGCGTCACCAGAAAGCCGGTGCCGGTCTCATAGGCGTCGCCGACGCCCAGCACCTCGACCAGCGCCGGGTCCAGCGCCACCTCCTCGAAGGCCTCACGCAGGGCCGCCTCGACCGCCGTCTCACCGGGATCCAGCCGCCCGCCGGGAAAGGCGATCTGACCCGTATGGCTCGCAAGCGAGTCCGACCGTCGCGTCATCAGCACCGTCGCCCCGTCCGGCCCCGCGATCACGGGGATCAGCACGGCGGCGGGCCTCAGCGTCCGCTCCGGCCGCTCTGCCTCCGGGTTGAGGTCGAAGTCCGACCGCACAGCAGCACGGCCCGCCGTCCAGCCGGCGGCGGGCTCCAGATGTTCGATCAAACGCGCGCGCAGGCTGGCCAGGCTCATTCCACGCCCGCCCCGACCGGACCCAGCGCAAATGCGATCCCGCCCGACCGCACCGTCAGCCGGCCGTTCTCGACCCCGGCCATCTCGACCAGTTCATAGAAGACCGGCCGCGCGATCCGCGCCCAGAGGTCGGCCCGGACGTGCACCGACGGCGACGGCTCGCCGGTGTCGGGATCGGTCTCGACGCGCATGGCATGCTCCGGCCCCGCTTCCGTCTCGTCGCCGACATCCGTGGTGAAGACCAGCGCCTCTCCACGCCGCTCGACGCTCACCGCGCGGAACGGCAGGTCCTCGACCGTGATCGACAGCTTCTCGCCCGGCGTGACCAGCACATAGCCGTCGTCGTCCTTGCGCAGCACCGTCGAGAACAGCCGCACCAGCTCCGCCCGCCCGATCGGCGAGCCCTCGTGCATCCACAGACCGTCGCGGCGGATGACGATGTCGATCTCGCCGCAGTGCGCCGGATGCCACAGATGGACGGGCGGCAAGCCGCGCCCCGGCGCCTGCTTCGCCGCAGCAGCCACGCCGGCCAGTCCTGTCTTGCTGTCTGCTGGGTCGACCATGGCCAAGACTTAGGCCGCGTCGCGCGGATCGGAAAGGCGTCGACCGGCGACTCAGGCCGGCAGCACCACCCCTGATGCCTCAGCCGCCCCGCGCCACAACACCCGGCCTTGATCGACCGGCCCGCCAAGCCGCGCGTCCGGTGCCGGCCCGAACCCGAACCGGCCGAAATAGGGAAGGTCGCCGACCAGAAGAATGCCGACATCTCCGGCATGGTCCACGCAGGCCTGCACCAGATCGGCGCCCAATCCCGCCCGGCGGCTGCCCGCCGACACCGCTATGGGGCCGAGAAACAGCGCCGGCTCCCCGCCGACCGTGATCGCCCACAGCCGCACCGAGCCGATGACCCGCCCATCCTCGCGCGCCACAAACCCGGCCGCGATCCGCGCCCGCTCGCGCAGCCGCTCCGCCGTCTTGGCGAACCGGCCGGGGCCGAAAGCAGCCAGCACGAGACCCTCGACCGCCGGCGCATCCGCGGAGGCTTCGATCTCGATGCGCCAAGAAGCGTCTTGGGGCGCGGGTCTTGCGACCTGCGAATCAACCGGCTTTTGAAAAGTCGGGCGCGCGCTTCTGGCTGAAGGCCATGAAGGCCTCCATCGCCTCGGGGCTGGTCATCTGGCTGCCGAAGGCCTCGCCCTCGCGCTGCATCAGGCCCCACAGTTGCGCGGCGTCGCGCATCAGCCGCTTGGTCTTGCGGATGGAATTGGGCGCCCGCGCCGCCAGTTTGCCCGCCAGCTCCGCCGCCACGGCATCGACCTGATCCGCCGGCACGGCCCGGTTGGCCAGTCCCCAGGCCACGGCGGTGCGACCATCGATCGGCTCGCCCAGCGCGAACAGCTCGAACGCCCTCTGATGGCCCAGCACCGCCGGCAGCAGCATCGACGACGCCGCCTCGGGCGCCAGCGCCAGATTGATGAAGGGAACCGACAGCAGGGCGTCCTCGGCCACCACCACCATGTCGCAATGCAGCAGCAGGGTCAGACCGATACCGACCGCTCGCCCGCGCACGGCAGCGACCGCCGGCTTGTCCAGTTCGGCCAGCGCCTTGAGGAAATCGAACACCGGCATCTGCGCCGGCTGCTGTCCCTGCGAGCCCAGGGCGATGAAGTCGGCGATGTCATTGCCCGCCGAGAAGCTGTCGCCCTGGCCCCTGAAGACCAGCACCCGAACGGCATCGTCCGTCCGCGCCCGATTGGTCGCCTCGGCCAGCACGGCGTACATGGCCTGGGTGATGGCGTTCTTCTTCTCCGGCCGCGCCAGGGTGACGGTCAGGACGCCGCCCGCCAGTTCGGTCTGAATTTGGTCGCTCACGCCGCCTCTCCCCGTTTGATCATCGTCCACCAGTCCACGCCGTCGGCATCGCGCGTCCGGGTGACGCGGCCGCGATGCAGCAGATAGTTCAGATGCGCGATCGCCTCGCCCGTGGCCATCCCCCGCACCCCGTCCCCGATCGCGCGCGCGAACAGGGCCCCGAAGACATCCACCGCCCGCTTCGGCGTCTGCAGCGTCTTCTCCAGCCGCTTCAGCGAGACCTCATGGCCCCGGATCAGCGCGTCCAGCCGCGTATGCACCCCTTGGAACGGCTCGCCGTGCGAGGGCAGGATCAGCCCGTCGTGCGGCAGGATGCCCTTCATCCGCTCCAGCGAGTCGAGCCAGTCGCCCAGCGGGTCCGCATCCGGCTCGGTCGGCCAGACCGACACATTGGACGATATCCGGGGCAGTATCTGGTCTCCGCCCAGCACCACGCCGTCCGCCTCGCGCCACAGGCAGGCGTGCTCCGGGCTGTGCCCCTCGCCGACCACCACCCGCCAGTCCTGACCGCCGATGCTCAGCCGGTCGCCCTCGCGCATCCGCACAAAGCCGGTCGGCATGGGCGACACGGCCCGGCCGAACTGTCCGTATTCGCGCCGGTAGGTCTCGATCTGGGCTTCGTCCCATCCGGCCGCGCGATAGTGAACCGCCCCCGCTTCCGGCGCCGGCTGCCCCGTATCCGCCAGCAGCATTCGCGCGGTCACATACTCGACCCGCGTCATCACCAGCGGCGCGCCCGTCCGCTCGCACAGCCAGCCGGCGAGGCCGATATGGTCGGGGTGCATATGGGTGCAGATCACCCGCGTCACCGGCTTGCCGCCCAGCGGGCCCGCCAGCATCGCCTCCCAGTGGTCGCGGGAGTCGGGGATGTTCAGCCCGGTGTCGATCAGGGCCCAGCCCTCGCCGTCCTCGACCGCATAGACATTGATGTGGTTCAGGGCGATCGGCATCGACAGCCGCATCCACAGCACGCCCGGCGCGACCGCGATGGCCTCGCCGAAACCCGGTGGGACCGGATGCGGATAGGTCAGGCCGCGCCCGTCGCGCGCCGCCTGATCGATCTCCGCCGGGACAGCGCCGTCCGCCAAGTCCGTCTCCAATTGAAACTGATCTTCCTGATACCCCCAAGCGACGGCTCCCGTCCAGCCGCTCGCACGCGTACGCCTTGACCCGGTCACATCGGCCCGCCAAGGATTAGGTTGGCCATTTTGCTGTCCGGAGTGTTCTCGTGTTCCCTAGAAATCTGCTCACCCTGGTGGGGGCTGTGGCCGCTCTGGCGCTGACAGGAGCCCAGCCGGGCTTTGCCCAGACCGTCGACAACACCACCGGCGGGGCCCGCTCGGAGACCGCACGGGCCTCCGGCTCGATCACCGGCGAACGCGTCACGCCCGGCCGTGTCGGAGGGGGCCGACAGGCCCCGGCGGCGGACAACCGTGCCACCCGCCAGCGCGCCGCGCCGCCGCCGGTGGCCCCCACGCCCGAGGCAATCAAGGCCGCCGCCCAGGCCCTCGTCGTCGCCACCGGCGCCGCCTGTTCGGTGACCGAGGCCGCCCAGCCCGGCATCAACACCGAACAGCAGAAGATCTACGAAGCCGCCTGTTCCGAAGGCCCCGGCCTCATCCTGATCGAGTCGACCCCGCCCCAGAGCTTCGACTGCCTCGAACTGGCCGGCACCGCCTACACCGCCCGCCTGCGCGATCCCGCCGCCGACGTCGGTCAGCAATGCGTCCTGCCTGCCAACCAGAACGGCCTGGCCATTATCGGCGGCTGGGCCCGCACCGCTGGCGCGACCTGCACGATCGACGAGGCCGTCGCCATCGGCAAGACCGACGCCGACAACATCGTCTATGAGATCGGCTGCGCCGGCACGGACGGCTACTGGCTGGAACGCGTCGGAACCGGCTGGGACCTGAAGGGCTGCCTGCAGGTCAACTCGACCGGCGGAATCTGCCGCTTCACCACCGCCCAGGAACAGGCTGACGGCTTCGAGCCCAAGCTGGCCGGCACCGACGCCGCCGCCTGCGACGTCACCCAGGTCCGCCTGATGGGCTCCAACGCCAACGGCCGCTTTTACGAAGCCAAATGCGTCGCCGAAGGCGAGGGCTATATCGCCCGCATCGACAACGAGGGCGTGACCCAGCAGATCTACCCCTGCGCCACCGCCCAACGCATCGGCGGCGGCTGCCGGTTCACTCCGGCGCCGGCCCTGCCGCCGACCGAGTAACCGGACGACGGATCCATCGAGATGACGCCCCGGAGTTCGCTCCGGGGCGTTTTTCGTTAGAGCGAAATCGGTCTTGGTGGACGCAGTCCGCCAAGGCTCAGATTTCGCTCCAGCAAACCTCCGGACCATTTTTGCCGTCAGTTCGATTCGACCTGACGGCAAAATGGTCCGGCCGATCCCCGCTTCACAGACCGCCCCGACGCGCCGTAAGCATGGCGTATGCGCATCGCCACCTGGAACGTGAACTCCGTCAACGCCCGCCTGCCGACGGTGCTCGCGTGGCTGGAAGCGGCCCAACCCGACGTCGTCGGCTTCCAGGAGATCAAATGCCTCGACGAGAAATTCCCCCGCGAGGCCTTTGAGTCGCTCGGCTACAACGTCGAGACCCACGGCCAGAAGACCTACAACGGGGTCGCCCTGCTCTCGAAATACCCGCTCAGCGACGTGCGCCGCGGCCTGCCCGGCGTCGACGCCTCGGGCTTCGAGGCGGAGTTCGAACAGGCCCGCTATATCGAGGCCGTGATCGAATGCCCGCGCCCCGTCCGCGTCGGCTGCCTCTACCTGCCCAACGGCAACCCGATCGGCACGGAGAAATTCGCCTACAAGCTCGCCTGGATGGACCGTCTTCAGGCCCACGCCCGCGACCTGCTGCGGCAGGAAGAGGCCTTCACCCTGTGCGGCGACTACAACGTCATCCCCACCCCGGACGACGCGAAGAACCCGTCCGCCTGGACCGGTGACGCCCTGTTCCAGCCCGAGAGCCGCGCCGCCTTCCGCGCCCTGAACAATCTCGGCCTGTCCGACCTTCACCTTCTGGGACTACCAGGCCGGGGCCTGGCAGCGCGACCACGGCATCCGCATCGACTTCCACCTGCTCTCGCCCCAGGCCGCCGACCGCTTCGTCGGCGTCGAGACCCATCGCGACGCCCGCGACATGGACAAGCCATCTGACCACGTCCCCGTCGTCGTCGAGCTGGAGGACTGAGCTTGGCCGATGTGCTCAGGGTCATACTGCTGGTCGCCCTCGCGGCGGCGGCCCTGACCACGGGCGCCCTGGTCCTCAACTGGTGGATGGAACCCGTCCGCCGCATGCGCCGCGCCCTCCTGAAATCGCTCGGCGCCGTGCCCGAGGCCGAGGCCCTGTCGCCCGCCGAGGGCCGCGCCGCCGGCCTCGACTTCGACGGCGCCCAGGTCGCCGTGCTCTGGAACCGCGGCGGCGCCGGTCTGGTCTATGCCTTCGAGGAGATCGAGGGCGGCGAGATCATCGTCGACGGCCACGTCGTCGCCCGCGTCCGCCGCGGCGAGGCCCGCAAGGCGCTGGACCTCATGGCTCCCGACGCCGAACAGGTGGTGCTGCGGCTGATGTTCGCCGACGCCCGCCACCCCGAGTTCGAACTGGCCCTCTGGGACGCCACCCTCCCGGTCCAGACCGGCTCCCCCGGCGAGGCCCTGCGACTGGGCCGCCGCTGGCTCTCCCATCTGGAAGCGCTGTTGAAGGGGTGACTGAATTTTCCGCGCGTCAGCGCGACATGGTTCATCACAACGGACACAACGAGGTCACAACGGACACGACGGGACCGTGAACGCGTCCAGGTCAGCGGTATCCTCTGTGGGTATGGGATCGCGGCGTTCGCCGCATCGCCCGATCGAGGCCTTGGCCTCGATCCAGAGCCGTCTCGCTGTTCGCCGGCCCGCCCCGCTCTGTCATCCTCCCAGGACCCGTTGTGTCCGTTGTGACCTCGTTGTGCCCGTTGTGATGAACAAGCTCAGGTCAACTCGAGCACGGATAGCGCCCGCAGCCCTTCCTCCCCCGCCCCCGGACCGCTAGAACCCCCCATTCCCTGTGACCGAGTACCCTGAGGAGCCCCCGTGGCCCGCCTGTTCGACGCCTACATCATCGCTGACTGGACCGCCGCCGAGGGCAAGAAGCTCGGCGACACCTCCCTGTGGCTCGGCGTGGCCAAACGCGACGTGCGTTTCCGCCTCTATACCGAGACCCACAATGTCGCGACGCGGGCCGAGGGCGAGGCCCTGCTGGCCTCCCTTCTGGCCGA
>LNFM01013733.1_pt1 | contig 10223 bp, 11 predicted proteins | sample 596031 | NCBI WGS metagenome assembly LNFM01 (sample SAMN04254537, study PRJNA301005) | activated carbon metagenome | isolation source: dual media filters at the Ann Arbor, Michigan drinking water treatment plant | place: USA: Ann Arbor | reverse complement strand
GACCGGGGGCCATTGTAAATGGCCCCCGGTCAGCCGCCGTATGGCCTGATGTGCACCCACCTCCCTCCCGGCCTCGCTCCGCCGGCGGAAGGAGGAGCGATTCGACCGTGTGTGTGTGGTCTGCCGGCCTCTCTTACTTCGTCAGCAGCCGCATCGCTTCCTCGATGCCCTTGAGGGTCAGCGGGTACATGCGGTGGTTCATGAGCTGCTGCATGATGCTGATGCTCTGGCGGTAGGGCCAGACGCCCTGGGGCTCGGGGTTGATCCAGACGAACTTAGGGAAGGCGTTGGTGAGGCGCTGGATCCATTCGGCGCCGGCTTCCTCGTTGTTGTATTCCACGCTGCCGCCGGGCTGCAGGATCTCGTAGGGACTCATGGTGGCGTCGCCCACGAAGATCAGCTTGTAGTCCTTGTTGTACTTGCGGATGATGTCCCAGGTCGGGAACTTCTCGCTGTAACGGCGCCGGTTGTTCTTCCACATAAAGTCGTAGACGCAGTTGTGGAAGTAGTAGAACTCCAGGTGCTTGAACTCGGTCTTGGTGGCGGAAAAGAGCTCTTCCACGCGCGCGATGTGTTCGTCCATGGTGCCGCCCACGTCCATGAGCAGCAGCACCTTCACATTGTTGTGCCGCTCCGGCCGCATCTTGATGTCGAGATAGCCGGCATTGGCGGCCGTGGAGCGGATGGTGTCGTCGAGGTCCAGCTCGTCTTCGTGGCCTTCGCGCGCGAACTTGCGCAGGCGCCGCAGCGCGACCTTGATGTTGCGCGTGCCCAGTTCCTGGCTGTCGTCGTAGTCCTGGTAGGCCCGCTGGTCCCAGACCTTCACCGCGTTCTTGTTGCGGCTCTTGTCCTGGCCTATGCGTATGCCCTGCGGGTTGTAGCCGTTGGCGCCGAAGGGGCTGGTGCCGCCCGTGCCTATCCACTTGCTGCCGCCTTCGTGGCGCTCCTTCTGTTCCTCGAAGCGCTTCTTCAGCGTCTCCATGAGCTCGTCCCAGCCCATCTTCTCGATGGCGGCCTTCTCTTCGGGGCTGAGGTTGAGCTCCAGGTTCTTGCGCAGCCACTCGAGCGGGATGTCCTTGGTGAAGTCGGTCAGCAGCTCCACGCCCTTGAAATAGGCGGAGAAGGCACGGTCGAACTTGTCGTAGTGCTTCTCGTCCTTCACCAGCGAGGTGCGGCTCAGGTAATAGAAGTCGTCGACGCTGTAGCCCGAACTCCCGCCTTCGCCTTCGGGCGCGGCCTTGGGGCCGACCACGCCCGCCTGCAGCGCTTCGAGCAGGGTCAGGTATTCCTTGACCGAGACCGGCAGCTTGGCGGCGCGCAGGGTGTAGAAGAAGTCGATCAGCATGATGGTTCTACGATCAGCATGTTGGTGCTAGTCTGCTCCCGCTCCACGCGGTTTGTCCAGCAGGTCGTGCAGGTGGGCGCGGACTTCGGGCCATTCGCCGCTGCGCAGGCTGTACATCACGGTGTCGCGGATGGTGCCGTCGCGGCGCAGCGCATGGCCGCGGATCACGCCATCCTTCCTGGCGCCCAGGCGCTCGATGGCGGCCTGCGAGACGTGGTTGTCGTTGTCGGTGCGCCAGCCCACCACGTGGCAGCCCAGGGTGTCGAAGGCGTGGCCCAGCAACAGCAGCTTGCAGCAGGTGTTGACCTGGGTGCGCTGCACGCTTTTGGCGTACCAGGTGTAGCCGATCTCCACGCGCTTCACGGCGGGCAGGATGTCGTGGTAGCTGGTGCTGCCCAGCACGCGGCCGCTGAGTTCGTCCTCCACCGCGAAGGCGAAGCGGCTGCCCTCGGCACGCATCTGGAGCGCGGTCTCGATGTAGGCGCGGGTCTCCTGCGGTTCGGGCACCGAGGTCACGCGCAGCGTCCAGAGCTCGCCGTCGGCGGCCGCGGCGCGCAGGCCGGCTTCGTGTTCCAGCGCCAGCGGCACCAGGCGCACGCCGCGCAGGGCCAGCGTGACGGGTTCGACGAAGGCCATATCAGTCGCCGCCGGGCCGCCCCAAGGCGACGACGGCCCCCTTAGGGGGCAGCGCAGTACACGAAGTGACAAGCGTGGGGGGCATTTCAGCCTTTCCGGCTGGCCACCTGCAGGCGCCAGGCCAGGCGCAGGCAGACCGCCCCGCCGAGCAGCGTGATCACCCAGCCGGCCTGGCTGCCGGCCAGCGCGTCCATGCCCTGCAGGCGGGCGATGAAGTAGCCGATGACGGCGCCGGCCAGGAAGCTGCCGGCCAGTACGAGGATGTCCTTGAACACAGGTTTCATGGTGCTCAACGATGGTGGTTCCGGCCGGCGCAAAGCGCCTTCACATCGCTGCGCGATGTGAGCCTGCACTGCAAGCGATGCGGTCCTGCGGCCCTCATCGGTTGTGCCTCTGCATGAAGACCAGCTTTTCGAACAGACTCACGTCCTGCTCGTTCTTGAGCAGCGCGCCCACCAGCGGCGGCACGGCCACCTTCTCGTCCTTGCTCTGCAGGGCTTCGGGGGGGATGTCCTCGGCCAGCAGCAGCTTGAGCCAGTCCAGCAGCTCGCTGGTGGAGGGCTTCTTCTTCAGGCCGGGCAGATTGCGCACGTCGAAGAAGGTCTTCATGGCCGCGGAGAGCAGCTCCTGCTTGAGGCCGGGGAAGTGCACACCCACGATCTTGGCCATGGTTTCGGCGTCGGGGAACTTGATGTAGTGGAAGAAGCAGCGGCGCAGGAAGGCGTCGGGCAGCTCCTTCTCGTTGTTCGAGGTGATGAAGACCAGGGGTCGGTGCTTGGCCTTGATCAGTTCCCGCGTCTCGTAGCAGTAGAACTCCATGCGGTCGATTTCCCGCAGCAGGTCGTTGGGGAATTCGATGTCGGCCTTGTCGATCTCGTCGATCAGCAGGGCCACCGGCTGGTCCGAAGTGAACGCTTGCCAGAGCACGCCCTTGACGATGTAGTTGTGGATGTCCTTGACCTTCTCGTCGCCCAGCTGGCTGTCACGCAGGCGGCTGACCGCGTCGTACTCGTACAGGCCCTGCTGGGCCTTGGTGGTGGACTTGATGTGCCACTGCAGCAGGGGCAGGCCCAGGGCCTGGGAGACTTCCTCGGCCAGCATGGTCTTGCCGGTGCCGGGCTCGCCCTTGACCAGCAGGGGGCGCTTGAGGGTGATGGCGGCATTGACCGACAGCATCAGATCCTGGGTGGCGACGTAGTTCGAAGTACCTTGGAATTTCATGGGCGCAGGGGACTGGAAGGCCGGGGGAAACCGGTCGATATAATGCGAGGCTGATTTATTCAACCACAGGCTGATTGTCCTCGCAAAATGAAGAATCTGTCGCTGACGCTCTCCTCGCTGCTTGTCGCTTCTGCGACGGTGTTCTCCGCCCACGCCCAGGAGCTCAAGGGTGACGCCAAGGCCGGCGAGGCCAAGGTCGCCATGTGCATCGGCTGCCACGGCATCCCGGGCTACCAGGCCAGCTTCCCCGAGGTCTACCGCGTGCCCATGATCTCGGGCCAGAACGCCAAGTTCATCGCCGCGGCCCTGACGGCCTACCAGAAGGGCGAGCGCAAGCATCCCTCGATGCGCGCCATCGCCGAGAGCCTGAGCGAGCAGGACATTGCCGACGTGTCCGCCTTCTACGAAGGCCACGGCAAGACCGGCAACAGCACCGTCAAGGCGGCTCCGGCCCCCTCGGCCAAGGTCGCCGAGCTGCTGAACAAGGGCGGCTGCATCGCCTGCCACGGCGACAACTTCAACAAGCCGGTCGATCCGAGCTATCCCAAGGTGGGTGGCCAGCCGGCCGACTACCTCTTCGTGGCGCTCAAGTCCTACAAGGTCGAAGACCAGGCCACCTGGGGCCGCGCCAACGGCATCATGGGCGGCATCGCCAAGCAGTTCAGCAACGCCGAGCTCAAGGAACTGGCCGGCTACATCAGCAGCCTGCCGGGCGAACTCAAGACCGTGCCGCAGAGCAAGTTCCGCTGAGCTTCCCGGGCACCATGAAAAAGCCGCTCATCGAGCGGCTTTTTGCATTCTGAGTCGGATATCCCGGCCGTTCGCCCTGAGCTTGTCGAAGGGCTGCAGGGGCAACGACCAGCTCAGCCCGAACGGAATGATCGCAATGTCGGCTCAGTCCTTGGTGGCGCGTTGCTGCACGCAATCGATGTAGGCCGCGCCATCAGGCGGCCGCCCCGCGCGCTGGCTTTCCCAGACCATACGACCCAGGCAGTCCATGACCTCGTGGTGGGCGGCGTGCAGGTCATCGCGTTTGGCCGCCAGCAGTTCCACCGCCTGGCGGATGCCGCGCGGCTGGTCGATGCTGCATTGCTCGCTGATCGAGAGGTGCATGGACAGATGTAGAAAGGGGTTCTCGCGCCCGGGCTCGGCCTGTGCCATGCCCGCGAGGGCAGCATCCAGGTCGGCGAACTCGGCGTGGTACTCGGGGTGCTCGTTGATCCACTGGCTGGCCAGCAGTTCGATGGCTTCCATAGGCTGTTGGGCTTGGGCCTTGGCGTAGACACTGCAGAAAAAGCGGCGCACATCGGCCTGGGAGGGCTGGAACATCATGGGAATGGCCTTGAACAGGCCTTGATTATCCCAGTCGTTGCGAGATCGTGCGTGCGGCGCGCTGCAGCGCGGGCAGCAAGGTCTCCTGCGCCACCTTGGTGTTGGTACGGTTGGCCTGGCCGCTGAGGTTGAGCGCCGCGATCACGCGACCGCTGCGGTCGGTGATGGGGGCGGCCAGCGAGATCAGGCCCTCTTCCAGCTCCTGGTTGACCAGGCTCCAGCCCTGGCGGCGCACCTGCTGCACCCGGGACAAGAGCGTGTCCACATCGGTCACCGTGTGTTTGGTCAGGGCCTTGGGGCGTGAGGCCTTGAGGCGGCGCAGCACCTCCTCGTCGTCCAGGCCGGCCAGCAGCACGCGGCCCATGCTGGTGCAGTAAGCCGGCAGGCGCGAGCCCACGCCCAGGCCTATGCTCATGATCTTGTGCGTGGGCACACGCAGCACGTAGACGATGTCCGTGCCCTCGAGCACGGCGGCCGAGCTCGACTCCTTGACCTCCTCGACCAGGGCCTCCATCACGGGCTCGGCCAGGTTCCAGATGGGCAGGGAGGACAGGTAGGCGAAGCCCAGGTCCAGGATGCGCGCGGTCAGGCGGAAGTGTTTGCCGTCGCTTTCCACATAAGCCAGGGTCTGCAGCGTGAGCAGGATGCGCCGTGCGCCGGCGCGTGTGAGCCCGGTGCGCGCAGCCACCTCGCTGAGTGTCTGCTGCGGTGCGGCTGCGCTGAAGGAGCGGATCACCTCCAGCCCGCGCGCGAAGGACTGCACATAGCTGTCGCCGGGCTGGGGGGCGGTCGCGGAAGAGGCGGTCGGCATGGGGTTTTCAGTTTGTTCTAGAATTCATTATACGAACAAATGTTCTATATACGAACATTTGAACATTCCAGACAGGAGCATTTCCATGATCAACAAGATCGCGGCCTCGGTGGCCGAGGCGCTGGCCGGCGTGAAGGACGGGTCCACCGTCATGATCGGTGGCTTTGGCACGGCGGGCATCCCGCTGGAACTGATCGACGGCCTGATTGAACAGGGCGCCAAGGACCTCACGGTGGTCAACAACAACGCCGGCAATGGCGACACGGGTCTGGCCGCGCTGCTGGCCACGGGCCGTGTGCGCAAGATCATCTGCAGTTTTCCGCGCCAGGCGGACAGCTTTGTCTTTGACGGCCTGTACCGCAGCGGCAAGCTGGAACTGGAGCTGGTGCCGCAGGGCAATCTGTCCGAGCGCATCCGCGCGGCAGGCGCGGGCATCGGCGGCTTCTTCACGCCCACGGGTTATGGCACGGACCTGGCCAAGGGCAAGGAGACCCGCGTGATAGCCGGCAAGGGCTATGTGCTCGAATCGCCCATCCATGGCGACGTGGCCCTGGTCAAGGCCGAGCGCGGCGACCGCTGGGGCAACCTGACCTACCGCAAGACGGCGCGCAACTTCGGCCCCAGCATGGCCATGGCTTGCAAGCAGACGATAGCCAGCGTGCACGAGATCGTGGAGCTTGGTGCGCTCGACCCTGAGGCGGTGGTGACGCCGGCCATTTACGTGAGCAAGATCGTGAAGATCGAACGCCAGGCCACGCAGGCCGGCGGTTTCAAGAAAGCAGCCTGATCATGAGCTATCAAAAACGTAGCAAAGACCAGCTGGCCGCACGTGTGGCCCAGGACATCCCCGAGGGCGCGGTGGTCAACCTCGGCATCGGCCAGCCCACGCTGGTGGCCAACCACATCCCCAAGACGCGCGAGGTGCTGCTGCACAGCGAAAACGGTCTGCTGGGCATGGGCCCGGCGCCGGCCGCGGGTGAGGAGGACTACGACCTTATCAACGCGGGCAAGCAGCCCGTCACGCTGTTGCCCGGCGGCTCCTACTTCCACCATACCGACAGCTTTGCCATGATGCGCGGCGGGCATCTGGACATCTGTGTGCTCGGCGCCTTCCAGGTCAGCGCCACGGGCGACCTGGCCAACTGGCACACGGGCGAGAAGGATGCGATTCCTGCCGTGGGCGGCGCCATGGACCTGGCCGTGGGCGCCAGGCAGACCTGGGTCATGATGGACCTGCTGACCAAGCAGGGCGAGAGCAAGATCGTGTCGGCCTGCACGTATCCGCTCACGGGCATTGCCTGCGTCAAACGTGTCTACACCGATGTCTGCACGCTGGATTGCACGCCGCAAGGGCTCAAGCTCGTCGATCGGGTCGACGGCCTCACGCACGCCGAGCTCGAGAAGATGATCGGCCTGCCGATCGCCAGCTAAGGACGCCCCCACCCATCCGTTCGGGCTGAGCCCGTCGAAGCCCTCATACACCCCTCCGTTCGCAAGCACTACGACAGGCCCAGTGCGAACGGTCCTCAGGAGAGACCCATCATGAATCAGGCTTTTATCTGCGACGCCATCCGCACCCCCTTCGGCCGCTACGGCGGCGTGCTCTCCAGCGTGCGCACCGACGACCTCGGCGCCATCCCCATCGCCGCGCTGATGGCGCGCAACCCCCGGGTGGACTGGGGCGCTTTAAGCGACCTGATCTACGGCTGCGTCAACCAGGCCGGTGAGGACAACCGCAACGTGGGCCGCATGTCGGCCTTGCTGGCCGGCCTGCCGCCCGAGGTGGCCGCCTCCACCGTGAACCGCCTCTGCGGCTCGGGGCTGGACGCACTGGGCAGCGCAGCGCGCGCCATCAAGTCCGGTGAGGCCAGCCTGATGATCGCCGGCGGTGTGGAGAGCATGAGCCGCGCGCCTTTTGTCATGGGCAAGGCGGAAAGCGCCTTCAGCCGCAGCGCCGAGATCTTCGACACCACCATAGGCTGGCGCTTCGTCAACAAACGCATGAAGCAGAAGTACGGCACGGACTCCATGCCCGAGACGGCCGAGAACGTGGCGGACGCGTACAAGATCAGCCGCGAAGACCAGGACCAGATGGCCCTGGCCTCGCAGCGCAAGGCCGTGGCGGCGCAGAAGGCCGGCACCTTCGACGCCGAGATCACGCCCGTGACCATTGCGCAGAAGAAGGGCGATGCGATTGTCGTCAGCAAGGACGAGCACCCGCGCGAGACCTCGCTCGAAGCCCTGGCCAAGCTCAAGCCCATCGTGCGCGAAGGCGGCACGGTGACGGCGGGCAATGCTTCGGGTGTGAACGACGGCGCCTGCGCCCTGCTGCTGGCCGACGAGGCCGCCGCCCAGCGCCACGGCCTGACGCCGCGCGCGCGCATCGTGGGCATGGCGGTGGCCGGTGTGGCCCCGCGCATCATGGGCATAGGCCCGGCGCCAGCCACGCAGAAGGTGCTGGCCCTCACGGGTCTGACGATGGCCCAGATGGACGTGATCGAACTCAACGAGGCCTTCGCCGCCCAGGGACTGGCCGTGCTGCGCCAGCTGGGCGTGCGCGATGACGATCCGCGCGTCAACCCCAACGGCGGCGCGATCGCGCTGGGCCACCCGCTGGGGGCTTCCGGGGCACGCCTGGCCACGACCGCCGTGAACCAGTTGCACCGCACGGGAGGCCGCTACGCGCTGTGCACCATGTGCATCGGCGTGGGGCAGGGCATAGCCGTGGTGCTCGAACGCGTCTGATCGGGGCGCGACCCTGGACTAAGCCGGGCCATGCCCAGCTTTTTTCGCGCATCGGAAAACTGATTTTTCCCGCCCTGTCTTGTATCGGGGCGTGCTTTGTTCAACACTGCCCGGACGATGACGATGGTTGATCAGAAGAGGCAATGACCGGGAGACCCTGGGTATGAAGATTCATTTCTGCGGCGTCGGCAAGATGGGCCTGCCCATGGCCGGCCATCTGGCTGCGGCCGGTCATGAACTCACGGTCAGCGACCCCAGCGCCGAACGCCTGGCACTTGCGCGCGAGCAGGGGCTGACGGTGGCTGAAGACGAGCGGCAGGCCATGGCCGCGGCCCATGTGGTCTTCTCCTCGCTGCCCAACGATGGCGCCTTGCGCACCGTGGCCGCCGTGCTGGCCGGTGCGGCGCGCCCCGGCACCACCTATGTGGACACCAGCACGGTCTCGCCCCAGGCCTCGGCCCAGGTGGCCCAGGTGCTGGAGGCCCGGGGCATCGTCTACATGCGTTGCACGGTCTCCGGCAACAACAAGATGGCCGAGGCGGCCCAGCTCACGGTGCTGGCCTCGGGGCCGCGCGCGGGCTATGACCGCATGCTGCCGCTGCTCGAGTGCCTGGGGCCAAACCAGTTCTACCTCGGTGATGCCGAGCAGGCGCGCCTGATGAAGCTGGTCCTCAACCTCATGATCGCGCAGACCAGCGCCATGCTGGCCGAGGCCCTGACCCTGGGCCGCAAGGGCGGGCTGGACTGGCAGGCCATGTGGCAGGTGCTCACGGCCAGCGCCGTGGCCTCGCCCATCCTCAAGGCCAAGTCCGTGCAGCTGGCGCAGCGCGACTTCACGCCCACCTTCACCGTCGAGCAGATGCTCAAGGACCTGGACCTGATCCTCGGTGCGGGCAGCGCCGTCGATGCGCCGCTGGCACAGACGGCCATGACCCGCCGCCTCATGCACGAGGCCTTGGCGCGTGGCCTGGGGCAGGAGGACTATGCTGCCATCCTCAAGGTGCTGGAGCAGGATGCCCGCCTGCCTGGCACGCCCTGATCCCCCGAACCGGAGTCGCGTCTTGCTGCCTTTCGTCTACACCGCCCAGCCCGCGCGCGTCATCTTCGGCGCGGGTGCCCTCTCACAGCTGGCCCAGGAGATCGACGCGCTGGGTGCGAAAAAAGCCCTGGTGCTGTGCACGCCCGAGCAACGTGGCTCGGCCGAGAAGGTCGCCGGCCTGCTGGGCGCACGCGCCGCCGGCGTGTACGACCGCGCCGTCATGCACGTACCGCTGGAGACCGCGCGCGAGGCGCGCGAGGTCGCGCGCCAGCTTGGCGCCGACTGCGCCGTGGCCATCGGTGGCGGCTCCACCACCGGTCTGGGCAAGGCCATCGCGCTCGACTCGGGCCTGCCCATCCTGGCCATTCCGACCACCTATGCCGGTTCCGAGATGACGCCCATCTACGGGCTGACCGAAGGCGGCCTCAAGAAGACCGGACGCGACCTGCGCGTGCTGCCGCGCACGGTGATCTACGACCCCGAGCTCACGCTGAGCCTGCCCGTGGCCCTGAGTGTCACCAGCGGCATCAATGCCATCGCGCATGCGGCCGAGGGCCTGTATGCCGTGGACTGCAACCCCATCATGGACCTGATGGCCGAGGAGGGCATCGCCGCGCTCGGCCGCGCGCTGCCGGCCATCGTGAAGAACGCCAGCGATGTCGAGGCCCGCAGCGACGCGCTCTACGGCGCCTGGCTCTGCGGCACCGTGCTGGGCCATGTGGGCATGGCGCTGCACCACAAGCTCTGCCACACCCTGGGCGGCAGCTTCAACCTGCCGCACGCCGAGACCCACACCATCGTGCTGCCGCATGCGCTGGCCTACAACAGCGCGCACGCGCCCCAGGCCATGGCGCGCATCTCGCGTGCGCTCGGCGGCGCCTCGGCGGCGCAGGCCGTCTACGACCTCGCGAAGAACAATGGAGCCCCCGTGGCCCTGCGTGAGCTCGGCCTGCAGCCGGCCGACCTCGACCGGGCCTGCGAGATTGCGCTGCAGAACCAGTACCCCAACCCGCGCCCGCTGGAGCGCGGCGCCCTGCGCGAGCTGCTGCACAACGCCTGGCAAGGCTTGCGACCCGCGGCGTTAAGCCCCAGCC
>LNFM01013732.1_pt1 | contig 10223 bp, 6 predicted proteins | sample 596031 | NCBI WGS metagenome assembly LNFM01 (sample SAMN04254537, study PRJNA301005) | activated carbon metagenome | isolation source: dual media filters at the Ann Arbor, Michigan drinking water treatment plant | place: USA: Ann Arbor | reverse complement strand
AGCAGATCGGCCACAACCCGGTCAGCACGTGCCTGCGCCAACGGTGCATTGCGGCCCGCCCCCCCCGCCTCATCTGTATAGCCGACGACACGAACGACGGCGTCTGCCTCACGGACCAGCGAGGCCATCTCGTCGAGGACGCGAGCCGTCTCAGGCCCGTCGCGGTATTCGGATTCATTGGAAAAGAAGACCACATTCGATCGAATGAAGACCTCGAGCCGCTGACGCGCGGTCGGTGGCGGTGGTGCCAGTTCACGCAGCCGGTTCTCGAGCTCGAGCAGACGATCGCGATAGCGGCGATCGAGCGCGGCCACGCGTTCTTCGGCCAATCGATCAACCTCAGCCGTGCGTGCCGCAACAATCCCGTCGACCGCATCGATGCGCTTGGCGATCGGCGCCACGGCGCGCCGTTGTTCGATCGCTGCAACCAGAACGCTGATGCGGTCGGAAACGAGTGCGATGGTCTCGGCACCTGACGTCGCATCCTGGATTGCGGGCGAACGGGGGGTAATCTCTGCGCCGGACAGGCGCGCGAGCCTCTCCATCGCGACCTCCAAGCCATCGAGGACATTGTCGATGGCAGGGTCCGACCGCTCACCTTCGATATCCTGCCGGGGCCTTTGCAGCTCGAGCAGCGCAGCCCTCGAGGCCCGCTCGACCTCGGCCAACGTCTCGCTTTCGGGCGATCCAGCTACGCGCTCCCGCACCGCGACGAGGTCCGCGATCGAGGAAGACAGCTTGCGTTGCGCGCGCTCGATGGACCGCCGGAAACCTTCGGCGTCGAGCCTTGCCTTGACATCCGACTTCGGGAGGACGCCGATCGCTTCCGAGAGCTCGACCGCAGGCGAAATCTCCTTGAGGCGACCGAGCACCAGGCGCCGAGTCGCCTCGTCGGGAGCGAGCCCCGCGACCCAGATTCGTTGCCCGCCCCGCTCCACATGAGCGCGGACCGGGTAGCCCTTGAGTTCGGGAATAGCGGCGACTGCCTCATCGGCCCGCACCTGGAGCGATTTGGTGACGAAACTCACATAGAGGTACCACGCGGCGAGACTGGCGATAGGCAGACCAACGACCCAAAGCAGAACTTTGAGGGTACGCCCGCCATGCACACGCGACGCTTCTTGGGTTCGCTCGCGGGCGGCCTCCTCGATGTTCGAGGAGAAGGCACCGAGCAGTGTCTCTCGGCGATCCGCCGACCTTTTTTCAGCTGTAGGATCTCCAGACGCTACCGCATCGCGCTCTATGACCATTTGCTCGGCGAGCACGCGCAGCAATTCGGCGTCCAGGTTGCGATCAATGCCGGCGGGCGCACTTCCCGCACATTTGGCGGCGAGAAGATAGTCGGGTGAGCCGCGCAGATAGATACGATGATCGTCGAGATCGAGTGTCCGGAGGCTTTCCTTGTCAGCCTCGAAAGCCTCCTCGGCGAGCGCCGTAATAGCTGCGAGAAATCCGCTGACGAGCGTGTCACGATTGGCGCCATCTGGCGCCTCGGCACCGCCGGGGCGACGCCAATGATGGACCAAGGCACCCGAGCCGCGTCGTACCAGATAGATTTCCTCGACCTCGAGGCGCTGCGTTTCGGCCAGCGCCAACTCGGCCATGCTGCGTCCGGAAGAGATGCTGCGCATCCACAGAAAGAACCGGTTGTGACTGAGCCCGGATTCGAGGCGGCGATTGATGTCCTGCATCATGTCGCGGATTGCGCTCGACACGTACCGCGCGACCATCTCGCCCATTCGCGGGTACATGACGCCCGCAATCTGGTCCTGCATGTCTGGAGAGCGCATCTCGGCACGCAAAGTGCGCAGCACCATCGGCGCCATGGCCTCCGACAGCTCCTTGTGCCGCGTCGCCTCGGCATCCCGAAGAGCAGAATCCAGCACTTTGGCCACCGCTCGCTGGAACTGCGCGTCGCTGCCGGCACGCTCCTGCATGTCGGCGAGGCGACTATTGAGCGTGTCGAGTTCACGCGACTCGCGCTCGAAGAGGAGCTCCTTGAGGCGCGAGACAGTCTCCTGGGAATGGATTTGGGACATGGCTCGCCATTTTGGTGATGTCTCGCCCGGACCATCGCCGCGGACCGCCCCCGGCAAGGGCCGGGCATCGTGACTGGGCAGCGGCGGCTACTCGGCGCCGATCCGCCGAACTTTCTCACCGAGCTCAGCTATGCTTTGAGCCAGTTGATCGAGCGAGCGCTTGCGGTCTGTCGTGACGCTGCCGGAGAGGGCGTCCAGGCTCGCTTGGATGGCGTCGAGCTTGCGATGCATGCCCTGCTCGAGTTCGCGCACGCGCGCCTCGATCAATGCGAGCCGTGCATCACTGTCACGCTTGAACTCTCCGAAAAGAAGCTCACGGATCTGCTGCATCTTGTCGTCGAACGGCTCAGCCGTCCCCAAACCATTGCGATAGTCGCCAAACGGTGACGTAGTCATAGGCAGAGTCCCAATACTCAAATTTGTGGCAGCAGCTCACCTGGCGACCGACAAGTCGCATAGCTCTTATGCAGCATACAGCACAGGGACAGGAAAGAGAATTTCCACTCCCTGCTCATTTTTTTCAACAAACAGGAATAAGTGTTTCCTATTTTCGACGTATTCGGCCTTCGAATTGACCGCTCAAATCGAATGACGGAACTTTCCCGCTTCAGCAACAGATTCCCATTGGTGCTCGCCCCCCAGCTCAGCCCGCACCGTCGGTCGGTCAACGCCGCCGAATACATCCAGCGCTTGGACGGTTGCAAGGCATACAAGGCATTGCCAAGCGCTCGGGCGGCTTCTAGCCTCTGCTGATAGTCCAGCAGAAAAGTCAGAGGAAGCCCCATGTTCATCAGGACCGTCGAGCACGACACGTCGCTCGACAAGTTCCGCGCCGAGGTACGCGATTTCTGCGAGCGCGAGCTTCCTCCGGTGATCCGCGAGAAGCAGAAGCGCGGCCAACATTTGGAGAAACATGAGTACATTTCTTGGCTGCAGCGGCTCGGCTCACGCGGCTGGAACACGGGCAAATGGCCCAAGGAGAAGGGTGGCCTAGGCTGGGAGCCGGCACAGTTTCTGGCTTTCCAGGAGGAACTCGGCCGCGCCGGCGCGCCCCCGCTGATGTCGTTCGGCCCGACGATGGCCGGACCCGTCATTTATACGTTCGGCAACGAGGACCAGAAGCGGCAGCATCTGCCAGGCATCATCAAGGGCGATCTGTGGTGGTGCCAAGGCTACTCCGAGCCGGGCGCTGGATCGGATCTCGCCGCGCTCAAGACCAGGGCCGACCGTGACGGCGACGACTATATCGTCAACGGCCAGAAAATCTGGACGTCGACGGCGCACTGGGCAGACTGGATGTTCGCGCTGGTCCGAACAGACCAGAAGGCCAAGAAGCAGGAAGGCATCTCGTTCATCCTGCTCGACATGAAGACGCCCGGCATCACGGTGCGGCCGATTATCGGCATCACTCTCGGGCATCATCTGAACGAGGTGTTCTTCGACAACGTTCGCGTGCCCATCGCCAACCGCATCGGCGAGGAGAACAAAGGCTGGACATACGCAAAGTTCCTGCTCGCCAACGAGCGGGTCGGCAACGTCGACGTCGCCAAGGTCGAGGGGAATATCGAGCAGATCCGACAGCTGATGGCCGAAACACGCGAGGCCGGCAAGCCCCTCTCGGACGACCCGACCTTCAATCGCCGGTTGGCCGAGCTGGAAGTCGGCTTGGCCACGGTCAAGGCCCTGATGGCGGACCAGCTTGCCGCAGCACGACTGAGCGGGGCGCCCTCTCTGATGGGGGCGGCGGCTCTGAAATTGCGCGGCACGGAGTTGCAGCAAGGCATTCTGCAGACGGGCCTCGACGTGCTTGGCCGACACGGGATGGTGTACCAGAGCGACGCCCTGAATGCCGGCTGGAACGGCGAGATGATCGGGCCGGAGTCATCAGCCGACGTCATCTACGAGCACCTTTACCGGCGCGCCGCCACAATCTATGGCGGCTCGAGCGAGGTGCAGAAGAATATCATCGCCAAGGGCGCCCTGGGGCTCTGAGCACCGCCGTTGCGGGGCGCTCGGCCATCCGGCATCCAGCGCCCCTTCGGCCTCACGCTTGGCATCAATCCAACTCGCGAGACATCGATATGCCTTCCCTTTCCTCTGAAGAGCGCCAGCAGCTCCACGACAGCCTGCTCGAATTGCTCGGCGACAAATACGCTTTCGAGCACTGGAAGAAGATTGCGCGAGCGCCTGGCGGCGAGGGGTTCGGGCGGGCCGAGTGGCAAGAGTTTGCCGATATGGGCTGGCTCGGCATCGCGCTTCCGGAAGAGGCCGGCGGCTCTGCCGGCGGCATGACCGAACTCGGCATCGTCATGGCAGCGGTCGGCCGCTTCATACTTCTCGAGCCGTTCCTCGGCACCGTGGTTCTCTGCGCGGCCGCCATTGAAAAGGCCGGCACGGAGCGACAACGCCGGATGCTTTCGGATATCGCCGCAGGCAAGCTGTTATTGGCTTTCTGCCATGCCGAGCCGGGCGGCGGCTATGCCCGCGAGTGGGTGAAAACCGTCGCCACGCGCGACGGCGCGGGCTACTCGCTGACTGGCGAGAAAGGCTTTGCCATTGGCGCACACGCCGCTGATCAGCTGATTGTCTCAGCACGTATCGGCTCGGAAGCCGGCCCGGTCGGCCTTTTCGTCGTGCCGCGCGCAGCCGCGGGTGTCTCTCTCATCCAGGCCCCGGCTCTGGACGGACGTCCCGGCGCGGCGATGACGCTTGCCGGCGTCAAGGTCGGCGCCGATGCCAAACTTGGCGGCAGCGACATGGACATGCTCGCCGTGATCGACGAGATCATCGATCGCGGGGTCGTCATGGCATGCTGCGAGGCCGTAGGTGCCATGGCGACCGTCACCGATCAAACTGTCGAGTATCTCAAGACGCGCCAACAGTTCGGTCAGCCCCTGTCCAAGTTCCAGGTTCTGCAGCACCGTCTCGTCGACATGAGCGTATCGACGGAGGAGGCGCGCGCTATCGTGCATGCAGCCCTGCAGGCGCTGGATGACAAGGCTAAGGACGCGCAGCGTCTCGTTTGGATGGCCAAGGTCAAGACCGCGCAATGTGCCCGATTCGTTGGCGGCCAAGGGATCCAGCTGCACGGCGGCATGGGCATGACCGACGAGCTATCGATCGGTCATTACTACAAGCGCCTAACCATGTGCGAGACACTGTTTGGCGACGCTGAGTGGTATCTGCGTCAACTCGCCCAGCGTCGCGAGGCGGCCTGACCTCGGCTCGGTAACCAGGGCCGAGGCCCCCTCAGGGGGAGTTTCCCCCATCCCGCGACCACTCGGCGACGACCATCCGCTTAGTCGATGGTCGTCATCCGGGCGTCGATCGCATCGCCGACCGGGACGATACGCAAACCCTTTAGGCGCCTGGAGATTCCAACTTGCCGTTTTCCGGCAGCGACGAAGAGGGCAGCTTGGTCCTCCGCCAGAATGGCGGCGGCCTTCTCGAAAGTCTGGCGACGCGCCCGCGCATCTGTCAGCCCGCGGGCCTCCTTGAGCAGGCGATCGGCATCACGATTGCAGTACCAGCTTGCGTTACCCGCTCCCATGAGATCGCAATCGAACATCTCGCCAAGCCAATTGTTGGCATCGAGATATCGGGCACCCCGCCAAAGAAATAGAACATCGTACATTTGTTTTTCGTCGCGCATCCGACCGGCCACGACTGGCCATGGCTCGACTACGACACGCGCGGTCAACCCGAGCTTCAAGAGACCGTCGAGCAGAATGGTCGCGGCACGCTCGGAATGCGGATCGCCAGCGATGGCGCCGATCGTCAAGTCGCGTGGCGCGACCTTCAGCTTGCTCAACGCATCGGCTGCCCCGGCAAAATCGAATGTCGGCGAAACGAGACCCGGAGGCGGCGTTCCCAGAGCCGGCGGCAGGGGAATTGCGATGGGTGTAGCTCCCTTGCCAATCGTGCTTTCAATGAAGTGATCGGCGTCGAAGATGCGAGCCACTACTTTTCGGAAGGCGGCTGCCTTCATCGGCTCACGGCCGGAGTGCAGGAGCCCCAGGAAGATCCGTGGAGCCTCGCTTTCGAGCACGGCCACATCCTTGAGCTCGCGAAGCTTCTTGAGTTGATGCGGAAGATACTCGCCCTCGACGATATGCAGGTCACCAGCGACGAGGCCTGCAACGCGCGCCTCCGGATCGACGACAGTTCGCCATTCGATCTCCTCGATAGGCTTCGCTGGCCACTCGGGGCTCCAATGACCGGCAAACCGCGCCACAACGACGCCACCCGAAGTGCTGCGCATCTTGAAAGTGTAGCTGCCCGAGCCGGCGTCGTTGCTCTGCAGCCAGCCGCGGCCCCAATCGTTGTTGAGCTCGTTGGCCTTCAGCAACTCGGCGTTGACGATGGCAATTTCTGGGATCAGCGTCAGGAAAAGCGGCGAAGCGCGATTGAGACTGAACTCAACGGTATGGCTGTCGATGACCTTGGTCGCCCCCGGAGCCACAAGACTGGCCAGGAGCGGTGCCAAGCCGCGCTTGAGCGCAAGGATGCGCTCGACCGAGTACACCACATCGCTGGCGCGAACCTCGCGCCCATCATGAAATCGGGCGTCCTTGCGCAGTGCGAAACGCAAGGTCCGGCCATCCTCTGATATCGTGTAGGATTGCGCTAGCCACGGCGAGACGCGCAGAGGCGAATCCTGCCAACGGAACAGTCCTTCGTAAAGTTGAAATCGAAGGTCGGAGCGCCGTGTATCGAAAGCTACGTGCGGGTCCAAAGTATCGAATGGGGTAGGTGTGGCGATTACGAGGCGCGGGATCTCTGCGCTCGCATTCGAGAGAGGCGGCGTCGCCAGCGACGCAAGGCACACACACAGGATCAGGAGCAGCGATCTCAGGGTTTTACGGCGCTGCGCCACCATTTCAGCTCTCTTCCTCCGCCAGGACCGAACTCACCGCGTGTATCCGGCAACCTGCCAAGCACGAGTTGGACAAATGCAGGTGTCCACAAGCTCACATGCTTTGAGAGCCTGTTCGACAACTCGCCCGCTCCGCTTGCTCACACGCCCAATTGGCGAAGTAATGGCAAGATCGGCGGGCATGGTCAACGCGCAGGCGGGTGGAAAGCGCGGTTTCGATAAGATTTGACCTATAGTCCCACGTCAGAAGCCATCGAACAGAGGAGTGCTCCATGCCGGAATGGCTCAGCGGGGGAAATTCAGCGGGCGAAACCCAGGGGCAGAAGCTTCGAAGGATGCTCGCGAGCGGTCGCATCGTCCGTGCTCCCGGCGCACACAACGCGCTCGCCGGACTGATCGCGCGTGAGGCCGGCTTCGATGCCCTTTACGTGTCGGGCGGCGCAGTGACCGCAAGTCTTGGTCTGCCCGATCTGGGCATGATGACACAGGAGGAGTTGCTGTTGGTCGTGCGGTCGCTGGCACGCGCCACCGGCCTCCCCCTCATCGTCGACGGCGATACGGGGTACGGCGAGGCGCTGAATGCGATGCGACTGGTCGCAGAACTCGAGATGGCTGGAGCGGCAGCGGTCCATATCGAGGACCAGGTCCTGCCGAAGAAATGCGGTCACTTGAACGACAAGACGATCATCCCGGCAGATCAAATGGCAGCCAAGATCGCGGCTGCGAAAAGGGCTGCGCGCCATCTGCTCGTGATCGCCCGGACCGACGCCGCCGCTTCGGAGGGGCTTCAGGGTGCGATTGCCCGTGGCCGGATTTACGCTGAGGCTGGCGCCGACGTGATTTTTCCGGATGCGCTGACGAGCCTCGAGCAGTTTCGCGCCTTTGCTGCGGCCATGCCGCGGCCCGTCATGGCCAACATGACCGAGTTCGGCCGAACCCCCCTCGAAAGCGCGACAGCCCTGGAGGAGGCTGGCATTCGAATTGTGATCTGGCCCGTTTCGTCCCTCAGAATTGCGGCAAAAGCCATGGAAGGGTTTTATGGAGAGCTTGCGCGCGACGATACGACGGCGCCGCAGGTCGACAGAATGCTAACTCGTAAGCGACTCTACGAGCTGATCGGCTACCATGATTTCGAAGCGCTGGACCGATCGATCATCGCCAGTGTGGCGCCTGAGCGGCCCGACGCATAAAACGCACCGCTGGTGCTGGCATATGCCTCGATCAATCTGCACGAACCGGCGCAACGACCTTGAGTTCGCGCTTGGGCTGAGGCATCAAGCTAATGGCTGGCGCGTCCCACGTGCCGCGGAGAAGCAGGATATCCTTGGCGGTCATGGGCGCCTCGCCGGTGGTTCCGGACGGACTGGTCGCGATGCTCAAATCCATCAGTCGTGCCGGAATGTCCAGTCTTCCGGAGGCGACTAGGACCGAGTTGCCAGAACGAGCCTGGACAGCCTCGATCGTGAGCGCGCCATTCAGAACGCGAAAGCGACCTGTGAGGGCTTCCACCGAGGTTGCACCTTTTCCAGCGGCGGCCCACCCGACAATGCTCATGTCGCGAGCGGCATGCACCAAAGCCAGCACATCGATCCCGAGCCGGCCTGGCTCCGCGAGTTCGAACTGACCTCGGCCCGCTACGGAAGACAGAGCCTCTCCCAGGGAACTACCGCCGACGGTGCCCTCAAAAGTCACGTTCGAACGGCCGAGCAATGGGTTGCGCCGCAACGGTGCAGCCAGAACACGCCCGGCATCAACACCCTTCACCTTCACCTTGATCAACGCTTCCGGCGTGAGCTGATTGAGGTCGAGCGAAAGTTGACCACCGGCAATGCCACCTTCGATCTCAAGCTCAGCCATATCGGCCTGCAGGCGCCCCTGGCTCAGGGCTATCGAGATCGCAGCCCGTCCCATCTCGAAGGCCGGAGCGTAGACTTTGCCGGCGGAAAGGCGCAAGTCGGCATCAAGCACTGTCAGGACATGCGGTTGGCCGTCTGCAGAGACGCGAGCCGGCAAACGCGGCCAACTGCGGCCGAGATCGAGTTCCTGAAATCCGAGCGTGCCGTCGAGCAAGAGGCGTCCGTTCGTGTGCTTGATCGTAAGAGCGCCGGTCGCCTGATTGCCGCTGACGGACACGGTGGCCTTCGCGAACGCCAGCTGTCCTGGCGTCCATTCGAGGGGGCCGGCGACAGAGAAAGATGTCAATTGCTCCCCAACACCGCGACCCAGACCGACCCACTTCACGAAGCGCCGGATGCTTGGCGCCTGGAACTCCGCCTGCCCCGCGAATTCCGGCACGGGACCCGCCTTGAATTGTCCATCGAGTGTTAGCGCCAGGACGGGGCTGCGCACGATCACTTTAAGGGGTATGCGCGGCGCTCCTTCGCGCACGGCGGCCTCGGACCAGCTTGCATCAATAGCGACTGCCGTGCCGTTCAGTTGTCCCGATCCAACGAGCTTGTAACTGCCCTTGCGCGTCGCCGTCACCGTTGCATTGACCTCATCGAGCACAGAGCGCGTACCGTTGGGACCGAGCAAGGAAATCTCGGCATCCGTCATGCGCAACGTATCGGTCGCGAAGCCTGCGATACTAGGGCTCGCCGCCGGCTTGGTATCCAGATCGACTCGGCCGGCCAAATCGGGGTCGACCGCGCCGGAAAGGTCGAGCTTCATCGTCGCTCGCTCAATCACGAGCCCGCTCGCATTGCGACTGTCAGCCGGCGGGCCGACGATCACTCCGCCATAGATCGTGAGCGGAAATCGGCCACTTAGACGCAGCGGAGATGTAATTTGGACGCCGTCCTCAGGGCGACTGACAAATGCGCCACCGGCGAGCCGGTGAGACGAGGTTGCCAGTTCCACCGCCAACGGCAGACCACCAACCAATGCGACGATTCCAGCCGCCGCAGTCCACTTCGAGACCGATGACCATCCTGCTTGAGCGCTCGTCATCGCGCAGCAATCCTCGCCTGCCGGAGCCCAGGCAGTCCAAACAATGCAGCACCGTCGGCAATCTCCACGTGGCGCTCTCCCCAGGCTTCCACGACGCAGCCCCGTAACACCACCCGGACATTCTCTTAGCCCACCTCCGGGATGCTCGGCAACATGGTGAGAAAATATGGCAGACCAGCGACGAGAGCGAGGCGGAACAACCTGGCTTAGAGAGGATTTGGTCGGCAGCTCGCCGGAAATGCAGCCATCGTTGGCTCGGCCGATGGCCAGGCGCCTGACATCGCTAACGACCAAGAAATGCCGGCACTTGCTGTTGCTATGAGGTGGTGCTTAATGGGCTCAACGGCTTGCCCGAGCCG
>LNFM01024830.1_pt1 | contig 10225 bp, 25 predicted proteins | sample 596031 | NCBI WGS metagenome assembly LNFM01 (sample SAMN04254537, study PRJNA301005) | activated carbon metagenome | isolation source: dual media filters at the Ann Arbor, Michigan drinking water treatment plant | place: USA: Ann Arbor | reverse complement strand
GCACCGCTCAAGCGCCTACGGCGCAAGCTGGACCGGCGGTATTCATGGAATCAGAGGGCCGGGGGGCCATCACAAGGGGTAGAGGATGAAGGACGTATTTAGACCGCATGAGGCGGCGCGCGTGAAAGCGGGCGAATTCGCGGGCCTGGTGGGCACCGTGCGCGAAGTGCTGCCCGGGGTGGCCGGCGGCTGGGCCGTGGTGAACGTGCAGGGCGTGCGCGATGGCGTGGCCGTGGACGTGACCAAAAAATTCAAGGTGTCCGAACTGGAGCGCAACCATGCACGATAAAAAGACCCTGGGTTACATCGACTGCCCGACCTGCGGCACCGCCGGCGGCATGAGGATCACGCACGACAAAAACGGGCACCCGTTCGGGTTCTGCACGGCCAAATGCCGGCAACAGCTGCGCGTCGGGCCGGACCCGGATCGGGTGGGCCAGTTCGTGAAGCGGTACCCGTTCGCGGCCGCTGCAGCGGCACCCGCTGAGGCGCCGGCGCCTGTACCGGTACCCGTACCCGCTGCCGCACCAGCTGCAGCACCCGCACCGGCCGCGCGCCGGCGTTCCAGCCTGGCTGATGCCGTGGCGTTCCTGGGCGGGGGTGCTGCAGCATGAAACCCAGCAACACCAACACCCAGCAAGTCGAGCGCGACATTCAAGCCGGCAACGCGGCCGCCGACGAACCGACCGCCAGCGCGGAACAGGCCGCCGACCTGGCCGCACTGCAGACCATGGCCGCCGGCGAACCGGCCGGCCAGCTGCAGACCGTCGAGGAACCACAAGGGCCAACGCTGCAAGAGGAAATCGCGGCGGCCATGGGCATGGCCGTGGCGATGGTGGCGCCGGTGTTCCCCAGCCTGCGCGGCATCTACACCCCGGAAACCATGGGCGCGGCATCCGGCGCCATCGCGGCAGTGTGTGAGAAACACGGATGGATGCAGGATGGATTCATGGGCCAGTACGGGCCGGAAATCGCGTGCGTTGCCATCGTCGGGCCGCTGGGCTTTGCGACCTATCAGGGCGTGCGCGGCGACCTGGCCGCCATGCAGAAAAAGAAGCCCATCGACGCGACAGCAAAGGAGCCGGGCGGGATCGACCTGGCCGCACCTGTACCGGCACCGGCGCCGGCACCAGCTGCACCCAGCGGGCCGGCCGTCACGTTCGGGAGTGCGCCGGCATGAAAACCGCAGACGGCCGCCTGTACGTGATCGGCGGCGCGAGCCGAAGCGGTAAGACCGCCTGGACCCGCCGGCAAGCGGCGAAGCGGCAGCGCGTGATGGCCTGGGACCCTGAAGCGCAGTGGTGCGATGTGCCCGGGTTTCGCAAGGTCACCACACCGGCCGAACTGATCGCGTGGGCACAAAAGCCGGGCGCCTATCGGGTGGCGTTCGTGGCCGGCGGGGATCTGAAAAAAGCGTTCGATCTGTTCTGTGGGTGCGCGATGTATGCCGGCCGGCACGTCGCGCCGCTGGACGTGATCGCGGAGGAACTCGCAGACGTGACAACACCCAGCAAGGCGCCGGGCAACTGGGGCATTCTGGTGCGCCGTGGCCTCAAACGCGGGATCACGATCTGGGCCATTTCCCAGCGGTGGGCAGAAGCCGACAAAACGGCCGTGGGCAACGCTTCCGACTTCGTGATTTTTCGCCAATCGAGTGGCGATGATGTGCGCTACCTGACCCGCAAGACCCGAATTCCTGAAACGGAAATCGAAGGCCTGGCGCCGCTGCAGTTCGTGAAGCTGGACGCACTGACCGGCGCGATTGAGCGCGGGAAACTCAAATTCTGAGCACTTCGCAGTGCCCGGGTCCTGTAACCGTTACGGCCGCCCCAGGGCGGCTTTTTTTCGTATGAAATTGGGCCACGCAAAGCGCAGGGCGGTCCGGCGCGGCGACCTTCCCCCATGTGTACCTGCACCAACCCTCAAGGAATCGAAATGTCTCAAGCCGACCTCATGAAATACGGCATCGCTGCCGCCATCGCTTTTGCTGCCTGGAAGTTCGGCGGCACCTACGGCCGCGCCGCTGCCATCGCTGTGGGATCGGTCGCTGTCGCGCGCCGTCTGCCCTACGTCAAGGAAGTGCTGTAAAGCACCGCCGGGCCATCCCTTCCACCATCTGAGGATCACACAATGTCTGTCGGCAAACTCACGCGCTACGGCCTGCCCTTTTCCAACGTGGTGCCCAGCGGCACCGCCACCAACCAAGTGACCCCGGGCCGCACCCTGGAAAACTTGCGCCTGAAGCTGGGCGGCACTGCGCTGACCAAAGCCATGGTGTCGCTGTTCAAGCTCAAGGCCAACGGCAAGGTCATCATGGAATGCACCGGCACGCAGCTGGACGCCATCAACGCATACCGGGGCGAAGCCACGGCGGCCGCGTTCCTCGACGTGCAGTTCGCGGACTATTCCATGATCGCGGAGCTGGACCGCATGGTCGGCGCGTTCGACACCTCACAAGGCATTTCGAACATCACCAGCGAAGTGACCATCGCGGGCGCCACGGCGCCGGTGTTGACGCCAATTCTCATCGAGAGCGCACAACAGAAAGCGCGCGACGGCACGGCCGCACCGTTCGCGGGACTGATCTCCAAGGTTCTCTCGTACCCGTTCAGTCAAAGCACCGGCGGCCGCCTGGCCGTCAACCTGCCATTCGGTAACACCGGGTCGATCATCAAGCGAATCCACGTGTTCCACACCGGCACCGTGACCGGCGCGACCATGAAGGAAGACGGCCTGGTGATCCATGAATCGGTGGCCGCTGAAAACCAGTTCGACCAGACCAAGGCCAAGCGCGTGCCGCAAGCCAACGTCTACACCATCGACTTTGTGTTGGACGGCAACATTAAAAAGGCGCTGGACACCCGCAACGCGCGAAGCCTGGAATTCCTGCTGGACTTTTCCGCTGCAGGTTCGGGCACCGTGTTGGTGGAGTACCTCGACCCGCTGGGCAACCTGTAAACCAACCAACCCCGAAGGGATAACCCATGTGGGAAGAATGGTTCCAAAAAGTCGGGGCGCAAGTCATCGGCGATGCATCGGCGGCCAAGTTCACGCAGCCTTACGAAATCCAGCGCCTGCAGCTGCAGGCGCTGGGTGAACTCGGGCCGTACACCGAAGGCCGGCCGCAACAGCTGGCGCCTGCGGGCCTGTTCGGCATGAGTCAGGGCACCGTGCTTTTGATCGGCGCCGTTCTGGTGGCCGTGTTCGTGCTGCGGGACTGACATGGTCCCACTTCCTCCAATCAGCGCGGGCGGCGGCGGGCCGTCGAGCGCGGGCACGTCTGCGGATTCGTCGGGCTGGGTCGTCAATTTCGGAGCGGGCAGCGTCAACGCTGGGCCATCGTCTGAAATCGCCAAGTTCCTGCCGTTCGTGCTGATCGGCGCGGCCGTGTTGGTGGCCGTGCGACTGAGCCGGCGCAAGAAATGACACCGACCAGCCGCGAACATGCCGCGCGGGCCTTCGTGGCCTGCGCTGGCCTGGACGCGGCCGGCATCGCCACGCCTGAGAGCGCGGCGGCCGCCGGGGAGTGTTTCGAACTGCAGACCGACACCGGGCGCCTGGTGGTGTCGGTGAGTTTCACCAACGGCGTGGGCTGGGTGAACGGAGCGGCCGGCACCGGCGACGGCATGACCGCTGCAGGGCTGCAGGCCATCGAGCGCCAAGCGATATCGCGTGGCTGTTCCCAGGTGGGATTCCAAACCGTGCGCCGTGGCCTTGTGCGGCGCGCCAAAAAACACGGGTACCGCATCACCTCACAAGTCGGTGCGGGCTTCGTTCTGCTCAAGGCTCTAACGTGAACATTCAACAAGAAAAACGGCGCGCGCTGGGCCATCACTGCCCCCACTTCGGCGGCAGTTCCAAAAGCTCGACCGCCAGCAACGACAACCGCGTGACCGCCGGTGAAATCGGCATCAGCGGATCGGGAAACATCGTGACCGATGGCGGCCTGGTGTCGCGTGCGCTGGATACCGTGGACCTGTCCAACGCGCTGGGCTGGGAGGGTTTTCAAGCACTGCTCGACAAGGGCGAAAGCCTCATCGGGCAAACACAAAAGAGCGTGGCCGATGCCTACGCGGCGGCAGAAGACAACAAGTCCGGCGCGCTGGACAACCGAACAATTTTGATTCTGGGCATCGCCGTCACGGTGGTGGCCGGCATCTACTTTTTGAACCGCAAAGGCTGACCGAATGTCACGACAAATCACCCTCATTGCCGGCCAGCCGCAAGAGTTCTACGAGGTGGGCGACTTCGTGCGGATTCTGGCCGCCACCGACCCGCTGACCATCGAGTTCTACAGCGCCGGCCGGGAAATCGCGGAAGCGGTCAACGTGTCCAAGGGCTACGCGGAAAAATTCGACCTGGGCACCTTTGACCGGGTGCGACCCGCCTGGGCAATGTGGTGCAGTACGACGCGGCACCCATCGGAGACACCGCGATCTTGTCCAGCGTGCCCCTAGACCTGACGGCGGCCACGCTGTTGGCAATGGGTCGCCCCGAATTGCCGGTGGCAAGCTCATCGCAAAACGCGGTGCTCGCGGCAAACACGGCGGTAAACGTGTTCACGGCGGCGGCCAACGTCAACGGGGCCGTCATCTGGACCGCAGGGGCAACGGATCAAACAGGCGGCGCGGGGCTGTTGGTGCTGATCGCAAAGGCCACGGCACCGGGCAGCGTGGTCGATGGCGAATTGTTGGCCATCGCGCAAGTTACGCCCATTTCAACGGTCAACTATCTGCACCTGCAAAAAGAACAACCCACGCGCCTGGCGGCCGGGCTTGGCCTTTGGTGGATTGGGTCACTGGCCGGAACATCCAGCTCATGCCTGCGGTCGGTGCGTTATTCGTTGCTGTGATGCGCTCCGCTGTTCTCATCGCTGCCGCTGGCCTGCTCACTGTGGGCGCGTGGCTCATGCTGCGCGGCGAACAAGCGGCGGCCGATCAGGCGCAAGCGGACGCCGCGGATTCTGGCCCGGGCCTGTGGGCTGACGTGGGTCAAGTTTTGGGCGAAGTCGGGCAGGCCGGCGCGGCCGTTCTGGAAACCATCACCATGACATTCAAACTTTCCAACATGCGGACCGTCACGGCCGCCGATGTGGCGCACCCCAACGTGCGCGCGCTGCTGGCCGTCATCCGGCGCGGCGAAGGCACGGCCGGCGTGAACGGATACCGCACGCTGTTCGGCGGCGGGCTGTTCGACAGCCTGGCCATACACCCCAATCAGCGGATCACCCGCACCCTGGGCGGCAAGCCCATCACCAGCACGGCAGCGGGCGCGTATCAGTTCCTGAAATCGACCTGGGACGAAACCGCGCGGATCATGGGCCTGCCGGACTTTTCACCGGCCAGTCAAGACCGGGGCGCGGTGGGCCGGATCGCGGCGCGCGGCGCGCTGGAGGATGCGAAGGCCGGCCGCTTTGATGTGGCCGTCAAAAAGATCGCGACCGAATGGGCCTCAATGCCCGGCAGTCCCTACGGCCAGCCGGTGATCAGCATCACCACGGCGCGCGGCGTGTACGCCAGCGCGGGCGGCAGCATTTCCACCTGAAAGCACCAACCATGAAAAAAACCGAAATGATCGTTCTGGGCCTGGCTGGCCTGGCCGTGTACCTGATCTGGAAAAGCCAACAGCCGCGCACCAACGCACCGCGCGACACCGGCAAGCCGGCGGGCTGGGTGGATCAGATCTTCGACCTGGGCGGCGGCGACTTCACCAACGGATGGAAGTACTACGAGAACGGGACCGCCATCGACCCGAAGGGCAATTACTACTTCGACGGCGCGTTGGTGTATCAGGCGCCGGGGTCCGGCGCATGAAAGTCGAACCGGTGTACCTGATCGCAGGCGCAGCGGTGGGCCTGGCGCTGCTGTGGGCGGCCACAAGGGCGGGCGGGGTGGCTGGGGTGGCTCAAGCCATCGGCGGCGCTGCTGTGGACGCTGTGGACGGCGTGGTGTCGGGCGTGGTGGTGGGCATCGGCGAACAGGTGGGCGTACCAGCCACCAGCCGCACGCAGTGTGAAATTGACAAGGCCAACGGGGACACCTGGGCGGCCTCGTTTTCGTGTCCTGCAAAGGACTTTCTTCGGTACGTTTGGGATTAAAAAATGCAAGCTGTTCTGTCTCGACTTCGTGAGCCTTCGACCTGGGCGGGCCTGTCGGTCCTGGGGGTGCTGTTCGGTCTGCCGCCGGGGTCCATGGAACTGGCCGGACAGATCGTGACCGGCGCCGCTGGCCTGGCGGCCATCTTCCTGGCTGAAAAAAACAAGGGGCAGTGATGCCGGAATGGTTGCTGCAGGTGCTGACCGCGTTCGGTGGTGCGGCGACCGTTTACGCGGGCATTCGGGCCGACCTGGCGGCGCTCAAGGTGCAGGCCGCGCAAGCGGTGAAAACCGCCGATGAAGCGCACCGCCGGATTGACACCATGCACAACATGAGGACGCACCGTTGACGCTAAAAAAATTCGTTCCCAGCGTTCCAGAAATTGGCCGTGAAGCGGTCATCGTGGTGGCCGGCGCGTTGCTGGCCGCTTTCATCATCGGCCAGCTGCCCGGCGTTCGCGCCTGGATTCGCGCACAGTGGGCCGATGCAAAACCCCCGGGAGATATCTGATGGCCACGAAATCCAAAGCGAAGCGCGCCAAGCGCAAGGGCACCAAAGCCGGCGGCGAATCACCGTGCAAGAAGTGCCGGACCGTCACCGTGAAAGTGCGGCGCACCCGCCTGGGCCGCTTCGCCAAAAAATAGGGGGGCGTTCGCGCTGCCGAACTGCCCGACCTTTTCCAGATAGGCCACGCGAGCCACAAGCGTGGCCTTTTCGCGTTCCAGCGAGGCCGCCTGGCCGCGTGCCCAACGTTCCCCGTTGACCGCTTGAGCGTCGACCAAGGACCGACCCCAACGGGACTCCCAAAACAGCGCCAGAGCGGCCGGGCGGGGCGCCTGGCCGGCGGCCTGCCACCCGTACACCGTTCGGATGGATACACCCAGCGCGTGCGATATCACGGCTGGGGCGGGCTGTCCAATGTCGGACAACAGCAAGTCAAGCGGAGGCAATTGACGCGGCGCAAGGAACACGGTAACCCCCTGAAAGAAGCCCGCAAAGATAGCGCACCGCCGGTGCGGCCAATGTCCGGAAAAACCGGCCAATTCGGGCCTTTGCGACATTCCACGATGTATAGGAACTGAAGTTGTCGGTTTGAGCCTTCGCCAAGGCGTCCCCCATGGGGAAACCGACCAATCCGGCCACCACAAAAGCCACTGCAAAAACTGCAGTGGCGGCGGCGGCCTGCAGCCGCTGGGCGACCTGATGCCATAGCGCGCGGGCTTCGTCCGTTTTGGCCCGCTGTTCTTCAATCTGGACAGCCAAAAGGGCCGGATCGTCGCCAGTCAGGTCACAAATCAGCGAAATAACCCGAGTGTCGGGTAGGGTCTTTCCCTGCCTGTAACTGGTCAAAGCTGAGTGAGAAATGCCCATCACCAAAGCCAATTTGTAGTCACTGGGCAACCTGTGCATAACCTTGGCTTTTTCCAAGAGCGCGGAGACGTCTGCGGCCATGTGGATAACTCACTTTCTGTAACGGGTTTGGGGGCCTGGGGGGAAGCCTGTAACGGTAAGGGTACGTCTAGGGCCATGGGGGTGCAACTACGTCTTGGGGTAGACAAAGGCGTGGGGCCAGACGTACAGTCCGGGTCGCCGGGGCGGCTTTTTCGTTCTCCCCCCATTGCCTTCGGGCTGTCCCGGCACCCTTTGAAGGCACCGGGGGAGCAAGGCGGGGGCCGTGTACACATTCGGAAAAGTTAGCTGCGATTGCAGCGTTGGGGTCAGCATCATTGACCCGCGCACCTGGCGGGTGTGCCTATTCGTGGGGAGCGATTGTTTCGTTGCTCGCCACACCGTTGACGACTTCGGAAACCTCGTGCGGGTGTCGGAGTGGCTGTGGTGAGTTTCAACCTCGAAGCGGCGTGCGCTGCCGCCAAAAAGCGCATCCAAAAACACATCAACGCGACCGCCGGCCAGCACCTGCGCGCGATCCGGGCCGGCTTCAAAAAGGCCGGCGCGGAGTTCGAACCCGTTACCGCATCGGTATCCGTACCCGAGCAGCACCGGCTCACGCTGGTGCAGCGTGGCCGCGTGATGTTCGAAGCCTGCGCGGCCAGCGACTGCGATCCGATCCGGGGTGAATGCCTGGGCCACTGCATGGCGGTGATCGAATGAACGAGTCGGACTCAATCAAGGAATTTCGGGACTGGCTAGTGGGTGAGTCGATCAAGGCTGAACGCCGGTATTTGCAGGCCAGCGTTGACATGCGCGAAAAGGTGGGAACCACCGGTTTCGTGGTGGCGATGGACCAATTCCAAGAAGGATTGCAGCGTCACACCGATGTGCGAAACGTGGTGAACCTGATGGCCGAATGGCGCGAAGTGACCGGGGGCAAGGCATGAAAACCACGATCAAACTGGGCGGCGGTAAAGCCGCCATCGTTGCACCGGGCGCACGCGGCGGCGTGTTGGTGGAATTCACGTTCGGCGGCGTGTCGCTGGGCCGTGAGGAAATGACACCGGATCAGTGCGGCGCGCTGATGTTCGGCATTGAGCAAGCCTTGGAAGTGGCCGGCGTGGCGCAAGAGCGCGCGGCCTCGACGTTCTGGAAGCCTGCGCCATGAGCACGCTTTCGAAATGGACTCCGACCACCGATCTAAAGATGCTGCGCCGCATGGGCAAGCTGTCAGAGGAATTGGGCGAACTGCAGGCCGTGGCTGCGCGCTGCATCATCCAAGGCATTGACGAAACGGACCCCGGAACCGGGAGGGTGAATAGGTTTCGGCTGGAAGATGAGATTGCGGACGTGCTGGCACAGTGCGAAACGACCATCAGCGCAATTGGCCTGTCTGCACCGTCCATATACGCCAGGGCGGGCGAAAAAATCCTGCAGATGAAAGCGTGGGAAGCCATGTTTGAAGTGGCGTGCCCACACGCCCGAATTTGCGAGCAGGAAGGCGAATGCGCCAGCGGATGCACCCAGCGCCTTGGGGCGTCAAAGTGAGGGCATGGCGCGTCAACGCTTCGGGCGTTCTGGTGCCCACCGCACCGCAGGGCACGCACCCGCGCCCCGTGGGCTGGGACAAGCTGCCGGCAGACATTCGCGCGGAGTGGGATAGGAAGTGGCTGCAGGCGACCGCGCGGCAGGTGGCGAAGTGACCGCGGTCGCGGTGCTGTTCGCGCGGGGTGACAGCCATTACAAGGCGCTGCCTATGTGCGATGTGTGGGACGCGGAGCGCGATGCGCGCAGGTTCACCGGTGGAACCGCGGTCGTGGCGCATCCACCATGCCGGGCCTGGGGCCGGCTTCGCCACTTCGCAAAGCCTCGCCACGATGAAAAGGAATTGGCGCTGTTCGCAGTGCGTCAGGTGCGCGCGTGCGGTGGGGTGCTTGAGCATCCGGCGCACTCCACCCTGTGGCCGGCTGCTGGACTGCCTGCGCCTGGCCAGCGTGACGAATTCGGCGGGTGGACGCTGCCCGTGGTGCAAAGCTGGTGGGGACATCGCGCCGAAAAAGCCACGTGGTTTTACATCGTCGGTTGTGAGCCTGGAGACATTCCAGACGTGCCGATGGTCCTGGGTGAAGCCTCGCATGTGATTGCGCAATGCAAGTCGCTACCCGATGGGACGCGGGTCACAAAAGGCCATCCGAAATGGCGGCCAGAGTGCAGCAAAAGCGAGCGCGAGCACACCCCCCCCCAGCTGGCCGCGTGGCTCGTTGACCTGGCGAGACGCTGCAAAAAATGACACCGGGCATCCTGTCCCCCCATTGGGCAGCGCCGCAGTTGCTGGCGCTGCCTGCACGCTGGGCCGACCAGCTGGCCGGCCAGTGGCGCCGCTACGCCATGCCGGGCGAGCATCGCAACATGCTGGACCAAGAGGGCGCGGACAAGTGGCTTGCGCGCCGGCTGGCCGAACTGGAAGAGGGCAGGCGCGCAGGCATCACGCCGCGCATGGGTGAATCCGACCTGTGCAAGCTGGCCGACCTCGAAGCGCGCGACCATTCCGACCGACAGGCCACCATCGCGGGCGACTGGACACACAAGGCCGGGGCGATCCCGGCCGACATGCTGGCGCGGGCCATCACAGACGAACAGCGCGCCGATGCCCTGGCCGTGATGGCCGGGCGCGGCCTGGCCGATATGTGGCCCGATGGCCCGAACATGACCGACCGGGGCCGCCTGGCGCGGCTGCG
>LNFM01013730.1_pt1 | contig 10225 bp, 9 predicted proteins | sample 596031 | NCBI WGS metagenome assembly LNFM01 (sample SAMN04254537, study PRJNA301005) | activated carbon metagenome | isolation source: dual media filters at the Ann Arbor, Michigan drinking water treatment plant | place: USA: Ann Arbor | reverse complement strand
GGCCAATGGCCCCAGACCCCTTCTCCGCACGATCTTCCGTGACCAGTCCTGGGGTCTGGGGCCTTTCGGCCCCAGCCGCCGGAGGCCTCTTTTCCTTAAGTCTCCGCCCCGCCATTCACCGCCAGCATCTGTCCATTGATGAAGGCGCCCTCCTCCGAAGTCAGCAGCCGCACCATCGCCGCGACTTCGGCCGGCTGGCCCATGCGGCCCACCGGCACGCGCTTGATCATCGCCTGGCGATAGGCCGAGGGCGTCTCATCCTCGTCATCCGCCGCAATCGGGCCGGGCGAGACGGCATTCACCGTCACGCCATGCGGCCCGAACTCCTTGCCGAGCGACTTGGTCAGCCCCCAGACGCCGTGCTTGGCAATGGAAACCGGCGCGCGGCCGGCATAGCCATGGATGGCGTTCATCCCCGCGAAATTTACGATGCGCCCCCAGCCCTTCGCCAGCATCCCCGGCAGGCAGGCCTGGGAGAGCCAGATGGCGGCCTCCAGATCCACCGCCATGATGCGGCGATAATCGTCCTCGGTGAGCTCCAGGAAGCCGTTCAACGGGCGCAGCGCGGCGTTGTTGACCAGCACATCCACCGTGCCGAACCCGGCCAGCGCCTCGGCCGCGATGCGCTGGCACTCCGCGCGCAGCCCCACATCGCCCATCGCGACCATCGCGCGCACGCCAAGCGCCCGCGCCTCGGCCGCCACGCTCTCGGCCGCCGCTCGGTCGGAGGAGCCGTTGATCACGACATTCATGCCGGCCTGGGCCAGCGTCAGGGCCACGGCGCGGCCAATATTGCGGCCGGCGCCGGTGATAAGGGCGGTTCGGGTCATCAAGGGTTTCCTCCGCCGGGCATTTCCGGCCAGTCATGTTTCGGATAGCGGCCGCGCATATCCTTGCGCGCATCCGCCCAGCCATTCCGCCAAAAGGAGGCGAGATCGGCCGTGATGGCAATCGGCCGCCCGGCGGGCGAGAGCAGCGCCACTTGCAGGGGGATGCGCCCGCCGGCCAGCTTCGGCATGGCGCCCATGCCGTAGAGGTGCTGCGCGCGCGCCTCCAGCGTCGGGATTTCGGCGCTGTAGTCCACGGCGGCGCTGCGGCCCTGGGGCAGTTCGATGCGCGCGGGCAGCGCCGCCTCCAGCTTGCGGCGGAGGTCGCCCGGCAGGAGCATCGCCGCCACGTCCAGGGTCTTCAATTCGGCGAGCTTGGTCAGCCCGTTGCAATAGGGCGCCAGCCATTCCTTGGCGCTGGCGGCCAGTGCCGCATCGCTCACATCCGGCCAGGGCGCGCCCTCCAGCGCCTGCATGCGCGCGATGCGGGCGCGGAGCTGCTTCGCGGATTCGCTCCAGTCGAGGTCGCGGAAGCCGCGCTCGGCAGTGGCTTCGGCCAGGGCCTCGGCCATGGCGGCGGGGTCGGCGCGCGGCAGGGGCGTTTCCTCCAGCACCAGCGGCCCGAACATCACGCGGCGCCGGGCGAGCACGGCGCCGGCGCGGGCGTCGAAGGCGGCTCCCTCCACGGTCGCGAAGCGCTCGGGGAAACGGGCTTCCAGCATGGCGCGGCTGATGGGCGCCGCCATGCGGATGCGCGCCTCCGTGCCTTTCAACTCAAGATCGGCCACGGCGAGCAGCGTCTGCTTGGCCAGCGGATCGGCGCTGGAAAGCCGCGCCCCCTGCCCTGAGGCCAGGCGAAAGGCCCCATCCATGGTGCCGCGCTTCAGCGCGATGCGGTCGGGGAAACCCGCCGCCAGCAGCGCGCCCGCATCGCCCTCGGGCAGGGTGTTCCCATGCACGCCCAGCCGCCGGCGATGCATGGCGGCGGAGCGGCGAATGGCGCGGATGGCAATGCCATCGCTTTCGCTATGCGCGTGGCCGTGCAGCACATCCAGGCGCAGCGTGATATCGGCCGGCGGCTCGCGCCCCCGCAGCGGATCGCGCTCCTCCAGCAGCGCCGCGAGATCGGCGGCCAGCGCGGCTTCGCCCTCATTCTCGACGGCGCACATCATGCGGGCCAGGCGCGGATGCGTGCCCATGCGGGCCATGCGCTGGCCGGTGGTGGTGATGCGGCCTTGCGCGTCCATGGCATCGAGGTTGCGCAGCAAGGCGCGCGCGGCGGCGATCTGCCCGGCGGGCGGCGGGTCGAGGAAGGGGAGCGCCATGGGGTCCGCACCCCAGGCGGCGCAGTCGAGGACGAGGGAGGAAAGCTCGGCCTCCAGCATCTCGGGCCGGTCCTGAAGCGGCATGCCGCGCTGCACCGCCTCGCTCCAGAGGCGCACGGCCACACCCGGCTCGGTGCGGCCGGCGCGGCCGGCGCGCTGCTCGGCGGCGGCGCGGCTGATGCGGAGTGTGACCAGGCGCGTCAGGCCCGTCGCGCCATCCAGGCGGGGCGCGCGGCGAAAGCCGCCATCCACCACGATGCGCACGCCGGGCACGGTGAGCGAGGTCTCGGCGATGGAGGTCGCCAGCACCACGCGGCGGCGCTCGCCCTGGTTCAGCGCGCGGTCCTGCTCGGCCGGGGAAAGCTCGCCATGCAGGGGCAGCACATCGGCATCAAGGCCCGAGAGGCGCTCGGCCGTGCGGCGGATTTCGCCCCAGCCGGGCAGGAAGGCCAGCACATCGCCCGGCTCGCGCGCCATGATGCCGCGGATGGCGACCGCCATGGCTTCCGGCAGGTCACGATGGTCGGTGATGTCGCGCTTCACATGCTCGACGCGCACGGGATGGGCGCGGCCTGCGCTTTCGATCAGCGGCGCGTTCATCAGCTTCGTGAAGGCGCCGCCATCGAGCGTGGCGGACATGGCCAGCAGCCGCAGCTCCGGCCGCAGCCCCGCCTGAAGGTCCAGGCAAAGCGCCAGGCCGAGATCCGTGTCGAGATGCCGCTCATGCGCCTCGTCGAAGAAGACGGCGGCGACACCTTCGAGGCCCGGGTCGGATTGCAGGCGGCGGACCAGCAGCCCCTCGGTGATCACCTCGATGTGCGTCGCGGCCGAGACGGCGCGGTCCAGCCGGGTGGAAAGCCCCACCACGCCGCCCGGCTGCTCGCCGAGCAAGCCGGCCATGCGGCGCGCGGCGGCACGGGCGGCCACGCGCCGCGGCTCCAGCACCAGGATCTTCTGGCCCTGGGCCCAGCTCTCGTCGCGCAGCGCCAACGGCACCAGCGTGGTCTTGCCGGCGCCCGGTGGCGCCACCAGCACCGCGTTGCTGCCTTTGCTCAGCGCGGCGCGAAGGGCCGGCAGTGCCTCCGCGACCGGAAGATCGAGCAGCGTCATGCCGCTTGGCGCCTCAGTCCCAGCCTTCCGCCACGGCCTTGCCGATCATCGTGCCGCTCTCCACCAGCGCATGGCCGGTGATGAGATTGGCCGCGTTGATGCGGCCCAGATGCCGCGTCAGCGTGTGGCGGATCTGGCCCGATTCCAGGAGCCCCGCCACCTCGTTCAGCAGCAAATGCTGCTTGGCGATGTCGGGCGTGGTGAAGACGCTGCGGGCGAACATCGCTTCCCAATGGAAGCTCGCGGACTTGGCCTTCAGGCGGCCGATCTCCAGCGTGTTCAGGTCGTCAATCGCGCAGATGGCGCCCTGGGGGGCCACGATCTCGCACAGCGCCCGCCAATGCTTCAGCGTCTGCGTGGTCGAGAAGATCCAGGGGATCGCCACCCCCAGCGCCTTGGCCTGCGCCACCAGGTCCCCGCTGTGGTCCAGCACTTCATGCGCGCCGAGCGCCTGGCACCATTCCCGCGTCGCGGGGCGGGAGGCGGTGGCGATGACGCGCAGCCCCGTCAGCCGCCGCGCGAGCTGGATCGCCATGGAGCCCACGCCCCCCGCGCCGCCGATGATCAGGACGGCGCCGGCGGCGGAATCCCGCGCGATGCGCAGCCGGTCAAACAGCGCCTCCCAGGCGGTGATGCTGGTCAGCGGCATCGCGGCGGCTTCGGCGAAGGAGAGGTTCTCCGGCTTGCGGCCGACAATGCGCTCATCCACCAGATGGAATTGCGCGTTGCTGCCGGGGCGGTTCACGGCGCCGGCGTAGAAGACCTCCTCGCCATCACCGAAGATATGCGCCTCGGGGCCGCGGGCGCGGATCACGCCGCAGGCATCGAAGCCCAGCACACGGGGCTCGCCCGCCGGGTCGGCCGCGCCACGCAGCTTGGCATCCACGGGATTCACCGAGACGGCGCGCACCTCAACCAGCAGGTCATGCCCGCGCGGCGCATGGGCATCGGGCAGGACGAGGTCCTGCAACGCATCCTCATGCGTGACCGGGTGGCAATGTGTATAGGCGACGGCTTTCATTCTGGTCCTCCAGCGTGAATTTCCCTCCGAAGTCATACGCGAAGGGCTGACAGCCGGCGAGCGGGCGCCTTATTCTGTCAACACCGTAACGGAGGCTCCATGCGATGACCGATCTCTCCCTTGCCCGCCGCACCGCCATGCTGGGTGCCGCGGCCGCCGCCACCCTCGCCGCTGCCCCGGCCCTGGCCACGACTGTACCGCCGCAGAAGGGCGCAAACCCGCCACGCTTCCATCGCCTGAAGGTGGGCGATGTGGAGGTGACCACGCTGCTGGACGGCGCCATGCAGGGCCAGGCGGCGAATATCCAGAACTTCTTCCCCGACAGCACGCCAGCCGAGATCGCCCCCCTGCGCGCCCGCGCCTTCGCCATCGAGGCCGGGCTGCACCAGCCGGTCGGCGCCTATGTGATCAACACGGGCCGCAACCTGGCCATGATCGATGTGGGCGGCCATTCCAGCTTCATCCCGACCACGGGTGGCACGCTGGATGCGCTGCGCGCTTCCGGCTACCGGCCCGAGGATGTCGACACGGTGCTGCTGACGCATATCCACCCCGAGCACGCGCTGGGCCTCAGCTATGACGGCACCACCCGCAACTTCCCCAATGCGGAAGTCGTCGTGACGCAGATCGACCACCAGTTCTGGACCGACCCCGCGATGGAAAGCCGCGTGCCCCAGGGCCAGCGCTTCATCGAAGCCGGGCGCCGCGCCATCCGCCCTTATGCCGGCCGCATTCGCACCGTCGAGATGCGGGACGGGCTGGAGGTGATCCCGGGCGTCTTCATGGTGCCCGCCCCAGGCCACACGCCCGGCCATGTCAGCTTCCGCCTCACGAGCCAGAACCAGACCATGCTGATCTGGGGCGACATCGCGCACCAGATGGTGATCCAGCTCGCCCGGCCGCGCTGGCGCGTCGGCGTGGATGTGGACAGCGCCATGGGCGTGGAAAGCCGCGTCCGCACGCTGGAGATGCTGGCGGCCGAGGGCATCCTGATGGGCGGCGTGCATGTGCCCTGGCCCGGCTTCGGCCGCATCATCCGGGATGGAGAGGGCTTCCTCTACGTGCCGCGCCCGGCGCAATTCACCTGACGCGGATTCATTTCGCTGCTGGCTCTCGCGGCGGATTGCGCGGATAGTTCCGCGTCACCCGCCGCGGAGCCCCCCATGAAGCCTGCCACCCTCACCTTCGGCTTTCTCTGCGCCTTCCTGGGCGTGCTGTTCTTCCATCAGGCGACCATCACCTTCTATCACGGCATGGGCTGGATCCCCGGGCCCGCCTTCCGCCAGGCGCCCATCCCGCCACTCGGCGTGCCGCAGCTCTGGAATGCCTGCTTCTGGGGCGGCATGTGGGGCATCCTCTTCGCCATCCTGGAGCCGAAGCGCCCGGCCTCCATGCCGCTCTGGCTCTTCGCGGTGCTCTTCTGCCTCGCTTTGCCGTTGGTGGTGGGCGCCTGGATGGTGGTGCCGCTGATCAAGGGCACGCCGCTGTTCGCCAATGGCAACACCACGGCGATGCTGCGCAGCGTCGGCATCTATGCGGTCTGGGGCCTGGGCCTCGCGCTCTTCTGGCGCGGCTTGCCGGCGCTGTTCCGGAAAACCTGATCAGCCGACGGGTGTGAGGACCGGGCGCCCCGCGAAATGGGCGCGCAGGTTCTCCACCACCAGCGCGGCCGTCGCCAGCACCGCCTCGGGCGAGCGGCCGGCGATATGCGGCGTGATGATGAGGTTGGAGAGCGCCCGCATCGCTTCGGGCACCTCCGGCTCGCCATCCACCACATCAATCGCGGCACCCGCGATGCGGCCCGCCTCCAGCGCCGCGACCAAGCCCGCCTGGTCCACCACGCTGCCGCGCCCGATATTCACGAGAAAGCCCGAGGGGCCGAGCGCCTCCAGCACCGCCGCATCCACCAGGTGCCGCGTGGCCGCCCCGCCGGGTGCCGCAACCAGCAGCACATCCGCCCATTCCGCCAGCGCCTGGACCGAGTCCATCCAGGGGTAGGCACAGTCCTGCCGCGCGCGGCGGTTGTGATAGGCGATCTCCATGGCGAAGCCGCCCTGCGCGCGCCCCGCAATCAGCAGCCCGATCTCGCCCAGGCCGAGGATGCCCAGGCGCTTGCCACTCGCCATCGGGCGCGGCCAGCGCACGCCCATCCATTCGCCGCGCTTCACCGCCGCATCAAGGCGGGGGATGTCGCGCAGCAGGGCCAGCAGCAGCGCCATGGCATGATCCGCGACGGAAGCGGCATTGGTGCCCGGGCCATAGGTGACCGTGATGCCACGCGCCCGCGCCGCCGCCACGTCGATATTCTCATGCCCCACGCCGATGGCGCAGATGATCTCCAGCTTCGGCAGCGCATCCATCTCGGCCGCGGTGAAGCCCGTGGCGCCATTGGTCAGCACGGCGCGCAGTCCGGGCTGGGCCGCGATGGCCCTCGCCCGCGCCTCCGGCCCCAGCGCCAGCTCGGGCGCGAAGCCGCCCGCCGCGATACGAGCCAGGCGCTCGGCATCGAGCGGGTTGAGGACGAGCAGCGGGATCGGGGCCATGCCTGATTCTCGGGTGTGCGGCGCAGCCTGTCGAGCCACGGCGGTCACGAATTCTTTACGACCATCTCCGTAATGTGCGTCATGCGCCCCCAAGAGACTCCGCAGCTGGACAGCTTCACGCCCGCCCTGGCGCAGCCCCTGCGCTGCGCCGAGCGGGGCGTGGCCGCGCCCTTCACCGCGCCGCTGTTGCTGGGGGCGCGGCTACGTCGCCACGCGGGCACGCGGGCCGGCGGGTTCGAGGTGGTGGTGCCCAACCCCGCCGGGCGGGAGGGCTGGTTCATCCTGCCGTGGGCGGAAGCGCTGGACGCCCTGCAACCGAGCCTGATGGATCGCGCCCTCATCGCCGGAATGGAAGAGGCAAGGGTCACGCCGGCCAGCCTGCGGGAAGCGGCGCTCCAGGCGGCGGAGACCGGGCTGGGCGGGCGCCGGCTGCGGCGCGCCGCCACGGCCGCACGCAACCGCCAGCAGCGGCGCGAGGCGGTCCCGCTGGCCGCCCTGACCCGCCATGGCGCGGCCTTCGCCCTCGGCGCCTTCCAGGGCTGCGGCCTGCCGGGCCAGGCGGCGCCGCATCCTGTGGCGCTCGCGCGCATCCGCAGCTTTGCCGAATCCCTGCGCGCCTGGCTGCCCGAGGCCCTGAACGATGCCGACCATGCCCGGGCCGAGGCCCTCGCCCAGCGTGCGGGGGCGATCGTGGCGGCGGCCGAAGTGCTGATCGCCGCCAATCGCGCGCGATTGGCGGAACTGCGCGAGCTTGCCCCGCGCTGGCCCGAGCAGGCCCCGATCTGGCTCGCCCAGGCCGAGCGCGCGGAGCTGGTGATGGATGGCTGGGAATTTCTTGCCGGCCTCTGGGCGATGGCAGCCCCGGAGGAGCGCGGCCCCACGCTGCGCCGCTGCCTCGCCCTCGCGCCCCCCACCGCCGAGGAGATGCACGCCTGGCCTGGCTGCGCCGGCCTCTCCCGCGCCGTCGACTGCCCAGCCGCCCCGCCGGAGGCACGCATCATCACCCAGCAGCGCGCCGAGGCGGTGGTGGCCGAATGGTTGGCGCCCGCATGACGGAAAGCCGGAAATTGCGTGAATTGCGCCACGCCATCAGCCAGGCGAGCGACCGGCAGTTGCGCCGCCTGGTCCCGGTGCTCGATGCCCTGCCGGAGCGCAGCGTGGCCGATGCCCTGCTGGACGGCGCCCGGCCACGCCTGCGCCACCTGCGCGCCCCCCGGCCGATCAACGTCGCGCGCGTTCTCTTCCTGCCGCTCGATCCGCTGATCGTTCCGCCGCGGGACTGGAAGCCCGGCCAAAGCCTCTTGCCGCGCAGCATCCTGGCACCCCTGGCGCAAGCCCTGGTCGAAGCACAGCCCGAACTGGTCGCCCATTGGAAGGCGCGGCTGGAGGGCATGGACCTGCGCAACACCGCGCTGATCCGCGAGGCCGGCGCCGCCCTGTGGCCCGCCGCCGCCGCCCTGCCGCGCGTGTTGCCCTCGGCCTGGGGACAGACCGGGCTGCCGCCCCACGCCTTCCCCGAAATGGCCGGACTTTGCGCGGCGCTCTGGCGGCATGGACCGGCGCTGATGCGGCTGCGCCTGGCCGGCGCGGATGGCCCGCCCGAGGGCTTGGCCCGGCCCATCTTCCGCCTGATCTCGGCCGAAGGATCGGAGGTGGTGGGGCTGTGCCTGCGCACGCTGCTGCCGCATGCCGCCAAGCCCGCCCAGCTCGCCGCCATGGTCGCCGGGCTGGGCGCGGCGCTGGCCCCCGTGGCCGAACGCGCGCTCGACCAATATCTCGAAGCCGCCGAACCGGGACTCGATGCCGCGGACCTTGGCACCACCGCTGCCATCGCGCAGCGCTTCGCGACCCTGCTCGACGATCTCGACCGGTCAGTGACGCGTGACAAGCCACGCCGGGCGCAGCTGCTCCAGACGCTGCGCCGCTCCGCCGCCGAAAGCTGCGTCGAGCGCTTGCGCGGAGAGTTGCCGCCCCGCCTGATGGAGCCGCTGGAGGCGCTGCTGGATGACCCCGCGCCCTCCGACACAGCGGTGGAGACGGTGGAGACGGCCGCCATGGCCCTGCGCAGCCTGGCCGATTCCGCCCGGCGGCTGCATGCACCGATCTCCGCCGAGCGGCTGCTGGAGCCGAGCGTGAGCTTCCTGGCCCGGCAGGCCGCCATCCTGCCCGAGCTGGGGCCGCGCTTCCTGCGCGCCGATGCGCTGCGCCTCATCCAGATCCTCGCGGGCCCGGCCGAGGCGACGCGCGTGGGATGATGCCGGGCGGCTTGCGGCACATCATTGCCGCGGCGCCACGGCCCCCCTAGACCATGCCGGGTTCACATGCGTTCGCTGCGCATGGTCTGGCGTTTGTTGAGGCCTGGCCTTTGTTGCGAGAATGATTCAGCGCTTCGGCGATTCCGCCGCAACGCATCATGCTCTAGCCTGCGCGGGAAAGGACCCCATGCGCATCGCCCTGCTCACCGACATCCACGGCAATCTGGAGGCGCTGGAGGCCTGCCTGGCCCATGCCGCCGCCCAGGGCGCGCAGCGGCTGGTCTTCCTGGGCGACCTCGTCGGCTATGGCGCGGACCCCGAGGCGGTGGTGGCCCGCGTGCGCGGGCTGATGCACCCGAATGGGGGGCGGGGCGCCATCGTGCTGCGCGGCAATCATGACGAGGCGGCGCTGCGCGGCCCCATCGGCTTCAGCGGTTTGGCCGCCGAGGCGATGCGCTGGACGCAGACGCGCCTCGATGCCGCAACCAGGCAATTCCTCGGCGAGCTGCCCTTCACGCATGAAGAGGAGGACCGCCTCTACACCCATGCCGATGGCGCGAACCCGCCCGCCTGGCGCTATGTGACCGGCGCGGCCGAGGCGCGGCGCAGCCTGGCCGGCACCACCCAGCGCCTCACCTTCTGCGGCCACACCCATGTGCCCGCTCTCTTCGGCCTGACCTCGACCGGGAAGCTGCTGCATCACGAACCTGTGGCGGACCTCATGCTGCCGCTGTTGCAGCCGCGCCGCTGGCTGGCCGTGATCGGCGCGGTGGGCCAGCCGCGCGACGGCAATCCCGCCGCCTGCTACGGGCTGCTCGATACCGCGAAGGCCGAATGCGGCTGGCTGCGCGTGCCCTATGACATCGAGGCCGCGGCGCGGAAGATCCGCGCGGCCCAACTGCCCGAGGCGCTGGCCGCGCGCCTCTTCGAGGGCCAATGAGGACGCTGCCGTGAGAACAGGCTACGTCGTCGGCGGCTTCACGCTGGGCCCGGTGGTGCATCGCGGCGGCATGGCCGAGCTGCGCGAGGCGACCCACCCCGACCACGCCATCCCCATCCTCGTGAAGCTGCCCTTGCTGGCCGAGGGCGATGACCCGGCCGCCATCGTCGGCTTCGAGATGGAGCAGATGATCCTGCCCCGCCT
>LNFM01013728.1_pt1 | contig 10226 bp, 8 predicted proteins | sample 596031 | NCBI WGS metagenome assembly LNFM01 (sample SAMN04254537, study PRJNA301005) | activated carbon metagenome | isolation source: dual media filters at the Ann Arbor, Michigan drinking water treatment plant | place: USA: Ann Arbor | reverse complement strand
AAGGCGCTTTCGGACGGGCAGGCCGATCTCGATATCAAGGTGTGCCAGCTCGTGCGTCTGTTGCGTGCCGGTGAGCCGGTCAAGATGTCGAAAAGGGCTGGCACCTTCGTCACGTTGCGCGAGGTCGTCGACGAGGTTGGCCGCGACCCCGTTCGCTTCATGATGCTCTACCGCAAGAACGACGCGACCCTGGACTTCGATCTCGCCAAAGTTGTGGAGCAATCGAAGGACAACCCAGTATTTTATGTGCAGTATGCCCACGCGCGCTCGCATTCCGTGCTTCGTAACGCGCGCGAGGCGATGCCGGGCATCGATCTGACAGACGCCGCGCTGGCGACGGCCGACTACGGCCGTCTCGATGACCAGGGTGAACTCGAGCTGTTGCGCCGCATGGCCCTCTGGCCCAGAGTAGTCGCGGGCGCCGCGCGTGTGCATGAGCCGCATCGCGTCGCGTTCTACTTGTATGACTTGGCTTCTCTGTTCCACGGGCACTGGGCAAGAGGCACTGATTCGCCACATTTGCGCTTTATCCGTGCAGAAGATCCAAGTCTCACCTTGGCACGACTGGCAATGGTCCGAGCTTGTGCACAGGTGATTGCGTCCGGGCTCGAAGTCCTTGGCGTCGAGGCACCGCAAGAGATGCGATAATCGTACCGAATCGGGCGGCGCTGAACTCGGTGAGGGAGTTACAATATGGCTGGGTCGAACGGCTCTCCTGCACACCGGGGCGATCACGCGGCGCAGTGGCCGACGGAGAGCGACGAGCAGGCCCGGGCCCTCGAGCTGGAGCGCTGGCAGCAGCAGCAGGCCCACGCCCAGCAGCGCGGCTACCCGCAGACACAACAGGGTTTCCCGGCTCCTGGCGGTTATGCTCATCCGGGGCATGCGGATGCCGTTCATCCCTCTCACGGTTATCCGCAGGCTCAGACGCCGGATTTCCATGCGTCGGCGCCCCGCAATCCATTTGAACCGCACGGCTACCCCGATGCTGCGGGCGGGGCTCGGCCGTCGGCCCAGTTTGCGCCGCAGTTCGAGAGGTTCTCACCTCATCAGCAGCCAGCGCATGGGCATCACGACCCGCGTGGCCACTACGATCAGCAGGGCTATCCGGCAGGCATGTCCGAGCCGCCTCCTCCGCCGATGCATGATCCGTTCGATCCGCATCGCGGGCCGCCGCATTACGATCCCCATCACGGCGCCGCGGCGTCGCAGCACCAGCCCCCGTTCCAAGGTCACCACGAGCCTCGTGGCGAGCAGCAGAGTTGGGATCTTTCGCACTATCAGCCCGGACAGATCCCTCAGGGCTACGCCGGCCAGTCTGGGCAATACCCCCCCCAGGCGCATCCCGAATGGCAACACCATCACGCAGGCCACGAGCCCAGCTGGCAGCAGCCGCAACCGGGGCACGGCCACTGGCAGCCGCACGACCAGGCCCCCGGCCTGCAGTCTTACGAAGGCGGTGCACCGGGCCATTACCCACAGCCTCACCTCGATTCCGGCTACGATCCGCGCGGCTCGCACGATCCGGGCCCCGAGGCCGACGAGATGGAGCCGCCTGAGGAAAAACGCCGTGGTCCGAGCACGGTGCTTGTCGTCGGCATGCTTGTTGGCGCGATCGTCGTCGGTGGTGGCTTGGCCTTTGCCTACAAGCAATTCGGCGGTGGCGGAAAGCCGACGGCAAAGGTCGCCGAGATCAAGCGTCAGAGCACGCCGGAAAAGGTTCGCCCCCAGGACCCGGGGGGCAAGACCATCGAGCACAGCGACAAGAAGTTCCTCAATCGTCTCGCCTCGGACGCCCCTGCCAGCGAGCAACGTCAAAGCGATATCGAAGGTGGCACTAAGAAGGTCGCGACTATTCCGATCGTGGTCAATCGGGACGGCTCGCTGACGCCGCAGGCACCGACCAGCGTTCCGGAAGCGCCAAGCTCCGGCGTGCCGGGTCTCCTCATCGATGGGCTCGGGCCACCGCCGGTGGCGGCGTCGCAGGCGCCCCGCTTGCGCGGCAATTCCGCTTCAGAGCCGGCCGCGACCCAGACTGCCTCGCGGCTACCGCCGCCTCCACCGCCGGCGCCGCCCGCGGCCCGTACCGTTCCCCGGGTTGCAGACCTGCCACTTCCCAAGGTCGCGAACAACCCACCGCCGGTTACGGCCGCGCTCGAGCGGGACGATCTCCCGTCTCAGCGCGCGTCGGCGGGCGCGATCGGCGCCAGCGGACTCGGGGCGCCCGCCGCGGTACCCCGCAAACCAGCGCCAGCCGCAAGCTCGAGCGGCTACGTCGCAGTGCTGGCCTCCAAACGAAGCCGTCAGGACGCGCTCAACACCTTTGCGGACCTGCACGCTCAGTATCCCGACATCCTAGGTGGCATCACGCCAGACGTGCGGGAGGCGAATCTCGGCGACAAAGGTGTCTGGTACCGCCTGATCGGCGGCCCGCCTGGCTCGCGCGAGGCGGCTCGCGGGATCTGCGTGAAGCTGAAGGCCAAAGGCATGAAGGACTGCTGGCCGGTCGCCTACTGACGCCCATGCGAGCCGCTGTCATCACAGGCGTGGCGGGGTTGGTGCTGACTTCGGACGAGCGCAAGCTGTTCTCGGAGTCTCGCCCGGCCGGCGTTATCCTCTTCTCGCGCAACATCGCGTCGCTGGATCAGGTCCGCGGCTTGGTTGCCGACTTCAACGCTGCTATCGCGAGCGAGCATACGCTGGTCCTGGTCGACCAGGAGGGCGGCCGCGTTCAGCGCATCAAGCCGCCGCTCGCCTCTCTTTTGCCGCCCGCCGCTGCTTATCTGGCGCATGCTCGTGGCGATGTCACCGCGGCCGCATCGGCGGCCCGAAACGTCGCTCGTCTGCTCGCCGACGAGTTGCGCACGTTCTCGATCAACACCGATTGCGCCCCCGTTGTCGACCTTCCCGTTCCCGGCGCCCACGGCATCATTGGCAACCGTGCCTTCGCTACCGACGCGCAGGGCGTGATTGCGGTGGGCCGGGCCTTTGCCGAAGGTCTCATGGACGGTGCAGTCCTGCCTGTGATGAAGCACATACCCGGACACGGGCGGGCGCTTGCGGACAGCCATCTGGAGCTGCCCGTCGTCGCGGCATCGCGGGCTGTGCTCGAGGCCAGCGATTTCGTTCCGTTCCGCGCACTTGCCGATCTGCCAGCCGCCATGACCGCGCATGTCGTGTTCTCGTGTCTCGACCCAGCCGCTCCGGCCAGCACCTCGCCAGCCGTGATCCAGCAGGTTGTTCGCGAACGATGCGGCTTTTCAGGGTTGCTCATGAGCGATGATCTTGGAATGAGAGCGCTGACCGGCTCATTTGCCGATCGGACCAGGGCGGTGCTCGCTGCGGGTTCCGATCTGGCTCTCCATTGCAGCGGCAACTTTGATGAAATGATCGATGTGGCTGGCGCTGCGCCGCCTTTGGGCGGTCTCGCTCTCGACAGGTTCCGGGTAGCACTCGCCGTCACCGAGCGGACGCCGCGCCCCTATGATCGGGCCGAAGCTCAAGCGGTGCTCGAGGCACTGGTCACCCACGGCGCGTGAATCAGTGTAGGCTTGAAGCCGAAAGTCGAAATGTTCCCGAGACTTGGCGATCTGATAGAGGCTCCGCGGAGCAGCGATGATTGGCGACGAGCGGCGAGATGCGAGCGGAGTGGGCCAGGCCAATCAGCCGGCCGGCCGTCTCGCGCCTGCCGATCTGTGGGGCGACGAGGCGGACGATCGTCGGCCTGACGAGGTGCTCGTCGTCGACTTGGCCGGCTTCGAGGGTCCGCTCGATCTTCTCCTCGCGCTCGCGCGGACTCAGAAAGTCGATCTGGCCCATATCTCCATCCTCGGGCTCGTCGAGCAGTATCTCGCGTTCATTGCTCAGGCGCAGACTCTCCGCATCGAGCTCGCCGCGGACTATCTCGTCATGGCCGCCTGGCTCGCATTCCTGAAGTCGCGCCTGCTATTGCCTCGCGAGATGAAGCAGCCGGACGAGGCGAGCCCCGATGAGCTGGCCGCGCGTCTGCATTTCCGCCTGCAGCGGCTTCAGGCGATGCGACAGGCGGCAGCTCATCTCTTCACGCGCCAACGCCTCGGCCGCGATGTTTTTCCGCGCGGCATGCCCGAGGGCACGCGCACCATTCGCGAGCGCCAGTACTCGGCCGAGATCTACGATCTGATCAAGGCCTACGCCGATCAGCGCAAGCGCACGACCGTCAAGCGCGCACATATTGTTCGTCGCCGTGTCGTTTGGTCGATAAAGGACGCCCGCCAGCGTCTCGAAAGGCTCGTTGGTCAGTCCGCCGGCGGCTGGGTGCAGCTCGACCTCTTTCTGCACCAGTATCTGCCGACTCCCGAGCTGAGCAGGACGGCGCTTGCGAGTTCGTTCGGCGCAACGCTCGAGATGGCGCGCGAGGGGCTGATCGAGATCCGGCAGGACGCTGCCTTCGCGCCCATCGAGATGCGCCGGCGAGTGTCCGCAGACGGCAAGGCGAGTGGGAATTGAGTGCGGTGGTGGCCGGTGTTGCGTGACGGAGCGTTCGATTGGCAAGGGTACCCAAAGACAGGGTCGGAGGCGGGGGACCAGGCATGGAGCGACCGAATCGCGAGCTACGCGAGGCGCACGACGCCGGAGAGCCGACGCCGCGAGAGCGCGCCGACAATGACGCTCAACCTGGCCGTGGGCCCGTAAAGGGCAACCGCCGCGAGCGCAAGCTCCCGGCCAACGTCGCGGCGCTGCCCTCGGCCGACCGGGGTGAGGCCTTGCGGATCGTCGAGGCGCTCCTGTTCGCGGCGCCCGAGCCCCTGGACGAGGCGTTTCTCGCTCGACACCTGCCTGGCGGGGCCGATGTGAAGGCTCTCCTTGCCGAGGTGCAAGGCTTCTATGCGGGGCGGGGCGTCAACCTGATCCGCGTCGCCGGCAAATGGGCGTTCCGAACCGCCAGTGATCTATCCTACCTCTTGGAGCGGCACGCTCTCGAGGAAAAGCGCCTCTCGCGCGCCGCCCTCGAGACGCTGGCCATCGTCGCCTACCACCAGCCCGTCACCCGGGCGGAGATCGAGGAGATCCGTGGGGTCGAAACCTCGAAAGGCACGATCGACATTCTTCTCGAGACGGGTTGGGTTCGCCCGCGCGGGCGTCGCCGTGCCCCTGGCAAGCCCATCACCTTCGGCACGACGGAGGCGTTCCTCGATCACTTTGGACTGGAATCGATCAAGGACCTGCCCGGTCTCGCCGATCTGAAGAGCGCCGGTCTCTTGGATTCGAGCCTGCCGCCCGGCTTCCAGGTACCAAGTCCAACCGATGTTGCCGCTCTGATGCCCGACGAGCTTCCGCTCGAAGCTGTCGAGGAGGTCGAGCAGGCCGAACTCAGCCTGGAGCCGGATGACGACGAGGGCGATGCCTCCGACGAGCCCGGCGACTTCGATCCGGAGCCGCGCGCGTGATCGCCCGTCTGGTGCGCACCGGCTTTCCCGCGGCCCAGGCGTTCGGCTCGCTGCTGCCGTTCGCGACGGCGCAAATCAGCCGCTTGAAACGGCCCCTCGGTGCGATGCTGAGCCGGTTGGCCCTGGCGCTGGTCTTGACCGTCGTCGCAAGCGTTCTGGCGCCAATCCTGGCAGCCGGCGCGGACACGCCAGCGATCAAGCACGCAAATCTTTGACTTCGCTGCAGCTTGCCGGTTGCGCCTTGCCGGCTGCTGCGGCATCCCCACATGAAAGACGCTCGCGCATCGGGTTGCAGTCACCGCCTTCCCTTCAGCGCCACCCGAGGAGTTTCACGATGCTCGCAGACCCGTCGATCGGCGGATCGCTCGCCAACCAGGTTCGCCGTCGGCGCACGTTTGCGATCATCTCGCATCCGGACGCCGGCAAGACCACGCTCACCGAGAAGCTGCTGCTGTTCGGCGGCGCAATTCAGCTTGCCGGCCAGGTCAAGGCCAAGAAGGACAAGCGCTCGACGCGGTCGGACTGGATGGCGATCGAGCGCGCGCGCGGCATCTCGGTTGCAACCTCGGTCATGACGTTCGAGTACGGCGGCGCCGTCTTCAACCTGCTCGATACGCCGGGCCACGAGGACTTCTCGGACCACACCTATCGCACGCTGACCGCTGTCGATTCCGCCATCATGGTGATCGACGGCGCGCGCGGCATCGAGGCGCGCACGCGTAAGCTGTTCGAGATCTGCCGTCTGCGCGACATTCCCATCATCACCTTCGTCAACAAGATGGACCGGGAGAGCCGCGAGCCACTCGATCTGCTGGACGAGATCGAGAAGACGCTGGCGCTCGACACCGCCCCCATGGTCTGGCCGATCGGTCGCGGTCGCGACTTCCGCGGCACCTTCGATCTCGCCGCGAGCCGCATCCGCCAGCTCGACCAGAGCGACGAGGGCGTCGTGGTCGCGGGCATCGACGATCCGGTGATCGACGGGCTGCTCGGCGAGGATCACGCCGGGCTTTGGCGCGAGGAGATGGGCCTCGTCGAAGGTGCCTGCGGGCAGTTCGATCTCGGGGCATTCCGCCAAGGCACTCTGACGCCCGTTTTCTTCGGCAGTGCGCTGCGCAACTTCGGTGTGCGTGATCTGCTCGACGCCCTCATCGCGCACGCCCCGCCACCGCGCGGCCAACCGGCCGAGCCGCGCCCCGTGGAGGCAACCGAGCCAGGAATGACGGGCCTGGTTTTCAAGATCCAGGCGAACATGGATCCGGCTCACCGCGACCGCATCGCCTTCATGCGGGTGTGCTCGGGTAAGCTGACACGCGGCATGAAGGTCAAGAACGTGCGAACCGGCAGGACGGTCGTGCTCCAGGCGCCGCAATTCTTCTTCGCTCAGGATCGTTCCCTCGCAGAGGAAGCCTTCGCGGGCGACATCGTCGGTCTGCCGAACAAGGGGCTTTTCCGCATAGGCGATACCCTCACGGAAGGCGAAAACCTGCAGTTCGTCGGCATCCCGAGCTTCGCCCCCGAGATCCTCCGCCGGGTTCGGCTAGAGGACGCGATCCGCGCCAAGAAATTGCGCGAGGCGTTGGCCGAGATGGCCGAGGAGGGCGTCGTCCAGCTCTTCTCGCCACTCGATGGCTCGCCGCCGATCGTCGGTGTGATCGGCGCCCTGCAGCTCGACGTTCTCGGGGACCGGTTGCAGAACGAGTATGGGCTCGCCATTGCGTTCGAGGCGGCGCCCTGCGACGCGCTGCGCTGGATCCTCGCCGACGATCCAAAGGAAATCGAGAAATTCGTCGCCAAGAGCCGCAATTCGGTCGCGGTCGACGTCGACGGCGACCACGTCTATCTTGCTCCGTCCGCCTTTTACCTGGACCTGGCGGTCGAACGAAACCCCGGTATCCGCTTCGCCGACATCAAGACGTCGACGGCACGGTAGCCGCTCTCGCCGGTTCCCTCCCGCCGCCCTCCCAGTGGCTTAGCCGAGAGCGCCATGCTATTGAGGTTGCGTGGGAATTCAGTCGTGCAACTCGAGTGGCGTCTCGTCTCATGTGTTTCTCTGTGTCTCTCCTGTCCGCCAATAGCGCCGATACACCCGCCATGGCCAGAGCGGGAGAGCGGTGATGGACGCGCATGGGCCGTTCCGGGGATCGGACCACGAGCCGAGCCGCACGGGGCCTCCGACAACGCCAACCCGCCCAACCGTGCCAGCGGCGCGAACCGGCCCGCATGAGCGACCGCCCCGGCGGTCTCGGGTTTGGCGCTGGGCACGCCGCCTCGTCGGTCTCGTCATCTTGGCCGTGGCCGTCCTGATTTTTCAGATCGTCGTCTATCGCTTCGCCATGCCCGCGTGGACACCGACCATGGCAGTGCGCAGCGTCCTGGGCGAAGCCGTCACGCAGCGCTGGGTGCCCCTCGGCCGCGTATCGCCGCTTCTCATCCGCGCGGTGATCGTTTCCGAGGATGCTCGCTTCTGTACCCACAACGGCATCGATCTCGGAGAGATGAAGGCGGCTATCGAGGATGCGAAGAGTGGTTCCTCGCCGCGCGGCGCCAGCACTATCACGATGCAGGTGGTCAAGAACGTGTTTCTCTGGCCGGATCGCAGCTATCTGCGCAAGGCCCTCGAGCTCCCGATCGCGCTCGCTGTCGATTTCGTTTGGCCGAAGCGACGTATCCTCGAGGTCTATCTCAACATCGCGGAGTGGGGACCGGGCATCTACGGGATCGACGCCGCCGCGCGCGATTCCTTCGCCAAACCGGCATCGGCCCTGACCTCGCGCGAGGCCGCGCGTCTGGCCGTGGTGCTGCCCAATCCGGCCGACCGTGATCCGGTCCATCTTGAGCCCCGCATTGCCCGTGTCTCGCAGATCATCGGTGCGCGCATGCGAGGCGCCGTGAACACGAGTTGCCTCGACTGAGGCGGCTGCCTCACGTCTTCACTTTGTGGGCGCCGCGATCACCCGTCAGCTCCTCAGGCCGGATGTACCAGAAGGCCAGCAGCGCCGCGGCCATGAGCACGGCGACGCTGCCGAAGGCCATGCTCCAGCCGAGCGCCGACATGCCTCCGGAGTAATCCAGCATCCAGCCGACGAGCAGAGGCCCGACGAAGCCACCGGCATAGCCGAGCATCGAGTGGACGGCGAGTGTAGCGCCGCGGCGCGACGGCTCGGCCGTGCCGGCAGCACCAGCTGTCAGGGATGAGGAATCGAGCCACACGACGGCGCCGTAGACCAGCAGCAACGCAGCAGCGAGCTCGTAGGAGACCGATCCAACGTAGCCGATGCTCGCCGCCATTACGATCGATGCCAGCATCGCTGTCTGCACGAGCCGTCGCCTGCCGAGGCGGATCGACGCTTCGTTGCCGAGGATGCTCGTTGCCGTGCCGACGAGCCCCAGTGCCGTTGCCAGAACGGCTGGAGAGAGTGCAGCTGCGCTGTTGCCGGTGCGCAGCGCGACCCAAGCCAGGAACGCCACGCCCCAGCCCCGTAGCGCGCTCATCTCGAGGGTGTGGATGGCGTAGGCGAGCGCATAGGCCATCGCCGACTTGTTGCGAAAAACCGGGCGGAAATCGTAAAGCGCGCCGCCGTCGGCCGCCCGTCGCGGCGCGGCCTGCTGAGCGGGTACCACAGCCAGGATCAACACCCAGGCGATAGCGGCGCTGATCGCCGCGGCGATGAAGGCCGACTGCCATCCCGCGAGAACGGCCAGCCATTCACCTGTCGCGAAAGAGAGCGCGCCCGAGAGCCCGATGCTCGCGGCATGGCCAGCCGTTGCGCGCGACATCAGCTTGGCGTCGACCCTGTCTGCAAGCAGCTTCAGGCCCGTCATGTAGGTACCCGCCCAGCCGACCCCCGTCACCGCGCGGCAGACGAGAGCCGACCAGAACTCGTCGGCATAGAGGCCGAACGCCAGATGCCCGCCGAACGTCAAGGCGACCCCGAGCAGATAGATCCGTTTAGGATCCAGCCTGTCGGTCAGAGTGACGAGCACAGGTACGGCCAGCATGTAGGCGCCATAGAAAGACGCTGTCACCCAGCCGGCCTCGCTGTTGGTGAGGCCCCACAAGGGCGCCAGCCTCGGCAGGAGCGCCGGCCAGAAAAAAGCCCCGATCTGCACGAGCACCTGTGCCAGGCACACGAGTGCGACCAGCCGCCGGGCCGAGCGCGAGCGATCGGTAGTCTCTCCGCTCATGACCGTGTCCCCGTTCTCGCCGTGGAATGCGCCCATGAGCCTACAATGATTTGTGCTCCGAATAGCAATGCGGCTCGAGAATGTAGGATGAGCGTGAGGCGGTCGATTTTCTGGCTGCACGACACCGCCATTGACAATGGTTGTTTTCGCGCCGGATAGTTTTGATCGTCGGCGGCGCGAGCTTGGCCAGGCACAAGAACAAAGTTGCACTTGGGAGGTCGCCAATGGTGTTTCGCTCGCGGGTTCTTGCACCCGCCATGACGGCATTTGCCGCTCTGCTCGCAACGAGCCCAGTCGCGGCTCAGGAGCCGAAGGGCACGCTGGTGTTCGCGGTGGATTCGTTGGCTGCCCAGACCCTCGACCCGATCCTCGAGCAGCGCCCCGGCAACGCCGTCTATCAGGCCGCCATGTATGACAGCCTTGTCGGCTTCGACATCGCAAAGGGCGGCATTGGCCCGGGCGTCGCCGAAAGCTGGACCATTGCCGACGACGGCCTCGCCTGGACCTTCAAGCTGCGCGCCGGCCAGAAGTGGCACAACGGCGACCCGCTCACCGCCCACGACGTCAAGTTCAGCCTCGAGCGCGTCATGTCGCCGGCCTCGCAGGCGG
>LNFM01013727.1_pt1 | contig 10228 bp, 9 predicted proteins | sample 596031 | NCBI WGS metagenome assembly LNFM01 (sample SAMN04254537, study PRJNA301005) | activated carbon metagenome | isolation source: dual media filters at the Ann Arbor, Michigan drinking water treatment plant | place: USA: Ann Arbor | reverse complement strand
AAATCGCTAACCGTTACAGTGAGTATGTAGAGTATCTCAAACAGATCGGTGAGTATGACCTTGAAGTGGAGGCGATGGATCTTCAGGCAGAAACACAATCTTCCAGAACCGTGATTGTTGGTAAGGGTGGAACCAGTGAGTTTGGGGATGATAGCATTTTGGAGACAGTGATGGCTAACGTTCTCAAGAAACCATTCTCTATGCAAGAGTTAAGCAACCTACTTGCAGAATCACTCCAGGGAAAGGACGGAAGGGAATTGCAAAGGGAAGTGAAGCTGGAGTATGAAGGCTACATGGAGGAGCAGCTTCAAAAGGAAATCGCAGATAATGTGGCATACTATGAAGACCTTATGCAAAAGGTTCCGCAAGAAAAGAAGATTCAAAAGCTTGTTGAGAAAGGTAATGCTGCCGAAGCGCAAGAAGCTATTAAAGCCAGAACCACTGAGCTTCAAAAAGCAATGAATGATTCAGAGGAAAAGATAAAGCGTTCATTCAATAATCGCAGACAATATCTCGAATCCATTTTCACTTCTTTCTATGTAGGGCGAAATCTGAATTATCCAGTAAGCAGTTATGAGGGAGGTCAGGAACTTGTACCTGCCGTCTTTTTAGGTTTCATCATTGATAAGAAAAAGAAGAACCCGTATGCGCCAAGTTCTATGCGCCTTCGCTTTGCATTGGCAAGTAGTAATAAGTACATCGCCATTCCAGCGAGCTACGCACAAGACGTAAGAGCAATCATTGGTGCAAGTGTTGGATTACCGCACCTTGAAAAGGAATCGCTTTTGGCTAAATGGGAAGCCTCCATCAAAGAGAGTACAGTTGATAGAAAGATACGGCACATCATTACCGGAAATGTGCTTCAAGCTTTCAGTGCCTATAAAGGAAAGCTTGTGAGCTATACTACGATTGAAGGAGGTATCAAGAAGGGAATCCTCATGCCGGAATACTGGGAGCCTGGAAATGATGTAGGGCAAAAAACAGTGGTACCCATTTCCAGGGCAATGAAAATCATCAGGTCTTTAACGATTGGTGCAAGTATCACAACAAAGAATGGAGTATCCATCTTCCGGCAGCCTGGCAAATTCAAGATTGTAGTTTCGTCCTCACGGTCGAAGGGTGGCGATACATACCTTGATCCAGACCTCTTAAAGATTGTTGACGGGAACAACTTTGAAAAGATTTCTGACAGAATGACGGCATCATTGGGAGAAGGAAGGATTGATGAGTTTGTCAATGTGCTCCAGGAGAAGTTCAACGATAGTGTTTCGCTTAGTCCTCCACAGTATGAAGTAATCAAAGGAGAGATTCCGAAAAAGGAACCAAGGACAAAACCTACCATCGTGATGCTCCCTAAGCAATCGCAATCTGAAATGGAGCAATTGGAGCTTGAAGCTCTTGCTCTGGAACTCGAATTAGAACTATTAAACTTTGCAGCGTAATGATAACGGCTAGTAATTATTTTATTGAAGTAGAGCGGATCGGTGTAGAGACTTTGCCTGAAACGCTAAAGAAAGGACATGACCTCGTGATGAAGAGTACATCCAACGGAACGAATTGGGCGAACTATTTAAGCAGTGAAGGTATCAAGAAGGTCATAGACTTGTATTTTCAAAAGCTGAATGAGTTTGCAAATACAGTCAGTCCGAAAAGTACAACTCCTGAACCTCCAAAAGCGAAGAGACCTCCGGTTAAAAAAGTCGAACAAAAGACGAAGGTAAAATCGGTGAAGGAAACCAAAGAACCAAAGAATGTAAAACACGTTGAGCACATCCGTGAAGAGGTGAAGTACATAAAAAGGTATGTTGGGTTACACAATAAGGTTAAGTCACCTAATGCCATACTTGCTTTTATCAAAGCCTTACAGCGTTCCATCGTTCAAAAGCTCATCCGTAAAACCTCGCCATTGTCGGAAGAAATTGAAATGATTCAGAACAAACTTGTTCAAGCTTATAACAAGATGAAGGGTGATGAATCTTTTGCTATCAATGATAAAGACCTTAATCACCTTGTGGCAATCGCGGGTGGTGAGAAAGTGTACCAGTCGATTACCGCTATTAAACGCTACATCGGTTTACAAGGAAAAGATGACCAAAAGAAGATTAACGATTTTATCAAGTACCTGGAGAATCTGGTTGACAAGAAGAAGCTTACCAAAGATGATCCCTATGCCGATAAAGTTAATGCTATCTACAAAAGCCTGAGACAACGGTCGAGTACTAAAGTGTCCATATCAAAAGCTGAATTGAATGGATTGGAAGGAATTGTAAAAGCTTGCGGATGCAAAAATGAGGTAGGCAGAATTTATGATACAGGTGGAAGGAAGTTAAGACCATGCAAGAGTAAAACCTACTCCGATGCAAGTCGTGGAGCTTGCTCGCACAACAGAGGACTTAGCGGAGTATTGACTGCGGAAGAAATGGCAACTCGTAAACTTGATTTGCTCAATTTCTTTTCATTCTGGCATTCCCTGTTTGGAAATCCGGCTAGGAATTTCACCATGATGTTTCATGGAGAGCCGCATAATGGTAAGACCATTTTCCTGTTAAAGCTTGCTCAATACCTTGCAGAGAATTTCGGTGATGTGCTCTACGTCTCATCGGAAGAATTTGCTTCGCCAACCATGACCAAAAAGGTAAACGAATTTTTGAATCCTCTACCATCAAGGTTGCACTTCGCTGAAAACTTGCAAGACCCTGACCTTTCAGATTATCAGTTTATCATTCTCGATTCAGTCAATGACCTTGGATTGAAAATAAATGAATACAAGGAGCTTCGAAAGGAGCATCCGGACAAAGCATTCATCTTTATCCTTCAGCATACCAAAGCAGGAGATTTCAAAGGTGGAAAAGATTGGGAGCATATCGCTGAGATTGCAGGCGAGGTACACAAAGGTGTGGTAAACATAACTAAGAACAGATACGCACCTAAGAGCACTTTAGATTTCTTCCGGCAATTCGGCATCCAATGGCAAGAACCAATGGCCAAGCAAAAATTAAAACCTTATCCGATCAATGGTGACATGACTACCAAGGATAGTCAGCATTACTAAAAAGAATTATCTAACAATTAAATATACAAACATGGAGGCAAGTGAAGTTGGTAAAAAGCCAGCCATAGGAGGATTTTTGTCTAAAATCCTCGGAGCTGGAGTAAAGGAGACAGTCGATTCTATTGGAGACGCAATCGACAAAATTGACAAATCAGATGAAAAGCTTGAGCTTCAATTGAAGTACAAAGAACTTCTCATGAACATGGAGGGAGCTTGCATTGATTATGAAAGCAAGCTCCTGGACACGAAATCAAAAATCATTGAATCAGAAACGAAAGGTGAAAGTTGGTTGCAACGAAACTGGAGACCGATACTCATGTGCATCTGCATGTTTATCGTTTTCAATAATTATGTGCTTGTGCCATACTTCAATCTTCCGGTAACAACTCTTGATGATCACATCTGGACTTTGATGGACTTGGGTGTTGGGGGTTATGTAGCAGGTCGATCTCTTGAGAAGATTAGTGAGAACTTGGGGCCTGTACTTTATAATGTTAGAAAGAAAAAACGCTGAGACATTGAATCTCAGCGTCTTGAAAATTGAGTCTTATAAACTAATACCATTCAAATGGGTTTTGGAATCCTTACCGTTTTCCAAAATCCGTTTGTAGTATTTGTGAGCTTTAGAAATATGGCCTTCCATCGATCTTTTATTCGGAAACGGACCGGCCTCACACTCAGGGCACCAGTATTCAACAACCTTCTCTTTGTCTGCCTTCAATCTTTTGTAAAACAGTTCGCTTAATTGCCATACCGCTAAGGAGTGGCAGAAGCATATCAAGAAACTGATCGTTGCCAATTTGATATTTAACATTGTCGGCTCCTGAAGTGCAAGAAACCAATGGTCATAGTAAAAGGCATTAATAAAAAAGCTCACAACGGCATAGAACTTTCCAGTTGTACGATAGCCGTTGATAATGAAAACTAGGATTATGAATTCAATCACTCCTGCCATTGCTATTCCGTACACCCAATTAAGAACGGAAAAACCAAAGAAGGTCATATCCAGGTGTTCAAGCTGCTTAAAAAGGTGGCCAGCATGAGGTACGTAAAGAATGATTAGTATCAGTGCTCCGTGAAAAACAACTTCTTTGCTTTCAAGGTATGTGACGATTTTATTCATTGGAGTAATGGATTAGAGTTGAGGTTAGGATTTTTGAGTTGTTGCGGGAGTTAGTGATTTTGTATTGAGCCTGTTTCGGAGGTTCTTCATATCCTCGCTCACTTTCAAATCAAGAATTCTTGCATAGTGTTGAGTAGTCTTTAGGTTTCTGTGTCCTAGCATCTTACCCACTGTTTCAATCGGTACACCATTCGAAAGCGTAACCGTAGTGGCGAAAGTATGTCTAGCCGTGTGGAAGGTCATTTTCTTTGTGATGTCACAAGCATCTGCAATCTCTTTTAGATAAGTATTCATCTTTTGATTGCTCAATACAGGCAACAATCTCCCTTTGATGGCGCATTGAGGGTCATCTTTGTAGCGGTCAAGAATCTCAAGTGCTTGAGATAGAAGCGGAATTCTGGTCGCTGTGTCAGTCTTTTGTCTGCTAGTCCAAATCCATTTCTCGCCATCAATACCCGTAGTGATTTCTTCGCGGGTTAGTTTTTCGACATCAGCGTATGCTAATCCGGTATAGCAACAAAAGATGAAAATGTCGCGCACCTGGTTCATGCGCGGGGCTACGAATTGTTTAGCAATAATTCGTTTTAGTTCTTCATCTACCAGAAAGGGACGTTCCACCTCCCTCTTTGTCATTTTGAACCCTACAAACGGATCGCGGTCAAGCCAACCGTTTTTAATACAGATATGAACAATCTTCTTGAAATTGGATAAGTACTTAACCGATGTATTATGGTCGCATTTGCGTTCAGACTTTAACCAGAATTCATAGTCGGAAATAAACTCATAATTGAGTTTTTTAATATCAATGTCCTCAATCTTGAATTTCCATTTCATGTATTCCAGCGTATGCCGGTATGAGGTTTCATAACGTTCGAGTGTTAGCGGTGAGAACTCTCGATTGACAAGAGCCTCCATTTGCTCATTGTGCTGTTTGAAAACTTCCATCAGCATTCGTGGACGTTCGGTAGATGTTCCGTACCATTTTGCTTTAAGGTTATCTAAGGTGATTTCCTTTCCTTCGGTCATCAACTCTCGTTGATGATCGAAAGCTTTCAACTTGAAGCCTTCAAGCATCTTGTTTATCCTTCGCGACTCTTCATTATTGGTTTTGAGTTTGCAGTTTTGAACAGACCATTCGGCTGGTTTCACATAGATTTTTGTGATGATGTTTATGCGCTTGAGACCAATACCGATTCTCATGAAAATTGGTACCAAACCGTCTTCTTTTGCACGGTCTTTTCTTGCGAAAAACTTGACTGAAATTGTTTGTCTCATATATCCCTTAGTTTAATTGGTTAAAGTATCCTTTTCAGGATGCTGAAATCAAGATGCGCGATGGTCGAACAGGTTGATTTTCAGCACTTTGACCTCGTTTTGGTACCAACTTTCCGTCTGAAAGTTTGGTACCACTACTGGTACCAAGGGATTGCGAATTTTTGGTTGTTTTTGGTATGCCTTAAAAACAAAAAACCTCGAAATCATTACGATTTCGAGGTTTTGATTGTGTTTGACTTTTACTTGGCAGAGGAGGAGGGATTCGAACCCCCGGAACCCGTAAAGGTTCTCCGGTTTTCAAGACCGGTGCAATAAACCGCTCTACCACTCCTCTGTTTAAGTAATACCTTTTTCTTTAAGGTACCGATATCCTTCAATTGACTTGAAGAATAGTTCTCTTTTATAAGCCTCTGATTTCGTATCAAAGGGTTCACTATAAATAATTTGCCAAGGCCGCCTGCCTTTTGTATACCTGACTTTACCCAGGTTATGCTTTTTCAATCTTTCAATAAGGTCAATCGTGTGACCAAAATAATGAGTTCCATCAACTTCACTTTTCAAAATGTATGTAAAAAACATTTTGTTATCTTTTTTACGAACCCCACGGAACCCGTAAAAGTCCTCCGGTTTTTGCCAAAGGCATCCCTTTGGGGCAAGACCGGTGCAATGCCAAAGGCATCCCTTTGGGGTAAACCGCTCTACTGCCAAAGGCATCCCTTTGGGGCACTCCTCTGTGTTTTACCTCTAACCGTGAGCGTCCGGTTGAAGTTCCTTTTTAAGGACTGCAAAAGTAAACGGAAATTCTGTTTCTGCAAAAGCAGCCTGTAAATTGTCTATTGCTCGCTAAAATCGGGGAAAGTCTTTTTTAGGTCTTTATTTTCGATGTCGCGATTGGTGGGTTTGCTCGCATCTAACTCAAGAATCACTAACTTTTGATTATTGATTATAGGCAACAGTTTATCCCGATCTGGATCAAATTCCTTATTTCTTCGCATGCTTTTCAGCGCATATTTCCGGGCAAAATTATCGCCCTCCAATTGTAATTGATTTCTGATCTCAACATTGATCTTCATCTTCTCCAAGATGTCAGATTTTGATTTGCCGATTACTTCGGTCGCCTCCAGCGTACCCAGGGTCATAACACTGGTGCCGCCAATAGCTGACACTGCTTTGTATGTGCCCGGGTCATTGGGGATAGCCACCGGTGCAAGCCCTGTTGTGGCGCCCAACGTGGCATTAATGATCGACCTGTTCTTTTTACCTTTCTTCGCTTGTTTATAGGCTTTGTTTAATCGCTCATTGTTCTGATCCAGTAGATCTAATAAGGACTTAGCCTGCACCAACGAGTTTCTGTATTTTAAATAGAGGAATTTATCTTTTTCATCCAGGTTCTCTGTATCTATCACTTTAATCCGAACCTTGCGTTGTACTCGGTTGTTGGATTTGTCCAAGGCAAAAAAAATGATTTCTATGGTCTTAGATTTCTCAGACTCTTCAACAAAGTAATAGCCTGGCGACCAAGTAAATTCTGCTTGAACTTCTGTGTTTTGAATAAAGGTTTCAGCCGTTACCCGTAGATCGGAACACACAAAATTTACACTGCTAATGTTCTCATCACCATTAGGATCAGAAACATATAGCTTAAAATGAACACGTTCATCTTCTTTTATCGTTAAACTGGTATCGCCAGGTACCAAGAGTAGTTCAGGGGGAAGATCAAGTTGTGTTTGCGCAATTTTTATTTTCCCTTTTGTCTCCAGTTTCTCGGGTTGATCCTGAACGATAAACTCCACTTGAAGTGCATTGTTCTTAAGCGAGTTGAATTGATTTCGGGAGGGCGTCCAGGTGAGCAATCCATTGGAAGAGAGTGTGACTCCTTCTGGTAATTGAGATTGTATGGATTTGAATACTAGGGGATCTCCATCCGGATCATTTACATATTCATTGGGAATCTGGTAACTGTTGGCAGCAGCTTGTTTTACATAGAATACTGGCAGGTCTTCAACTACAGGGGGTCGGTTCTGGTGAAGGACAATAAAATTCAGCGGCCTGCGCACTCTGCGTCCATCTTTCCACTCCGCCTGCACTATTACGCTTACCTCTTTTTGTTTCTCAAGCCGATCCACCAAACCGTATGACGGTTGCCAATAAAAATTTCCCAGCGTGTCAAACTGAATCGCATATCCACTACTTCCTTCCAGAGTGAATTTTGGTTTTATAGGATCCGTTGATTCCATTTTGAAAGAAAGATAGGCGCCTTCCCGTAATTGATTCCATCCTGAAGAGTCGCTTGCGATCAACTTTTGCGCATAACTGGTATGGCTAAGGCAAAACAGGAAAGAGGCTATAAGCCAATACTTCATTTCGGTTAATGTTTTTATAAATTTAAAACGGCAAAGTTAAACGTTAGCAATGTAATTTTCCCCCATTCATGGAGTTAACCTTCCATCAATCGAATGTCAACAAGTAAAAACATAAAGAATGTTTCGGGCGACTATCCATTTTTTGAAAATGTGTATGCAGTGGTGATGTTGATCCCGAAAGGCAGGGTGACAAGTTATGGGGCAATTGCCAGTTACCTGGGAACCAAAATGAGCGCCCGCATGGTGGGGTGGGCAATGAATGCTGCCCATAAAAACAAAAAAATTCCGGCACACAGGGTTGTTAACCGTGCGGGATTGCTAACTGGAAAACATCATTTTGAGACTCCCACCGCAATGAAAAACCGCCTTGAAAAGGAAGGAATCAAGGTAATCAAAGATCAGGTTCAGGATTTTAAAGTTAGATTCTGGGATCCCGCCAAGGAACTAATTTAAAGAGAACCCTTCCCAATTTGGGCCATTTTTGCAAGGCGAATATTCAAAATCATTCGAAATTCGATGATTTTGATTCTTGGTTTCATAATTGAAGATCTATCATTATGAAAGTTTTAACGTCAATTCTCTTAATTATAGTAGTATGTGCCACGGTTGGCTTAGCCAAAACATCAGATTCATCCTTGCGCGTGCTTTCAACAAAAAGATCCGTGCTTGATATCAAGACTTCGAAAGATTTGATTGGCGCTACCATCGTTATTGAAAACGAAGAACACGATGTAATCGAATCCATACCTTTAGAAAAGAGAAGAACAATTGTTGACTTCTTCTTTCTGGCGCCAGGGGCTTATACTGTAAAGATTCAGAAAGATGAAAAGGAAATTGTAATCCATTATGTAAATAAATAGTTGTTGATTGGGCTTTTAATCGAAAAGGGGTCGCATGAAAGTGCGGCTCTTTTTTATTTTCTTGAAATGATGAAAAGCCCCAGGAAGGTAATCAGTCCATTCAAGATCAAAATTTCAATTCCGAATTTATATCCGTGCAACATGGCTTCGGAGTTCATGCTAATCAAATAGGATAAAAGGGGTGAAGCAATACAAATCAAAGGCACACCAACTCCTTTTATTTGTCTTCGGGTAAATAAGCCGAACGAAAAAAGGCCGAGTAATGGGCCATAGGTATAACCAGCCACATTAAGTACCGCATCGATAACCGATTTTTCATTTATTTCTTTGAAGACAACAATGATGATAAGAAATAATACTGAGAAGGAGAGGTGGACAATAAATTTCTGCTTTTGTTTTACTGATTCAGTTTTGTCTTTGAAATGTAGGAAGTCAATACAAAAGGATGTGGTTAAACCAGCCAGGGCCGAGTCGGCACTGGCATAGGAAGAGGCGATAATTCCAAGCAGAAAAAAGATACCCACCAACGGCCCTAGCTCTGTAAAAGCAAGCCTTGGAAACAACTCATCCGAATAGGCGGGTAGTGCCAACCCTTTTTCTGTACTATATAAATAGAGAAGTGCGCCCAATGTTAAGAAAAGCAGATTGACGAATACCAGCGTAAGACTAAACCAGAACATATTTTTCTGCGCATCTCCCAGCGTTTTACAGGTCAGATTTTTCTGCATAATTTCCTGATCCATACCTGTCATGGTAATGGCAATAAAAGCGCCACCAAAAAATTGCTTGGGAAAAAATAAGTTTGAATTGACATCATCAAAGTGGAAGACTCTGTCATAGCCATGCGTTTTAATGGCACCAATTACTTCAGAAAAATCCAGTCCCAGGTCACCGGAGATTTTTACTACCGTAATGATTACTGCAGTGACGAGAAAAAAAGTCTGAAACGTATCGGTCCAGACAATCGTTTTTATTCCGCCTTTAAATGTGTACACCCAGATTAGCGCAATAGTAATGGCAACGGTGACAAAGAACGGAACGCCCCAGGCATCAAACAGGAAAAGTTGTAATACGGTGGCGGCAAGAAAAAGCCGAAGTGAGGAACCAATGGTTCGTGAAATTAAAAAGAACAAAGCACCGGTTTTATACGACCACTGATCAAAACGCTGTTCGAGGTAGGTGTATATCGAAATCAAATTAAGCCGGTAATACAGCGGCATTAGTATTCCTATAATAACCCAATACCCCACAAGATATCCCAACACAATTTGAAAATAAGCAAAGCCAACTTTGCCAACATTTCCCGGAACGGAAACAAAAGTGACCCCGGACAGGGATGCCCCAATCATGCCAAAAGCAACCAGATACCAGGGCGATTGCCGGTTTGCTGTAAAAAAAGTATTGGTATCAGCCCCTCTCGATGTTATATACGAGATGCTAATCAAAACAAAGAAATAGACAGAAATGATTGAAACTACCAGAATCGGATTCATCGGAAAAATTAACCGCATAAAGAAAGTAAAAATCATCAGGATAAATAAATACCATTTATCAA
>LNFM01013726.1_pt1 | contig 10228 bp, 13 predicted proteins | sample 596031 | NCBI WGS metagenome assembly LNFM01 (sample SAMN04254537, study PRJNA301005) | activated carbon metagenome | isolation source: dual media filters at the Ann Arbor, Michigan drinking water treatment plant | place: USA: Ann Arbor | reverse complement strand
GCCGCGCCTCTGGCCTCTCGGTCATAATGGTAGTCCGCAGGTTCCATAGCTGATCCGGTGCATTCCTTGAGCTGCCAGACGACGGCGCTGAGCTCGGCATGGTTTTGCAGGGACAGGTTGGTTCCGTGGCGCAAGTCCGCTTCCCCCCCAAGGCCGACCTCCAGACCGTCCGCTTTGGGGCAGGCATCGAGCCTTCGCCGGGCACCCCGCCCAAGCCCCCTCCCGACGCGCGCGGGAATGCGCTACGACGCTCCCCATGAAACGCATCCTCATCGTCGCCGCCGTGCTGTCACTCGCGGTCATTCCCGCCGTCGTCTCCGCCTGGGGCAATACCGGACACCGGTTGATCGGCATGGCGGCCGTGCGCGCCCTGCCTGAGGAACTGCCGGCCTTCCTGCGCACCCCCGCGGCGGCCGCCGAAGTCGGTGAGCTGTCGCGTGAGCCGGACCGGTCCAAGGGTGGTGGCCAGCCGCATGACCGCGAGCGCGACACGGCCCATTTCGTCGACATGCTGGACGACGGCCGGATCATGGTCGCCGGGGGACCGTCGATCGACGCCCTGCCGCGGTTGAAGTCGGAGTATGACGCGGCCCTGATCGCGGCTGGCAGCGATGTCGATGATGCCGGCTGGCTGCCCTATGCCATCATGGACGGCTATCAGCAGCTGGTCCGCGATTTCGCGACCTGGCGCGTGCTGTATGCCGCCGAGGGACGCGAGACGGATCCCGGCAAACGCGCCTGGTACCGCGAGGACCGGGTCCGTCGGGAGGCCCTGATCCTGCGCGACATGGGCTATCTGGGCCACTATGTCGGCGACGGCTCGCAGCCGCACCACACCACCATCCACTACAACGGCTGGAATCGCGACACGCCGAATCCCGAGGGTTTCACGACGTCGCGCCAGACCCACGCTGCCTTTGAAGGGGCTTTCACCAGCCGGGTCGCGCGACTGGACTCCATCGAGGCGGCGATGTCGGCCCCGGCGCTGGACGGGTTCGACCTGCGCGCCCGGGTACCGGCCTATCTGAAGGCGACGCTGGCTGAGGTGACGCCCTTCTATGTGCTGGAGAAGGCCGGGGGCTTCCGCGACAGCGACGCGCGTGGCGGGGCCTTCGTCAGGGCGCGCCTGGCAGCGGGTGCCTCGGAACTGCGCGACCTGTTCATCCTCGCCTGGCGGGACTCGGCGGACGACGCGATCGGCTGGCCGGCGGTCAAGGTCAATGAGGTCGAGGCCGGAACGGCCGATCCGTGGCTGGCCATGTACGGCGAGGACTGATTGCCTTGAGCGCGCCGACCCCGCCGGTTGTCATCCTCGACAAGTCCCAGATGGCCGAGAACATCGGCGCGGTGGCGCGGGTGATGGCCAATTTCGGCCTGTCGGAGCTGCGGCTGGTGGCCCCGCGTGACGGCTGGCCGCAGCAACGGGCCTGGGCCATGGCCTCGGGCGCCGACTGGGTTCTGGAGGGGGTCAGGGTGTTCGACAGCGTGGCCGGGGCGGTCGCCGACCTGAACACCGTCTTCGCCACCACGGCCCGGCCGCGTGAGACGCGCCAGCCGGTGCGGACGCCGCGCGAGGCGGCGCGGGTGCTGTATGACGACCGGGCCTCGGGTCTGGGCGTCGGCATCCTGTTCGGGGGCGAGCGGGCGGGGCTGGAGACCTCGGACATCGCCCTCTGCCAGGGCATCGTCACCATCCCCATCGATCCGCGCCACCAGTCGCTGAACCTCGCCCAGGCCGTGGCCATCACCGCCTATGAGTGGCGCACCCTGGTGCTGGACGCCCCGCCGCCGAATTTCCGCGAGGGCGAGCCGCCGGCCTCGGGGGCGCTGATGCTGGGGATGTATGAGCATCTGGAGAAGGAGCTGGACGCCGCCGGCTTCTTCCATCCGCCCGAGAAATTCCGCTCGATGAGCCAGAACCTGCGGGTGATGCTGGGGCGAGCGGCCTTCACGGCGCAGGAGGTGGCGACCTTCCGGGGCGTGATCACGGCGCTGTCGAGAGGGCGGGGCCGGGTGCTCGAGAAGCTGGCCAGAAAGGCGGCGGACGGCGCCTGACGTCCGACCCCAGTGCGGTCAGGTCGGGGCGCCGCGAATCCGGCCGCCCACGAACAGGCCGACCAGTTCCAGCGCCATCTTGCCGAAGCACAGGATGAGCAGGGCGGAGGAGGGCGCATTGAGCGCGGCCATCAGCCAGGCCCCGCCCAGCACCGTCAGATGCAGGACGAAGATGCGGCCATAGGGACGGAACATCTCGGCCATCGGGCTGGAACCGCGCCAGGCCCCGGCGAGCCACCAGTCCCGGATGTGCATGATCAGATGCACGAGGGCGATAGCCAGGACAGTCCACCAGAAGTCGGACCGGCTGATTGTGCGGTCCCAGACCCCGGCTGTGACGCCGCCGCCGTCAACCGCGGCCATGTCGTTCGCAAGGGCGAGGGCGAAGGCGCCGTGGACGAGGCAGAAGATGCCATAGTGGATCATGAAGAAGCAGCCCGTTCCTATGGCCTCGGCCCGCTGTCCGGCGGACGCCGCCGTCGACCTGCCGCGCGCCGACAGGATCCGCGGGAGGGTCAAGGCGCCGACAATCAGGTTCTCGAACCAGTAAAGGATCAGGATCTGGGCGCCGTCCCAGCCGAGGAAGGCCACGCCGAACACGGGCGCCAGATTGCCGAGCACGATGGCGGCGACAGAGAATCTGGATCCGGCGAAAAGCCGCGGGAGATCGAGCGTGGGCATGGCGCCTTGTTGGCGGATGCGGCGGGCGACCGGAAGCGCCTGTCAGACATCGTCAGCCGTCGGGATCGCAAAGCCGCTGCTGATCAACCGGAGCCCGCATCATCCCCGGGGACGAACCGGGTGGCGGGCTTGATCGTCACCGAAGACCGACCGTCAGGTCAGGCTGGAGAAGAACGCCGGGACCACCGCGGTGGCCGGACCGTGGCGGACTTCATCGAACAGGTCGGTGACTTGCGACGGCTCGAGGTTCAGCTCGACCGTATGGGCGCCCGCGCGCCGGGCCAGTTGCACGAACCCTGCGGCGGGCCAGACCGCGCCCGAAGTGCCGATGGCGACGAACAGGTCGCAGGCCGCCAGCGCCGCCTCGATCCGGTCCATGTGCAGGGGCATTTCGCCGAACCAGACGATGTGCGGGCGCAGCCGGCCCTGCGGATGGTGCGGCGAGGGCTGGTCGGGGGCGAGGTCGCCGGGCCAGTCGCAGACCTGGCCCGTCCGCGTGCAGTGCGCCTTGAGCAGTTCGCCGTGCATGTGGATCAGGTCGAAGCCGGGCGCGGGCGGGGTCGCGGCGTGGGCGCGGTCGTGCAGGTCGTCGACGTTCTGGGTCACCAGCAGGAAATCCCCCCGCCAGCGGGCGGCGAGGTCGGCGATGGCGCGGTGAGCGGCGTTGGGATGCACGGTCGGAAGCTGGCGGCGGCGCCGGTTGTAGAAGTCCTGCACCAGGACCGGGTCGCGGGCGAAGGCCTCGGGCGTGGCGACGTCCTCGATCCGGTGGCCCATCCACAGGCCGTCGTCGGCGCGGAAGGTGGGGACGCCGGACTCGGCGGAAATGCCGGCGCCGGTGAGGATGACGAGGTTTCTGTGCGCCATGCGGTTTCATAGCATCGCCCGTCTGTCCTAGAAGAACCGCAACGCAGAGGAGCCTTCCCATGAAAACCCGCGCCGCCGTCGCCTTCGAGGCCAAACGTCCGCTGGAGATCGTCGAGGTCGATCTGGAGGGACCGCGCGCCGGGGAGGTGCTGGTCGAGATCAAGGCGACGGGCATCTGCCACACCGACGCCTATACGCTGGACGGACTGGACTCGGAGGGCATCTTTCCTTCGATCCTGGGCCATGAGGGCGCGGGCGTGGTGGTCGAGGTGGGGCCGGGGGTGACCTCGGTCGCGGTCGGGGACCATGTGATCCCGCTGTACACGCCCGAGTGCCGGCAATGTAAGAGCTGCCTGAGCCGCAAGACCAATCTGTGCACGGCGATCCGGGGGACGCAGGGCAAGGGGGTGATGCCCGACGGCAGCTCGCGCTTCAGCTACAAGGGGCAGGCGATCGCCCACTATATGGGCTGTTCGACCTTCTCGAATTTCACCGTCCTGCCCGAGATCGCCCTGGCGAAGATCCGCAAGGACGCGCCCTTCGCGAGCGCCTGCTACGTCGGCTGCGGCGTGACCACGGGCGTGGGGGCGGTGGTCAATACGGCCAAGGTGGAGCCGGGTGCCAACTGCGTCGTTTTCGGCCTCGGCGGCATCGGGCTGAACGTCATCCAGGGGCTGAAGATGGTCGGGGCCGACATGATCGTCGGCGTCGACATCAACGATACGAAGGAAGAGTGGGGCCGGCGGTTCGGGATGACGCATTTCGTCAATCCTAAGAACGTCTCCGACGTGGTGGCGCATCTGGTCGAGCTGACCGGGGGCGGGGCCGATTACACCTTCGACTGCACCGGCAACACCACGGTCATGCGTCAGGCGCTGGAGGCCTGCCATCGCGGCTGGGGTGAGAGCATCGTCATCGGCGTGGCCGAGGCCGGCAAGGAGATCGCGACGCGGCCGTTCCAGCTGGTCACCGGCCGGGTGTGGCGGGGCTCGGCCTTCGGCGGGGCGCGGGGGCGGACCGATACGCCGAAAATCGTCGACTGGTACATGGACGGCAAGATCGAGATCGATCCGATGATCACCCACACCCTGCCGCTGGAGCGGATCAATGAGGCGTTCGACCTGATGCACGCGGGGGAGAGCATCCGCAGCGTGGTGGTTTTCTAGAGGCTTGCGTCGCCGGGATAGTTGTTTAAAAAAACTGTCCTGAGGTCAGGAGAGGGAAGCCATGTTCACCCACATCACCGTCGGTGCGAACGACGTCGAGGCGTCGCGGAAATTCTACGATGCGGCGCTCGGCGCGCTGGGCCACGAGCCGGGGCAGGGACCCGACGCCAAGGGCCGCTACTGGTGGCGCACGCGCATGGGGGCCTTCGCGGTCGGCAAGCCGATCGACGGCGAGCCGGCCTGCCACGCCAACGGCGGGACAATCGGCTTCGCGGCCAAGTCGGCCGAGATGGTCAAGGCCTTCCACGACGCGGGCGTCGCCGCCGGCGGCAAGGCGATCGAGGACCCGCCCGGCGAGCGCAACGGCCCGTTCGGCACGCTGAACCTTGCCTATCTGCGGGACCCGTCGGGCAACAAGGTGTGCGCGTTGCATCGAGTGGCCTGACGGGCAAGCCTGCGTTAGGCTGGCCTATCCGCGTTCGTCGATGCCGTCGAACGCCCAAGCCACGGAGCGCAGCGATGAAGCTTGACCCGCAGAGAGCCCTTATCGCCTATTCTGGCGCCCTGACCGCCGTGGTCATCGGTGTGATGGTTTCTGGCGCCGTGCAGGGAGTCGGCCCGGCGAGATTCACAGAGATTGATGTGCAGCGCATCAATGTGCGCGAACCGGACGGCACGCTGCGGATGGTCATCTCCAACCAGACCAGCTTCCCCGAAATTCCCTATCGGGGCCGCGAGATTCCGCACCCGGGGCGCGACACAGCCGGGATGCTGTTCATGAACGAGGAGGGCACAGAGGTCGGGGGCCTGATTTTCGGCGGCAAGGACCAGGATGGGGTGCGCTCGTCCGGCGGCAGCCTGACCTTTGACGGCTATGAGCAGGATCAAACGGTCCAGCTCATGGGCTCACAGCGCGGCCAGCGCCGGGTGTCCGGACTGGTCGTCACTGATCGGCCCGAAGAGCCCATCGACTACGCGGTGCTTGAGCGGCTGGAGGGCCTGTCGCCTGAGGCGCAGCAGGCCGCCATGGTTTCCGCCAATATGGGCGGGTCGCAGCGCGCCTTCCTGGGCCGTCAGGGGTCGGGCGCGTCGGAACTGGTGTTGCGCGACGCTGGGGGCAAGGCGCGTCTGGTCCTGAGCGTGGCGGCCGACGGCGCCGCGCGAATCGCCTTTATGGACGAGGCTGGCCGCACCACGCGGGTGGTGACGCCCGAGGACGATCAGCCCTGAATATTGCGAATGTTCTCCATACCGCTCATCCCGACGAAAGCCGGGACCCGGCGCCTTGGGTGACCAGTCCCGTTAGGCTGTCGGGAACGATGTCCGGAAACGCCGGCTTCAAGCGGGACAGAACTGGGTCCCGGCTCTCGCCGGGATGAGCGGAAAAGTATGGAAACGATCAAGGCACATCAGGTCCACGGCGGAACCCTGCGTTACCTGCGCCACGACAGCGCCACGACCGGCACGCCCATGACCCTGTCGGTCTTCGTTCCGGGCGGCGAGGGGCCGTTTCCGGTGTTGATCTGGCTATCGGGCCTGACCTGCACCGAGGACAATTTCACCACCAAGGCCGGGGCCTATGCGGCCGCGGCGGCGCATGGGGTGATCATCGTCGCGCCGGACACGTCGCCGCGCGGGGAGAGGGTCGCGGACGATCCGGCGTACGATCTCGGGCAGGGCGCGGGCTTCTATGTCGATGCGACGGAGGCGCCGTGGGCACCGCATTTCCGCATGGAAAGCTATGTCGTCAAGGAGCTGATCGGGCTGATCGACGCCGGGTTTCCTACCACGAAGGCGCGGGCGATCAGCGGCCATTCGATGGGCGGGCATGGGGCGCTGACCCTCGCCCTGCGGCATCCGCACCTGTTCCGGTCAGTCTCGGCCTTTGCGCCGATCTCGTCGCCGACGCGCTGTCCGTGGGGCGAGAAGGCCTTCGCCGCCTATCTGGGCCCGGATCGCGAGGCCTGGAGGGCGCATGATGCGGCGCGGCTGATCGAGGACGGCGTGGGCGAGGGATGCTACGACGACATCCTGATCGACCAGGGCGACGCGGATCCCTTCCTCGTCGAGCAGTTGAAGCCGGAACTGCTGGTCGCCGCGGGCAAGGCCATGGGGCAGGCGATCACGCTGCGGATGCAGCCGGGCTATGACCACTCCTATTTCTTTATGGCGAGCTTTATCGCCGATCACGTGGCATTCCACGCCCTGCGGCTGAGAGGACCTGTTTGACCATGACCCTTCTGGCCGCCGCACTGACTGTTGGCCTGCAACTGCCTGCGCCGGGGCCGGTCCTGGACGCCGTCCCTTTCGAGGTGCCCTCGGCCGACGGGTATATGATCCAGGGCGAGACGGATCGGCCCGCTGGGCCGGCGCGCGGAGTCGTGATCATGGTCGCGGGGACCGGCGTCTTCACCCGCGATGTCAACTTCGGTCGATCCGGTACGCCAGGAGACCGCGTATTCCTGGACCTGGCCGCGCGGTTCAACCAACGCGGCATGGCGGTGGTGCGCTTTGACCGTCGGGGCGCCCGTTACGGGGTTCCGCGCGAAGAGCGGACGGACAAGGCCGTGGCACCCACGGCGACGCCTGAAAACCTTAGCCAGGATGTCGAGGCGCTCTATGACTGGACCCGTTCCGAACGAGGGTTGGGTGCGCAATGCGTGGTCCTGTTCGGCCATTCGGAAGGCACCATCCATATCGCGGGGCTGGCAGAGCGGGGGGCCGTTCCGCCAGACCTCGTCATCGGCGTGGGCGGGCTGCTGGAGAGCAAGGCGTCCGTGATTCGATGGCAGTCCGTTGACCGTGAGTTGGACGCCTTGTTGATGATGGACGATGACGGCGACGGAATGGTCACTGACGCGGAGATTCGCGCCAATTTCCGCGAAACGCCGGCGGGCATCTATGAGGACCCCGCCCCCCTGCTGGCTCCGGACGGGTCCTGGACCGCAGCCGACATTGCCGGCGCCCGCGCTGAAGGCGCCGCCTGGTACGCCCGGGAAGTGGCAGGCCTCGCCAACCATGCCGATGACGCGCCCTATCCGGACGCCGACCAGCCTCTTGCCAGTTGGCGCTGGTGGAAGTCCTTCTTCCTGGACGACACGCCCAACGCCGTCCGGCTTTCGCGCTGGCCCTCGCCCCTGATCTTCCATTACGGCTCAAGAGACTCGCAGGTGCGCGAGGACCGTCAACGTATCGCAGCTGAGGGCATCCTGCCTGCCGCTCAACTGAGGTTCGTCTCGCACCCGGATCGGGGCCATACTCTGGGGCAGGATGCGCTGCTGGGGCCGATGGACGAAGCCATCGCCGACCAGATCGCAGATCAGGCTGCGGCCGCCTGCCCGGTCGCTTTTTCAGGTCGAGACAATGAACCAGGCTGATTATGCTCCCATGTTCGCCGCCCTGTGCCGGGAGGTCGGCTTCTGCCTGCATCCCAAGGGGGAGAAGCGGGTGCTCGAGGCTCTGCCCAACGGATTGGACGCCGCGACGCGCGCCGTGTTCGACGCCGAGGGCGTGGATTTCGCTTCGGCCACGGGCGACCTGCGGCGGGCGGTGCGCGACTGTCTGAAGGCCAATCTGCCGGGGTCGGGCGGATAGCCGCAGGAACGAAATCGGCCCGTCCCGCTTGGGATGGGGGAACGGGCGCCTAGATACAGGCGTACCGAACTGAATGAAGGAGCCGCCCGATGGCCTTTACGCTTCCGCCTCTCCCCTACGCCCATGACGCGCTGGAACCCGCGATCGACCGGGAGACGATGAAGTTCCACCACGGCAAGCACCATCAGGCCTATGTCGACAATCTGAACAAGGCGGTCGACGCCGACCCCGCCCTGCGCGGCAAGTCGATGGAAGAGATGTTCGCGACGATGTCGACCCTGCCCAAGGCGGTGCGCAACAATGCGGGCGGGCACTGGAACCACAGCCTGTTCTGGAAGCTGATGGCGCCGTCGGGCAAGACCGGCCGGCCGTCGCCTGAACTGGCCGCCGCCATCGACCGCGATCTGGGCGGGATGGACAAATTCAAGGAGGCTTTCAACGCCGCCGGAGCGGGACAGTTCGGTTCGGGCTGGGCCTGGCTGATCGTGCAGGGCGGCGCGCTCAAGGTCACCTCGACCCCGAACCAGGACAATCCGCTGATGGATGTGACCGAGGACAAGGGGGCCGTGGTGCTGGCCGCCGACGTCTGGGAGCACGCCTATTATCTGAAATACCAGAACCGCCGGGCCGACTATCTGAAGGCCTTCTGGACGGTGGTGAACTGGAACAAGGCCAACGAACTGTTCGCCGCCGCCACGACCTGACGGCTCGACGAAGAAAAACTTCATGGCGCGCGGGCTGGCATGCGCCGGCCTGCAACCTATGTGACCGCAAGCGTGACGGGGGCTGGTCCCGATCGCGGGGAGGCTGAACCATGAAGTCGCAGACGAAACTCGCCGCCGCGAGCCTGATGTTCGCCACCCTGATGGGCGGCGCAGGCTGCTCCCCTGATGTCGAAAAGAGCGATCCGGTCGCCGCGCAGGCCCCGGCCGCCAACGCGGACATCCACCCGTTCAAGGTGGGCGCGCTCGATGTCGTCGCCCTGCGCGACGGCGGCATGACTGGCGTGCCGAATGACAACACCGTGCTGGGGGTCGGCCGCACGCCCACCGAGGTCGCCGCCGTGCTGACCGCCAACGGCCTGCCGGGCGACAGCTTCAGCCTCAGCGTCCAGCCTCTGCTGGTGCGCGACGGCGCGCGCGTCGTTCTGCTGGATGCCGGCGCGGGGAACAGCTTTGGTCCCGGCGCGGGCAAGCTGCCTGCCTCGCTGGCCGCCGCGGGCGTGCAGCCGGACCAGGTCACGGACGTCCTGATTTCCCACAGCCACGGCGATCATGTGGTTGGACTGGTCAACGCGTCGGGCGGCCTGACCTTCCCCAACGCCACGATCCGCATGGCCGCCGCGGAATGGGAGTTCCTCAAGGCCAATGCCGAGATGGGGGCGCTGGTCACAACGATCACGCCGAAGGTCCAGACGTTCGAGCCAGGCGCCGCAGCCTTGACCCCCTCCATTTCTTCGGTCGCGATCAACGGCCATACGCCGGGTCACATGGGCTATGAGATCAGGTCCGGGACTGACAGCCTGCTCTACATCGGCGACACCATGCACCATTCGGTGATCTCGGTTCAGCGGCCGGAATGGCAGATCGCCTTTGACAATGACGCCCCGACCGCGACGGCCAGCCGCGCAGCCCTGCTGGAGAGGGCGGCGGCCGGTAACCTCCGGGTTTATGCGGTTCACTTCCCCTTCCCGGGCCTGGGTCGGTTCCAGCGACGGGACGACGGCTTCGTCTGGGTTCCGGAAGCCGCCGCCCGGCCTTGACGGATGGGTCCGACCCCGTCATAAGCGCGCCCTTCACGCCGTCGGGCCTGCCCGTCTGCGCGAACCACTACGGACGATGCGTGGACCGCCGTTGAGATCGTCT
>LNFM01013724.1_pt1 | contig 10228 bp, 9 predicted proteins | sample 596031 | NCBI WGS metagenome assembly LNFM01 (sample SAMN04254537, study PRJNA301005) | activated carbon metagenome | isolation source: dual media filters at the Ann Arbor, Michigan drinking water treatment plant | place: USA: Ann Arbor | reverse complement strand
TTCGTGCTGCCGCAGGACGTCACGCCCGGCTCGCTCAGGACCGGGCTCTGGTACGCGAGCGACGAGGCGACGCGCGAGATCATGCGGCTCAAGCCGACGCCCGGCTGAGTCCGGCGCTCACATCCGCGCGCTGAGGCCGCCATCGACGGTGAGGGTGACGCCATTGACGTAGCTCGCCTCCGCGGACGCCAGAAACAGGACGGCGGGCGCGATCTCCTCCGGCCGGCCCCAGCGCCGCAGCGGCACCCGCATGTCGATGAACCGCGTGATCGCGGGGTCGGCCGCGAGACCCCGGTTGGTCTCCGTCGCGAAGAAGCCGGGCGCGACCGCGTTCACGGTCAGCCTGTCCGAGCCGAACTCGACGGCGAGCGACCGCGTCAGGGCCGCAAGCCCGCCCTTGGCCGCCGCATAGGCGGGGTCGCCGGCGCGGGCCACCATGGCCGCGATCGAGGTGACGAAGACGAGGCGGCCCGCCTGCGAGGCAGCCAGATGCGGCATCGCCACGCGGCCGATGGCGTAGGCCCCCGTCAGATTGGCGTCGAGCAGCGCCGAGAACGCGTCCGCATCGAGTTCGGCGGTGGGGCGGCGGTCGCGCAGCGCGGCAGCATGGACGACGACATCCAGCCCGCCGAGGCCGGCCTGTGCCGCCGCGACGATCGCCGGCGCGTCGCGCGCGACATCGCCCGGGGCGAGCACGACCGGCGTATCGCCGGCGCGCAGGCTCGCCGCGACCGCCTCGAGAGCCGCCCCGTCGCGGCCGTTCACGGCGAGCGCCGCGCCCTGGCCGGCGAAGCCATGCGCGATCGCAAGACCCAGCCCGCGGCTGGCCCCCGTCACGAGGACACGGCGGCGCGCCGGGTTGCCCATGGTCGTCTGCGTCATCTCGATCGCTTTCCCGCGCCATGCGACGATGCCTGCGAATCCCGCAGCGTCGCATGGCGACGCAGATGGCTCGATTGTCTGGCAGGTAATTGCAACAGACGACCAGGAGGCCGATCAAGGACCGGTTCGCAAACAATCGAACCACCAACGCAAAAGAGTGCCTGCCCATGACGACGACAACACCCGGCTCCGAGCACGAACTGGTCCTGACGCGCCTGATCGACGCCCCGCGCCGCACCCTGTTCCGCTGCTGGACCGAGCCGGAGCTGCTGAAGCAGTGGTTCGCGCCGCTGCCCTACACGATCACGCATGCCGAGCTCGACGTGCGGCCGGGCGGTACGAGCATGATCACGATGCGCTCCCCCGACGGCGAGGACATGCCACTGCCCGGCGTCTATCTCGAGGTCGTCCAGGACGAGAAGCTGGTCACGACCGACGCCTACACCAGCGCCTGGGTTCCGTCGGAGAAACCCTTCATGACGGCGATCGTGACCTTCACCGACGAAGGCGGCAAGACGCGCTACACCGCCCGCGCGCGCCACTGGCGCGCCGAGGATCGCGAGGCGCATGAGAAAATGGGCTTCCATGAGGGTTGGGGCCAGTGCGCCGACCAACTCGCCGCGCTGGCGGCGAAACTCTGACGCAGGCCGGTATGATCTACCATGGAAGCTGCCATTGCGGCCGCGTCGCCTTCGCTCTCGAGGGCGCGGTAAAGACAGCCATGTCCTGCGACTGCTCGCTGTGCGCCCGCAAGGGCGTACGGCTCAGCGCGGTATCGACGGAACGCTTCACGCTGCTGACAGCGCCGGAGGCGAGCACGGCCTATCATTTCGACGGCCATGCAGTCGTGCATCGTTTTTGCAAGACCTGCGGGGTGCAGCCCTATTCCGAACATGTCGCTGAGGGCGTGATCTACATCAACCTGAACTGCATAGACAGCATCTACGGCCGTGCGATCGACAGCGCCTCCATCAGCGAGCGCGCGGCTTGACCGGCATTGTCCCATCCGCTCCGGCCGTTCCCGAGAACGTGATCGAGATGGTGGGCCGTCGCTACGCCGTCAGCAGACCGAGCGTGCGTTCGATGCGCGAGCAGTTTCCCCGCGCGCGGGCCTTCTCGAAGCAGCGCTTGAGCCTGCCGCTGGCGTAGGACGAGACGACGATGGCGTGGACGTAAGACTTACGTACCACGGCAGGCGTATTGACCAGCCGCTGCGAAATGGCGCGCATGATGTCGGCGAGCTGGCGCTTCCTGCCGGTTTCGCTGGCGACGATCTCGCCGGCGAGCAGCAGTTCGGCGGCGGCCGCATTCGCCGCCAGCATGCGCAGATCCTTGGCCGTGACGGGCAGGCCGGCGCAGCGGCCGATATAGGCGTTGATCTCGGCGGCGCGCAGGGCGACGACAGTATCGTCCTCGCGCTTGTGCTGGAACAGCCTGCGGCCGGGCAGTTCCTTCAGCAGCTTCAGCGTCCGCGCCAGAACCGGATCCTTCGTCTCGCAGGCGATCTCCTTGCCGCTCTTGCCGCGAAAGGCGAGCGAGACGGTCGAACCCGTGACGGTGACATGCCGCTTCAGCAGCGTGGATGCGCCGTAACTGCCGTTCTCTTTCGCATAGGTCTCGTTGCCGACCCGGATATGGCAGCGGTCGATCAGCGCGACCGCGCAGGCGAGCGCCCTGTCGCGTGTGAGTGTCCGATCCTTCAGGTCGCGCGCGACCGCCTCCCTGAGCTTCGGCAACGCGGCGATCAACCGTCCGAGCCGGGCCAGCTTGCGCTTTTCTCGAACCTTCTCCCAGTCGGGATGATAGCGGTGCTGCACCCGCCCCGCCTCGTCATGGCCGACTGCCTGCAGATGGGCGTTCGGCGCCGCAGCGATGCGGACGTCGCGATAGGCCGGCGGGATCGCGAGCGAGCGGATGCGGGCGAGCGTGCCCTCGTCGCGGATTGGCGCTCCATCGGCGTCGAGATAGCGGAAGCTCCTGCCGCGCGCCTTGCGCCGGATCGAGAGATCGCCCGGCTTGGTTCGCTTAAGCCGCGCCGTCGCCTTCGCTTCAGTCTTTGCCGTCGTCGCCTTGGCCATCACGCACCTCGCCAACCTCGTCGATGGCTAGACGCGAATGGCGGGCGCAGGTTCCAGCTTCACCCCAGGATGCGCTGGTCGGCGAGATGGACGAGCCTGCCGGCGGCGATGGTGGCGACGACACGCGGCTGGAGGGCATCCTCGACCAGCACGATGTCGGCGCGCTTGCCGGGCGCGATGACGCCGCGATCGTTCAAGCCAAGCGCCTCGGCGGGCCCCTGCGAGACCAGCCGCCAGGCCTCGGCGAAGGAAGCCGCGCCGCGCCGGGCCAGCAGGAAGGGCGCGAGCGCCAGCGCGGGATAATAGTAATCCGACGCAAGGATTGTGCAGAGTCCTTCGCGCACCATCTCCTCGGCCGAGGGGCAGCCGGTATGCGAGCCGCCGCGTACGACGTTGGGCGCGCCGAACACGATCGGCTCGCCCTGGGCGGCGGCCTCGCGCGCGGTCGCCTCGTCGATCGGGAATTCCGCGACCGCGACGCCGAGCACCCTGAACCAGCGCCGCATGTCGGGCGTCATGTCGTCATGGGAGAGCATCGGCACGCCCGCCGCCCGCGCGGCCGCCGCCAGCCGCTCCAGCGAAGCGGGAACTTCGGATTTGCGCGCATAGACGCGCTCGACCAGCTCGGCGAAACCCTCGGCGCTCAGGCCCGAACGCTCGACCATCTTGCCGACCTTGTCGGGCCGGTGGCGGGTCTTCAGCGTGCCCTCGGTGTGGTCGTTGAAGGCGAGAACGCCGACCCGACCCTGCGCCAGCCAGTCGAGGATGTCCGGCTCGGCATCGAGATTGAAGGTCTCGTGGCGTAGATGAAAGCGCGTGTCCGCGCCCAGTTCCGGCGCCAGCCGCTCGATCGCGGCAAGCAGCGCGCGGGCGTTTTCGGCCCCGCGCAGGCCGGGCTCCCACGACCAGGTGACGCCGTGGAAGGCGGTCGTGATGCCGCTGGCCAGCAGAGCCCGGTCGGTGTCGCGCAAGGCCAGGTCGATATCGAAGGACACCTTGGGACGCGGCATGATGTGACGCTCGAAGGCGTCGCCATGAATATCGACGAGACCGGGCAGGACGAGCAGGCCCGAGGCGTCCAGCCGGAGAGCATCGCCTGCGGATGCGGCGTCGATGGCGGCGATCGTTCCGTCTGCGACGGCGATGTCGGCGCGCATCAGGCCCTCGGGCAGAAGCGTCTCGCCGTTCTGGATCAGGATGGCCACGCGCGGCTCCGTTCGTATGTCACCTCAGGACGTGCGCCATGATGAGCCAGCATGACATGGCGATGACAGCGGATGTCATCGAACCGTCGCGCGGCCGTCACCGCGTCGTCGCGCAGGCTCTCTAGCGCCTCCTGATCCACAAAGGGAGGACGACCATGTTCAAGCCGCTGGCCCTGGCGCTGTTTGGCGCGACGCTTGCCCTCGCTGCCCCGTCGCAGGCGCAGGAGACGATCCGCTTCGCGGTCACCGATATCGACGGCGCGGAATCGCTGCAGCGCGAGTTTGGCCCGTTCAAGGCCGCCTTCGAGAAGCTGACCGACCTCAAGGTGCAGTTCTTCGCGGTCTCGGGCCGCACCGCCGCCGTGGAGGCGATGTCGGCCGGCCAGCTCGATTTCGTGCTGACCGGCCCGGCCGAATATGTCGTGTTCAAGGCCCGCACACAGGCGGTTCCGGTCGTCGGCTGGCAGCGTCCGGACTATTTCAGCCAGGTGGCGGTGCTCGCCAGCGGGCCGATCAAGTCGGTCGCCGATCTCAAGGGCAAGACGATCTCCTTCGGCGAGATCGGCTCGACCTCGCAGCATCTGGGCCCGGCGCAGGCGCTCGCCGATTTCGGCCTGAAGTACAATGTCGACTACAAGCCGGTCTTCGTGAAGCGCAACGTCGCCGTCGAGGCGTTGAAGCGCGGCGACATCGCCGCCATCGGCCTTAACCTGACCCATCTCCAGCGCATCCGCGAAAGCGACACCAAGACGGGCTTCGCCGTCGTGGCGCGCGGTCGGGACCTGCCCAATGACGTGATGATCGCCAGCCCCAAGGTGAAGCCCGAAACCGTCGCGAAGATCCGCAAGGTCTTCCTCGACCACGGCGCGGAGCTGATGAAGGCCGTCACCACCGGCACCGACGACAACCGCAAGTTCCTCGGCGGCGTCTTCCTGCCCGAGGTCAAGGACACCGACTACGACTATGTCCGCGCGATCTACGCCACGATCGGCATCACCGAGTTCACCAAGTTCATCGAGTGATGACCCGGACGCCGCCGGTCCCGACACAGATGGCGGGCGCACAGGCGCCCGTCGTCGCCATCTCCGGGCTGAACAAGAGCTTTGGCGCGCGCAGCGTCATCTCGGGTCTCGACCTGACCGTGCCGTCAGGTCAGTCGCTCGCGCTGATCGGGGCAAACGGCACGGGCAAGTCGACGCTGCTGCGCATGGTCGTGCGTCTGGCCGAGGCTGATTCCGGCCGGATCGCCGTTCTCGGCGAGGAGGTCGGTAGGTTGCGGGGCGCACGGCTCAAGCGCTTCCGCTCGCGCGTCGGCGTCGTCTTCCAGAAGCACAACCTCGTCGCCCGCCTCAGCGCGCTGAGCAATGTCGTCCATGGCGTGCAATCGCGCCGCTCCGGGCCGCGCACATGGTCGCAGGCGCTGGCGCCGGCGGCCGTCCGTGAGGAAGCGATGGCCTGCCTCGAAGCCGTCGGCCTGGCCGACAAGGCGCGGCAGCGCGCCGATTCCCTCTCGGGCGGCCAATCCCAGCGCGTCGCCATCGCGCGGATGCTGATGCAGCGGCCGGAACTGGTGCTGGCCGACGAGCCCGACGCCTCGCTCGATCCGCGCGCCGGGCGCGAGATCATGGAGCTTCTGTTCCGGCTGACCCGCGACAAGGGCCTGACGCTGGTCTTCGTCTCGCACCACATGGCCCATGCGCGCCGCTTCGCCGACCGGATCGTCGGTCTCGCCGATGGCGGCATCGCGCTCGACCGGCGGGCCGAAGCCTGCTCGGAGGCCGAACTCGCGGCGTTCTTCGAGGAACCCGACGCGGCCTCGCCGGCAGAGACTGCCCCGTTCTCTCCCGTCGCGGTGGTCGCATGAGCCTGTCGCCCAGCCTGCCCGGCCGGCCAGACCGTTTCGCGCGGCCGAGTGCGGTCGCCTTCATGGGCTCGTTCCTGGCGATCGCGCTTGTGGTCTGGTCGTTCTCCGGCTCGGAGCTTTCGGCGGAAAAGCTGATCCGGGGCGTGCCCTATATGGGCAACATCCTGACCCGGATGTTCCCGCCAGATCTGTCGCGCCTCGAGCAGATCCTCGCCTCGCTGGCGACGACCTTCCAGATGGCGGTGTCGGGCTGCGTGCTCGGGCTGATCCTGAGCTTCCCGCTGGCGGTGCTGGCGGCGGACGGGCTCTCGCCGCACCCGATCGTCCGGACGCTGGCGCGCGGGCTGATCGCCTTTTTCCGCACCGTGCCGGACCTGATCTGGGCGCTGTTCTTCGTCATCGCGGTGGGGCTCGGGCCTGCCGCCGGCGTGCTGGCGCTGATGATCGACACGATCGGCTATGCCGGGCGCTTCTTCACCGAGGCGATGGAGGAAACCGACAAGGGGCCGCGCGAGGCGCTGTCCACCATCGGTGCGAACAAGACCGGGCTGATCTTCTCCGCTGTCGTGCCAAACGCCATGCCCTCCTTCATCGCGACCTCGCTGTTCTGCGTGGAAAAGGCGACCCGCGCCTCGGTCGTGCTCGGACTGGTGGGAGCCGGCGGAATCGGCGTCGAACTCAAGGTGGCGTTCGACCTGTTCGACTACGACACGGCGCTGACGATCATCCTGGCGGTGTTTGCGCTGGTGGTGGCGGTGGAGCAGGTCGGGGGGTGGTTGAGACGGCGGATTATTTGAGGCTCTTGCATCAATAGACATCCGCCTGATAACGCCCAGCCTTCCTGAGCGCCGCGACATAGGCCACCGCCTCGTCCGCCGAGCGCTTGCCGTGCTGCGCCACCACATCGACCATCGCCCGCTCGACATCCTTGGCCATGCGCTTGGCGTCGCCGCAAACGTAGAAATGCGCGCCTTCCTCCAGCCAGGCGAAGAGTTCCGCGCCGCGCTCGCGCATGCGGTCCTGAACGTAGATTTTTTCAGCTCCGTCGCGCGACCAGGCCAGCGTCAGGTTGGTCAGGACGCCCTCCTCCTTCATGGCGGTCAGTTCGTCCTCGTAAAAGAAATCGCTGGCGCGGCGCTGGTGGCCGAAGAAGAGCCAGTTTTTGCCGGTGGCCTTCGTCGCCCTGCGGTCATGCAGGAAGGCGCGGAACGGCGCGACGCCCGTCCCGGGCCCGCACATGATGACGGGCGTCTCGGGCGCGGCGGGCAAGCCGAAGCCGTGGGCGCGCTGGACATAGACCGGCACCTTGTCGCCTGGCTGGACCCGTTCGCCGAGGAAGGTCGAGGCCACGCCCCAGCGCGGGCGGGTGCCGATCCTGTAGCGCACCGTGTCAACCGTCAGAGAAATGCGGCCAGGCGTGGCGATACAGGAGGACGAGATCGAGTAGAGCCGTGGCTGCAGCGGATCGAGCGCCTCGACAAAGGCCTCGGCCGAGAGCTTGGCCTGCCCGAATTTGTGCAGCGTGCCCAGCACGTCGAGCCGGTCGAGATCGCCGTCGGGATCCTCGCCGGCCGCCAGCCGCTTGGCCCTGGCGCGGGTTTCGCCGCCAGTGACGTAGGAAATGAGCTGGAACAAGGCGTCGGGCGCGGGTCCCAGCGCGACATCGGCGATCAGCGCCTCGCGCAAGGTCTTGCCGTTGACGACGGCGTCCGGCCGCGCGCCGAGCAGCGCGATGACGGCATCGGCAAGGCGCGGGTCGTTTTGCGCCACGATGCCGAAAGCGTCGCCGACGATGTAGTCCAGTCCGCATTCGGAGAGGTCGAACTCGACATGCCAGGTCTCCTTCTCGGAGCCCTCGCCATTCAGCTTGCGGCGCGAGAGGAAGGTTGCGAGCGCGGGGTTCTCGCGCGAGCGACCCACGGGGCCGGCCGGCGCTGCGGGGACCGCCTCGGAGGTCGCGGCTGCCCGGGCCGCGCCGCCCTCCTCGATCAGCGCCTTGAGCTGCCGCAGCGTATCCTTGCCGCCGGGCGCGCAGAGATTGAGCCTGCCTTCCGCGCCCGAAGCGATGGCGGCGGAATAGGTCTCGCAGACATAGCCGCACTGGCCGCAATCCTGCTGGGCCATGGCGGCGAAGAGCTTTCGCGGGAGCGGCTTGCCCTCGGCGAGCTTCATGCGCTCGGAGAGGTCCATCGCCGGGTCGTGCCAAGGCGCGCCGTCATCCTCGGCCTGCCCCATCACGGCGGCGTTCTCCTCGGCCGAGAGCGCCTTGACGCCGGCATTGTCGAGCGAGAGCAGCCCGGCGAAGAAGCCGTTCAGCCAGGAGCGCTGCTCCTCGCTGAACGGCGCGGTTTCGGGCAGGACCTGGACGAGCGGATTGGGCGTCTGGAGCGTCATGGCGTGGCCGATGAAAGGGCACGAAGGAACCGGGCGATATTCCCCACAGCCCTCATCCTGAGGAGCGCCGCAGGCGCGTCTCGAAGGATGCTCCAGGAGGCTCCGGAGACATCTGGAGCACCCTTCGAGACGCCGCTGACGCGGCTCCTCAGGATGAGGGATGTGGGTTGGATATGAGCACTCATCACGCCGCGACCTCGACCTGCTCAACCAGCGCCTGCAAATCCGCGATCTCGTGCCGCCGCGCGAAGGCGACGAAGCTCTCGTCCGGCGCGGCGCGATGCACGGCCCAGGTGCGCAGGATCGCCTCGACCAGCGCCGGGGCCTCCTCGGCCCTGACCTTTTCGCGGAAGGGCCGCGCCATCCCGCCATCGACGCCATAGCCGCCGCCGACCAGTACGTCGTAGCCCGGCACGGTGTCGCCATCCTCGTTGACCGGCACCTTTGCGCCGATCAGGCCGAGATCGCCGATATAGTGCTGGGCGCAGCTATGGTGGCAGCCGGTCAGATGGATGTTGACGGGCGCATCGAGCGTGATGCGCGGCTCGCAATGGGCGGCGATGGCGAGCGCGTCCTCCTTGGTGTGGGCGGCGGCGAATTTGCAGCCGGTCGCGCCGGTGCAGGCGATCAGCCCGGCGCGCAGGATCGAGGTCTCGGCGGAGAGGCCGATCGCCTGAAGGTTGGCGACGACATCATCGATTTTCGCGTCGGGCACGCCCGAGATCAGCAGGTTTTGCCAGACGGTAAGGCGGATGTCGCCGTCGCCGCAGGCCTGCGAGATATCCGCGATCGTCCGCATCTGCGCCACCGTGAGCTTGCCGACAGGCAGCGCGACGCCGATCCAGTTCAGACCCGGCTGGCTCTGGCGATGAACGCCGATATGGGCGAGCCGGTCGTAGACGGGACGCGGCTTGACGACGTTCGCATCGAGCCGGATCAGCTTGCGGCCTAGCTTCTCTTCCACAGCAGCGAGAAACTTGTCGAAACCCCAGGCGTCGAGCACATACTTCAGCCGCGACTTCGCGCGGTTGGTGCGGTCGCCATTGGCGATGAAGACCCGGACGATCGCATCGGCCACCGCGACCGCATCGCCTGGCGCGATGATGACGCCGGTGTCGCGGGCTAGGTCGTGATGGCCGGTGATGCCGCCGAGCGCGAGGCGATACCAGATGCCGGCTTTGACCGGCTGCCCCTCGAAGGACGCGCCCTCCCCGACCTCGATCGCCTGGAAGCCGATATCGTTGGTGTCTTCAAGGGTCGCGATCGAACCCGCGCCGTCGAAGGCGACGTTGAATTTTCGCGGCAGCCCGTAGAGCGAGCGGTCGTTCAGGATGTGGTGGTGCCAGGCGCGGGCATGGGGGCGCGTGTCGAGCAGTTCGAGCGGGTCGATGCCGGCGGTGGCGGAGCCCGTGACGTTGCGGATGTTGTCGGCGCCCGAGCCCTTGGCGGTGAGGCCGAGATCGGCCAGCCCCTCGATCAGCGCCGGCGCATTCTGGGCCGGGATCTCGCGCACCTGCAGGTTGGCGCGGGTGGTGACGTGCGAATAGGGGCCGCAGAGCCGCTCGGCGAGATCGGCGACGCCCGCGAACTGCCAAGCTTTCAGGATGCCGTTGGGGATGCGCAGGCGACACATATAGCTGTTCTGCGCCGGGGCCACATAGAACAGCCCGTGATAGCGCCAGCGGAAATTGTCATCGGGCTTCGGATAGGTTCCGGCCTCGGCCTGCGCCTTGAAGCGGGCATAGGCGTCGAACGGGTGTTCGGCGGCTTTCCACTTCTCCTGATCGACGAGCCTGCCGCCCGCC
>LNFM01013723.1_pt1 | contig 10229 bp, 7 predicted proteins | sample 596031 | NCBI WGS metagenome assembly LNFM01 (sample SAMN04254537, study PRJNA301005) | activated carbon metagenome | isolation source: dual media filters at the Ann Arbor, Michigan drinking water treatment plant | place: USA: Ann Arbor | reverse complement strand
TCATCGTCGAGCGGGCGATGTACCGCAACAACGGAGGCCGGACGTTCGACGCCGGCCACGAAAGCGCCGGCGTCACGGCACCAGCCACCGAGTGGTTCCTCGCGGAGGGCGCGACCGGCGACTACTTCGACCTGTTCGTCCTCATCGCCAATCCCCAGACGACGCCAGCGCAGGTCAGCGTCGACTACCTGCTGCCCGGGGGCACGGTCCTCACCAGGACCTACAGCGTGGCGCCGCAGAGCCGCTTCAACATCTGGGTGGACTTCGAGGACCCGCAGTTGGCCAGCACCGCGGTGTCGGCGCGCGTGCGCTCCACCAACGCCGTGCCCATCATCGTCGAGCGCGCGATGTGGTGGCCGGGCGACGGCAGCACGTGGCACGAGGGCCACAACAGCGCCGGCGCCGAGCGCACGAGCACCAAGTGGGGCCTGGCCGACGGGCAGGTCGGAGGTCCGTTCAGCGTCGAGACCTACATCCTGATCGCGAACACGTCGTCCACGGGCGGCACGGCGCAGGTGACGCTGGTCTTCGAGGACGGCACGACGGCGGTGCGCCAGATCACCCTGCTTCCCAACAGCCGCGAGAGCGTGCCCGTGAGCCTGACGTTCCCGGAGGCGGCGGGTCGGCGGTTCGGCGCCGTGGTCGAGAGCTTCGGCCCGCCCGCTCCCGAGATCGTCGTGGAGCGGGCCATGTACGGCAACGCGGAGGGCGTCGTCTGGGCCGCGGGATCGAACGTCGTCGGGACGCGCCTGAGGTGAGCGCGGCGCACCCACGAGGGGCACTCGACGTGCCCCCCGCGCCGGGTGCGGGGCCGGCGACCGGCCGGCTTACGGCAGGAACGGGAACAGCGTCTTGATGTCGGCCGCCGAGGGGCGCTTGCCGTACTCGCAGATCTCGAAGGCCTCGACGTGCTGCACCTTGGCCGCACCTTCCTTGCCGTAGTACTTCTCGAGAGCCGCACGCATGGTCGGCGAGATGTTGCCGGCGCGGTCCTTCTTCAGCCACTCGCGGCGCGCCTTGACGTCCTTGGGCACCTGGTCGAGGCGGCCGGAGTGCCACGGCAGCCACTCGTAGAACTGCGACACGTGCGCGTCGAGCGCGTCGATCTTCTTCTCGAAGGTGTCGGTGATGTCCACCGCGATGTCGGGCGAGAACACGTTGGGCTTCTGGAAGCCGTCCTGGTAGTAGAGGAAGACCGGGTTCTTGGTCAGCGCCGGCACGTGCGTGAGGATGTTGGGCACGGTCACCATGAACGCCGCGTCGCCGAGCAGCACGCCGGTGTAGCGATGGTCCGGGTGATAGTCGTTGGGGCGGGGGCCGAGGACGAGATCAGCCTTCACTTCGCGGATCTGCGCGATCATCTGCTCGCGCACCTTCAGGCTCGGCACCAGTTCGCCATCGTGGTTGTCGAGCACGACGTACTCGATGCCCAGACGGCGGCCCACTTCCTGCGCCTCCGCCCGACGACGGGCCGCGAGCACGCCGCCGCCCATCTCGTGATGTCCCGCATCGCCGTTGGTCACGGACACGAAGCGGACCTTGTGGCCGAGGGCCACCCACTTGGCGGCGGTGCCGGCCGAGCGGATGTCGCAGTCGTCGGGATGCGCCCCGAACATGATGATGCTCAGCTTGCCCGCCGGGGCAGGCTGGGCGGACGCAGTCGGTGCAGCGGCCAGAACCATGGCCAGCGCGGGGAACAACAGGGATGCTCTGAGACGCACGGGGGACTCCTGAGAGAGGGGCACGGCCCGGAGGGCCGCCGCGGGAAGGCTACAACGGACCCGGCACAGCCGTCGACCTTCAGGTCGACGGCTGTGCTATCAAGGTGGCTGGAGTTCCCAGACCCATGCGTACCCTGCTCGCCCTTGCCATGACCGCACCGCTCATCGCCACGGCCGGCGCGCCGGCCACCGCCCAGACCGCGGCCCCGGCAGCCCCCGCCTCGTACCCCGAGACCCGGAAGGATCCCCAGGTCGACGACTACTTCGGCACGAAGGTCGCCGACCCGTACCGCTGGCTCGAGGACGACAACGCCGCCGACACGAAGGCATGGGTCGAGGCCCAGAACGCCGTCACCTTCGGCTATCTCGACAAGATCCCTGGGCGCGACACCCTCAAGCAGCGGCTGACCACGCTGTGGAACTACGAGCGCTACGGCCTGCCCCGCAAGCGCGGTGCGCACTACGTGTTCACCCGCAACGACGGCCTCCAGAACCAGGCCGTCTACTACCGGACCCGCAGCCTCGACGCACCGCCCGAGGTGCTCCTCGACCCCAACACGCTGTCGGCCGACGGCACCATCGCCGTGGGCAGCACCACGTTCTCCGACGACGGCCGGTACATGGCCTACTCGTTGTCGGAGAGCGGCTCGGACTGGATTCGCTGGAAGGTCCGCGAGGTCGCCACGGGCAACGACCTCGCCGACGAGGTGCGGTGGTCGAAGTTCTCCGGCGCCGCCTGGCTGAAGGACGGCTCGGGCTTCTACTACAGTCGGTACGACGCGCCGAAGCCCGGCGAGGCGCTCACCGGCGTCAACAAGAACCAGAAGGTCTACTTCCACAAGATCGGGACGCCGCAGGACGCCGATACGCTGGCCTACGCCCGCCCCGACCGCCCCGACTGGGGCCTCGGCGCCGAGGTCACCGACGATGGCACGTACCTGCTGATCTACCAGAGCGAAGGCACCGACCCGAAGAACCGCGTCTTCGTGAAGGACCTGACCAAGGCCGGCAGTCCCGTCCAGCCTTTCCTCGACGCCTTCGACGCCTCCTACACCGTCGTCGGCAACGACGGCGCGACGTTCTACGTGCTGACCAACCAGGGTGCGCCGCGCAAGCGCCTCGTCGCCATCACGCTCGGCCAGGCGACGCCGTCCGCCTGGAAGACCCTGATCGCCGAAGGGCCGAAGCAGGACGTGCTCGACGACGTCACGATGATCGGCAACCAGTTCGTGACGACGTGGCAGATCGACGCCCAGAACCGCATCCGCATTCACGGCCTCGATGGCGCGCTGCGACACGAGGTGGCCCTGCCGACGATCGGGGCGGTGAGCGTCTCTGGCCGCCGCGAACAGCCCGAGGGCTTCTACGCGTTCGCGTCGTTCGCCTACCCGACGGCCATCTTCCGGCTCGACGCGGCCACCGGGCGCAGCACGCTGTTCCGCCAGCCGAAGGTCGCCTTCGACCCGACGCAGTACGAGACGACGCAGGTGTTCTACCCGTCGAAGGACGGCACCCGCATCCCGATGTTCATCACCCACAAGAAGGGGCTGACGAAGAACGGCACCAACCCGACGTACCTCTACGGGTACGGCGGCTTCGACATCTCGCTGACGCCGTCGTTCTCGCCGGCCAACCTGGCATGGATGGAACTGGGCGGCATCTACGCGGTGGCCAACCTGCGCGGTGGCGGCGAGTACGGCAAGGCCTGGCACGACGCGGGCCGCCTGACCAACAAGCAGAACGTCTTCGACGACTTCATCGCCGCGGCCGAGTACCTGATCGCACAGAAGTTCACGTCCTCGCCGAAGCTGGCCATCGGCGGCGGCAGCAACGGCGGCCTGCTCGTCGGCGCCGCCATGACGCAGCGCCCAGATCTGTTCGCGGCAGCGCTGCCCGCGGTGGGCGTGATGGACATGCTGCGCTTCCACCGCTTCACCATCGGCTGGGCGTGGAAGTCGGACTACGGCAGCTCGGAGACGAAGGAGGGCTTCGACGTCCTCTACAAGTATTCGCCGCTGCACAACCTGAAGCCGGGCACCGCCTATCCGGCCACGATGGTGACGACGGCCGACCATGACGACCGGGTCGTGCCTGCCCACAGCTTCAAGTTCGCGGCCGCGCTGCAGGCGGCCCACACGGGCCCGCAGCCGGTCCTGATCCGGATCGAGACCAAGGCCGGCCACGGCGCCGGCAAACCCACGAGCAAGCAGATCGAGGAGGCCGCCGATCGGTGGGCCTTCTTGAGAGCAAACCTTCGATAATTTGAAATTCGAGATTTGAAATTCTGGCGGGGCGCGGCTTCGCCGACGCCCCGCGGAATATCTCGAGCGAGCGAGGGCCGAGGGCCGAGCCGCCGGGAATTTCGAAGTTCAAATTTCGAATTACGAAGCGGGCTGGAACAGCAGCCCCGTCTCCTTCAGCACCGGGTCGTCGATCGACGCCATCCACTCGCGCAGCCGTCGCTCCATCGAGCGGCGGCGGTCGCGCTGGTCGGGGGCGCCCCAGAGGTTCTTGCGCTCGTCCGGATCGCTCTCAAGGTCGAACAGCTGATCCTTCGTGGTCGTCCCGTACGAGCGCACCAGCTTGAAGCGAGTCTCGCGAATCATGCGCAGGTGGGCGATCGCGTAGTGGTGGATGTCGTACTGCCCGAACACCGCATCGCGCCACTGCGGCACCGTCTCGCCGCGCAGGAGCGGCGTGATGTCGCGGCCGTGCCGCGGGGCGTCTGCCGGCATCGGCACGCCCGCCAGTGACAGCAGCGTCGGGTAGAGATCCTCGAAGGTCACCATCTCGTCCACGACGCGGCCGGCGCCGGTGACGCCCGGTCCCCGCACCAGGAACGGCGGACGCAGCGACGTGTCGAACATGTTCGGCATCGTCGGTCCCGGCACGCCGCCGACGATCCAGGTGCCGTTGCCCTTGGTGTGCAGGCCGTGATGCCCGATGTTGTAGCCGTGGTCGCTCGTGAAGACGACCATGGTGGTGCGGTCCAACCCGGACTGCTGCAGACGATCGAGCAGACGGCCGACGTTGCGATCGATGGAGTGGATGCTGCCGTAGTGCTCGCGCGTCCACTGCCGGACCTGCGCCTGATCGAGGCCCGGAAAGATCGGAATGGCGACCTGGGCGTCGCGAAACGGGGCCATGTCCTGCTCGGGGACGGGCCCGTACGGCAGGTGCGGCGCGCGGTAGTGCACCGACAGCGCGAACGGGCCGCCGGCTTCGCGCGCGAGGAACGCCAGCGCGGCGTCGGTGATGACGTCGGGTTCGGCGCCGGGGAACTCGCGGACCACGCCGTTGTCCTCGAGCTTCGGGTTCATGGGCGTGGACCCGCCGGCGAGGAACCCGAGGAAGTGCCCGTAGCCGTGGCGGGTCGGATGGAACTCGGGCGCGGTCCCGAGGTGCCACTTCCCCACCAGGCCGGTGCGGTAGCCGGCGCGCTGCAGCGCCTCGGCCCAGGTCGTGGTCTCTGGCGGCAACCCGAGACCGGCCTCGCCTTCCTGCGGCGAAATCCAGTCGGTGATGCCGACCTCGGTGCCGTACCGGCCCGACAGCATCGTGGCGCGACTCGGGGAACAGACCGGTGACGGCGTGAAGACCCGCGAGAACCGCACGCCTTCCTGCGCGAGCCTGTCGATCTGCGACGTCTTCGAGTCCGGGTTGCCGTAGGAGGTCAGGCTCCAGTTGGCCTGGTCGTCGGTGACGATGACCAACAGGTTGGGTCGACGGGAGTCGGGGCCCTGGCTGGGGTAGGGCCGGCTCTCCGAGCCGGCCGTCAGCCGGTCGTGCGTGGAGACCGTCGCCCCCGCCGCGAGCAGGGCCAGGGCCGCCACGGCGGGCAAGGCGAGGCGCGCGGCACGCCTCACGCCTGTGCCCGCTTCAGCGCGTCGCGCGTGAGCGCCTGCACCGCCAGCACCATCGACTTGAGGCCCAGGCCCTTGCCCATCGAGATGTTCTGGCGGAAGACGCGCTCGACGATCTCCGTGTCGAGCGCGAGCACGTCCTCGGCGGGCTGCCCCGAGTAGACCTTGTCCAGGATCACCGCCAGCGCCTTGGCCGAGATGCCACTCGGGTTCTCCACGGCGAAGTGCAGCGACACGGTCCGATCAGGGTGCAGCGTCACCCACACGTAGGCCTCGGACTCGCACTGCGGCACCTGATGGCTCTTCGGCCAGGGCGGCGTGGCCACCTCCGGCGGCACGGTGGCGAACTTGTCGGCAAAGCCGATCAGCAAGTCCGCCCTGCCGGAGGGATCCGCGAACATGTCCAGCGTCTCCTGCAACTCCTCGAGCTTCTCTTCGGTGGTCATCTCTCGGCCTTCGTCATGCGGCCATCGGCCTTCGTCATGCGGGTGCCGCTGGGTAGGGCCCGTTCTCCGAACGGGCCGTCACCTCTCCTCGTTTCCCTTGGCCACCGGCACGCCGACGAGGTTGCCCCATTCGGTCCAGCTGCCGTCGTAGTTCCGGATGTGGTCGAACCCGAGCAGGTACTTCAGCGTGAACCAGGTGTGGCTGCTGCGCTCACCGATGCGGCAGTAGGCGATCGTCTCCTTCGACGGGTCCAGCTGCTTCTCCCCGAGGTAGATGGCCTTGAGCTGCTCGGCGTCCTTGAACGTGCCGTCTTCCGGGTTGATGGCGCGGGCCCACGGCACGCTCTTCGCCCCGGGGATGTGCCCGCCACGCATCGCGCCTTCCTGCGGGTACTCCGGCATGTGCAGCTTGGCGCCCGTGTACTCGTCGGGTGATCGCACGTCCACGAGTTGTCCACCGGCCTCGCTGTGGGCCAGCACCTGCGCGCGGAACGCGCGATGCGCCGCGTCGTCACGCGCCGACGGCACCGGATAGGTCGAGGCCGCGTACGTCGGGACCTCGCGCGTCAGCGGACGCCCGTCCTTCTCCCACTTCAACCGGCCGCCGTCGAGGATGCGGGCGTTGGTGTGGCCGAACAGCTGGAAGACCCAGAACGCGTAACAGGCCCACCAGTTGTTGCGATCGCCATACAGGACGACGGTCGTGTCGGGGGTGATGCCGAACCGCGAGACGAGCGCGGCGAAGTCGGCGGCGGCGATGTAGTCGCGGCGCAGCGGGTCGTTCAGGTCGCTGGTCCAGTCGATCTGCACGGCACCGGGGATGTGCCCGGACGGGTAGACCAGCGGATCTTCGTTGGATTCCACGAGGCGGACCTGCGGATCCTGCAGATGCTCGGCGACCCACTCGGTCGACACGAGGGCATCGGGATGGGCATAGCCCTTGTTGGCGATCGTCATGTATGGCTCCAGGGGACTTCCGAATGGCAACGCGTCAGCATGGCACAGGCGCCGATCACTCGGCCTCCTGCCGCCTGGCCCCGATGACGAATGTGACGAGCCCGACGGCGAGGAGGATCGCGCACGGGCCGGCCATCTCGGCTGGACCGAAGTCGCGCCAGATCGCGCCCTCGAGCGCCAGAATCGCCCAGCGGACCGGGCTGAGGTAGCCAAGCGTCGCCAGCCACGGCGGCATGAACATCAGCGGCATCATGGCTCCGCCCAGCAGGAACAACGGCATCATCACCGCCGGCCCCATGCCGCCGATGCCCTGCTCGGTGCGCGCCAGCGAGGCCAGCAGCAGGATGATGCCGACAAAGGCCACCGCCGTGCTGACGATGGCCAGCAGCAGCAGGCTCCACGACGAGGCGCGGACGCCGAACGCCGCCACGCCGAGCACCATCAGCAGGCACTCGACGATGCAGATGGCCAGGAGGGCGGCGAGCGACTTGCCGGCCAGAACCTGCCCGCGCGAGAGCGGCGAGACGTGCAGGCGGACGAGGGTGCCCCGCACCCGCTCGGACGCGAAGGTGGTGCCGAAGGCCATGACGCAGCCGAACACGGCCCACAGCATCGCCTGCGGGAAGGTCAGGTCGTAGCCGTTGCGCGGCCCGACGCGCTGCCGCTCCAGGTCCTCGTTGGTGATCCGCAGCGGTTCCCAGGCAGCCGCGCCACCCTGGGCGTCGCCGCCCGGGGCGAGCTGCGCCGCATCGGGCGTCGCGAGGAAGGTGTCGAGCTGGCCGAGGAATGCCTCGAGCCCAGGGCTGGTGCCGGGGCCCGCGGTCTTCAGGTCGCCAAGCGCCTTCTGCACGTTCTCGCGACTGCCGGCCGGGTCCGTGAACATCGACTGCATCCGCTCGGCGCCCTGCTGCATGAGCAGGCCCTCGAGCATGCCGCGCTCGGCCTGCCGGCTCGGGTCGGTGTAGACCTGCACCTCCGGCGGCGTGCCGTAGAACATCCGCGACGACGCCTCCCCGAAGCCCGGGCGCAGGATGATCGCCGCCGTCCGCTGGCCCTTGCGCACCGCCTCGAGGGCCTCGGGCCGGGTGCCGCGGATCGCCTCGAACGTGTCGCGCGCGATCAGGCGATCGGCGAAGACCTTCGACGTCGGCGTGTTGTCCTCGTCGACCACGACCACGGGCAGCCTGGGCGTCGTGCGGTTGCTGCCGCCGAACAGCATGCCGAACAGCACCGCCACGCAGACGGGCCAGATGAAGGTGAAGAACAGCGAGGCACGCTGGCGGCTGAACGTCCGCAGGTCCTTGATGGCGATGGCAAGCATGGCTGACATGACAGATCCTCAGTCGCGCAGGGTGCGCCCGGTGAGCGTCAGGAACACCTGTTCCAGCGTGGGCTCGTCCACGCGGAACGACTCGACCGGCGCCTCGAGCGAGAGGCGATTGAGTTCGGCCAGCGGATCGCGCGTCTGCACCACGACCTCCCGTCCCGGCAGCCGCACGTGCAGGGTCGGGGTGCCGCCGAGCGACTGGATGAGCGCAGGCACGGTGTCGAGCGCGAGAACGCGGCCGGCATCGATGATCGCGACGCGGTCGCACAGCCGGACGGCTTCCTCCATGTAGTGCGTGCTGTAGACGAGCGTCCGGCCCTGCGCGCGCAGCGCTTCGATGCTGTCGAAGATGGCGTTGCGCGACTGGGGATCGACGCCGACGGTCGGCTCGTCGAGCAGCACCAGGTCGGGCTCGTGCAGGACGGCGGCCGCGATGTTCAGGCGTCGCTTCATGCCGCCGGAGTAGGTCTCCACCCGATCGCGACGTCGGTCGCCGAGGCCGACGAACGCCAGCGACGCATCCACCCGCGCCTTCAGGAGCGCCCCCGACAGTCCGTACAGCTGCCCGAAGAACACGAGGTTCTCCTCGGCACTCAGCAGGTCGTACACGGCGAGATTCTGCGGCGCCAGCCCGAGACGACGACGCGCCTCGGGATTGGACGGCGATCCGTGCTGACCGATGGCGACCGTGCCGGCATCGGGCCGCAGCAGCCCCGTCGCGACGTGCATCGTCGTGCTCTTGCCCGCACCGTTGGGCCCGAGCAGACCGAGGATCTCGCCGGGTCGGACCTCGATCGACAGGTCGTCGACCGCGACACGAGGGCCGTAGCGCTTCACGATGTGGGAGAGCACGAGCATGGCTGCCCTGATGGTACGGTGTCCCGCCGCCGCGGGGTCCCGGCCGCCCCTCGCTATCGGCCAGCAGCGCCCAGCCTCGGTGAGCAGCGCCGCCGTGCCCTATGCTTGGCGGATGCGTCGCATCACGGTCGTGTTCCTGCTCACCCTGGGCCTCGCTGTGCCCGGCATGGCTCAGTCCTTCCGCCCGGAGTTCACGGGCACGCACGCCGTCGTCGCGGCTGGGCGCAGCTACACGGCCGACGCCGGTGCCGAAGTGATGGGCGCCGGCGGCAACGCCGTCGATGCCGGGGTCGCCGCGGTCTTTGCGGCCGCGGTCGTGGAGATCTCGCACTTCGGCCTCGGCGGCGAGGCGCCGATGATCATCTACCTCGCGAAGACGCGCGAGGTGGTGGTGATCAACGGCCAGGGCACCGCGCCACAGGCGGCGACGCCCGCGATGTTCGCCGGCAGGACGTCCATTCCCGCCAACGGCCCCCTGGCGGCGACCGTCCCGGCCGTCGTCGATGCCGCAACCCTGGCGCTCGCGCGCTACGGGACGCGATCGCTGGCCGAGGTGCTGGCGCCCGCCATCCGCCTGGCCGACGGCTTCCCGATGTACGAGTTCCTGAGCCGGTACCTGGCGAGCGAGCGCCGGGGCTCGGAGCCGTACGCCGACACCATGCGGACGTATTACCCGGAGGGACGCGTCACCAGAGCCGGCGAGACGTTCCGCCAGCCCAATCTCGCGCGAACGCTGCGCATGCTGGTCGACGCCGAGGCCGCCGCCCGCGCCGCCGGCGCCACCCGCGTCGAGGCCATCGGCCGGGCCCGCGATGCCTTCTACACCGGTGACTTCGCGCGGCGACTCACCGCAGCAGTCACCAGGGATGGCGGCGTGATGACCGCGGACGATCTCGCGAGCTACCGCAGCAAGGTCGAACCGGCCTACAGCGTCACCTATCGCGGCTACACGGTGCACAAGGCCGGCCCGTGGAACCAGAGTCCCGTGCTCCTCCAGACCCTCAACCTGCTCGAAGGCTTCGACCTCAAGGCCATGGGCCACCTGAGCGCGGACAGC
>LNFM01013722.1_pt1 | contig 10229 bp, 5 predicted proteins | sample 596031 | NCBI WGS metagenome assembly LNFM01 (sample SAMN04254537, study PRJNA301005) | activated carbon metagenome | isolation source: dual media filters at the Ann Arbor, Michigan drinking water treatment plant | place: USA: Ann Arbor | reverse complement strand
CGATTCTCAAAAGCAGCAAGCTTATTAGCTCTGCATTTGCATGCTACTTACTAGCATCGCCGTGGATATATGAGCAGGCCACTCAAAGTACGACTGGTACCGCGCAGCCCACAATTCCACTGAAACCATTGCGTAACTTTCTGGTCATGCTTCCTCCGCTCCACGAACAACACCGAATCGTCGCCAAAGTCGATCAGCTAATGTCGCTGTGCGATCAACTCAAAGCCCGCCTTAACCAGGCCCGCCAGGTGCATGAGCAGCTGGCCAATGCCCTGGTCGAGCAGGCCGTGGCCTAGCCCCCCAAAAAGCCAATAGGAGTGCAGGGATGCCCATTCGCACCCAGATCTGGACCGTCGGCGCGCAGCCCGCGCCGCTGAAAAATGCCGTGCTGGCCAGCGAGCAGTTTCTCGAAGACATGATCGTCAGCGCGCCGGCGCTGCTCTCCGAGGACTGGCTGCTGATCGGGCGCCAGGAAAGCACCGGCCAGGGCGGGCGCATCGACCTGCTGGCGCTGGCGCCGGATGCCTCGCTGGTGCTGATCGAGCTCAAGCGTGAGCGCACCCCGCGCGAGGTGGTGGCGCAGGCGCTGGACTATGCGGTGTGGGTCGAGCGCTTACAGACCAACGATATCGAGGCCATCTACCAGCGCTTCAAGCCGGGTGCCGACCTGGCGGCGGACTTCCAGGCGCGTTTCGGCACGCCGCTGGAGGCCGAGGCGCTGAACCAGAGCCATCAGATCGTTATCGTCGCCGCCGAGCTGGATGCCAGCAGCGAGCGCATCGTCGGCTACCTGAGCGAGCGTGATATCGCCATCAACGTGCTGTGCTTTCAGGTGTTCCAGTTGGGCGAACAACAACTGATCAGCCGCGCCTGGCTGCTCGACCCAACCGAGGCGCCGCAGGCCAGCAGTGCCAGCAAGCCCGGCATGCCAGCCGAGCCGTGGAATGGCGAGTTCTATGGATCCTTTGGCCACAGCAGCACACGCGACTGGGCCGAGGCGCGGCACTTCGGTTTCATCTGCGGCGGGGGCGGCAGTTGGTACAGCAACAGCCTGAAGATGCTCGCCCCTGGCGACCGTGTGTGGGTCAACGTGCCCGGCGCCGGTTACGTCGGTGTGGCCAAGGTCACCGGGCATGCCACGCCGGCCAGGGACTTCTGCCTGCTGCACAACGGCGAGGAACGCCCGGCGCTGGAGCTGCTGCAGGCGGACTACCACCGCGAGTTCGTCGACGACCCCGAGCGCTGCGAATACTTCGTGCCGGTGCAATGGCTGCACAGCCTGCCGCTGAACGAGGCGGTGAAGGAAGTCGGCCTGTTCGGCAACCAGAACACCATCTGCCGCCCCACCACGCCGAAATGGCGCTGGACGGTGGAACGCTTGAAGGAGCGCTTCGCGCTCTGAACGCTTTGTTGAGATTTATCCCGTAACCGATGCAGTGATTGGAAGCTTTGCCATGATGGATCTGCTGAAACACCTGATCCCCGACTTCGCCCACATGTTCAGTGCCAATCCCAACGGCATCAGTGCCTGGTTTTGGTCTGCGACGGCACTGATTTTCGTCCTGTCGCTGTACTTTCTGTCTGTGCACTTTCGCCATTTTCGTACCCGGCTGCGTGCCCTGCGTTCTTTGCTTGAAGGGCAAAGCAAGGAAACCCTGGCGCTTAGCCGGCGCGAAACCATGCAAAAGGCGCAGGGCTTGGACGCGCCCAATGTCGGCATGCTGTGGCGTGAGTTCGACGAAAGCCTGGTGCTGTCGTCCGATCAGAAGCATCTGTTCAATACGCTGGATGCCGAGCATTTCTTCAATGCCCGAACCTTGGCTCCCGGCCTGACAGCCAGCCGCTTGCTGGCTGCTGCACCGAGCTTCCTGGTGGCCATCGGTGTGCTCGGCACATTCGTGGGCCTGACGGTGGGCCTGGAAGGATTGGTGGGCACCTCGGATGAGATCGAGTCGCTCAAGGGCGGCATCAACAAGCTGATTTCCGGTGCTGCCGTAGCCTTCATGACGTCGGTATGGGGGGTGTTCTTCAGCCTGTTGCTGAACTTTGTCGAAAAGATGTTCGAGCGTTCAGCGCTGGGCCAGATACAGCAGCTGCAGCACGACATCGATTTCCTCTATCCGCGTATTCCCGCCGAGCAGTCGCTGGTGCATATCGCCGAGTACGGCAAGGAGAGCAAGGAAGCGCTGCAGGAGCTGCACGAGCGTATTGGCGATCGTCTGCAGGAAACGCTCAATGGCATGAGCGAAGCGATGCAGGCGGCGCTGACCGATACCTTGAACAACATCATGGCGCCAGCCATCCAGACCCTGGTCAGCACCACCAGCCAGCAGTCCACGCAGGTGCTGGAAAAGCTGGTAGGTAATTTCATGGATGGCATGACCTCTGTGGGCCGTGAGCAGGGCTTGCAGATGCAGCAGGCTGCGGCTGACGTGAACGCTGCCGTCAGTGGCATGAGTGAGCGCCTCAACCAACTATTCAGAAGTCTGAATGAACAGCAGGGGCGACAGATGGAGGTGGCTCAGCAACAGAGTGCAGTCTTCGAGACGCAGTTGCAGCGCATCAGTTGTTCTGCCGAAGAGCGCCAGGCGCAGATGGAGCAACGCTTTGCTGAGTTGATGTCGGGGCTGACGAGCCAGTTGCAGACCCAGTTGGGTACCGCCCAGCAGCGCGACGAGGAGCGCCAGATGCTGTTCGAGCGCCTGCTTGGCCAGGCCAGCAGCAGCCAGACGACGATGTTGGAGCAATTTTCCAGCTCAACCCGCGAGCAGATGCAAGCGATGGCTGAGGCGGGCAACGAGCGCCACAGCAATCTGGAGAAGGTGTTCTCTCGTTTGATGATGAACCTCAACACCCAGCTTGATTCGCAAATGGGCGCGGCAGAGCAGCGTGAACAGGCACGCCAACAGCGCTTCCAGGAGCAGCTCGATCATGTGTCGACCCATCAACAGGAGCTGCTCTCCGGTCTGGCCAGCGCTGTACAGGCGACCCAGCAGCAAAGCCGCTTGATGGCGGATCAGCATCAGCAGTTGTTGGGCCAGCTCAAGCAGGTATCGGAAGCAACTGCACAAAGCAGCAAGCATCTGGACAGCAGTGCGAATCAACTTGGCTTGCTGTCAGCGAATCTGCGCCAGGCTGCCGATACCTTGGGGCAGCGACTGGAGGCCGTTACTCATGGTGTCGAGAAAGCCGGCCAGCAGAACGCCGAGTTGGCGGCGCAATTGCAAAGCCAGGCCGCTACCCTGGCGCAGCTGCAGGCCACGTTGCTTGAGGGGGCGCAACGCTTCGAGCAAGCGGCCGGTGAAGCGCGCAACGGTTTTGGCGAGATGAAATCCGCGCAGCAGGAGTTTCTCTCAGGTGTGCGCCACGAATTCACCGCGCTGGGTGAAAAGTTGCGTGAGCAGGTCGAGGCAGTAGAGAAGCAAGCCGAGGAATGGCTGCGCAGCTATGCCGGCGAGGTGCGTGTGCAGACTGATGAGCGAATGAACCAGTGGAATGAGGTATCGCTGAAGTATGCCGATCAGATGCACCGTATCGTGCAGAACATGAGCAGTATTCTGGATGAGCTGGAGGCACGCTGATGCGTCTGGGTAAATCCAAGGAAGTGAGCGTCGACGAAGAGAACCCTTATTGGATGTCCTTCTCGGACATTATGTCGGCGCTATTGGTGATCTTCATTCTGGCCTCCGTAATTCTGATCCTGCAGTTGATGGAGAAGGAGACTGAGCTTGACCGCCGTCAGGATCAGTTCAAGCAAGAACTTGAAGAGTTGAAGGCAGCAGAGCAGGTGCGTCGCACCATTCTTGATGAGGCTGTGGAGGCATTACGAAAACGCGGCATTAAGGTAGAGGTGAGTGAGAACCACACGGTCCTGAGTATTCCCGACGATCTGCTGGGCTTCAAAAGCGGAGTCTTTGAGATTGATACTGCGTACCAGATGGATGCGTTGCAAATTGGTAGGGTCATCAATGAGGTGATCTCGCGAGAGGATCGAGTCGAGTTCCTCGATACGATCTTCATCGAGGGGCATACGGACAATCGTCCGCTCCAGGGCTTTATGGGCAAAGGCAACTGGGGGCTATCGACCTTTCGTGCCATTTCTCTCTGGCAGTTCTGGGGGAGCGCGCTGTCCCCCGAGGAGCAACTGGCAAGGCTGAAGAACAAGGATGGCAAGCCACTGTTCTCGGTCAGCGGTTACGGCGAAACCCGCCCCGTGTTGGTTGACCAGCAGACTGAGGATGACTTCAAGCGCAATCGACGCATCGATATCCGTTTCACTATTCGTCGTCCCGACAGCGCTCAGTACGAGCAGGTTCGTGAGCGTCTGGAGGAGGTCAAGCCGTGAAGCTGCCTCCTGTTCACATGCCGGTCGCTGAATGGGCGCCTGTGGTGCGGGAGCGATGGACGGTGCTGGTCGAAAAGGTCGCTCGAATGAAGGCCGCAAGTGGCAAGAGCGACGCCTTTGACGCCATGTTGGCACGATTGCGTGACATGGCGAGTACAGGGCGTTTTGACGGCCTGCCTGAGCTGCTAAAACATCGTCTTACTGCGCGTGCGTTGACCTGGTTGTGGCTCAACGACGAGACCATGGGTAGGCGTTTGCTTAGTTCGCGTCTTCTTTCGGTGCTGGTCGATGCTCAGCAGCCGAGGCTGACACGTATCACCTTGCAGCAGTTGGCTCAGTTTTACTTGCGTCGCTTCGACAAGCTGGATGAGCACGATGGGCTGCGTAAGCAGCTTGAGCAGGTTTTGCTCCAGCAACTGCATTTACTGCCTGAGCCCAAAGTAAGTGGCCCCCAGGCTGATCCGCTGGTAACGCTCAAGCGTGATGGAAATTGGTTGTTGCCGCCTGACGGGCCAGTCCAACTGGTTGAGCGGGTACGCGACAGCGGCCATGAGCTGGGCCAGACCTTTGAGGTCATGGGATTGCAGGGCTTTGATGACGGGCGTTATGGCGATATCTGCCGGGCCCACTTCTACCTGGAAACTCTACGAGGGCTTTCGCCCGGTGAATACGACCCCGTGCTGGATGAGCTGCAGAAGCCCGCTGTGTCCAAGGCACCGTACGAGGGCGAACGTCGTATCGGCCATGTTGCGCTTGAGATTCTGATCGATCGTGCCGGACAGGAGCCGGGTGAGGTCTGGCAGAACTTTATTCTGAATCTGGCGGGGGATCCGCGGATCGCAAGTACCACAGCCAACTACCGTGAGTGGTGGCAACCACTTGGTGAGGCGCGTATCCAGAAGGTGCGTGGCTGGTTGTCTAAGGAAGACCTTCGGTTGTTCCTGCAGGCAGTTGAGCAATATGGCTTGGAGTCGGGAAAGGAAGATCTCAAGCGTATGTTCCCGGCGCGCAAACTGTTCTTGGAGGGATTGTTCGCGCTCGGCTTGATCCGACATACGAGGTTGATGCTTGGCCGCAATGCCAAGCAGTCGGTGAAGCGTATTCTCGGAAGTGAGGTAAAAACCAGCTTCGCGGGCATGGATTCAGCCATGAGTGACAAGGCGGTGATCTATCTCGATTGTGGCGACTTCCATCTGGTCGAGGGCTCCCATAGTTTTAAAATATGGGTTTACCTCGGCCAGCCAGGGCATTGGGTCAAGTCGTATGAGCGAAATCAGTTCTCGCACTTCGATCTGACAACTTCGTTGCCTAATCAATACAAGGCAGCCTACCCAAGCCTTCCCTACGAGGCAGTGACCCATAACGGTTCCTGGCAGCGTAAGGTGTTCGATTTCCTGGCGGATAACGGTATTGCGCTGGATATCGAAAAATTGCTTAGCCGGTCGGAGTACAAGGCATATTTGAGCAAATACGGCCTACCCGCCGTGAGTGGTAAGAAAGCGCGCGTTGAACCACTGGTTCAGCAAAGCGCGAAGTCTGATTCGGCCCCAGTTTCTCAGGGTGGAGCGACCGGCTTTGTGGCCGCGCATCGTATGGCTGAACCGCGTCCTCCTGCTGTGGATGCTTTTGCCTCAGAAGCTCCAAGAGCCTCCGGCACCGAACTGACCGACACGCAATTATCGATTCTGGCCTACCTGTCCAAGCACCCGGAAAGCTTGATAGGAGATATTCGTCGAGCCCTAGAAGGCGATGAAGCACTTTTTAACGAGATCCAGGACGCTCTTCGAGGCAGTATTTCAAGCTACGTCCAACAGAACGAAGTCTTCCAATGGTCCTTATCCAGCAAGGGAGAGGCATTGTTGCGTAAAGCGGATTTAGATCCTGCACCCAACACCTCTGATGCAGACCAGCAACCTTTAAAGGCTACTTTGCAGCATTTGGGGACGTTTGACTTGCAGGTGCTGTGGTACTTCAAAAATAACCCAGGCGACAAGGTGCGCCACGCAGCGAACGTTTTCGGCGTCGAGGCGCGGGTGATTAATCAGGTGCTTTACGGTTCGTTGAAGGGCATGTGTGTGCAGGACAAGCAGTTCGGCTGGTCCGTTAATGAAACGACTCGCCTCTCACTTGAAGCGTTGGATAAACAGGACAGGGCTGAATAATGGGATTGATGGATATTTTCCGCTCGCTGATTGGTGAGCGGGACGGAGCGCTCAGTACCCAGCAAGGCTTTCAGTCTCAGCCTGATTCCAATGGCTTGAATTTCTATCTGCCCTTGCCGGCCTTCAAGGCACTGCAAGCCGGGCAGGGCAGTGCTTTAGAAAAGATTCAGCTGATAGTGCTCAACATGCTGGTTGAGCAAGGGATTGCCGAAAACACGGCCAACGGTTTTCACATCGGTGCAGAAGATATTGCCGGGATGGATTTGGAGCAGGCCGAGATCCTGCGCTTGCCAAGACGTCTGCCCGGACGCTTTCTCACTTCGATTAGCGGGCGCACGGGCAACAGTGGTTTTCGTGTGGCGATCACGCTGGAAATGCCAGACGGCCCTGCCAGCTTCAGTCGCAAAGGCCCCTGTCTGTACCTGACCAGCAGTGAGTGCTATTGGCTGACGCCGGCTGAAATGATGGGGTTGCAGGCTTGGGAACTGCATGAGTCTTTAGGCCCAGAGCAGCGAGGAGAGGCGGCAAATCTACGCCTGATGGCCGAGCTGCAGACCGCCGCGCGCAGCGGGATGCGTATTGATCTTAGCCACTTTGAGCGGCTGGATGTGGTGGTGCCTCAGAACATCGGGGTTATCGCTACGCGTTTACCAGACGGCAGCCTCCAACTCTGCCCGAGCCTTGGGGATGGCTCCAGTGCTGACCAGCTGGAAAAACGCTGGTCGCAGTTGGATATGACCGCCGATGGTGGTGTGCTGCGCATCGACAATCATGTGTTGCTGCTGGATCAGGCGCGGATGGATGGCATCCGCAATGTGCTGGCTAACAAACGTATCCCGGCTGATCAGGTCAACGAGTTTATTGCCACGCCAACGGCGTTTCTCGATGCTGCGCTGGTCAATCTTGAGGTGGGCTTTTCTGCCCGGGTTGCGGGTATTGGCAAGCTTCAGCACATGGATTTCGGTGTGCTGGATGCAACCAAGAATGACTGGTTTGCGCTGGATAAGCGCCCGGCACCTGCAGCGATCCTGAGCAAGCTGATTCAGTCCCCCGAGGACTTGCAGCGCTTCGAGGAGGTACTGCAGGCGGCTAATGAACAGGGCGCGACGAGTCTGTCGTTTGCTGGCGAGGTGATCGATATCTCTGACGCGCCGACTGTTCAGCAAGAGCTGGCCAGGGCTCGCCAGAACATGGCTCATGTGAGCGATAGCGAACCGCACAGCGAGGAGGGTGTTCTCACTGGGGAGGACAAGGAGAAAGTCGGGGTCATTCTCAAGGATGCCGACGAGATCAATTCTGCACTGTTGCGTAAGGCTGCTGCTGCGAAGCCGCTGGTGGTGCCAGATTGGTCGACCTATGTCCGGGAGCCGTTCCCTCATCAGCGTGAGGGGGTCGAGTGGATGCTGAAGCTTATGGGCGCAGCGTTGCAGGATGAAACTGATGATCTCTATCGCCTGCAGGGTGGTCTGCTTGCAGATGACATGGGCCTCGGCAAGACATACATGTCGCTGGTCGCAGTCGGCGAGTATCTGGCCAGTCAGCGCGCGGCTGACAAGCCGCAGAAGCCGGTTCTGGTGGTGGCGCCACTGAGTCTGCTGGAAAACTGGGAGGATGAAGTCGGTAAGACCTTCGCCAGCATTCCGTTCCGCGATGTGGTGGTGCTGCAGTCGGGGCGGAGTCTGCGTGACTATCGTGTCAAAGGTGCTGAGCGTGAATCGGTGCAGTTGGCGTCGATGATTGATGACAGCAGCGGCATGATGGATGAGCAGAGCATTCGCTATGCACTGCATGTGGGGCCGGAAGCAGGCGTGCATCGTCTGGACATGGACCGTCGCTTAGTGCTCACGACCTATCAGACCCTGCGTGATTATCAGTTCTCCCTGTGCCGAATCGACTGGGGCATGGTCATCTTCGACGAGGCTCAGAACATCAAGAACCCCAATGCGCTGCAGACTATTGCCGCTAAAGGGCTCAAGGCGGATTTCAAACTGTTGGCGACTGGAACACCGGTAGAAAATAGCCTGGGCGATTTCTGGTGCCTGATGCATACGGTGCAGCCTGGCTTACTTGGTGGCTGGGAAAGCTTCCGCGATACCTGGATCAAGCCAATTCTGGCTGCAAGCGATGAAGAGCGTGATGAGGTACGGGCGCGTTTGGGCGAGCAGCTGCGGCGTGCTGTAGGCATATTCATGTTGCGGCGGGTTAAAGAAGATCAGCTCAAAGGCCTGCCAGCCAAGACTATTCTCAGTGGTGTCGAGCAAGCCGATCATGGCCTGCAACGGTATGCGGCGCAGTTGGGTGTGGTGATGAAAGGCATCCAGTTGCAGGCCTACGACGAAGTCCTCGACAGCTATCGGGCTCGTCGTGCAAGCGCTGAGGATATGCGTGGTACCGCACTGGCGGCTTTGACTCAGCTTCGCTCCATTTCCCTGCACCCACGGCTGGAGAATGAGTCGGCGCTGTACAGCGAGGATGGCAAGCAGGCGCGACAACTGATGATAGAGTCCGGCAAGCTGGCGGTGCTGCTGCAGTTACTCGATGAGATCCGTAGCAAGGGTGAAAAGGTCATCCTGTTCATGATGACCAAGCGCCTGCAACGAGTCCTCAAGCTCTGGCTGGATCAGATCTATGACCTGAATGTGGCGGTGATCAATGGTGACACCCAGGCTGTGGCGACTCGCGCCGAGGATATGACGCGCAAGAAGCTAATTGCCGAGTTTGAAGCGAAAAGTGGCTTCAACATCCTGATCATGTCGCCAGTAGCCGCTGGTGTCGGTTTGACGGTGATTGGGGCCAACCATGTGGTGCATTTAGAGCGTCATTGGAACCCGGCTAAAGAAGCGCAAGCGTCTGATCGGGTTTACCGGATCGGCCAAACCAAGCCGGTGTTCATCCATCTGCCTGCCGTCACTCACCCCCAGTTTGATTCATTCGATGTGCACCTTGACCGCTTATTGCGCGGAAAGCTGATGCTTAAAGACGCGGTAGTGACACCAGAGGCGGTTAGTGAAAGTGAGATGATGCAATCGATGGGGCTCTGATTGGGATACAAGCGCTGTTGTTCAATTGAACTCTGAATTTAAGATTCGTAGCTCAGATAGTTGATACTTCAGGCATTGGCTGATAGCTGAGTCCTCCAGCGGGGCAAAAAAATAAGTCATGCCTCGTACCCGTAAGTACGAGGCATGTTTTTGCACAAAAGTTATTCACTGGCTCGGCAGGCCACACTCTTCAAGGATCTGGCGGATCATGTAGTAATCCTCCAGCGGTGCGCCTGTTTTGCTCTCAATGGCATTGACGGCATCGTCGTGGCAGGCATCCGTGCCGTATTTGGCGATGTTTACCAAAGGCTCGTAAGGTGCGTCGCCTCTGTCTGGCCCCACATCTCCACGGTATGCAGTGGTGTGACCATTGCTGTCGTAGCCCAGATACCAACCCGATTCGATGATGAAGTAACCGTTGGCTCCTTTACCTACCATCGTGCCCTTCGGAAACCCAGGCTGATTCGAGATTGTGGCGCAGCCGTATTGGTCGCAGAGTACGTTCAACGAGCCAGGTACTTCTTCCAGTGTCTTGGTGCCGGTCTGGGTGTCGATGAAGGGCAGGCGCTTGATCCGTGGCGTACGGTCGCCTGCAGGGCGGCAATCGTAGCTACCGATGCTTCTGTGTTTCGTGGTTGAGCAGCTAAAGACGTTCTCGCCAACAACGTAGTCCACCTCACG
>LNFM01013721.1_pt1 | contig 10232 bp, 8 predicted proteins | sample 596031 | NCBI WGS metagenome assembly LNFM01 (sample SAMN04254537, study PRJNA301005) | activated carbon metagenome | isolation source: dual media filters at the Ann Arbor, Michigan drinking water treatment plant | place: USA: Ann Arbor | reverse complement strand
AAAAATATACAATGAAAATTTTAGTTTGTATCAGTAAAACGCCGGACACAACGGCAAAAATAGCCTTCACCGATAACAACACGAAATTCGATGTAAATGGTGTGCAGTGGATCATTAATCCATATGATGAATGGTATGCTTTAGTAAGAGCCATCGAATTAAAAGAAAAAGATGCGGCAACTATCATTCATTTGGTAACTGTTGGGGCTGCCGATGCAGAGCCTATCATTCGTAAAGCCCTTGCATTGGGTGGTGATGAAGCTATCCGTGTTAATGCAGATAGTCATGATAGTTTTTACATTGCTTCGCAAATTGCAGAAGTAGCCAAACAAGGCGGATATGATTTAGTGTTGACCGGGAAAGAAACGATTGACTATAATGGTTCTTCTATTGGCGGTATGGTTGCAGAATTATTAGACCTCCCCTACGTTTCATTGGCTACCAAATTTGAATTGGCCGGAACAAAAGCAACTATTACAAGAGAAATTGAAGGCGGCGAAGAAACAAACGAAGTAGAATTGCCGGTAGTGGTAAGTGCACAAAAAGGAATGGCTGAAGCAAGAATACCAAATATGAGAGGTATAATGGCTGCCCGTACAAAACCTTTGAAAGTAGTTGAACCAATTACTGTTGAAGCATTAACTGCTGTAGCAGGATTTGGTTTACCTCCTGCAAAAGCTGGAGTTAAATTAGTGGATGCAGAAAATGTGGAAGAACTGGTTCGTTTACTTCATGAAGAAGCAAAAGCCATTTAAACTTAATTACAAAAATTCTAAACTAATTTATATGTCAGTACTTGTTTATATAGATACCGCTGATGGCCATGTAAAAAAATCTTCATTGGAGGTATTAACCTATGGTGCTAAAGTAGCCGAACAGCTTGGTACAAGTGTAGAAGGAGTAGTGCTGGGTACAACTACAGAAGACTTATCTGCATTAGGCAAATATGGTGTAAAGAAAATTCATCATGTTGCTAACGAAGCATTAAATAATTTCGATGCACAGGTTTTTACTAAAGTAATTGCCCAAGCGGCAGAAGCAAGCGGCGCTACTGTAATTGTTTTCTCCAATAACTTAAGTGGTAAAGCAATTGCTCCCCGTTTATCAGTTCGCTTAAAAGCAGGTCTTGTATCCGGTGCGGTTGCATTGCCTGATACCAGCAATGGATTTACGGTAAAGAAAAATGTATTCTCCGGTAAAGCTTTTGCAAACATTGCAGTAAGCACTCAGGTAAAAATAATTGCTCTAAATCCAAACGCTTACCAAACAATTGCAGGCGAAGGCACTGCAGAAGTTGTTGCGCTTAACGCAGCTGTTGATGCTGCTAAAATAAAAGTAACCAATGTTACCAAAGCCAGCGGCGAAGTCCCATTAGCGGAAGCTGACGTTGTTGTAAGTGCCGGCCGTGGGTTAAAAGGACCGGAAAACTGGGGTATGGTGGAAGAATTGGCCAAATTATTACATGCTGCAACAGCCTGCAGCCGCCCGGTAGCGGATGCACACTGGAGACCGCATAATGAACATGTGGGACAAACTGGTGTAGCCATTGCTCCTAATTTATATATTGCAATTGGCATTTCTGGTGCTATTCAGCATTTGGCTGGTGTGAACAGAAGTAAAGTAATTGTGGTGATTAATAAAGACCCGGAAGCGCCTTTCTTTAAAGCAGCAGATTATGGCATTGTGGGTGATGCTTTTGAAATAATTCCAAAGTTTACTGCGGCTATTAAGAAGCTGAAAGGAGTTGCATAATAGAATACTTGAATACTTACAGAAGCTCTCTTTAAAAGAGGGCTTTTTTTATAGCCTTAAAATTTATAGCATTAAAACTAAAGGCTTAAATTCGTGGCTTCTATGAAGAAAATTGAACTGGAAATAGTGGCTTTATCGCACAGCATCACACAAACACATTCGTATGCAGTGGTGCTGGGTGAAGTGAACGGATTAAGGCGGTTACCCATCGTTATTGGCGGTTTTGAGGCGCAGGCCATTGCCGTTGCTTTAGAAAAAATGCAACCCAGTCGCCCTCTCACCCACGACCTGATGAAAAATTTCATGAATGCTTTTGCTATTGACTTGCTTGAAATCATCATCTGCGATTTACAGGAGGGCATTTTTTATTCCAAGCTGGTTTGCTCCACAGAAAATGATACGGTAGAAATTGATTCCAGAACTTCCGATGCAATTGCATTGGCAGTTCGTTTTGGTTGCCCGGTTTACACCTATGAAAACATCTTAGAAAGTGCAGGCATTTTAATGGAGGATACAGAGGCAACAAAAGGGAAAAAGAAAAAAGCTAAACCTACTGAAACTGTTGTGGAAGACGACGCTCCCACAGGAAATGAAGACCTGAAAACCATGACATTAGACGAATTAAATAATCTTTTAGGCGAAGTATTGGATAGTGAGGATTATATAAGGGCAATTGCCATCCGTGACGAGATAAACAGCCGGCAAAAGAAACGTTGATATAATTCCATAGAGATCATCAACCCCGTCTCTGATTACAACGGCGGGAATTCCTGTAAACCCTATAAACCATTTTCATTGATAGTCTTTCCAAATTGTAAAATAAACCTGGGACTCAATGTACTTCGAAAACGGAGTGATGGCTATCATGAGTTGGAGACCATCTTCTACCCCATCCCTTTAACCGACATTTTAGAAATTAACGAATACAGAGAACATGAACGTTCCTCCTTCATTCCATTCACCATTAGCGGATTAGCCCTTAAAGGGGACACATCCTCTAACCTTTGTATGAAGGCGTATAAAATGCTGAAAGTGGATTTTCCAAAGCTTCCGCATATCCAAATGCACCTGCATAAAGTAATTCCATCTGGCGCCGGATTAGGTGGAGGCAGTGCCGACGCTGCTTTTGCTTTGAAAATGCTGAATAATATTTTTAACCTGGGGCTCTCCCAAAAACAGTTGATCGAATATGCCAGTGAACTAGGCAGCGATTGCCCTTTCTTTGTTATTAATACTCCCTGCTTTGCTGCAGGCCGTGGCGAAGAGCTTGAAGAATTATCGATTGATTTATCTGCTTACAAATTCGTAATCGTAAATCCGGGTATACACGTTGACACGGGCCGTGCATTTTTAAATATCACACCCTGTATTCCGGAAAAATCAATTAAAGAAATTGTTACAAGCCCTATAGGAAAATGGAAAGATGTATTGCACAACGATTTTGAAAAAGTAATTTTCAAGCAGCACCGGGAAATTGTAGATATAAAAGATAGTCTCTATGTGGCAGGTGCCACTTATGCCTCTATGAGTGGTAGCGGTAGTACGGTGTATGGCATTTTTCCAAAGGAGAAAAAGGTAGAACTCAACTTCCCGGCTAGTTATTTTGTAAAGGAATTACACAGCTAATTGCAATAGCCCATCAATATCTAACAATTCGGTTACCATTTGCAAGTTTCCTTCTTTATCAAAAGGCCATTGTTCTTTTGGTTTGTCCCAATACAATTCAACTCCATTTTTATCAGGATCATCTAAATAAATCGCCTCTGAAACTCCATGGTCGGATGCACCAGTGAGAGGATATTTAGCATCTATCAATCTTTTTAAAACAATAGCAAGGTCTTTCCTGGTTGGATAAAGTATGGCAGTATGATACAAACCTGCTGCTTTCAACGGAGCTGGTGCGGCATTTTTGCTATGCCAGGTATTTAAACCGATATGATGATGATAGCCGCCTGCGGAAATAAAAGCAGCACTCTCTCCAAACATTTGTTGCACTTCAAAGCCTAATAAATCTCGGTAAAACTGCAATGATTGTTCAAGGTCTGTTACTTTTAAATGTATATGACCGATTCTTGTACCGGCAGGAACTGTATATGGCATGAGTTTCTTTTAAAATTAAGCAAAACTCCAAATCTTGAAGCTTAAACCCTTCCACTTACACCCACTAAAATATTTTTATTATCTTGCATCAAATTTAGAATTTATCCAACAGCATCTTAGCATATCAATCTTTCTTAAAAAGAACCTCGACCTTCTTAATCATCGAGGATAATATGCCATTGCCCATTGTGGCGTAGTGTCTCTACTTCTATTTCATTATTCTTCTTTTTTACTTTTTATACAAACAGCAATTGATATGTCATCAACAACACAATATTATTTGGAACTGGAAGATCAATACAGTGCCCATAATTATCATCCGCTTCCGGTAGTGCTTACCAAAGGCAAAGGAGTGCATGTTTGGGATGTGGATGGTAAACAGTATTTTGATTTTTTAAGTGGTTACTCTGCAGTAAACCAGGGACATTGTCATCCTGCTATCGTCAAATCATTTATTGAGCAATCGCAAAAGCTTACATTAACCAGCCGTGCATTTCACAGCGATATGCTGGGAGAATATGCAAAATATATCACCAACTATTTTGGATATGATAAAGTGTTGCCGATGAACACTGGTGTGGAAGCAGTAGAAACAGGAATTAAACTTTGCCGCAAATGGGCCTATGAAGTAAAAGGAATTGAAGAAAATAAAGCTGTTATTATTGTTTGTGAAGGAAATTTTCACGGCAGAACATCAACAGTAATATCTTTTAGCAGCGATCCTTCTGCAAAGAAAAATTTTGGCCCCTACATGCCCGGCTTTGTTGTTATTCCTTACAATGATACTGCAGCCTTGGCTAAAGCATTAGATAATAAAAATGTAGCAGGTTTTTTAGTAGAACCTATACAAGGTGAGGCTGGTGTACTTGTTCCGGATGATGGTTATTTAGCACAGGCTAAGCAACTTTGTGAAGCAGCGAATGTTTTATTTATTGCTGATGAAATACAAACGGGTCTTGCAAGAACAGGAAAAATGCTGGCCTGCGACCATGAAGATCTGCGGCCTGATATTTTATTATTGGGAAAAGCATTGAGCGGTGGTATGCTACCGGTGAGTGCAGTGCTTTGTGATGATGCAATAATGCTGACGATAAAACCGGGTGAGCATGGCTCTACGTATGGCGGTAATCCATTAGGCTGCAAAGTAGCAATGACGGCGTTGCAGGTTTTAAAAGATGAAATGATGGAAGCCAATGCTAGTAAGATGGGAGAATTGCTGCGGAATGAATTAAAAGCACTTCAATCAAAACATATTGCGGTTGTTCGTGGTAAGGGATTATTAAATGCCATTATTATTAAACATGCTAATAAAGATGCTGCATGGGAGCTTTGCCTTGCATTGAAAGAAAATGGATTATTAGCCAAGCCTACGCATGGCGATAAGATTCGTTTTGCGCCGCCGCTTACTATAACCAAAGAACAAATATTGGAATGTGTGGAGATAATTGGTGAAAGTCTTGCTGTTTTGGATTAGATTTAATTACTCATTTTTCTTACAAAGGATAGTGTGAGAAGAGCCGCCCTTCGGGCGGCTCTTTATTTTGTATTTGTGCTATACGGATTGGCGGCTTATGCCGGTGTTGGTACTAACTCTACATCCACTACCGTTTTTTGACCTAATGTTACGACTACCCCTGGTATTGTTTGTGGAAAGTAATCTGCTTTTGTAAACTTGACACTGTAAGTACCGGGAACAGGAACCTTTACACTGTAGACCCCATCGCTATCTGAAATACCTGAATAGCTTTGCCCGACAACTTCTACTAATACATCGCTTAGCTCATTGCCTGAGGTGCTGCTTGTAATTTCACCAACAATTTGTGTTGGTATGTTGCCCTGATCTATAATTTCTCTTGCAGCAATATAAGTGTTGTAAAACTCCACATCGCTTGTTTTAAAATTGAGCATTAATTTATCCATTGTGTTCTTAAGCAATGCATCGGTTTCGGAAATCAAAGTTTTTACCTGCTCTGTTAAGGCTACCTGCTCACTTTGTTTGGCTCTTGGTGCCGGTGCTTTTGCTGTGTAAGTATCAATTAATGTTTGATAGCTGGTGAGTGTGGCTGCCGTGATACCAAATGGCGGTAACGATGCGATGTGAGTGTTTGCATTGTCGTGAATGGTTTGTGCTTTTTCTCCCAACTCATCATCTTTTAAACTTTTAAGATCGGAATAGGTGAGTTTGGAAAGAGATTGGAGAATGATGTCGTTTACTGATACTGCATAAGCATACAATAAACCTGCGTTTGTAACGGTGGTGTTGCGCAAAGACTCCCGGGTGAAGTTTTTGTCGGGAGTAACGCCACTGGTTACTGTTTGCTGCTGCTCTGCTGTGTTGCTGATGGCAGCAATTTTTGCTTTAAGATTGGTGTGTGCTGTGCCGAGTGCAGCAACGGTGGCAACTGCTGCGGAATTAGCATCCAGAATTGCATCTACAACAGTGTACATACTGAATTTTGCATTTTGACGATCAGTCATAATTGATAAGATTTAATTAATAAAAATGAACTGTTTAGTGAACTGAGTTTTGAGCCTGTTGTAGTTGGTTTTTCGATAGATGGAGAACTATTTTCCGGCACTGGAGAAGCCCAAACTTTTGCTGTAAGTGACCAATCCGCTGATGTAAGCGGCCAATCCGCTGTTGTAAGCTGCCAATCTGTTACTGTAAGAGGACAACCCGGCAGTGTAAGAGAGCAATCCGCTAGTGTAAGCGACCAATCCGCTGATGTAAGCAGCCTATCCGCTGGTGTAAGAGAGTAATCCGCTGGTGTAAGCGGCCAATCCGCTGATGTAAACTGCCAAGCTGTTACTGTAAGCGACCAATCCGCTGATGTAAGTTGGCAATCCGGTGCTGTTTTGCATGTTTCGGTTTGCTTACCATGACGACCTACTATTGTAAGAGTTTGTTTTTGAAGTGGAAGCGATAAAACTGCTGGTATGACAGATTGTACCCTCATGGAAAGTGAAGGTAAAAATGGAAGCAACTACAAAAAATCCCTCGTTAGTAGTACTTATAAGAAGAAACCTTTAGGATTTGCTATGTTTCCTACTAAAAATGCCGGATTCTGACCAAATTAATTCACCGGAAATCTTTTCTTATTTTCGGAGAATATACAACCACCATGTCCCTTTTCCAGAAATCGGTACTTAAGAAATATACAAACGACCTTAATAAAGAGAACCTTGAAAAAAAATGGGAACTGTTTAAAGCCCATTTTCATAATCCGGAGGTTCAGGAGAATATTCGCAATGCTAAAGAGGAAGAATACCAGGCTGGCTTTGTGGATGACCTTTTTGTAAAAATACTTGGCTATACAGTTTACCCCAATCTGAACTTTAGTTTCCGGCTAGAAAAGAAAACCGATGCCGATACTACGAAAAGTGACGGGGCTATTTTAGTAGAAGGAAAAGTGGTAGGTGTGCTTGAGTTAAAAGATACTAATACTACTGATCTTGGAAAAGTAGAAAAACAAGCATTTGGTTATAAGCATAAACACCCTGAATGTATTTATATAATTACTTCCAACTTTCAAAAACTGCGATTTTATATTAACGACTCTATTGAGTTTATAGAGTTTGATCTTTTTAAAATAACTAAAGAAGAATTTGTTACTCTGGTTATTTGTTTAGAACAGCAACATATATTTAAGAATATACCCTACTTAATAAAAAGAAACTCTCTTGATGAGGAAAAAGAAATAACCAATAAACTATATGCCGATTACTCGCAGTTTAAAAGAGTATTGTTTAATAATATAGTAGCACTAAACCCTCAATACAATAAACTAGAACTATTTAAAAAAACACAAAAACTACTTGACCGTTTTCTATTTCTGTTGTTTGCAGAAGACAGGCTTCTTGTTCCTGCCAACAGTGTAAGAGGAATATTATCAGCTTGGGAAAAACTTAAAGAATTAGACAACTATGTACCATTATTTGAAAGGTTTAAAAAATTCTTTGTCTATCTCAATATAGGACATGAAGACAAGCACCATGAAATATTTGCCTATAATGGTGGGCTTTTTGCCGCAGATGAAGTATTAGATAATATAAATATTGATGATGATATTCTTTATAAAGGTACTACTACTTTAAGTGGCTACGATTTTGAGAGTGATGTGGATGTAAATATTCTTGGGCATATTTTTGAACATAGCCTTACAGAAATTGAAGAGGTACAAGCAGAACTTGAAGGATCTGCAATAGATAAGATTAAGACCAAAAGAAAAAAAGATGGTGTTTTCTATACACCCCGTTTTATAACCAAGTATATAGTAGAAAATACTGTTGGAGAGCTTTGTCGCCAGAAAAAGGAGGAACTAAAAATTATTGATGAGGAATTTGCCTATCGCAAAAGAAAGGATGCCAGAGGAACACTTTTAAAAAGATTGGAGGATTACCGTAATTGGTTATTTCAATTAACTATTTGCGACCCAGCATGTGGCAGCGGAGCTTTTCTAAACCAAGCCTTGGAGTTTTTGATTGGTGAACATAATTACGTTGATGAACTAAAGGCAACTTTATTTGGTGATGCAATGGTATTAACAGAAGTAGAAAATACAATACTGGAAAACAATTTATTCGGTGTTGACATAAATGAAGAAGCTGTTGAAATTGCAAGATTAAGTCTGTGGTTAAGAACGGCAAGAAAAGGACGAAAGCTTAATGATCTTAGTAATAACATAAAGTGCGGGAATAGCTTAATCAATGCTACCGAAATTATAACAACGAAGGCATTTAACTGGGAACTTGAGTTTTCTGGAGTCTTTGAAAACGGTGGGTTCGATATAGTAATTGGTAACCCTCCCTATGGTGCTAAATTTTCTAAAATTGAAAAATCCTATTTAAAAAAGCGTTACGCATTAAGCACAAGTGGTAAAATAGATAGTTATAGGATATTTTTTCAAAAATCATTTGAAATCTTGAAGGAAGGTGCATTAATTTCTTTTATTACACCAAACACTTTTTTATATAATGTTCAATCGAAGCTTTTAAGAAAGGAAATTTTAGCTAACCTTTCAATTTTAGATGCTGTCGAACTAAGAAAAAATATATTTGAAGATGCTCCTGATGTTGTTACTGTCATACTAACTCTTAAAAAAGAAATTCAAGCTCAATACAATTTCAGAGGAAGGGTTGCCTATTCGGATAAAAAATACAAAGATTTAAAAAATGATGAATGGGAAATAGATCAATTAGTTAATGTGCAAAGTTTAAAAAAAGACCCAGAGCAAAAGATTAATCTAAGGGCAGAAAACAATTTCAAAGCATTAAAAGATAAGTTGAACAAGCTCCCTAATCTGGAAAAATATTTGTACTTAAAGCAAGGGACAAAGCCCTATGGTGATAAAGAATCAAAAGAGGAAGGCTTGTTATCAAAAGTTAAGTTTGACCAAAGTTGGGAAAAGGCAATTAATGGAAGAAATATCACTAGATACTATATTGACTTTGAAGATGAATATGTTCAACGAAGTGAAAAGCTGCATACTGTTCTTTCTCCCGAAATTATTAATAACGAGAAGATTTATTTTCAGAGAATGAGAAAAATCTCTTTGTTTCCACGACTAGTTAGTTGCTATGACAACGATTCAATTCATGGCCTCTACACATGTTCAGTAATTTATAAAAAAGATACTGAAGTAAACCTCAAATATGCCTTATGTATTCTGAATTCGCTTTTGATAAATATTTGGTATAAAAATTTTGATACAGATATAGAAATTAAACTGGAAACTGTCAAAAAAATTCCCTTTATAAAGTTGAAAGCGGAAGAACAAAAGCCTTTTATAGATAAAGCTGATTCGATGTTGGTAAGGAGTAAAGAATTTATGCAAGTAAAACAGCAGTTACATAAATTACTATTAAGTAAATACAAATCTTTAAAGCTCACAAAAAAATTAGAAGATTGGCATTCTCTTGATTTCAAAGATTTTTTAAAAGAACTTACAAAACAAAAAATAAAACTAAGCCTTTCTGAAGAAGCGGATTGGATGAAATATTTTGAAGAACAAAAGATTATTGCAAACGGAATACAAAAAGAAATAAAAGATACAGATAAAGAAATCAACAATATGGTTTATGAGTTATATGAGTTGACTCCAGAAGAAATAAAAATGGTTGATGGAATGGCGAACTAATTTTTTATTTAACCGATAACCAAACTATGCGCCGAAAATGTATTGAATGTAAATATTCTCTTGAATGGGAAGTATTTAATTATTCTCTTGAAAATTTCGGTGTTCCTTTATGCAGAAACCATCAGGATTGGTTAAGAGGTGTTGATACAACTGAAGAAACCATTGAATTATATTTTGCTTTACGTAAAAGAGGTGTTCCAGCCCAGTTAGAAAAATTTGATGGCTTTAAAACAATTGATATAG
>LNFM01013720.1_pt1 | contig 10233 bp, 11 predicted proteins | sample 596031 | NCBI WGS metagenome assembly LNFM01 (sample SAMN04254537, study PRJNA301005) | activated carbon metagenome | isolation source: dual media filters at the Ann Arbor, Michigan drinking water treatment plant | place: USA: Ann Arbor | reverse complement strand
TACGAGTGCTACTCCGAACTCGACTTCGACATTCCCATCGGCAAGAACGGCGACAACTACGACCGCTACTGCATCCGCATGTTCGAGATGCGTGAGGCGGCGCGCCTGATGAAGCAGTGCTGCCAGAAACTCATGAGCCCTGAGGGCCAGGGCCCAGTCTCGGCCGACAACAAAAAGGTGGTGCCGCCGAAGCGGAGCGAGATGAAGCGCTCGATGGAGGCGCTGATCCACCACTTCAAGCTCTACACCGAAGGCTTCCATGTTCCCGAGGGCGAGGTCTACGCCTGCGTCGAGGCACCGAAAGGCGAGTTCGGCGTCTATCTCGTCGCCGATGGCTCCAACAAGCCCTACCGCTGTAAGATCCGTGCGCCCGGCTTCGCTCACCTGCAGGCCATGGATTTTCTCTGCAAAGGCCACATGCTCGCCGACGTCTCCGCCATCCTCGGCTCCATCGACATCGTGTTCGGCGAGGTTGATCGGTAGTCAACGGCAACCAGCTATGATGCGGCCCGGGAATGGTTGACCGCTGCGCGCCCCTCGCCCGGGATCTTTACCAGCTGGCTCATGAGCTCAATCAGCGGTTTGCAACCGAGCTGTCCTCGGTGACATTCGAGCGCTTTGCCGAGCTGATCGAGGCGGCCGTCTACGCCAGGGCCGTTGGACGCTTGGACGGTTTTTTGCTGGCCTTCGACGAGACATGCAGCGTCGACGGCGAGAACTTCAACTGGTTCAAACGTCGCCACGAGCGGTTCTTGTATGTCGACCGCATCGCCGTTGCGCCGCCAGCGCGCGGTCGCGGCGTGGCCCGGCGCCTCTATGCCGATCTGGAGGACTGGGCGAGATCGCGTGCCTGCCCGCTCATCTGTTGCGAGGTCAATGTCAGGCCACCCAACCCGGCATCGGATCGGCTGCACGAAGCTCTCGGTTTCACCGAGATCGCCCAGTGCGACATTTCAACGGGCAAGCTGGTGCGCTACCTGGTCAAACGGCTCGCCGTTTGAGTGACGCAGCCAAATCGCTCGCCGGGCTTCAAGGAAGGTCCCCATCATGTCCGACGTGCCGAAATGCCCCAAGTGCGCTTGCGAGTACACCTACGAGGATGGCGCATTGCTCGTCTGCCCCGAGTGCGCCCACGAGTGGAATCCCACCGCCTTGTCGACCGCCGCCAATGACGACGCCCCCCGCGTCGTCAAGGACGCCAACGGCACAGCCCTCGCGGACGGCGACGCTGTCATCGTGATCAAGGACCTGAAGGTCAAGGGTTCGTCTCTGGTCGTGAAGGTCGGCACCAAGGTGCGCAACATCCGCCTCGTCGATGGAACTGCCGGCCACGACATCGACTGCCGCATCGAAGGCATCGGCCCGATGCAGCTCAAGTCCGAGTTCGTCCGCAAGGCTTGAAGCCGGCTGCGTCCTGGTAGCCCTAGGTCGCGCGCCCATCCGCACACCGACATGCGCCGACCGACATGATGTAATCGAGGGGCTGGCGCGACGCCCGAGAATTTCCCATAAAGACGGCGGATGGGGGATATCGGCGCCGTCGCTGGCGCCTGAAGGGAGCACGTACTATGCCCGTCGATCCGATGCTCTGGCTTGCCATAGCGGCTTTCGCGTGGGGACTGTCCCTTGCGACCTACCGCTGGATCGCTGTCTTCAACGACTGGCCCATGGGCGAGTGGCAGGCCCACCGGCCAGGTTTACCCATCGCCATCGGCCTGTTCTCGGTTCTGTTCGCCATGCTCTTCGCCATCGCGCGCGGTGGCGGCACGATCGTGGCACTTCCGCTGTTCGGCGTGCTGTTTGCGTTGGCATGGACCGCCATGACCCGCGTGGCAGCCCAGAGCGCTCTCTTGCTCGCACCGATCTCGGTCATTCTGCTGCTGATCTTCTGGATGATTGCGGCCTCGCATGTTCCAGTCGCCGATGCCTCGCTCTATCGCTCCGAAACCCGGCCAGTGTATGGGCCTGCGGCAACTGAGCGCGAGGCTGACCTGCCCGAGCGGGATCGTGGTATGATGCGCATCGACCCGAGGGGACCTGCATCCCTTCCACGCTGACGATTGCCTGCCGCCGAGAAAGACATCATGGCCGTTCGCCGTCTCCATCCCGACCAGCCCGCCTCGTTTGCTTTCACACCGGAAAACTTGGCTTGGGCCAAGGCGCGCATTGCGCAGTATCCGGAAGGCAAGCAGGCCTCGGCCGTGATTCCATTGCTGTGGCGGGCGCAGGAGCAAGAGGGCTGGACCACCGAGCCTGCGATTCGGGCGGTCGCCGACACGCTCGGCATGGCCTACATCCGCGTCTACGAGATAGCGACCTTCTATACGATGTACCAGCTCTCGCCTGTCGGCAAGAAGGCCCATTTCCAGGTGTGCGGCACGACGCCGTGCATGCTGCGCGGCGCTGAGGGTATCATTGAGGTCTGCCGGGCCCGCATTCATCACGACCCCCATCACCTCTCGGCCGATGGCGCCTTCTCGTGGGAGGAGGTCGAGTGCATCGGCGCGTGCGCCAACGCCCCCGTCGTCCAGATCCTGAAGGACGTGTGGGAGGACCTGACGCCTGAGAGCTTCGCCAAGGTGCTGGACGGCTTTGCCGCCGGCAAACCGCCCGCCCCCGGCAGTCAGGCCGGCCGCACGGCCTCGTCGCCTGTTGGTGGCGCCACGACGCTGACCGATGCCAAGCTCTATGACGGCACAGCCGTGGGCGGTTGGCAGAAGTCCTTCGCCGACCGCGAGAAAGCCGCAGCCGAGGCCGCTGCGAAGGCGGCAGCGGCCGCCCCGGCAGCGAAAAGCTAAACCCAAGCCGATTTGCAGGAGGCGGAGATATCTGGCCGCGAAGCATCCCCGGACTTGGCGGCCGACTATCGGCGGCGCATCATGCTGTTCGCGTTGCTGGACGCGGCGTTCGTGCTTCTGGTGCTCCTCCCGGGCCTCATCTATCTATTCGTGCTCGACCACCGGTTGAGCGAGAACGAACTGACGCTTTATCTGGTCGGTTTGCTCGCCGCTCAGGCGATCGTCACCGGCCTTCTAATGTGGAAATTCAGGATCCTTCGCGGACCTCAGGCGGATACACGAGATGCTCGCTGACAAAGACCGCATCTTCACGAACATCTACGGCTTCCACGACTGGCGTCTCGCCGGCGCCCGGAAACGCGGGCTTTGGGATGATACCAAGCGCCTGATCGACAAAGGCCACGACTGGATCATCAACGAAATCAAGGCTTCCGGTCTGCGTGGACGCGGAGGCGCCGGCTTCCCGACGGGCCTCAAGTGGTCGTTCATGCCGAAGAACGATTCGCGGCCCTCCTACCTCGTCGTCAACGCTGACGAATCAGAGCCCGGCTCGTGCAAGGACCGCGAGATCATGCGGCACGACCCGCATCATCTGGTCGAGGGCTGCCTGATCGCCTCCTATGCGATGCGCGCCCACACCTGCTTCATCTACGTGCGCGGCGAGTTCATTCGTGAGCGCGAGCACCTCGAGGCCGCCGTCAAGGAGGCCTACGATGCCAAGCTGATCGGCAAGAACAACATCCACGGCTGGGACTTCGATCTCGTCGTCCACCACGGCGCCGGCGCCTACATCTGCGGCGAAGAGACAGCGCTTCTCGAAAGCCTCGAGGGCAAGAAGGGCCAACCGCGCCTGAAGCCGCCGTTCCCGGCCAACTCTGGCCTCTACGGCGCGCCCACGACCGTCAACAACGTCGAATCGATCGCCGTCGTGCCGACGATCCTGCGCCGCGGCTCGGCTTGGTTCTCCGGCATTGGCCGACCGAACAACACCGGCACCAAGCTGTTCCAGATCTCCGGCCACGTGAATAAGCCGTGCGTTGTCGAGGAGGCGATGTCGATCCCGCTCCGCGAGCTTCTGGAGAAGCATGCCGGCGGCGTCCGCGGCGGCTGGGACAATCTGCTCGCCGTCATCCCAGGCGGTTCGTCCATGCCCTGCATCGCAGCGACGGACTGCCAGGAGCTGCTCATGGACTTCGACTCCATGTCGGCGCTCAAATCCGGCCTCGGCACGGCGGCCGTGATCGTCATGGACAAGTCTACCGACATCATCAAGGCGTTCTCGCGCATCGCTTATTTCTACAAGCACGAGAGCTGTGGCCAGTGCACGCCGTGCCGGGAGGGCGTCGCCTGGATCTGGCGGCTGATGGAGCGTATGGCGCGCGGCGAGGCCGAGAAGAGCGAGATCGACCTCCTCTTCAGCGTCACCAAACAGGTGGAGGGCCACACCATCTGCGCCTTCGGCGAAGGCGCCGTGTGGCCGATCCAGGGCTTCCTGCGCAACTTCCGCCCCGCCATCGAGCAGCGCATCGATGAGCGCATCGCCGCCGAGGCCCGCCAAGCGGCGGAGTAGGACGGCGGGCAGCCGTCAGGCGGCTCCCGCCAATCGTGCAATGACCTGCCGCATCGGGAGCGGCAGCGCCTCGACCGTGGCCTTCAACCGGCGGCGCAGTCTGAGATAGCCCTGCATGTAAAGCCATCCTGCCGTCGACAGAGCTTTCGCATAGTCTGTAACCGTGACGACGCCGTCGCCGAAATCCATCTTGTACTCGTGCCGCGGCGGCAGCAGATCGAGCGTGTGCCGGCCTGCTCGGATCGTTCTGTCGACGAGGTGCTCCAGCAGCAGGGCGCCCGGCCCGCACTTCTCGAATTGGGGCTCGAAGACGGCGACGTGCAGGAAGGCCGCGCCCTTGTTCTCGAGCACGATCTTGATGGCCACGGGTGCCCCCGCGCAAGTCATGGCGAGGACGCTCACCCCGGCAGGACGCCCGAGGCCTTGCGCTGCGTCTGTGAAAAAGGCTTCGAACCGCGCGTCGGCAAGCGCCGTCGAGATCGCCCCCTTGGTGCCCAGAGTTTCGCGCTTCAACCGAACGGCATGGCCCGCCAGCAAGCCCGCCTCGTGGCTCCCGCTTTCGCTGAGAAATGTCGTTTCGCCAGTCTCTGCCAGCCGCCGCGCCTGGCGGCGACGGTTCTTGCGGGCCTTCGGCTGGCGACGATCTTCCCAGTTGGCGAAAGACGTGTCGCGGGCGACATCGAGATAGGGCGCCTCCTCGGTCGCCGTGACGGTTGCGCCGATTCGCTCCATCAGGGGGCTAGCCATTGCATCAGCCCTGACGCGCCGCAGATTGGCTACGTCGGCTCTCGTTTCTGCGACCGCCAGCCTCCAGGCCGCTTCCAGCGTGTCAGGATCCGCTGCCTGGGGCGCCACGATCAGGTCGCCGTACTGGGACACGGGGGCGCCCAGCCAGGTTAATTCGCGAAGCCCGGCGCTGCGTTGCACAACCAGTGGCATCAGCAAGACAAGGCGGCCCGCGGCCCGCCCCGTGACAATCGCCAGCCGTGGCCCGCCAGCCTGATCGTCGAGGTAGTGGCGGCACCAATGCCAGCACCAGTTGAAGCTCTGAAAAACGTGGGCAGTCCGCCCGACCTCCGCATGAAGCGCAGTCCAGTCGGCTTCGATCGCCATAAAGTCGTCGAGGCTCGTCACCATCGCGAGTTCGATCGCGGCCCTTGGCAACGCGGCGAGACCCCGCCGAGCCACGTGTCGATTGCCCACCAAGCCGGTTTGACCGGAGGTGCCGCCGGTCGCGTACTCGCGAAGGAGAAGCTGGGTCATTGTGAGACGGGTCCGCTGCGTTGCGTGCATATCTGCCGCTCACGCTGCAATCGTCGTGCCTCGGGCTCGCGTGCCCCGTCTCAAATCCAGGCCAACTCGACGAGAGCCAGAACGGTCAGCGCAGCGGCGACCAGTCCGACCAGGATGCGTCCCCGCCGCGCCGGGGCCGCCCGCCCCATGATCAGCAGCCCGAAAAGGGCCAGAGCCGCTGCCATGTTGAGCGCCACGTGACCCGCCAGACCCAGCCCATTACGGGCCTCGAGGCGCATCTCGAGCAGTGTTGCGGCGGCAAGCCCGACCAGCAAGGCACCGAGCAGACGCGGCCAGAAGGTTTCTGCCACCGGAGGCAGCCCGAACAACCGCGCAAGCGTGCGCGGAAAGAACAGCAACAGGGCCCCGCTGATACCCTTCAAAAGCATCTCGAGCCAGAGCAGGTCCCCCGCCATGACGCTGCCTCCGTCTCAGGCCGTGACCAGGATCGGCTCCGGCGCCGCCTTGCCGAGGATCATGTCCGACGCCTTGTCGGCGATCATCATGGTCGCCGCATTGAGGTTCGCCGACAGCATGGTCGGCATCACCGAGGCATCGATGACCCGGAGCCCCTGCAACCCGTGCACTCGAAGTTCGGCATCGACCACGGCCATCTTGTCGGTTTCGGCCCCCATCCGGCAGGTGCCGTTCGGGTGGAAGGTCGTCGTGCCGCGCTCCTTGGCAGCGCCCAGCAACTCGTCGTCGCTTTGCACCTTCGGTCCCGGGAAATCCTCGTGATCATAGTAGGGTTGGAGCGGCTTCGAGGCGAGGAGACGCCGGGCGAGACGCATTGCCGCCAGCAGCACCCTTCGATCGCTCTCCTCGGCAAGGTAGTTCGGCTGGATGATCGGCGCCTCGAACGGGTCGGCGCTCCGGATGCGCACGTACCCTTTGCTGTCGGGGCGCTGCTGCCACGAGGCAACCGTCATGCCGGGCTCGCGTTCGAGCTCGCCCTGGACGCCCTCGCGATAGCTTGCCGGCGTGAACGTCAGCTGGATGTCCGAGTTGGGGACCTCCGGATAGGACCGCCAGAAGGCGTAGACCAGCGTCGGCGACAGCGCGAGGATGCCCTTCCGCGTGAACACCCACTTCGCGACCTCGGACGCGAGCTTCATGCCCCGGACGCGCTCGTTGATGGTCTCGATGTTCTTGACGCGGGCGACGAAGCGCGGTGCGTAGTGGTCCTTGAGGTGCTCGCCGACACCCGGAAGCGCGTGGCGCACCTCGATGCCATGGGCGGCGAGCAGGGCCGGCGCGCCGATGCCGGACAGCTGCAGCAGCTGGGGCGAATTATAGGTCCCGCCCGACAGGATCACCTCGCGCGATGCCCGGACCTCGGTGGCGGGACCCGAGCGGCCACCCTTTGCGAAGCGCACGCCCCGAACGCGCTTGCCGTCCATGATTAGTCCGGTCGCATGCGCCTCCGTGATGACCGTCAGATTGTGCCGCTTACGGGCCGGATGGAGGAAGGCCCGGGCCGAGGACACCCGCCGCCCGTTGCTGATGGTGCGCTGGGCGTAGGCGACGCCCTCCTGCAAGGCGCCATTGTAGTCCGGATTGCGCGGGATGCCGGCCTCCACCGCACCCTCGATGAAGGCCTCGCACAGGGGGTGGATCCAGTCGATGTCCGAGACCGTCAGGCTGCCGTCGCGACCGCGGTACGTATCGTCTGCCTCGCCGCCCTGGCGCCCCTCGAGCCGCTTGAAGTAGGGCAGCACATCGGCATAGCCCCAGCCCCGGTTGCCCATCTGCGCCCATGTATCGAAGTCGAGCGGTTGGCCGCGGTTGTAGACGTGCCCGTTGATCGACGAGGAGCCGCCGAGCGTCTTGCCCCGCGGCGCATGAATGCGCCGCCCCCCAGTCCACTCGGAAGGCTCCATGCTGTAGAGCCAGTTCACGGTCGGATCGTAGAAGGTCTTGATGAAGCCGGCGGGAATATGGATCCACGGCAGCCAGTCGGGTGGACCGGCCTCGAGCACGCAGACGCGCGTGATGCGGTCGGCCGAAAGGCGGTTGGCTAGAACGCAACCGGCCGAGCCGGCGCCAACGATCACATAGTCGAAGCTATCCACAGACGCCCCCGGAGATTTCCATACACACACGAGGGCAGGCGATGCCACACTCGATAGCGTGCGTGCAAGGGGGTCACGCCGTCCGGGGCTACTGACGGGGCATCCGTCGTCAGCGCCTTAGTGCACGATGTGGGCACTCGCCAGCCGGATGAGGGCGGCATTGATGTTCTCGATGAGCTTGAGATACCCTTCGACCTCGGTATTGCGCCCAGGCGCCTCCAGGACGGCATGAAGTCGCGCCACACAGCTGGAGCGCTCGTCCTGCAGGCTCTGCAAGGCAAGCTCGAACGCTGATACACTTCGATCGCTGGACACGGACATGGGCGGTATTGTTCCGAGGCACGGGTTGGTTTCCCGAGGAGCGACCTTATCGGCGATAGACTGAGGTTTCCGAAACCCTGTCGCGAAAACTTCACTAAAATGCCGCACGTCCCGTAATCGGGTCGTGCCTAGTGCCCCGGGGCCTCTTGGCTCGAGGAAGCGGCTGTGGCCGGGTGCAGCGAGTGACGAGACGAGGTCGATATGCAACGTACGGCGCCGCGATCCCACGTCCTGGTTCGAGGAGGGCGTGCGCTCGTCGATGGCGAGTTCGAGCGGGCGGACGTGACCGTTGTGGAATCCGACGAAGGCACATCCCTCGCAATGGAGCGATCGAGCGCTTCGCCCCAACTCACGATCGACGCCCGTGGGCTGCTGGTCCTGCCTGGCCTCGTCGACGTCCACGGCGATGCCTTCGAGCGCCAGCTGATGCCTCGACCCGGCGTGGGCATCGACGTGGCGCTGGCCCTTCTCGAGACCGACCGCCAACTCGTCGCCAACGGCATTACGACGGCATACCACGGCGTCACGCGCTCCTGGGAGCCCGGCCTTCGCGATGCCGCCCACGCTCGAGCCCTACTCGAGGCGATCGAACAGTTGCGACCGCAACTCGCGGCCGATACCCGCTTCCATCTTCGCCACGAAACCTACAATCTCGAAGGCGAGGCCGAGATCCTGTCCTGGATCGCTGACCGGCGCGTTGGTGTCGTTGCCTTCAACGACCACATGACCGGCACGATCAAGGTGCGCCATCGCCCCGACAAGGTCGCCAAGATGATCGAGCGCTCCGGCCTCGACGCGACGGCGTTCCATGCGCTGGTCGACCGCACCGTGGCCCGCGCCGAGGAGGTCCCGGCCTCGATCGCGCGCATTGCGGCGGCGGCCGTTGCCGCGAGCGTTCCCGCCATGTCGCACGACGACATGACCATCGAACAACGCCGCTGGTTCGCATCGCTCGGCGTCGCCATTGCCGAGTTCCCGCTGACCGAGGCAGTTGCCGAGGGCGCTGTGGCCGATGGAGCCCCGACCGTGTTCGGCGCCCCGAACGTGCTGCGCGGCGGCAGCCACACCGGTTGCCCCGATGCCGCCGATATGGTGCGTCGCGGCTGGTGCAAGATCCTCGCCTCCGACTACTTCTATCCGGCGCTGCTGCAAGCTCCCTTCATTCTCGCGCGAAAGCACGGCGTGCCGCTCGAGAGCTCCTGGCCTCTGGTCTCCGCCAATGCCGCCGCCGCCGTTGGCCTCTCCGATCGCGGCGTCATCGCCGAGGGCAAGCGCGCCGACCTGATCCTCGTCGATGCTCCGCAAACCGGCCCGGCCCGCGTCGTCGCCACCATCGCCGACGGCCGCCTGGTGCATCTGGCCGAAGGCAACCGTTTGATCTCGTGACGTGCGAGCGGGGCTCGTCGCATTTTTCCGTTGTTGGCCGCCAACGGAGGTGGCAGCGTTGCCGCAACACTCCAGCAAAACGGGGGCACTCCCATGCGTTCGCTCACCATCGGCGACGTCACCATCACCTCCATCATCGAGCGCGACGGCCCCTGGCGCCGTCCGGTCGATATGTTCCCGTCCTATGATCACGCCGTCGCCCGCGAGCATCTGAAAACGCTCGAGCCCGAGGTCTTCGATCCCACCACCGGCAAGATGGTCATCACCTACCAGACGTTCGTGGTGCGCACGCCCAAGCACCTCGTGCTGGTCGACACCTGCCTCGGCGAAGGCAAGGGCCACCCCGCCCCGATGGATTTCGACACCCAGCCCTGGCTCGACAATTTCAAGAAGGCCGGCCTCTCCTTCGAGGCGATCACCCACGTTTTCTGCACGCATCTCCACATCGACCACACCGGCTGGAACACGCGCCTCGTCAATGGCCGCTGGGTGCCGACGTTCCCGAACGCCAAGTACATCTTCCACAAGGACGAATACGCCTTCTGGGAGCAGGCGACGAAGGACGGCAAGAACCCACCCGGAACCGTCTGGACCAACAATTGCCGCCCCGTCGTCGAGGCCGGCCAGGCGCTCCTCGTCGACAACACCTACGAGCTCGACGATACCTTCACGCTCACCCCGACGCCCGGCCATTCGCCGCGCCACATGTGCGTCAACATTGCGTCGAAGGGCCAGACGGCCGTCGTTACCGGCGACATGATGCACCACGCGCTGCAGTGCCGTGAGCCCGAGT
>LNFM01013719.1_pt1 | contig 10234 bp, 11 predicted proteins | sample 596031 | NCBI WGS metagenome assembly LNFM01 (sample SAMN04254537, study PRJNA301005) | activated carbon metagenome | isolation source: dual media filters at the Ann Arbor, Michigan drinking water treatment plant | place: USA: Ann Arbor | reverse complement strand
AGCGCCAGGCATCGAAGAGGTTGGGCCCGAAGCCGCTGCGCGCGATGCTCTTCAGGAACTGCTTGGGGATGATGGCGTCGGTGTCGACGTTGTCGCGGTCCATCGGCGCGACGAGGCCGGTGTGCAGGGTGAAGGCGTCCATGTCTGATCTTCCTTTCAGCCGAGGCGTCGCACGTCGACGAAGTGGCCGTTGATCGCCGCCGCCGCGGCCATCGCGGGGCTGACGAGGTGGGTGCGCCCACCCGCGCCCTGGCGGCCCTCGAAATTGCGGTTGCTGGTGCTGGCACAGCGCTCGCCGGGCTCCAGCCGGTCGGCGTTCATCGCCAGGCACATGCTGCAGCCGGGCTCGCGCCATTCAAAGCCGGCAGCCTTGAAGATCTCGTGCAGGCCCTCGGCCTCGGCCTGGGCCTTCACGAGGCCCGAGCCCGGCACCACGATGGCCAGCTTCACGCTGCCGGCCACCTTCTGGCCCACACGCTGCACCACGGCCGCAGCTTCGCGCAGGTCTTCGATGCGGCTGTTGGTGCAGCTGCCGATGAAGACCTTGTCGATGCGGATGTCGGTGATGGGCTTGTTCGGCTGCAGGCCCATGTAGACCAGCGCGCGCTCGATGGCGCTGCGCTTGGTGGCGTCCTTTTCCTTGTCGGGGTCGGGCACGCGGCCGTCCACCGGCAACACCATTTCGGGGCTGGTGCCCCAGGTCACCTGCGGCTGGATCAGCGTGGCGTCCAGCTCGACCACGGCGTCGAAGTGCGCGCCGGGGTCGCTGTGCAGCGTGCGCCAGTGCGCCACGGCCTGTTCCCACTCCACGCCCTTGGGCGCGAAGGGGCGGCCCTTGCCGCCGTTGTGGATGTAGGCCAGGGTCTTGTCGTCCACCGCCACCAAACCCGCGCGTGCACCGGCCTCGATGGCCATGTTGCACACCGTCATGCGGCCTTCCATGCTGAGGCCGCGGATGGCGCTGCCGCCGAATTCGATGGTGTAGCCGGTGCCGCCGGCGGTGCCGATCTTGCCGATGATGGCCAGCACCACGTCTTTGGCGGTGACGCCGCGGCCGAGTGCGCCTTCCACCTTCACCAGCATGTTCTTCGCCTTCTTGGCCAGCAGCGTCTGCGTGGCCATCACGTGCTCGACCTCGCTGGTGCCGATGCCGTGCGCGAGTGCGCCAAAGGCGCCGTGCGTGCTGGTGTGGCTGTCGCCGCACACCACCGTCATGCCCGGCAGCGTGGCGCCGTTCTCGGGCCCGATCACGTGCACGATGCCCTGGCGCTTGTCCAGGAAGGGAAAGTAGGCCGCCGCACCGCTGGCCTTGATGTTGGCGTCCAGTGTGGTGATCTGCAGCTTGCTCACGGCGTCGGTGATGCCGGCCAGGCCCAGCTCCCAGCCCGTGGTGGGCGTGTTGTGGTCGGCGGTGGCGACGATGCTGCTGACGCGCCAGACCTTGCGCCCGGCCAGGCGCAGGCCTTCAAACGCCTGCGGGCTCGTCACCTCGTGCACGAGGTGGCGGTCGATGTAGAGCACGGCGGTGCCGTCTTCTTCGGTGTGGATGACGTGTTCGTCCCACAGCTTGTCGTACAGCGTTCTGGCGGTCATGGCTTGGAGTCTCCAGCAGAAACAGGGGCACAGGCGGGAACAGGGCAAAGTGCGTCGACAAAACGCTGCACCACAGCGGGCAGCAGCTCTTGCTTGCGCACACCCAGCAGGTAGTCACGTTCGGCCCAGGCGTCGCTCATCGGCAGCACCTGCACGCGGAAAAGCTGCGCAAAACGCTGCGCCACGGTCGCCGGCATCACCGCCACACCCAGGCCGGCTTCCACCAGCTGCGCAATGGCGTCGAAGCCGCGCACCTGCAGCCGCGCCTTCAGCGGCCGGCCCTGGCCCTCGGCTTCGGCGCGCATCAGCTCGTGCACGGCGGCGCCATGGTGCAGGCCGACGATGTCGTGGTCCAGCAGGTCATCAAAACACACTTCGGCGCGCGGGGCGAGCACATGCCCGGCCGGCACCATGGCAGCCAGCGCGCCGTGGCGGTAGATGCGCGTGGCCAGGCGGCTGTCGAGCACCGGCGCGACGAAGATGCCGACGTCGGCACGGCCCTCGGCCACGGCCGCCTGGACTTCGGCGCTGGTCTGGTCTTCCAGCGAAATGCGGATCTTGGGATGGGCCTGCGAAAACGCCGCCAGGTCGGGTGGCAGGCATTCGCTGATGGCCCCCGCATTGGCCGCAATGCGCAGGTGGCCCTGGATGCCGCGCGAAAACTCCACCACCTCGCTTTCCAGCGCGTGCAGGCTGGTTTGCAGGCCGCGCACATGGCGCACCAGCGCACGGCCGGCCTCGGTGGGCTCGACCCCTCGCGCGCGGCGCTCGAAGAGCGGCACACCGAAGCGCGCTTCCAGGTCGCTCAGGCGCTTGCTCGCCGCGGCCAGCGCGAGGTGTTCACGCTCGGCGCCGCGCGTGATGCTGCGGGTGTCGGCAATGGCAAGCACGAGCTTCAGGGTGGTGAGGTCAAAACGCATGGCGGGACGGCCAGGACAGCCGCGCCCCCATTATCCTTCGCGCCACCGCCAGACTTTGCCGGATTATTGAAGTCAGCCTTCGCCGATGGCGAATCCTCAAAGCGCCGGCGATCCGACGGGGCCGGCCGCCTCTCGCCAAGGCGCGCTCAGCACCAGCCCTGGCGCCAACGGGTGGTGTCGGTCAGTTCACGCCAGGGCACTGTGCGGCTGCGCCCTGAGTGCACGGCTTCGATGACGACCTCGACGACAGCTGGCCTGCGCTGCGCGTCAGCCTCCGCCTCGGGCCTGAGCAGCTGCGTGACGATGAAGTGCTTTTCCTTGTGCTGCGGCAGCACGGCTGTCCACTTGCTGAGCAGCAGCTTGTCCGGGTTCAGGCGCGGCGGTGTGCGCGCAGCGGCCGGCGGGGGTTCGGGCGGCGGCCCGTTCGCGGCTCGGGCACCCATCAAACGGCCATGAACTTCAGCAGCAGGTTGTTCGCCGGCAAGGCCCGGCGCTCGGCCAGGGCCAGGCCGGCCTGCGCGGCGGCGGCTTGCACTTCGCTCAGGACGCGCAGCCCCCACTGCGGGTTGCGCGCGCGCAGGTCGGCATCGAAGGCGGCATTGCTGGGTGCCAGCGGTTCACCGTCAACGATGAAGGGGCCATAGACCGCCAGCACCGCCCCCGGTCGCAGGGCCCGCGCCGCGCCGCGCATGAAGGCCGGTGTCACCGGCCAAGGCGCGATGTGCAGCAGGTTGGCGGCGTACACCGCGTCAAAGGCCGCGGCCGGCACCGGCCACGTGGCCAGCACGTCCAGCACCAGCGGTGCGCGCACGGCTGCCAGGCCCGCGCAGCGCGTCGTGATGGCAGCCAGCGGCGCCGCGCTGGCCTCGGTGGGCCACCACTGCCAGCCGGGCATGGCCGCGGCGAAGTGCTGCGCATGCTGGCCGGTGCCGCTGGCCACTTCCAGCACACGCGCCTGTGGCGGCAGCCAGCCCTGCAGCACCTGCAGGATGTGCGGCGCGTTGCGCTCCGCCGCCGGGCTGTGGGGCAGTTCCGTCGCAGGCGCTGCCGAACCTGGGGGCGTGGAAGGGGGTGCACTTTCGGGGCTCATGGCCTACATTGTCCGGTGCGCTCGCCGGCGCTGCCTTGCTCGTTGCCGAATGCCCCGTGCCTGTTTCGCTGGAGCCCCCATGGCCGCCTACATCTACGCCAACGTCGAAGTCACCGACCCCGTCGCCTATGAAACCTACCGCGCCGAAGTGCCGGCACTGATTGCCGCGCACGGCGGCCGCTACTTGGTGCGTGGCGGCGCCGTCACGGTGCTGGAGGGCCAGGGTGTACCCCAGCGCCAGGTTGTCCTGGAGTTCCCCGACATGGCTCATCTGCAGGCCTTCTACCGCTCGGCCGGCTATCAGCGCCTCATCGCCATCCGCCAGGGCGCTTCCACCGGCACGCTGTTCGCCATCGAAGGCGTCTAGCCGCGCCACCTCGCCCGGCCCGCCATGGCCACGCGCGACACCGACATCGACGCCGCCGTCGCGGCACTTTCCGCGGCGTCTGCGGCCTCGGCGCCTGCGCTGTCGCCTGCGGCGGCCGGCGATGAGGCGCTGGGCCTCAGCGTGGTGCTGACCTGGGTGGGCATCGTGGTGATGGTGATGGCGCAGCTGGCCGCGCCCTGGGTGCTGAAGCGCTACCGCCTGCGCGTGGATGCCTTCATGCAAGCCCCCGCCGCCCAGGCCCTGGGCCTGCTGGACCAGGTGGCCCGCCCCTGGACCGCGCAGACGCTGCTGGCCGGCATCGAACAACGCCGCCGCCAGGTGCTGTGGGTGCTGGTGGCGGTGGTGCTGCTGTACTCGACGATGGCGGCCACCGCGTTTTTCTATCGCTTCGACAACACGCGCGACGGGCTGATTTCCTACGCGGTGTCGTTTTTCATGTTCGCGGCCTTCTGCGGGCCGGTGGTGCTGCTGGGCCTGTCGGCCTCACGCTTCGGCCACCACTTCTGGGTCTGGTTTGCGCCGGCCACCTTCGCGGCCTTTGCCATGCAGGCCGTGGTGACCACGGTGGAAGGCGAAGGCGGCCGCAAGGGCGCGGGCTGGGCGCTGGCCGGCGTGGTGCTGCTGACGGTGGCCGCCGTGCTCTTGCGCCACTGGGTGCCCGAGACCTGGTCGCGCCGGGTGCGCGCCTTGCTGGAGCTTTGGCGCTGGAAGCTGGTGCTGCCGCTGGCGGGCTTCACGCTGCTGGCCTTGCTGGGGCTGCTGGGCTGGCTGGAGCACCCGGCCTTGCAGAAGCTGGTGGCTTCGTGCGTGGTGGCGCTGGTGGCCATCGCGCTGTGTTTCCTGACCATGGTCGACCGCATCAAGCGCACCGTCGTGCCGTTGCTGGGGGCCGCGCTGCTCAGCACCTTCGTCGTGGCACTGGCCAGCGGGGCCATCGCCGTGGCCCTGCTGCAGCCCGAGGGCCCCTGGGCGCGCGCCACGCTGGGCCTGGCGGCCGTCGGCCTGGGGCTGCTGGCGGCCAACTTCATGCTCAGCTGGATAGGCCTGGCCTACGAGCAGAAGGTGTTCAGCGACGCGCAGTTCCAGGTCTTCAGCTGGATGCTGGCGGTCTCGGGCGCAGCGATGGCGGTCGAGACGATGTTCCAGCAGGCCTCGCTGATCGACCCCTCGAACCTGCAGCTGGCGGCCGCCAGCGTGGCCGCGTTGCTGGTGTACTGGCTGGTCACGCGGTATGGCCTGAAACCCCTGCAGAGCAACCGGCGCCTGCTGGTGCTGCGCGTGTTTGCGCAAGACAGCCGAGGCGAACGCCTGATGGACGAGCTGGAGTACCGCTGGCGCTTCATCGGCCCCATTGCGTTGATCGGCGGCACCGACATGGCGGCCCACACCATCGACCCCGCCAAGGCCGCGAACTTCCTGCGCGGGCGCCTCAAGGACGGTTTCGTCCCCAACGCCGAAGTGCTGAACCGCCGCGTCAACAACTTCGACGACGAGCCCGACCCCGACGGCCGCTACCGCGTCAACGAGTTCTTCTGCTTCGCCGACATCTGGCAGCTCGCCGTGCAGCGCCTGCTGCAGGGCTGCGACGCGGTGGTGGTGGACCTGCGCGGCTTCACTGCCCTGCGCCGCGGCACGGCCTGGGAACTGGCGCAGCTGCGCGATACCGGCGCACTGGCGCGCACGGTCTTCCTGATCGACCGCGAAACCGATCAGCAGGCCGTGCACGAAGCCCTGGGCAGCGACCCGCAGCTGCCGCTGCCGGCCGCCCGCGTGATGGCCATGGACCGCTGGATGGACGGCGAGGCCATGGTCGAGGCGCTGGTGCACTGCCTGGACGTCCCGCGCCCGGCCGTCGTGCCGGCCGACGCCGCCAGCGGCCCCTTGCTGCGCAGCGCGGCCTGAGCCGGCCGAGGGCCACGCGCCTCGCCAGCGTGCCATCGGCGCCAAAGCCGTGCAGCGCGTCGCTGCTCGGGTGGCGGGCATGGGCCGCGTCCCCAAGGGGCCCTGGTGACCGCCTGACGACAGCGCGCCAGGCCTTGCCGCACTCAGGCGGCCGCGGCGCGCGCCTCCAGGTCGGTCTTCAGCGCTGGTGCCAGGCGCAGTTCGCGCGCCAGCGCGTCGAGGTAGGCGCGCTCCATCGTGCTGGTCTGGTCCACCACCAAGAGGCTGGCCAGGTAGATCTCGGCCGCCATCTCGGGCCCGGTGGCCAGCGCAGCCACGTCGGCGGGCTCCACCGGGCGGGCCAGCTCGGCGTCGACCCAGGCCCGCGTCGCGGCATCGGCCTGGCTGCGCTGCAACTCGGCGTGCACCAGGCCGCGTTCACGCTCGTCCATGTGGCCGTCGGACTTGGCGGCGCTGATCAGCGCCTTCAGCATCGCGCGGCTGTGGTCTTCCAGTTGCGGCGCGGGCAGGCTGGCAAAGCTGGCCGGCGCGGGCGTGATGTCCACCGTCGGGCGCTGCGGCACGGGCGCGGCAGGCGCCGCCTGGCGCGCCTGGTGTTCCTGGTAGGCCTTCCACGCCATCGCGCCGATGGCCGCCACGCTGCCGTACTTCAGCACCGTGCCGCCCATGCCGCGGCCGCGCTTGCTGCCCATCAGCAGGCCCAGCACGCCGCCCACCGCGGCACCGCTGGCGTACTTGCCCAGATCGCTGCGCTGGGGCGTGCCCGCCGCCGGCATGCCGGACTTCAGCAGTTGTTCAAGCAGGGAAAAAGCGCTCATGGCCGGTGGTCCTGGGGTGAAGAGAGCCGACACTCTAGCGAAGCAGCCGCGCCGCAGGGGGTGCCCGTACAGGCGCTCGGGCCTAGGCGGTCGGCGTCACGACGCCGTGTCGAGTTCCAGGTTGTCGATGAGCCGCGTGCGGCCCAGGCGTGCCGCGGCCAGCACCACCAGCGCCTCACCCGCGCCGGGCTGCGCCAGGCCCAGGTCGGCCTGGCGGCGCAGCGCCACGTAGTCGGGCGCCCAGCCGCGCGCCCGCAGGCCCGCCAGGGCCTCGGCTTCCAACGCCTCGAAGTCTCGGCGGCCGTCCCGCACCGCGGCGGCCAGCGTGCGCAATGCCCGCGCCAAAGCCGGTGCTTCCGCGCGCTCTTCCGCCGACAGGTAGCCATTGCGTGAACTCAGCGCCAGGCCGTCGTCGGCGCGCGCCGTGTCACCGGCCAGCACCTGCACCGGCAGCGCCAGCTGGCGCACCATGTGGCGGATGACCATCAGCTGCTGCATGTCCTTCTTGCCGAACACCGCCACGGCGGGCTGCACGGCGTTGAAGAGCTTCAGCACCACGGTGCTGACGCCGACGAAGAACCCGGGCCGGAAAGCACCTTCCAGCACATCGGCCAGGGCCGGCGGCGGGTGCACCTTCACGGTCTGCGGTTCGGGGTAGAGCTCGGCTTCGTCCGGCGCGAAGACGGTGTCGCAGCCGTTGTCCTGCAGCAGCGCGCAGTCGCGCTCGAAGGTGCGCGGGTAGCTGTCGAAATCCTCGTGCGGCGCGAACTGCAGGCGGTTCACGAAGATGCTGGCCACCACCGGCACGCCATCACCGACCGCAGCTCGCGCCTGCCGCACCAGCGCCAGGTGGCCCTGGTGCAGATTGCCCATGGTGGGCACGAAGGCCGGCCGCGGCCCGGCCTGCAGAGCCTCGCGCAGTGCGGCGATGGTTCTGACGATCTGCATCACGCGTAGCCGTGCAAGGCGGGGTCGGGGAAGCTGCCGTCCTTGACCGCCGCCACATAGCGCCGCACGGCCGCGGCCACCGGGTTGGCGGTGGGCCCGACATCGGCGATGAAGTTGCGCACGAAACGCGGCACGTCGTCGCCGTTCAAGCCCAGCATGTCGTGCAGCACCAGTACCTGCCCGGCCGTGCCAGGCCCGGCACCGATGCCGATGACGGGGATGGGCAGCGCCTGCTGCAGCTGCGCGGCCAGCGCACTGGGCACCAGTTCCAGCACCAGCATGGCGGCGCCTGCGTCGGCCAGGTCTTTGGCATCGGCCAGCAGGCGAGCGGCGGCCGCGTCGTCACGGCCCTGCACACGCCAGCCGCCCAGCGCATGCACCGACTGCGGCGTGAGCCCCAGGTGCGCGCACACGGGAATGCCGCGCGCAGCCAAAGCCGCCACCATGGGCACCGTCCAGCCGCCACCTTCCAGCTTCACCATCTGCGCACCGGCCTGCATCAGCGCCACGGCGCTCTCGATGGCTTGCGCGGTGCTCTGCTGGTAGCTGCCGAAGGGCAGGTCGGCGATCAGCCAGGCGCTGCGCCGGCCGCGCGCCACGCAGGCGGTGTGGTAGGCCATCTCCTGCAGCGTCACGGGCAGCGTGCTGTCGCGGCCCTGCAGCACCATGCCCAGGGAGTCGCCCACCAGCAGGATGTCGACACCGGCTTCGTCCAGCACGGTGGCAAAGGTGGCGTCGTAGCAGGTCAACATCGCCAGCTTTTCGCCGGCGGCATGCATCGCGCGCAGGCGGTGCAGCGTGAGGGGTTTGCGGTCGCTCATGGTGGCCGTCGTGGACGTGGCCCAGGCCACGGGGCGCGAAGCATAAGCCCCCGGCGTGACAGCCGCCGCCCCGGCCTTCAGGACAACGCGGCCACCACCTCGGGCGGGGCCTGCACCAGTTCGATCAACACCCCTTCGCCGCCGATGGGGAAATCGTCGCTGGCCCGAGGGTGGATGAAGCAGATGTCGTGGCCGGCCGCGCCTGGGCGGATGCCGCCCGGCGCGAAGCGCACGCCGTTCGCCGTCATCCACTCCACCGCCTTGGGCAGGTCGTCCACCCACAGGCCCACATGGTTCAGCGGCGTGGTGTGCACCGCGGGCTTCTTGTCCGGGTCCAGCGGCTGCATCAGGTCGACTTCCACCGCGTGCACACCCTGCCCCAGCGCGCAGATGTCCTCATCGACGTTTTCGCGCTCGCTGACAAAGCTGCTCTTCACCTGCAGGCCGAAAATCTCGACCCACAGCTTCTGCAGCCGCTGCTTGTCAGGCCCGCCGATGGCGACTTGCTGCAGGCCCAGGATGCGGAAGGGTTTGGCGGCCGTGTTCATGGCGGCTTCAAGCCCGTGCGGCGTTGCCGGTGATCTTCAGGTCCAGCCGCTGCAGCAGCGCGCGGTCGCCAGCGGCGTCGGGGTTGCCGGTGACGAGCAGCTTGTCGCCGTAGAAGATGCTGTTGGCGCCGGCCATGAAACACAGGGCCTGGATGCCGTCGCCGAGTTCACGACGGCCTGCCGACAGGCGCACGCGCGACTTCGGCATGGTGATGCGCGCGGCGGCGATCACACGCACCACCTCGAAGGGGTCGAGCGGCTCGCTGCCCTTCAACCCGTCGCCCAGCGGCGTGCCTTCCACGCGCACCAGGTCGTTGACCGGCACCGATTCCGGCGGCGGGTTCAGGTTGGCCAGCTCGGCGACGAGGCCCGCGCGCTGGTCTCGCGTTTCGCCCATGCCCACGATGCCGCCGCAGCACACGCTGATGCCGGCGCCGCGCACGTTGGCCAAGGTGTCCAGCCGGTCCTGGTACTGGCGCGTGCCGATGATGGTGGGGTAGAAATCGGGCGCGCTGTCGAGGTTGTGGTTGTAGTAGTCCAGGCCCGCGTCGGCCAGCGTGCCGGCCTGCGCGGGGGTCAGCATGCCCAGCGTCGCGCAGGTCTGCAGGCCCAGGCCGCGCACGCCGCGCACGAGTTCGGCCACCTTCTCCACGTCGCGGTCGTTGGGGCTGCGCCAGGCGGCGCCCATGCAGAAGCGCGTGGCGCCGGCTTGCTGGGCCGCGCGGGCGGCTTCCAGCACCGCCTCCGGCGCCATCATCTTGCTGGCGTCGACACCGGTGTCGTAGTGCACGCTCTGCGGGCAGTAGCCGCAGTCTTCGGGGCAGCCGCCGGTCTTCACGCTCAAGAGGCTGGCCAGCTCGATGTCGCCGGCAGGCCAGTGCTCACGGTGCACGGCGTGGGCCTGCTGCACCAGGTCCATGAAGGGCTGCTGCATCAGCGCCAGCACGGCTTCACGCGTCCAGGGGCCGGCCGCCGGGGCCATGGCCTTCGGGGCACGGTGCAGTTGGATGGGGGACTCGATGACGGCTGCAGTCATGGGGGGCTTTCGCAAAAAAAGCAGTCTTCAGCTGAAGCTGAGGATGGGTTGATCGACGGCGAGGCTCTCGCCCTTCTTCGCCAGCAGTTCGGCCACGGTGCCGTCTTGCGTGGCGGTGAGGATGTTCTCCATTTTCATCGCTTCGATGACGGCCAGCCTTTCGCCGGCCA
>LNFM01013717.1_pt1 | contig 10235 bp, 6 predicted proteins | sample 596031 | NCBI WGS metagenome assembly LNFM01 (sample SAMN04254537, study PRJNA301005) | activated carbon metagenome | isolation source: dual media filters at the Ann Arbor, Michigan drinking water treatment plant | place: USA: Ann Arbor | reverse complement strand
AGCGCCCCGGATGTCGCTGATGGGTCGAGTGCACTCAGTGGCGACCGGCTGCTTCCAGGAAGCACAGCTTCGAGGACCGCTTTCCGGCCATGAACCTGGGAAGGTGACCGGCATGACCCGACCCACTGCAGTCATCTACCGCCACGCTCCAACCGACGGCAAGGCAGTCCTCCAATCCTCGCCAACTGCACTCTGTGCCGGACTGGCTTAGGGACAGCGCCCAACATTCAATCGGCAGGGAGCAGCGCTACGCCAGCTCTTGAATCGCCCTCAGGCTGAAAGCTTGGCCCGATCCCGATAGAGGACTTCTGGCCTCATCGCGATCAACACATCACGCGATCGCGCCCTGCCTGCTTCGACCGGTAGAGCGCAGCGTCCGCACGCGCGATCCAGCTCGTTGGCTCATCGTCAGCCGACAGGGTGGCCACGCCGGCAGAGATGGTCACCCGCAACAGAACCTGCTGTGTCCGACGGTCTCGAATCTTCATCGCGCTGACCTGTTGGCGTACTTTTTCTGCCAACTGAACGCCTTCAGAGATCGAGGTCTCAGGCAGCAGCACTGCGAATTCCTCGCCACCATAGCGCGATACCCGCTGTTCTCCGTCGGGTACGCTGCGGCGCAACAACTCCGCCAGGGCCCGGATGACCTGGTCGCCGATGACGTGACCATGCTTGTCGTTGACGCTCTTGAAGTGATCGATATCGATCATGATCAGACTGTGTGACGGTCCCTTTGGCCTCAGCTGTCGCATGAGCGAGGCGAGGCTCAAGTCGAAGCCCTTGCGGTTCAGAATCCCCGTCAACGGGTCCAGCAGGACTTCGTCGCGTGCTCGGCTCAAGGCTGCTTGCAATCGATCGATCTCGAGCCTGCCATCGCGGATCTGTTGAACGAGCGCGACCAGCGTGCCTTGCATGTCATGTGCCCCCGCCAGTACGCCCGACAGCATGACCGGGAGCTCACTCGATTCTTCGTTCGCCAGGGCGATCGCCAGTTGATCGATCTGCTCGCCGAAGGTACCTGCCGACACACCCACGCTCGACGCATTCGCCTCTACGCCAGACATCACGCGCTGCATTTCGGCGTTGATGCAGCGCATCGCTTCGTGATCAGGATCGGCCACGTGGTCACGATGCAACTGCGCCATTTCCTCGTCGCCGAGAACTGGCTTCGTTCGCACCCATTCATCGACCGCCCGATTCAATTCGGCATTCATGCCGGCCGCGTACTCGTACCAGACACTGAAAGTGATGGGATTGCAACAGGCGGCGTGCTGGCCCATGAGGCGGAGTACGGCCCGCAGCACCTCGGCGCTGCGCACCTTCGACTGGACGTAGCGAGCCGCCATTTCAACCTCCGATGGCCAAGGACCGGTGCACGCCCGTGCCTGTCGCGCCGTCGGACGGGCGCACCTCTTCCAGCGACCAGTGCTGCGACAGCAAGTGCGGAATCTGGTGAGCTTCCACCGGTCGACTGAAGTAGTAGCCCTGCAGCGAGTCGCAGCCCATGGTCTTCAGGATGCGGGCCTGCTCGACCGTTTCAACGCCCTCGACCGTCACGTGCATGCCCAGGCTGTGCGCCATGGCCAGGACGGCACGCACGATGGCTTCACTTTCGCCGCCATCGAGCAATCCGGTGACGAAACTGCGGTCGATCTTGATATGGCCGATCGGCATTCGCGTCAGATACCCCAGCGACGAATAGCCGGTGCCAAAGTCGTCCAACGCGATGCGAACGCCGTGTTCGCGCAAGGTCTGCAAGGTGGCGCGCGTGGCCTCGGAGTTTTCCAACAAGGCCCCTTCCGTGACCTCCAGCTCGAGATGCTGCGGAGCGAGCTCGGCCTGCGCGAGCGCGTGCGTCACGATGCGCTGCAGGTCTGACCTGCCGAACTGCAGTGGCGAGAGGTTGACGGCCATGCTCACCGACAACCCTGCCTTTTGCCAGCACGCTGCCTGGGCACAAGCGGCTTCAAGCACCCAGGCACCGATGCGCTCGATGAGGCCGTTCTTCTCGGCCAGCGGAATGAAGTCCAGCGGTGATACGAGGCCCCGTGTCGGGTGGCTCCAGCGGATCAGTGCCTCGACGGACTTGATGCTTCCGCTGGCCACATCGATTTGAGGCTGGTAGAGAAGATGGAACTCGCCCCGTTCGAGTGCTGCGCGCAGGCTGGCGTCGAGCTCCATGCGCGCCAGGATTTCTCGGGTCAGCGATGCGCTGTAGATCTGCGCGTTGTCGCGGCCCGAATTCTTGGCGTGGTACATCGCCGTGTCGGCGTGCTTGAGGAGGGTCACACCTTCTGCACCGTCCTCGGGGTAAAGCGCGATACCGATGCTGGTGGACAGAGTGACGTCGCGGCCTTCGACCACGAAGGGCTTGCGCATCAGCCTGCCGATGCGCCGCGCCACTGCCACCGCGTCTTCGGGGTGTTCGATGTTCAGCAACAACGCCGTGAATTCGTCGCCCCCCAGACGGGCCAATTCAAATTCCAGTTTCCTGCCGGCACCAGGCAAGTTGCCGAAGCCCGTCGGACGCGACAACAGATCGGCGGGGCGCAAGCCGTCGCGCAACCTGTCGGCCGCCGACTGCAGGATCAGGTCCCCGGCGGCATGACCCAGGGTGTCGTTGACTGTCTTGAAGCCGTCCAGGTCCATGAACAGCACGGCCAGTTTTTCACTCCGTTGTCCGGCGCGCTGGATTTCGCGGTCGACCCGGTCGAGGAACGACTGTCGGTTGGGCAGGCCGGTGAGGCTGTCGAAGTAGGCCAGCCGCGCGACGCTTGCCTCGGCCACCTTGCGCTCGGTGATATCGCGTGACAGGACGATGAAACGCGGCTTCTCGCCGGGGTCCACCGTCTTGCGCGAGACCGACAACTCGAACCAGGCCCTGCCCGCCTCGACTTGCAGTTCGATCTGCGCGCCGTTGCAGTAGCCGTTCTCTAGCGCGGTGCGCAGGGCTGCCATGCAGATTGCGGTCTCGGCGGGCGGCAGCATGTCGGCCACGGTCCTGCCGATCAGTGTTTCGGCAGGCGCGGCCAAAAGGTCGGCACGCGGCGCACGGTAATCGAGGTAGCGGCCATCGATGTCGACCTCGAACAGCAAGTCGGGGATGGCGTTCAACACGGCAGCGTTGCGGGCCTCGGCCGCGCGCAGGTCCAGCATGGCCTGGTGGCTGCGGAAGATGTAGCGCACGCGGTGGCCCAGCAAGGCCCAGTGCACCGGCTTGGCGATGAAGTCGGTGGCGCCGTGCTGGTACGCGGTCTCGACCGAGGCCACGTCGTCCATGCCGGTCACCATCACGATCGGCAGCAGCGGCCCCACTTCCGCGCGCAGGATGGCGCAGACCTCGTGGCCGCTGAGGTCGGGCATCTCGACGTCGAGCATGACCAGGTCGCAGGGTCTGCTGCGAAACTGGCGCAGCGCGTCGTGGCCGCCGTCGGCCATGTGGACGTCGAAGCCGGCCTTGCGCAGTGCGGCGCGGATGACCAGCCGGGCGTCGGCATCGTCGTCGACGACCAGGATGGTGTAGCGACGTTCTGTCATGCCGACTCTGCCAGCAATTGGCGCAGTTCGAACAAGGCCCGCTGTTGTTCGCGCCGGGTTGGTTCGAGCAGACCGCGGGCGTCTTCGGTGCGGCCTTCACGCCCGCACTTTTCCAGCTCGCGATAAAAGCCGGCCAGCGCTTCGGCACCCAGGTTGGCGGCGCTCGACTTCAGCGAATGGGCGGCCTGTGCCCAGGCCTTGGCATTGCCCTCGGCCAGCGCGGCGGCCACACGCTCCAGGTTGCTGTCGGCCGACTTCAAGAACGAGCCGACCAGCTGCGTGATCAGTTCGCTGCTGCCCGGTTCATCCAGCTCACGCAGGGTCTCGATGGCCGCGGCGTTGATGGCCAGCCCGCGCCCCGGGCCCGGCGCCGCAGCAAGGGTGGGCGCGGCGGCGGGCGCGCCCCCCCTGTCGTCACTGCAGGTCAGCCAGCACGCCAGCGTGGCATGCAGCGCCGTCATCGTGTAAGGCTTGGCCAGAAAGGCGTTCATGCCGGCGTCCAGGCAGACCTGTTCGTCGCCCTGCATGGCGTTGGCCGTCAGCGCCACGATAGGCAACTTCACGCCGCGACCGCCGGCCAAGGCGCGGATGGCGGCAGTGGCCTGGTAGCCGTCCATCACCGGCATCTGGCAATCCATCAGCACAAGGTCGAATTCGCTTTCACGGACCCGGTCCACGGCCTCGGCGCCGTTGTTCGCCAGTTCGAATTCCAGGCCGAGCTTGCCCAGCATGGCCTTGGCCACACCCTGGTTGATGGGGTTGTCTTCCACCAGCAGCACACGGCCCAGCAGCCTGCGAACTGGTGCTTCGGGCAGCGGCCGCAGCGGCACATCGACCGCCACGGTGGACAACACACCCGTCACCGCGTGCTGCAGGTCGGCACGCCGGATCGGCTTGTTCAAATAACGCAGGATGCCCGCCCGCGCGCGCGTGCGCTCGTCGGCGTTGGCATAGGTGGAGCTCAACATCATCAGCCGCGTGCGCGCCAGCGCCGGTTCGGCCTGGATGTGATGGGCCAGTTGCAGACCGTCCATGCCGGGCATGTGCATGTCCAGCACCGCCAGGTCAAAGGCGCGGCCGGCTCCTGCCGCTGCCGCCATGGCCTGCAATGCAGGCTGGCCCCCGTCGACACAGTCAACATGCATCTGCCAACCCTGCAACTGCTGCTGCAGGATGCTGCGGTTGGTCTGGTTGTCGTCGACCACCAGCACCCGCACGCCCTGCAGCGCGCTGGCGTTCATCGGTGGCGGCGCTGGGGAAAGCGCGGGCGGCAAGTCCAGGTCGATGATGAACTTCGACCCCCGGCCCAGCGTGCTTTCGACGTGGATGCTTCCGCCCATCAGCGACAGCAGGCGTCGGCAGATGGCCAGACCGAGGCCGGTGCCGCCGTACTGCCGCGTGGTGGACCCGTCGGCCTGCGCGAAGTGCTCGAAGATCTTCTCGCAGGCTTCGGGTGCGATGCCGATGCCGGTGTCCTCGACGCTGATGCGCAGCGCGGAAAGGGCCGCGCTGTCAGGCGCCGCCGCGTCCTGCAGCGACACACGCACCACCACTTCGCCGTCCTGGGTGAACTTGATGGCATTGCTCACCAGGTTCGAGACCACTTGGCGCAGGCGGAACGGGTCGCCACGAAAACGCAGTGGCGCATCGTGGGGCGTGAACGCCACCGCCAATTCCAGACCCCTGGCTTCGGCTGGTTGCGCGAACATGGCCAGCGCCTCCTCCACGGTGTCGACCAGGCTGAAGTCGACGGCCTCGAGTTCCAGATGCCCGGACTCGATCTTGGAGAAATCCAGGATGTCGTTGATGACACCCAGCAAGTGACGCCCGGATGTCTGCACGGCCTCGGCCCAGGCGCGCTGCTGGGGCTGCAGCGTGCTGTCGATGAGCAGTTCGTTCATGCCCAGCACGCCGTTCATCGGCGTGCGGATTTCGTGGCTCATGGTGGCCAGGAACTCGCTCTTGGCCTGGCTGGCGGCCTCGGCGGCCTCCTTGGCCAGCCGCAGCTGCGCCGTGCGCGCCACCACCTCTTCTTCCAGGTGGTCGCGGTGGGCGGCCAGACGCACATCGCGTTCATGGATCTGTTCGAGCATGGCGTTGAAGCCACTGCCCAGCGTGTCGAGTTCCTTGATCCGACTGCGCCGCGCGCGCACGCTGAAATCGCCTTCGTCCGAGACGTGCGCCATCAACTCGTTCAGGCTGTCCAGCGGGCGCAGCACGCTGATGTTCAGACGCTGCAGCAAGAACTTGCTGGCCACCAGGGCCAGCAACGCAGCCAGCACGGTGACCGCCACTTGCCATGCGGTTTGCCGGTAGAGACTGCCCAGGCCGACCTTCAGTACCAGGCGGCCAGTGACACCGGGTGCAGCGTCCACGGGCTGCGCCACGACCAGAAACGCTGGCTGAATCAGCATCTCGGTCGCACTCTCATCAGGCGTCCACGCCGTTGGGCTGCCGTCGCGGCGATAAGCGGCAAACGGCTGCCCGTCCTGTCCGGAAAGCGCGGCAGCCTGAATGTCCGGCGCGTTGCGCAGAGACTGCAGCAATTCGCGGGCCGCCTTCACGTCCCCGAAGACCAGCGCTGCAGCCGCGTTCTCCGACAGCACGCGCGCCTGCACGCGACTGGCGTCGACCAGCGCCCACAGGCCGAGGCTGAAACTGCTGACGACGACGAGCAAGGCCACCATGCCCACGGCAGCAGCCAAGGCGATGCCGTTGATGCGCCGCAGCAGCAGGCCCAGCGCAACCGGTGGGCCGCTCGGCTTCATTGCAGCACCTCGGTGGCCAGGCGCAGCAGCTTCGAGCTCAGGTTGAGCCCGGCGTCGCGTGCGGCCAGCAGGTTGGCCTCGAACGCAACCTTGCCTTGGACGACGCTCATGTTCAGCGCCACGCCCTTCTGCATCGCGCCTGGACTGTCGGCCACGGTGAGCGTGGGCTGGCCCTTCAGGCTTTCCAGCACGCTCGGCAGGCTGCCCATCATGGACGACGCCATGAACACCACCTGGCAGTTCTTCAGCGACTCGCCGGCAGATTTGCGGAGCACGGCGATGCTGCGGACGGCGACGGGCTTGCCCTGCAGGCCGTCGATCTCGGCACCAAAGGGGTCCTTGCCATGGACGCAGAGGTTCAAGGTGTTGCCGGTGGCTGCGGGCCACTCGGTGAACAGCATGAAGTTGTAGATGAAGGCGGCCTTCAGCCGGTACTCGGGCAGGTCGTTGGCGCGTGCACCGCTCGCGACGATGAACCAGGCTGCCAGCCATGAGGCTTGCACGAAGACCCGCAATGCTGCGTTCATGCGGGCTTCCTCCCGAAGAACGCGGGCAGCGCCGAAGAGGTGCCCAGCCCGGGAACCTTCGCCGACGGCGTAGCGCTGATATCCAGGTGCAGCAGCTCTTCCAGGGGCAGGCGCAGCAGGTCTGACAGGCTGATGGCGTGGGCCGCCCCGGGCAAGACCAACAGCAAGGCGGCCAAGGCAGCCATCAGGGGGCGCAGCCCTGGGGGGCGCCAAGGCGCACCGACGCGGGCCGGGTTGCAGAGCGTCATGACGGTTCAGAAGCGATACGAGACCTGCGCCCGCACCGCACGGCCGTCCTGATCCAGCGCGTTCTGCCAGTTGGTATCGGCGCCGGGGTGCGCATGGCGCTTGTCGAACAGGTTCGTGATGTTCAGCGCCAGTTCCAGCCCCTTGGCCAGCGCCTCGGTGCTCAGGTGCAGGTTCGACAGCACGAAACCGTCGAGCTGGGTGCCATCCAGGCTCAGGCGCTGGCCGTCGTAGCGCACTTCAAAACCTGCGCGCAGCCCGGCCCAAGGCAGCGGGGCCGACAGGTTGAGCTTGGCCAGAACCTTGGGCGAGTTCGGCAAGCCGCTGCCACCGACGTAGGCCACGTCCTGCAGCGACACGCTGCCACGCAACCGGGCGCCGACCGCCCAGGTCTTGTCGGCCGACAGTTCGAGCCCGCGCGCCTTGACCGGCCGGCCCGACTGGTACTGCGTCAGGCCGCTGGCGGCGTCCAGGCCCAGCACGATGATGTCGTGCATGGTCCATTGGTAGACCGTGCCGCGCAGGTTCAGGTTGGCGTCCACGCGATGGTCGGCCACCAGTTCCAGGGTGTCGATGCGCTCGCCCTTGAGGGCAAGGTTGGCGACTTGCGAGTAGCTGTCGCCGTAGTCACGCTCATAGGCATTTGGTGCGCGGTGGGCGCGCCCGAACAGCGCCTTGACCGTGGTGCCCGCGGCCGCCTGCCAGATCAACGCGGCGCGCGGGCTGGTCTTGGTGCCGGTGGCCGGGTTGCGGTCGACGCGCAGCCCCAGCGTGGTGCTCAAGCTCGGGCCGATGCGCCACTCGTCCTGCAGATACAAGCCGACCCGGGAGCCGGAGCCCGTCACGCGGACATCGTTGGCCGGGTCGGTCAGATCCAGCGTTGCCTGGTCAGTGCGCAGGTTCTTCTGCGCCTCCAGGCCCAGCATCAGCTTGTGGTCGGCCACGGCAGTGGACAACAGGCGAAGTTCAGCGCCACGCCAGTCTCCTTCGGCAGGCGAGGCAGTCCAGCCGCCGCTGTAGACGAAGGCTGAGTCGTAGCGGTAGCGGCCCGCGAACAGCCGTGCCGACAGTTTCAGCGTGTTGCCGGCAAAGCTGTCACCGTAGTGCAGCTGGGCCAGGCTGAAGGCGTCGCGGTTGAACTGGCCCGCTGCCAGCGGGTCGCTGAAGTAGGCGGCCGTGGGGTCGTCCTTCTTGCGCCAGCCCTGCACCATATCGGCCGACCAGGCGCCGTGTGCAACGCGGGCGAACATTTGCTCCAGCCGCTCGCCGTCCAGGCCGGCTGCCACGCCGGCTGCGCCTGTGACGCCGTAGTCGTAGAAACGGTCCTCGCCGCGCGCGCGCATGCTGGATACCGACAAGAGCACGTCCGTGCCGCTGCCCAGGCGCCGGCCCCAACTGGCACGCCCTTCCCGCAGCTGTTGCGGTTGCTGCGCGGCCAGCATCAGTTCGGTGCCGTCGACATCGGCGCCGTCTCGGGTGACCACGTTGATGACGCCGAACATCGCGTTCTGGCCGTACACCGCACCGCCCGGACCGGGGATGAATTCGATGCGCTCGACGAGGTCCAGGTCCAGCGGCAACTCGCGCCCCACCACCCCGGAGTCATAAACGGGGTCGTTGATGCGATTGCCGTTGATGTTGATCAGCAGCCGGGCGGTCAGATCGCCGGGCAGGCCGAAGCCACGCGCACCGACGTAGGTGTACTGGCGGTCGTAGGTGGTGTGCACACCCGGCAGGCTGGCCAGCGCCTGGGCCAGCGTACGCCAGCCGAAGGCCTTGATCTCGCTGCGCGTGATCACGCTCACGGCGGCGGCCACCTCGCTCTGTTTCTGCTCGTACTTGGAGGCGCCCACGACGGTGAGCTGCATCAGGCTTTCCAGGCTCAGCGCGGTCAGGTCGGCAGTCGGCGCGGCGTGGGCCGGACAGGCGGCCGCCATCGCCGTGCAGAGCAGCAGCGGCTTGAGCCAGACGTGGAGATCAGTCATGGGGTTACTCGGCAGGGCGTTGATTGCGATCGATTCGGGGGTCGTCGATGCAGAACAGGGTTGTCGTTTCGAGTCATCGGGGCCTCGGCGCGCAGGTCGACTTTGGCGGCGCGTGGCGGCCCTCTGCAGAGGCCGATTCCCTGCACTTTCTGGTGCACTTTTTGGTGTGCCCGCCATTGGCCATGTCATCGACCGCTCCTGTACCTTCTCCGGGGTCTGCACGGCCTGCGCCGAGCCGATCGTCAGCTGACGGCTAATTCGTCAGAGCTCGTCTGAAATTGAATTATTTCTGATTGCATGACCCGCAGCGCCCGAAAAAGTGATCGCAAGGAATGCCAAATCGGCGGCGGACGCAGCAATGTGTTGACGCCATCCGGAGAATGAACCCACAGGCGTGCTCGGAGGCAGCAAATGCCCGAGCGACCGGGCTCGCAGGCCCGCCAATCCGATCTCCGCGGGTACGGCGACGATGGTCGAGGTTCCTGCGGCGGGGCTCGTGCCCCGCCGCTGCGCGAGTGCCAGCATCCGTGGCGGGGAGACTGCTGGGCGTCAGACCTGCGGGTGACGCGTCAAACCGCGGGCGGCTGAGGCACACGGTGGTGCGCCAATGCGCAAGCGCCGCGGGTTCGCCTTCCCCGGCAGATGACGTCGAACAACGCCGCTTTTGGCCTGTTCTTCACACGCGACCTCGTCAGCGCGAGGCTAAGGCCGGCGGGTACCGGTGCCGTGCAGGCGGCGTTGCCATCTACAGAACTGGTTCTGAACAGCAAGGCAGACCCAGCACAAGAATGGGTCGTCGAACCGCCCTCGGTGTCCGATGAAACCGCGACGCAGCCACAGCAAGGAGCGATGCATCTCGATGTGGGAGCACAAAGACATACCCCACTGATCGCGGCCGTGGACCAGATCGGGCAGCCGATACTTGTTGCGAATCTTGGCCGCAGTCACCACGGGGCCGTGCGACAGCCCGGTCTCGCTGCGCACGCCAATGTGCAGCCCCATATCCGCTACGTTCACGGCGTTGCAGCACGATGCCGAATCCGACGTCCCCGAAGCAGACGCTGTTGAGTACCCGTTTCTGGCCGAGTCCTGGTGGTCACGAGCGGCAGCTTCGCGGACACAGAACCTGAAAGAAGTCGGTCCGGGCGACGGGCAGCTTCGGAGAAGCCTGA
>LNFM01013716.1_pt1 | contig 10235 bp, 9 predicted proteins | sample 596031 | NCBI WGS metagenome assembly LNFM01 (sample SAMN04254537, study PRJNA301005) | activated carbon metagenome | isolation source: dual media filters at the Ann Arbor, Michigan drinking water treatment plant | place: USA: Ann Arbor | reverse complement strand
AAAATTCTGTGTTCGGTAGCAGCGCCTTTGCTTGAATGGGTCAGGATAGGTTGAAGCTACACAGTTATTCTGTGTTCTCTGTAAAGAAAGGCGCTCGCAATGGGCAACAAACTCTACGTCGGTAACCTGTCGTACAACGTACGAGACGACGATCTCCAGCAAACATTCGCGCAATTCGGCACCGTGTCGTCGGCAAAGGTCATGATGGACCGCGAGACCGGGCGCTCCAAGGGTTTTGGTTTCGTCGAGATGGGCTCTGATGCCGAAGCGCAGTCGGCCATCAATGGCATGAATGGTCAGCAGATGGACGGTCGCGCCCTGGTCGTCAACGAAGCCCGTCCGCGTGAAGAGCGTCCGGGTGGATTCGGCGGCGGTGGTCGTTCCGGCGGCGGTGGCGGCTACGGTGGTGGTGGCGGCGGATTTGGCGGCGGCGGTGGTGCAGGCCGCTCCGGCGGCGGTGGTGGCTACGGCGGTGGTGGCGGTGGCCGCTCCGGCGGTGGTGGTGGTGGTTACGGCGGCGGTGGCGGTGGCCGCTCCGGCGGTGGTGGTGGTTACGGCGGTGGCGGTGGCGGTGGAGGCCGCGGCGGTTACTGAGCCGCTAGCCAGACACTGACAAATCAGCCCAATCAGAACGGCTGCACTGAAAAGTGCAGCCGTTTTGCATTCAGGGCTGTTGCTTCCGCAGCCGCTGCTTGCGAGGCTGATTGGCCATGGCTCTGTCGAACAGCGCATCGGGCAGCAACCTCAACAGCCGGGCCACGACCCCCATCTGCCACGGAATCACGCGATGCGAAGGGCTTTTCTCGATGGCGCGAAAAGCCAATTGCGCAAATGCGTCGGGCTGCATCAGAAAAGGCATCGGATACTGGTTGTCGCGCGTCAACGGGGTGTCCACATACCCTGGGCTGAGCGTCATCACCTTGACACCGAACGGCCGGCACTCGCCGCGCAGGCTTTCGCAGTAGCTGATCACCGCGGCCTTGCTGGAACAGTAGGCACCGTGACCTGGCAGGCCTCGCACGCCAGCCACACTCGCCACACCGACCAGCACGCCGCGTCGTCGTTCGCACATGCCGCGCACGAACGGCTGGAGTGTGGCGGCCAAACCGATCACATTGGTTTCGAACGTCTCGCGCAAGATCTCCAGATCCTCGAACTCGGCGCCATCGATGCCGACGCTGATACCGGCGTTCGCAATCACCACATCGGGCAGACCCTGGGCGGCGATGCAGGCCTGCGCTGCGCCTGTGATGCTGGCGATATCGCGCACGTCGGCGGCATAGATCGTGCACTGCGAGGGTTCTGGGCATTGCGCGTTCGCCCATGCGCTCAGTTCAGCGTCGCGCCGCGCGACCAGCGCCAGCCGATAGCCCGCTTGCAGATATCGAGCCGCCAGCGCACGCCCGATGCCGCTGGACGCGCCGGTGATGAAGACGAGCGGTGTCTTCACATCAGACTGCGTCGAGGCAGTCCTGGTCAAGCTTGGCATGGCACCGCGCGCGAGAAATCAACGCTGTGAACCACCCGTACCGAAGGTTGCCTTCACGCCGCCCGAGAACTGTGCAACGCGGCCGAGGTTGTCGTAATTCATCGACGCCCCCTGTATCTGCACCGTGCCGCGCGTGATCGTCACGGGAAGGTGTGATCGCACCTGCTCTGTCTGCAAGAACGCATGCAAGAACTCGCTCTTGAAGTCGATCTGCTCCAGCGTCTTGTCACCAACCCGACCGGCTTCACGCACCACATGAGCCTGACCGGTCAGCTGAACTTCGGAGCCATCGCCATTGGAGACCGCCTTTTGCGCAGTCGCCACAGTGACACCCGAATCGGGCGCAATCGAGCGAATACGGGCGCGGTCGATCTCCAGTGTGTCGGTATCGGGGTAGTGCCGCGCCTCGTCTCCTTCGATCTGCAGCCGCAGGCTGCCGTCAGCCGCAAAGCGCTGCACCTTGAAATTGCGCATTGTGTAGTCCGGGATATGGCGCAACGCAACGGCTGGCTTGGCGCCCTCGAAGACGGGTGTGTTCTTGACCAGCCACCACGTTGCCAGTGCCACCAGCGCCATCAGCATCAAGGGCAAGTACGCGGACAAGGTGCTGAGTGCGCGCTGGTGCCACGGCAGCACGTACCGACGGGCCATCGGCACAGCAGGTGTCAGCGCTGAATCGCCAGCTGAGCTCAAGTGAGATGTCCTGGTTTCCGCTTGGCGGACGTGTTGTGGCGCATCACGCCGTACCGTCGAGCGTGGTCAAGTGACCCCGCAGCAGCAAGGCGTAACGCCCTGATGCCATCAGCAGCAGGTCGCAGAACTCGCGCGCGGCACCGTAGCCACCGGTTGCCCCGGTGACATGATGCGCGATCGCCCTGATCTCTGGGTGCGCATTGGACGGCGCGCACGCAAACGCCGCACGTGTCATCAGTGGCAGATCGGGCCAGTCGTCGCCCATCGCTGCGAGTGCATTCCAGTCGAGCTGTAGCGTGTCCATCAGCGTGCCCGCAGCGGCAAGCTTGTCGTGCACACCGTAGAAGGCATGTGCAATCCCGAGATCGGCCACGCGGCGGCGCACGGCGGGTGAGTCTCGCCCAGTGATGACCGCCGGCGTGATCCCGCCTTGCGCAAGCAGCTTGAGGCCGTGGCCGTCGAGCGAATTGAAGGCCTTGAACTCCTCGCCACGCTCGCCGATGTACAGGCTGCCGTCAGTGAGCACGCCATCCACATCGAAGATGGCTGCGCGGACGCCTTGCGCGGCCAGCAGGAGCTCTGGCGCAAACGACAGCACCGGATTCAGGGGAAGTGGCGCCTGCAAGCCCATCAGATGACCTTGGCGCGCATCAGTTGGTTGAGGTTCAGTGCGCCCACCAGACGCTGTGAACCATCGACGACCAGCACGCTCGTCACGCGGTGTTGTTCCATCAGGCCCGCGGCGTCCACCGCCAGTGCATCTTCGCGGATCACTTTGGGTTGGCTGCGCATCACTTCACGAGCGCGCAAGGAGCGCAGGTCCTGCCCGCGCTCGATCAGCCTGCGGAGGTCGCCGTCGGTGAAGATGCCCAGCACCTGCTGCTGTGCATCCACCACCGCGGTGAAGCCCAGGCCCTTGTCGCTCATGACGCGCAGCATGTCGCCGAAGCCGGTATCGGGTGCGACAGAAGGCACGCCATCACCGGACATCATCAAGTCGCGCACGTGCATCAGCAACTTGCGCCCGAGGCTGCCACCAGGGTGAGAGCGTGCAAAGTCGGTTTCACGGAAGCCGCGCGCATCGAGCAGCGCGACGGCGAGGGCATCGCCCAACGCCATCTGCGCCGTGGTGCTGGCGGTGGGCGCCAGATTCAGTGGACAGGCTTCCTGATCGACGCCGCAGTCGAGCGCGATGTCGGCATTGCGCGCGAGCGCAGAGTCACCGCGCCCGGTCATGCTGACCAGGATCACCTCCAAGCGCTTCAGCGCAGGCAGCAGGGCCGCGATCTCGTCGCTTTCACCGGAATTGGAGATCGCCAGCACGACATCGCCCTTGGTGACCATGCCGAGGTCGCCGTGGCTCGCTTCCGCAGGGTGAACGAACATGGCGGGCGTGCCGGTGGATGCCAGCGTCGCTGCGATCTTGCGGCCGACATGCCCGCTTTTGCCCATGCCCATCACGACCACGCGTCCCCGGCAGCGCAACATGGCCTCGACCGCCCGCGTGAAGTTCACGCCTTGGCGCGGCTTCAGGCCGAGCAGCGCGCGCGCCTCGATGTCGAAGGTCTCGCGCGCGAGATGCAGCGCGCGCTGGGCGTCGAAGGCGACAGGCGTTGCAGGGAGGGTGTCTGGCACAGTGCGGACGAGGGCGTCTATTAGGATCGAACCAACAGCGAGGCTGCATTCTAGGCATGTGCCCTGCATGCAGCTTGCCGCGTTCCACCCCTGAATTGCCGTCCCATGACCGCCCAGCGCCTGCCCCGATTCGATGGCCTCCACGCTTGAGCTGACCCTGCTCTATCTGGTGGCAGCCGTCGCCGGTGTCGTGTTGTGCCGGCTCGCCAAGCTGCCGCCGATGTTGGGCTATCTGGCCGTGGGCGTGGTCATTGGCCCAAATGCGATGGCGCTGGCCAAGGATTCGGCCAGCGTGCGCTACCTGGCCGAGTTCGGCGTGGTGTTCCTCATGTTCGTCATCGGGCTCGAGTTCAACCTGCCCAAGTTGAAAAGCATGCGCAAGCTGGTGTTCGGCCTTGGGCTGGCGCAGGTCCTGCTGACCATCGTCGGCACCGTGGCCGGACATTTTTTGCTGGTCTGGCTGTTCTCGTATACCGCAACGCCTTGGCAGCTGTCATGGCAAGGCGCGATCGTGCTCGCCTCGGCGATGGCAATGTCGAGTACCGCCATCGTCGTCAAGATGATGGCCGACCGGCTGGAACTGGAAAGCGAGCACGGCCGCAGGGTGATCGGGGTGCTCCTGTTCCAGGATCTGGCCGTGGTGCCGCTGCTGGTGCTGATTCCTGCGCTCGATGACAGCGGCAAGGACATGGCGGTGGCCCTCGGCTGGGCCGCGCTGAAGGCCACGGTGCTGCTGGGCGTGCTGCTGGTCGGCGGTCAGAAGGTGATGCGCTGGTGGCTGACGCTGGTTGCGCGGCGCAAGAGTGAAGAGCTGTTTGTGCTGAACCTGCTGCTGGTCACGCTCGGTCTCGCGTGGTTGACCGAGCATGCAGGGTTGTCCCTGGCACTGGGAGCGTTCGTTGCCGGCATGTTGATTGCCGAGACCGAATACAAGCACCAGGTCGAGACCGACATCCGTCCCTTCCACGATGTGCTGCTTGGGTTGTTCTTCATCACCATCGGCATGAAGCTCGACTGGCGACCGGTGCTGGACCAGTGGTTGCTGGTGCTGCTGCTGTCCCTGCTGCCGGTTCTGGTCAAGTTTGCTCTGGTGACGCTGCTGGCGCGGCTGTTCGGCACGCCGTCGGGCGTGGCGTTGCGCACCGGCCTGTACCTGGCACAGGCCGGTGAGTTCGGCTTCGTGCTGCTGACCCTGGGCGCGCAGCAGCGCCTGATCGATGAGCAGTGGGTGAGCCCGGTGCTGGCCAGCATGGTGCTCAGCATGCTGGCGTCGCCTTTCCTGATCAATTTCAGCGATCGGATCGTGATGCGACTGAGCTCCAGCGACTGGTTGATGCAGTCGGTGGCGATGACATCGATCGCCAAGCGCGCGATCAACACCGAGGCCCACGTCATCATCGCGGGCTACGGCCGCAGCGGACAGAACCTCGCCCGCATCCTTGACGCCGAGCGCATTCCGTACATGGCACTCGATCTGGACCCCGACCGCGTACGGCAGGCTGCCGCGGCAGGCCAGAGCGTGGTGTTTGGCGACGCCGCGCGTCTGCAGAGCCTGATGGCGGCAGGCCTTGCGCGCGCCAATGCGGTGGTCGTCAGCTACCACGACACGCCATCAGCCATGAAGATCTTGCGCCTGGTGCAGGAGCACGCGCCGAAAGTGCCGGTGATCGTGCGCACGATCGACGACAGTGACCTCGAAAAGCTGCAGGCTGCGGGCGCCACCGAAGTCGTCCCCGAGGCCATTGAGGGTTCGCTGATGCTGGCCAGCCACGCGCTGGCCTTGGTCGGCGTGCCAATGCGCCGTGTGATCCGGGTTGTGCAGGACCAGCGCGAGGCGCGCTATGGTTTGCTGCGGGGGTATTTCCACGGCGCCGACGACGACACACACGACGAACTCGGCAACATGCGCCTGCACAGTGTCACCCTGACGGCGGTGTGCGGCTGTGTCGGGCAAACGCTGGCCGACCAGGCGCTGCATGCGGTCGGTGTATCGGTCGCCTCGGTACGGCGCGCCTCGGGCGCCGTCACGAGGCCCGATGATGATCTGGTCCTCGCCGTCGGCGACACGCTGGTGTTGTCCGGCCTGCCCGAGCCGCTCGCGCGCGCCGAAGACAAGCTGCTGTCGCGTGGTTGAGTCGCCGCTGCTTCGCGGCCTGAAAGATTTCTGCAGGAGCAGCGACCAGAGGGGATGGCTGTTTCCTACCCTGTCGAGCGCTCCGTTCTCAGCGCCGCCGAGATTGATGCCCTGAACCCGCGGAGTACGCCGTGCTCGGACGCGCTCGGCGACCTGCGCTTGCGCATGCAACGCAATGGCCAATGGAATGAGGGGCAAACTGCTGGGAGGCGCTGGCCGGTGGCCTGCGTGTCGCTGGAGATCACCCAGCGCTGCAACCTCGATTGCACGCTGTGCTACCTCAGCGAGTCGTCCGAATCGGTGCGTGATGTGCCATTGGAGGAGATTTTTCGCCGCATCGATTTGATCGTCGCGCATTACGGACCGGGCACCGATGTGCAGGTCTCGGGTGGTGAGCCCACGCTGCGTCGCAGGGACGAATTGACGGCCATCGTGGCGCGCCTGGCACAGCGCGGCTTGCGCGCATCGCTGTTCACCAACGGCATCAAGGCCACGCGAGCGCTGCTGGCCGAGTTGGCGCAAGCAGGGCTGACCGACGTGGCGTTTCACGTCGATCTGACCCAGCAGCGCGCGGGCTATGTCAGCGAGGCTGAACTCAACAAGCTGCGCATGGAGTACATCGAACGCGCCCGCGGCCTCGGGTTGAGTGTGTTCTTCAATACAACCGTCCATGCAGCCAATGTGCGCGAGGTGCCGATGCTCGCGGCCTTCTTTGCCACGCAGGCTGACGTGGTGCGCTTCGCGTCGTTTCAATTGCAGGCCGACACCGGGCGCGGTGTGCTGGGCACTCGTCCCGACGCGATCAGCAACGATCGCATCGGCGCTTTGCTGTGCGAAGGCGTGGCCACACCGCTGCGCTTCAACACGCTACTGGCTGGGCACCACGATTGCAATCGCAGCGCAGTGGTGGCGGTCATCAACGGGCGCTGTTACGACGCGTTCGACGACGAAGCCTTTGTGCGTCGCTTCATGCGCGACACCGCCACGCTGCGCATCGATCGGGGGACCGCATGGCGGGGGGCGAAATCGATGCTGATGGGCGCGCTGCGCCGTCCCGCGCTGGTGCTTTCCACGCTGCGCTGGGCGGCTGCCTTTGCATGGAAGGCGCGCGGCGATCTGCTGCGCGCGCGCGGCCGCGTCCACAAGCTCACGTTGTTCACCCACAACTTCATGGATGCCTGTCACCTGGATCGCGAACGCCTCGATGCTTGCGTCTTCATGGCCATGACTCAACATGGGCCGATGAGCATGTGTGCCTATAACGCGCGGCGCGATCACTTCTTGCTGCAGCCGCTGCGCACCTCGCAAGGCGAGTGGCGACCGCTGGCGGCGGTGCAGGCCCAACCCATCAAGTTTCTCAAGGGGCGCGCTCGCGAAACCTACTTGAAATCTCGCCAGCCTGCCGACCAGGGGCAGCAAGCCGGACCGGTCGAGGCATGAGCACGCCGAGTCTTCCCAGGATGAATCACCGCGCGCCGTTCGAGGGCGCACGCGTGAGCCAGTGCTGGCGACGCATGATGGTGGTGCTGCTGGCGTTGATGTTTGCTGGCTGCGCTACCCGTGTTGCCGTGCCGAGCGTGCCCTTGCTCGCCGCACCCCAGGCGCAGGCGGCGTGGGCGCGGGTGCTGGATCGCTTCGTCAACGAGGTGGGCGAGGTCGACTTTGCGGCGCTCTCGCAAGACCGCAGCGACCTCGACCGCTATGTGCGCTTCGTCGCGCAGGAGCCGCTGGTTGGGCTCGATTACGCCGGCAGGACCCGGGACGACCTGGCCCACGAGCGGCTCGCGCACCTCATCAACGCCTACAACGCGTTGTCGATGTTCAACGTGATCGACAGCGGCATTCCGATCACCCACGCCGGATTCAACAAGGTGGGGTTCTTCATTCTGCGCACGCTGCAAATCGGTGGTGAAGAGCGCTCTCTGTACAACTTCGAGAACGAGGTGATCCGACCCTACACCCGACGCTTGGGTGAGCCGCGGGTGCACTTTGCGCTCAACTGCAGCGCGCTGGCGTGCCCCAGACTGCCGCGCACCCCGTTCACGGGGGCAGACCTGCCCCAGCAGCTGGAGCGTGAGTCGAGAGCGTTCTTTGCGCGGCCCGACAACTTTCGCGTCGATCACAGCGGCCGCACCGTCTGGCTGAGTGAAATTCTCGATTTCTACCCTGAAGACTTCGTGCCGACGCACGGCGTGAACCTGATCGACTACGCGAACCGATTTGTTGCCGAGCCCGCTCCGCTGGACTATCGCATTCGCTACACGCCATACGACTGGACCGTCGCCAATCGGCGCTTTGTGACGACTGCGCCCTGACCGCTCCCGGGGCGAGCGGACCTGACAATGGGCGGGTCTGACCGAGCCACTCTCCCCTTCATGCTGCGACTCAACGAACTGCGCTTGCCTCTCGATCACTCGCCGGATGCCTTGCGCAGCGCGGTGCTGGCCCGCCTGCGTATTGCGGATGCGGCGCTCAGGCAACTCACGGTTTTCAAGCGCGGCGTGGACGCGCGCAAGAAGGCGGCGGTGGTGCTGATCTACAGCGTCGACTGTGAAGTTGACGATGAGGCTGCAGTGCTGGCCCGTCATGCGGGAGATCCGCAGGTGCGCACCGCTCCTGACACTCGCTACAGCGTGGTCGCGCATGCGCCTGCCGACTTTTTTTCGGCGGGTCGCCCGCGCCCGCTGGTGATCGGGTTTGGGCCCTGTGGCATCTTTGCCGCGCTGCTGCTGGCCCAAGCGGGGCTGCGACCGATCGTCCTGGAGCGCGGCAAGGAGGTCCGTCAGCGAACCAGAGACACCTGGGCACTCTGGCGCCAGGGTGTGCTGAACCCGGAGTCGAACGTGCAGTTTGGCGAAGGGGGTGCGGGCACCTTCAGCGATGGCAAGTTGTGGAGCCAGATCAGCGATCCGCGTTTCCTGACGCGCAAAGTGCTGACCGAGTTCGTGGAAGCCGGTGCGCCGGAGGAAATTTTGTGGGTCAGCAAGCCGCACATTGGCACCTTCCGGCTGGTCGGCGTGGTCGAAAAGATGCGCGCGAAGATCGAGTCGCTGGGCGGTGAGGTGCGCTTCGGCTCGCGGGTGATCGATGTGCAGATCGAAGGTTCGGGCGAGGCGCGAGCAATCCGCGGAGTGACGCTCGCCAACGGCACGCAGATCGACGCAGAGACGGTGGTGTTGGCATTGGGGCACAGCGCGCGCGACACCTTCGCGATGCTGCATGAGCGAGGCGTGTTCATGGAAGCGAAGCCGTTCTCGATCGGCTTTCGCATCGAGCATCCGCAAGGCGTCATCGACCGGGCCCGCTATGGGCCTGCGGCGGGTCATCCAATCCTCGGCGCCGCCGACTACAAGCTGGTGCACCACGCGCGCAACGGACGCTCGGTCTACAGCTTCTGCATGTGCCCCGGCGGCACGGTGGTGGCCGCCACCTCGGAGACGCACCGCGTGGTCACCAACGGCATGAGCCAGTACTCGCGCAACGAGCGCAATGCCAATGCAGGCATCGTGGTCGGTATCTCGCCGCAGGACTATCGCCAGGACGGAAAGACCGACGGGCTGGTCAGTCCGCTGGACGGCATGGCATTTCAGCGTCAGTGGGAGTCGCGTGCGTTCGAGCTCGGAGGTGCCGACTACAAGGCACCCGGACAACTGGTCGCAGACTTCCTGCGCGGTCAGGCCTCGAGCGCGTTGGGTGCTGTGGAGCCCTCGTACAAGCCCGGCGTGCGCCTGACCGATCTGGGGCGCCCCGACTGCAGCAGCCTGCCCGCGTATGCGATCGAGGCGATCCGCGAGGCGCTGCCAGCGTTCGATCGGCAGATCAAGGGGTTCCTGATGCCTGATGCGGTACTGACGGGCGTCGAGACCAGAACGTCGTCCCCATTGCGCATCACCCGTGGCCGCGACCACCAGAGCCTGAATGTGCGCGGCTTTTACCCAGCGGGCGAGGGCGCTGGCTATGCCGGCGGCATCATGTCGGCGGGGGTCGATGGCATCGAAGTCGCTGAATCCGTCACCAGGGCCTTGCTGCCTTTGTGAAAGCTGTGCTACAGTCGAGGGCTTCGCTGTTAGGTGGCGGGGCGGTGTGGGAGTTGGTTGTTGTGCTGAGTTAATAGCTTGGCTGCGATTGACTGAAATACCGAAGGCGATGTATAGTCGCTGACTCGGCTGAATTTCCAAGTGAGATTCAGTCGGAGCTGAAAAGCTCAAATTCTTTAAAAATCAACAGCCGATAAGCGTGGGCGTTTGAAGGCGAGTGCCAAGATGAATTGAGCGAGTTTAGGCT
>LNFM01017185.1_pt1 | contig 10236 bp, 8 predicted proteins | sample 596031 | NCBI WGS metagenome assembly LNFM01 (sample SAMN04254537, study PRJNA301005) | activated carbon metagenome | isolation source: dual media filters at the Ann Arbor, Michigan drinking water treatment plant | place: USA: Ann Arbor | reverse complement strand
TCGCCCGGGCCGGTCTGGCGCGGCGCCGGCAGCCCGAACGCCTGGAAGGCCTGGCGGCGGTCGGCGAGATCGAAGCGCAGGCGGGCGCCGGTCCAGCGGCCGTCGCCGTCGAGCCGCCCGGTCAGGGAGAGCCGCCCGGCCTGCGCCGCACCGTCGAGGACGAGGCCGGTCTCTCCACTCGGCGCCCGGGTCAGGCGAAAGCCCGCATCGAGCCGCGACAGCCCGTCGCCGACGCGCCCGAGCACCGGCCGTGCCGCCTCGGGGACGAGGGGACCGGCCAGGGCCGCGAGCGTCTCGAAGCGCGGCGCCCGGATGCGGCCCGTGATCTCGCCGCCCTCCGCGAGCAGCGCGCCAGACCCCGCGACATTGACGCCGCCGAATCCGTCGATCGCCAGGCGGCTGAGGCGCCAGACCGCGCCCTCCCGGCGCAAATCGAGACTGGCCGAGCCCGGCGGCGCGTTGCGGAAGCGGGCCTGCGTCAGGTTGAGGTCGAGCGCGAGATCACGCGTGCCGATCAGCCCGGCGAAGCTCGTCCCCGGTGGCAGCGTGTTGAGGTCGAACCCGTTCAGCACCGCCTTTGCGGCGAGCCGTTGCGGCGTGACGTCGCCCGAGAGGTCGAGCCGCACGCCGGAGGAGCCCGTCACCATGAGCCGCTGCAGGCCGACGCGCCCGCCATCCCAGGCACCGATCGCCTCGGCGTCGATCTGGCCGAGCGCCGCGACGAGATCGGCCAGCGCCGGGTCGAGCCCGGCCCGGGCGAGGACGAGCGCGATCCGCCGCGAATCATCGGCCTTGAGGTTGAGCCGCCCAGCCACGCCGTCGAGATCGGCCGCCCCGCTCGCCCCCAGCAGGGCGCCCGCGACGCGGACCGAAGCGGTCGCCTCCGACAGGCCATTGCCGTCCAGCCGGCCGCGCAGGCCGAGGGCGGAGAAATCCTCGCCCCGCCAGATCAGCTGGTCGAGGTCGAGCGACAGGTCGAGACGTCCCGGCAGCGTCTGCAACACGCGCTCGAAGCCGGGCCGCGCGGCCAGCGCCTCCGCCAGGGCGTCCGCATCCAGCCGCCGCGCGCGCAGGGCGAGCGAGCCCGTCCCCGTCGCCGGGAGGAACTGCCCCTCGCCTTCCAGCCGCGCCGCACCACCGGCGATGTCGATGGCCAGACCGGCGACATCGAGCTGGCGAGCGCCGCCCGTGACCCTGCCGGACAGCGCCAGGGCGCCCCCCGGGGACAGCGTGAAGGCCCCATCGAGACCCGGAGCCGCACCGGACGCCGGCAGGAGGAAGCTGCCGTCGAAGGTCAGCTGGATGTCCTGCCCCGTCACGAAGGCCTTGGCCCGCAACCTGCCGTCGGGCTCCATCGCGCCGGTGGTGACGCGCACGGATGCGCCGGCCGCCTCCCCCTCGATCCGCCAGGGGCCCGCCAGCGTCACCGCCGAGATGTCCGCGGCGATCGGCCCGATGCTCAGGGGCTCGCGGCCCGCCTCGCGCCAGATCAGCACCGAACGGCCGACGGAGAGGCGATCGAGACTGGTCTGTGTCGGCAGGCCCGAACCGGTGCGGGCCGGCAGGCGCATCGCGCCGCCCTCGTCGAGTGCCACGACCACCGTCGCGCCCTCGGCCCGCGCATCCGCGATGCGGAACTCGCCGCGCATCAGGGCCGACAGGGCGAGCTCGACGGTCAGCGTCTCGACCGCCGCGCGGCTCGCCTGCGCGTCGTCGTCCCCAAAACGGACGTCCTGAAGCGTCAGCCGCGGCGACGGCAGCAACTGCAGGCCGATGGCGCCGCCGATCCGCGTTTCGACGCCAAGCGCGCTCGCCAGCCGCTCCTCGAAATGCGGCCGGTAGCCACGCCAGTCGACGAAGCCCGGCCCCACCAGCGCGGCAAGCAGCGCCAGCACCAGCAGGCCGGCCAGAACTGTCAGGGTCTCACGCAACGTCCGGCATTGTCCTCGTCGTGGGGAGAAGCACAGCGATCATGCAGGCAGGGATCATGCAGGCAAGTCGCGGCGAGATCACGACAATTCGACTGATCCCCTGCGTTTCTCGCAGCCCCACCCCATGGCGGGACCTCACATCAGGACGATCTTGCCGGGGTTGAGGATGTTGCGGGGATCGAGCGCGCGCTTCAGCGCGCGCATCACCTCCAGCGCGGGCGCGCCGTGCTCGGCCTCGAGATACTTGATCTTCTTCTGGCCGACGCCGTGCTCTCCGGTGCAGGTGCCGCCCATGGCCAGCGCGCGCTTGACCAGCCGGTCGAGGAAGCCCTGGACGCGCGCGACCTCGTCGGGATCGGACAGGTCGAGCAGCGGCTGGGTATGGAAGTTGCCGTCGCCGACATGGCCGGCGATGGGCGCGATCAGCCCGGTCGCCTCGATGTCGCGCTTGGTCTCCTCGACGCAGTCCGCGAGCTGCGAGATCGGCACGCAGACATCGGTCGCCAGCGTGTCGGCACCCGGCCGCAGCGCCCGGCCGGCCCAGTAGCCGTTGTGACGGGCTTCCCAGAGCCGGGTCCGGTCCTCGGCCTTGGTCGCCCAGTCGAAGGGGCCGCCGCCGAACTCCGTCGCGATCTCGCCGAAGCGTTCCGACTGCTCCTTCACCCAGGCCTCGGTGCCGTGGAACTCGACGAAGAGCATCGGCGTCTCCGGCAGGCCGAGCTTGGAATGCAGGTTGAAGCCCTTGATCATGACCTCGTCGAGCAGTTCGATGCGCGCCACCGGAATGCCGGTCTGGATCGTCATGATGGCGGTGTCGCAGGCCGCCTTGATCGACGGAAAGGGGCAGACACCCGCGGCGATCGCCTCGGGGATGCCGTGCAGCTTCAGCGTGATCTCGGTGATGATGCCGAGCGTGCCTTCGGAGCCGACCAGCAGGCGGGTCAGATCATAGCCGGCCGAGGTCTTGCGGGCCCGCGTCGAGGTCTTGACGATCGAGCCGTCCGCCATCACCGCCGTCAGGGCCAGGACATTGTCCTTCATCGTGCCGTAGCGCACAGCATTGGTGCCCGAGGCCCGCGTCGCCGCCATGCCGCCGATCGAGGCGTCGGCGCCGGGATCGATCGGGAACATCAGCCCCATGTCGCGCAGATGCTCGTTCAGCTCCTTGCGGGTGACGCCGGCCTCGACAACGCAGTCGAGATCCTCGGCATGCACAGCGACGATGCGCTTCATCTGGCTGAGATCGACGCAGACGCCGCCATAGGGCGCGTTGACATGGCCCTCCAGCGAGGTGCCCGTGCCGAAGGCGATGACCGGCACGCCGTGCTGGGCGCACAGCGTCACGACCTCGGAGACCTCCTGCGTGTCGTGGGGATACACCACCGCATCCGGCGGCTGGTTCGGAATCCAGGTCAGCGTGTGGCCGTGCTGCTGGCGCACGGCGAGGCTGGTCACCAGCCGGTTGCCGAAGGACGCCGCCAGGGCCTGCGTCACGGCCGTAATGGCATCCGCCGACGGCGGCAGTGTCGCGGCGCGTGCGGGTGCGGGTGCGGGTGCGGGTGCTTCTTGCAGGGCGGTGGCAGGAAAGCTCATTGTCAACATCCAACTCTGGAGTTTACATTTGAAACAAGTCGACATCGCAGTTCGCTGCGATGTCGTCAGGCATCCGGGCCGATCATCCGCACTCCCGAACCGGGACGGCGGACAGGTCCTGATGCAGTAGGATAGACGATCGCCGCAGGCAACGGGCTGCCCCGATCCTGCGCTGCCGGTGCGGCCACCATGCGCCCACCGCGGGATGACGACGGCCAGCCATGCGCGCGGGAGAGGCGGATTTGAAGGAAGGGAGGCGGCCATGAAGCACGACATCCGCGCTCCAGCGCTGTTCTTCGCGCCCTTCGTCTCCTCGGCGATGCGGGTCGAGCCGCAATGGATCGACTATAACGGCCATCTCAACATGGCCTATTATCACGTCCTCTTCGACCGCGCGGTGGACGAGGTCTTCTCGCTCGTCGGCCTCACCCGCGATTATGTCGACAGCCGCCAGGCCTCGACCTTCACCGCCGAGTGCCACATCCTCTACAAGCGCGAGCTGACCGAGAGCGACCAGGTCCGCGTCACCGCCCAGCTCATCGCCTTCGACGACAAGCGGCTGCATTACTATCTCGAGATGCGGCACGCGACCGAGGGCTGGCTCGCCGCCACCAGCGAGAACCTCTCGCTCCATGTCGACCTGACGAGCCGCAAGGTCTGCCCCTTCCCGCCCGACATCCTCGCCAACATCGCGCTGATGAAGGCAGCCCACAGCATGATGCCCCTGCCGGCCACGATCGGCCGCATCATCGGCATGCCCGAAAAGACCGCGATCACGGTCGAGGGCATGACCGGCGAACGCGAGACCGAGACGCGGCACTGAAGCGCGACCGCCGCCGCGAGCGTTGGCAAGCCAGCCCTCAATCCGGATCGGGAATGCACAGGATCTGCCCGCAGGCCTTGCAATGCACCGCATCCGGCTCGTGGCGTTGCAGGCCGCAGCGCGGGCAGGGATAGGTCACCTTCGCGGGCCGGAAGATCGCCTGTGCCAGGCGCACGAACAGCGAGATGCCGATGATCATCACCGCCACCGAGGTGAGCTTGCCGGCGGTCCCCGGCAGGGTGATGTCGCCGAAGCCGGTCGTCGTCATGGTGGTCACGGTGAAATAGAAGGCGTCGACATAGCCCTCGATCCCCGGCCGCCCGCTGAAGAAGAAGCTGTAGATGAAACCCGTGACGACGAACAGGAACGTCGTCAGGTTGATCACCGCCCGCGCCGCGTCCTCCCGGTCCCGAAAGCGGGTGCGCCGCCATTGCTGCCAGATCACGCCGCGCTTCGACAGCGTCCAGAGCCGCAGGATCCGCAGAAAGCCGAAATTGTCGAGCCAGCCCGGTGCCAGCAGCGTCGCCAGAATGACGAGATCGAGCAGCATGGTCGGCTGACGCAGCAGCCGCGGGATGTTCGAGGCCGCCAGCATTCGCGTCACGATTTCCGCGGCGAGGATCGCCGCGACGGAATAGTCGATCCAGAGAAAGGCCGGCCGATCGCGGATCAGCGGTGTCGCGATAAAGAAGGCGATGATGACGATGTCGATGACCGTCGTCGCGAGCTGGAACCGCAAGGCGGCCGGCGAACGCCCGTGATAGAGCTGCCGGAGACGGTCGCGCAGGCTGCCGGGGGCGTCGGGCGCATCGCAGGGAGGCATTCCGGTCATCGGCCGGCGCTATCACGCGCCCATCAGGGCGTCCAGCGCAGGCGTGATTGGCGAAAGCGCGCCGTCCGGTCTAGTTTGCCGGCAAGGACAAGAAAATATGGGAGCAAGCGCCATGGTCAAAGCGATCTGGAACGACACGGTCATCGCCGAGTCGGACGACACCATCATCATCGAGGGCAACCACTACTTCCCGGATTTCTCGCTGCGCGAGGACTTCATCAAGCCGAGCGACACGACCAGCGTCTGCGGCTGGAAGGGCATGGCGAACTACCACTCGATCGTGGTGGACGGGAAGGAGAACCGCGACGCCGCCTGGTACTATGCCGATCCCAAGCCCGCCGCCGCGGAAATCCGCGGCCGCGTCGCCTTCTGGAAGGGCGTTCAGGTCGCCTGAACCGACCTCAGGCGGCTCGCCTGAGCACCGCCAGCGCGGCATAGCCGCCATGAAGCGAGGTCGCGCGCAGCGTCGCGTCGGCCTGCGCCGCGGCGGTCGCGAGCACCTGCGCCAGTTCCCGTCGCGGCGTGACGTGGAACAGCGCCAGCCAGCGGTTCAGCACCGCGCTGAACGGGCGCGGCAGCTCGCGCTGGTCACCGAAATCGACGATGTGCAGTTCGCCGCCCGGCGCGAGACGCCGCAGCGCCTCCTCGACCACGCCCTGCCAGGGCGGGATCATCGACAGCGCGTAGGAAATCACGATGCGGTCGAAGCCGGCCCGGCCGAACAGCGCCTGCGGATCGAAATCCGTGGCATCGGCCTGGGCGAGCCCGATCCGGTCCGTGAGGCCGGCGCGTGCGACCGAGCGCCGTGCCGTCTCCAGCATCGCCGAGGAGACATCGAGGCCGAAGCAGGCCCGCCCGGGATAGGCCTGTGCGATCCTGACCAAGTTGCGGCCGGTGCCGCAGCCGATCTCCAGCACGCTGCCGCCCTCCGGCGGCGCGAGGTCGTCGATCAGCCGGTCGCGCCCAAGCAGGTAGAACTTGCGGCTGGCGTCGTAGATGTGCCGCTGATGGCGATAGATCGCGTCCATCAGCCCGGCTGCATCGCCGGCGGGCGCGAGCGTGCTCACGCCACCGCCTCCGGCCGCACATAGAGGTGGAAGCCGCCATAGATCGCCGAGCGGTCGCGGGCACACAGCGCCCGGCTCTTGTCCTCCTCGTAGCGCCATTGCTCGAGGATCTCGGCGGGCACGCGTCCCGGCAGCAGCCGTTCGTCGGCGGCGGTGCGGAAGATCACCCGCGCGCCGGGCTTGGCCGTCCGGGTGATCTGCGTCCACAGCGCCGTCAGATCGGCGTCGCTCATCCAGTCCTGCGCGTCGAGCAGCACATAGGCGTCGCAGCTCTTGGCGGGCTGCGCCTCGAGGAAGGCCGTGATCGCGCTCTGGTGGTAGGAGACGCGGCTCGCCCGCGCCCTAACGCGCTCGAAATGCGTCCGCTGCAGATAGGGCGGCAGCGCCGCGTCCTCCGCGGGCTCGTAGCCGCGCCCGAAGGCCTGGCGGGCGAAATAATTGGTCTTCAGGTCGAAGCCGCAGGCCAGCCGCTCGAGCCGGTCGCGCAGCGCCCCGCGGATGCCGTCCGCCCCGTCGGCGGCGAGCGCCTTGTACTGGGCCGGCGGAATGCCGAGCCCGTAGAGCGAGGCCGGCTGGCGGATCAGCCAGCGCACGAAGGACTTGTCGAAGACCGGCGCCAGATGGCGCTCGAACAGGACGCGCTGCTCGGCGAGATCGCGCGCCTCCAGCATCTTGCGCGGATCGCAGCCGAGCGCCCGCCCGAGCAGATGGCCGGCCCCGATGAAGCGGCCGAGCAGCCCGAAGCGATAGACGTTGCGGGCGAACATGCCGATGCGGCGGCGCCCGTCGAGCCCGCGGCCCTCCCAGTAGCTGCGCGAGGTCGCATCGAGATGGGGCGCGATCTCGCGCTCGTAGAAGGCGACGTTGGCGGAGGACTGCGCCTGCCCGAAGAAGCGCAGGAATTCGTCATGACGCGTCATCCGCGCCAGCGCCGCGATCTTGAGCCGGCCGAGCGCGATATGGGCCCCGTTGAGGTCGATCGCGCTGATCTTCGCCGGGTCCGCCGTCAGATAGGACAGCACGTTGCAGGAACCCGACGCGATCGCGACGACATGGTCGTCGGGCTTCAGCGCCAGCGCCTCCATGTCGACGACCGGGTCTTCCCAGATCTGGGGATAGACCAGACCCGAGAAGGCGAGCGTGAACATCCGCTCCAGCAAGCCCGCCTTGGAGAGGGGCTTGTTGCGGTGAACCGCCGTCGTGAGCCCCATGCTGGTCGTGCGTCGCACCGCACGGGCCGTCTGTGTCGCCTGATCCGTCACCGGCCCCTCGCTCGCCATCCCTCGATGGCGAGCCGACTAGTGGAGTCGCATGACGCTTGGGTGACGCCGCGAGACGCGGCGTTACTGCGCCGTGACGCCGGCCGCCTTGATCACCGGCGTCCATTTGTCGACCTCGGCGCGGACATGGGCGCCGAGCGCCGCCGAGCTCTGGCCGGCATCGTCGGGGATGATGCAGCCGAGTTCCAGCAGCCGCGTCCGGACACCCGCATCCGCCAGAGCCGCACGCCCGGCGGCGTTGAGCCGGTCGACGATCGCCGCCGGCGTGTCCTTCGGTGCGAAGATCGCGTTCCAGCCGACGGCCTGGAACTCCGGCAGCCCGCCCTCGGTGCTGGTCGGCACGTCCTTGGCAACGTCGAGGCGATTCGGCGTCGCCACGACATAGGTCTTCAGCTGGGTGAGCTGGGGCACGATGCCGACCGTCTGGTCGCAGACATAGTCGAGCTGCTTGGCCAGCAGCGCGTTCATCGCGGGGCCGGAGCCGCGGAACGGCACCTGCTGCACCGGCGCCTTGATCAGATGGTGGAAGAACACGCAGGTCAGGTGGGAGGTCGAGCCGATTCCGCCATGGCCATAATTGTATTTGGACGGATTGGCCTTCAGCAGCGCGATGAACTCGGGCAGCGTGTTGGCCGGGAAGTCCTTGTGGGCCGAGATCAGCATGCGCGGATCATAGGCGAGGTTCGGATAGAGCCCGACCGAGGCCGAGTGGGTGCCGAGATTGCCCATCATGATCGTGTAGCCGTCCGGCGTGGCGCGGGCGACGCGCAGCGAGCCGGTGGTGCCGCCCGCGCCGGCGACGTTCTCGACCACGATCGACTGGCCGAGCGTGCGGCTCATATGGTCGGAGACGATCCGCGCGATGACGTCGGTCGGCCCGCCCGCGGCGAAGGGCACGATCAGCGTGATCGACCGTGCGGGATAGGTTTGCGCGACGGCGGGTGCCGCGGCCATGGCGAAAGCGGCCCCGAGGGCCAGGATCAGGCGACGCATTGTTTCCTCCGTGGGTTGATGCCGCGTTGACCGCGGTCTGGGATGGTTGGGACGGGCCGACGGCTCACATGTGCCGCAGGCCCACGCTCTCGATCAGCGGCAGCAGCTCATCGCGCGCGCGGATGCGGTGCCGACGCGCCGCCTCGCGGGCGAGACCCGGCAGGCCGCGCCGGATCGCGTCGCTGGTGTCGCGATGCTCGGCTTCGGAGGCCGGCAGGCGCGGCCGCAGTCTCAGGGTCAGCATGCGGGCGCGGTGCGACTGGTCGTTGACCGTCTGGATGATCCGCGCGAAGCGGCCATTGCCGCAGCCCTCGACGAGTAGCCTGTGGAACGCCTCGTCGGCGTGCCCCCAGGCGGCCAGATCGCCCGCCGCGAGAGCCTGCCCCATTTCGGTCGTGGCCCGGTCGAGATCCTCGGCAAGCGCGAGGCGCGCCGCGTCCGGCAGTCGCGCCGAAAGCTCGGCCGCGCCGGCTTCGATCGCGATCAGCACCTCGTAGACCGCGCTTGGGCAGGATGCGGACCAGCCCCTCCTCCTGCAGGCGCAGCGAAGCCTCGTGCACGGGCGTGCGGCTCATGCCGAGCCGCAGCGCCAGCTCGCCGGCCGAGGCCTGGTAGCCGGGCGGAAACACGCTCTCGCGGATCGCATGCTTCAGCGCGCCATAGGCGGCGTCGACGAGGCTCGCGCCCCGTTCCCCCACTGGCTCGACCGGTTTGCCGCGCAGCACCATCCTGTACCTCCGACGGTTACACTAGCAGCTTCCATGGAAGCTGCAATGCAATGTTGACTCGCAGCGACTTCGCTCGCAAAGACGGTGCGGAGGACAGGCTCCGAGGAGAGACGCGTCATGAAGACCCATCGCATCGCCGCCATCCCGGGGGACGGCATCGGCGTCGAGGTCATCGCCGCCGGCATCGAGGTGCTGGAAGCCCTGGCGCGCCGCGACGGCTCGTTCGGCTTCGCCTTCGATCATTTCGACTGGGGCTCGGACTACTACAAGCGCACCGGGCTGATGATGCCGACCGACGGGCGCGAGCAGATCAAGGACCATGACGCGATCTTCTTCGGCGCGGTCGGTGCGCCCGACGTGCCCGACCATGTTACCCTCTGGGGCCTGCGCCTGGCGATCTGCCAGCCCTTCGACCAATACGCCAATGTCCGCCCGACGCGGGTCCTGCCCGGCATCACCTCGCCGCTGCGCCACGTCTCGGGCCCGGAGCTCGACTGGGTGATCGTGCGCGAGAACTCCGAAGGCGAATATGCCGGCGTCGGCGGCCGCGTCCACAAAGGCTTCCCCGAGGAGGTCGCGACCGATGTCTCGATGATGACGCGCCACGGCGTCGCCCGCATCATCCGCTACGCCTTCAGGCTGGCGCAGGCGCGGCCGCGCAAGCTGCTCACCGTCGTCACCAAGTCGAACGCCCAGCGCCACGCCATGGTGATGTGGGACGAGATCGCCGCCGAGGTCGCGACCGAGTTTCCGGATGTCGCCTGGGACAAGATGCTGGTCGACGCCATGACCATGCGCATGGTGATCAAGCCCGGCAGCCTCGACACCATCGTCGCGACCAATCTCCATGCCGACATCCTGTCGGATCTCGCCGCCGCGCTCGCCGGCTCGCTCGGCATCGCGCCGACCGCCAATCTCAACCCCGAACGCGCCTTCCCCTCGATGTTCGAGCCGATCCATGGCTCGGCCTTCGACATCGCGGGCAAGGG
>LNFM01024449.1_pt1 | contig 10237 bp, 9 predicted proteins | sample 596031 | NCBI WGS metagenome assembly LNFM01 (sample SAMN04254537, study PRJNA301005) | activated carbon metagenome | isolation source: dual media filters at the Ann Arbor, Michigan drinking water treatment plant | place: USA: Ann Arbor | reverse complement strand
CCACAATCTGAGAAGGCGACGGCGCATCCGCATAGGTCTGCACGGTCCATTCGGCAGGCCGCCCCTCACCCGAGGCCAGCGCCGTAAAGCCGGCCGGCGGCTTCTGCAGTTGATCCTGATCGAAGGTCCACTTCTGAAAGAGTCCTCCCGTCGCCTGCCGTTTCAAATTAACTTCTTTTTCTTCCTGGGACTCGCGCGGAACGGCCAACGCCCCGGTGGCGATTGCCATCACCCCGCAGCCAGCCAGGAACAGACAGCACAATCTCTGAATCAATCGCATGGTAGCGCGTGCCTCGTGAAGCGTCATTCCGTTGAAAGCAAGAGCCTATGGCGCATGGCTTATGGCACGAACGGGCTAGGAGCGTTTGGCTGATAGCCTGTGGCACGGGGGACAGAACAATGAGCTGTCGATGATTATGATATCCCGGTTCACGCTCGTGCGATAGACCATACGCTACAAGCTCTTTTCCCTTCAATCACGTGCTATACGCCATCAGCTATACGCTCCGTTCCCTAGCAAGATGCGCTTCACGAGCGGCGAAGAGTCCTGTATTATTTCGACGTCCCTGGTTTCTTTATTTGAAGGATATCCTGCTGCAACCGGTCTCGCTCAGCAAGCAGTGTCCGTCGCCGCCGCCACCGATTCCAGGTCCACCATCGCAGTTTCTCGCGAAACGTCACAATCGGGGCCGGAGCGCTGCCGCCGGGAGCCTGCTGAAACGAGTAGCCCACGTGGCTGTCACGCTCCGCAAAATATTTCTTGTAGAGATGATCGTACAGCCCGTTCCCTGATCCGCCTGCTGCCACTGGTTCTCCTTACTTAGCCCGCATGATTCATGGCGGTTCGGCGTAAAATGTCAACCTCCGCGCGACAGGCGAGAAAAGCGTGACTCGCGCGATGCACAGGTCCGGCCCCTGCCAGTCTCGCTTGTCCCGCCACTCTCGCCCGTCTCGCGTGAGATTAGCATAGTACCTGGTCCCGTTCCGATGGTGCAATGGGCTGCGCGGCCTTGTGGTATAGTTTTGCCGCCATTCAGCACTGCTTGGAGACTGCATGACCATATGAACCGGATCACGATTACCCTGGCCTTCCTCTATACCATCACGTCTGCCGTCGGAAGCTCTGCAACCGCCGTCACACTCGATTCAACAATTTCAGACTCAACCTGGATTGAACGTGGATTGGATCAGATTTCCGCCGAGCGGATGATGGCGGATATCGAGGAACTCAGCAGCCCGCGATTCGGAGGACGGCAGACCGGCACCGATCAGGATCGGGAGTCGGCGGCATTCGTGGCTGACCGCTTCAGCTCGCTTCGGCTGCATCGGTCAACCGCCTCTACTCCGGAAAACCGGACCAATCCTCTGCCGCAAAGAGAATGGAAACAGACCATGCCGGTCACGGCAAACACCATTCAAGACGAGCCGTTTCTCCAAATCGCCTCCGCGAACAACCAGTCGACGCTACGAATCGGGCCTGAGTTCTTGCCCATTCTAGATTCGCCGTCAGCCGACATCCACACCTCCATCGTCTTTGTGGGCTACGGCCTCTCCGACCCGGCCCAAGGCATCGACGACTACGCAAACCTCGACGTCCGGAATAAGATCGTGCTCTTTCTCCGCGGCAAGCCGGAGCCGTACAAAGGCGCCTTCACGCATGCGGACAAAGTGCGGATCGCCAGGGAGAAAGGGGCCGCCGCCTATCTGACCGCCACCGGACCGGTGTTGAGTCCGTATGAACTGCGCCGAGGCACGACCGGAACGCCGACCGCCTTGTACGCAGGGACCGACCCATCGCAGCAGCTGCCTGGCGCATGGATCAGCACGGACATCGCGGAGACGATCGTACGGAACGGATCGCCGGACAACAAGCCGCTTCGGGATCTCCAGGAAGCGATCACCCGGACCGGCTCATCACGATCGTTTGTGACTTCTGCGACGGCCCGATTGGCATGGACCACCCTGTCGTCACCCGGCACGCTCTATAACGTGGTCTCCCTGATCCGTGGGTACTCGCCGCGCAGCGACGAGACGATCATCATCGGAACCCATCGCGACCACTTCGGCAAGCAAGCCGGCCGCCTGTTCGCAGGGGCCGACGACAATGCCTCCGGCACCGCCGTCATGCTGGAGGTGGCGCGGGTCCTGGCGTCGGCTCCTGCCGCGCCAAAACGCTCTATTCTGTTTCTCTCGTTCAGCGGAGAAGAACAGGGTTTGCTGGGATCACGGCTCTATGTGTCTCAACCCATTGTGCCCCTGGCCAAAACCGTCGGCATGATCAACATCGACCATGCCGGGGTCGGCAACGGGCGGCTCACGATCGGCGTGACGGGATTGGAAAAAAGCGTGGCATCGGAAGCAGGCCAGACAGCCGGACTCAGCGACAAGCTCGACCTCTATGGGTTTTTCCCCGGCGGCGATCACGTGCCCTTCAAAGAAGCGGGAGTCCCGACGATCACCGTCGTCAGCGGCGGCGTCCACCCGCACTTTCACCAACCAACCGACACAGCCGATACGATCGATCCGGAAATAGTCAAATCCGTGGCCCGGTATGTCCTAGCCTTGGCCTGGCAGCTGGCCAATGCGCCATGACGCCAGGGGACTGACACCCTTCCCCGCGTCCGCGCGGGTGTCTGTCCCCGTCCGAACTGTAAAAACCTCCCCTGAAAACCTTCAAGTCCCCGGTCGATTTCTCAGGCGAATTGTCTTATCCTTCAAGTATTCCAAAAAACAAATGATTGTATTCTCATACTCTCGTATATGGAATCGTCCCTCATTGTTCCGACGTTTCCGTTTTAGCTTTCCTTAGCTTTTCATTAAATTCCCTGCAATACTCTTTTCTGAGAAATTGCCTTATTCGTCACAAATCCATCTCTATTATTTGCTACTTTTCACCAAAGGGTAGTTCATAAGAGTCCGCATCTATGCTTCCCCTGTTGATTTGTGTGCTCATCTTGAATTGGCCGCTCGCCCAGGCTCTTGCGTTTGAGCCACGTGAGGCTGACTTGGTTCCCATAGGAACCGTGCTCGCCGACCCTCAGCATTACAACCTGAAGTCAGTCCGGTTCCATGGGACCATCACAGGGATTACCGTCTTACATTCTCAGGGAGGCTGCAGAGACATTGATGCCTATCTCTTTCAGCTCGAAGACGGGACAGGAAACATTACGGTGTGGGATGAAGGGTTTTGCCCTGCGCATTCGATCTCCCCCTTGCTGGTCCAAACTTCGACGAAGATGGGTGACCGAATCTCTGTTACCGCCATAGTCCTGGCGCCCTCTCACGCGCCTGAAATCCCGATCCGAGCTCAACTTCAACGGATCGGCCCCAATACTAATTTCGATCCTCCGAAAGGAAACCCAACTACGTGTCGCACTTTCGAGGAGTGCGCAGAAAAACAAGGCCACTCCCCAAAGTGAGCTTAGTCAATACCTCCTCACATCCGTCAGCCTCCCAGGCAGACCCATCTTTCCCCTGAACAAGCTTGACATAATCTTGTACAGTATTTAGGCTGTCCTGGACGCCCTCAGGAGGAGGACCCCATGAGCATTACATCCAAAGACATCATTTCGCTGAGCCACGCACGCGCCAGGCTCACTGAACTATGCGACGAGGTGCAGACCAAGGGGAGCGAGAAACTCATTACGAAAAACGGCAGCAGCTGTGCGGCACTCATCGATGCGGACCGCTTGGACTATTACCATCGGCTGGAACGAGAACACATCCATCTCGGATTGCTGGAAGAAGCGATCAAGGGGCTCACCGACGTCAAGGCAGGCAAGACGCTCAGTCTCGCCCAACTTAAATCGCGTCATGGCCGGTAAGCAGCCGCGTTTCACTGAAAACTTCTCGACCAATCTGACGGCCATTGAAGAATTCCTCGGCTCGCACGGCAAGCGCGCGCTTCATCGGTTTCTCGACCATCTCTTCGACGACGTTATTCCCACCCTCTGCCGATTCCCGCAATCCGGTCGATCGTTCCTGGCTCACCCCATCAAATCTGCAAAAGCGAAGGCGTTGACCAAGGAGCTACGCAGACTCCTCGGCACAGGAGACGACCTGCGCGAATTCGTGATGGACGACTATCTCGTGCTCTACCTGGTGCGCCGAGGCCAAGTGATCTTTCTCGCAGTAAAGCATCATCGGCAATTGTCTTTCGATCTCAAAGGATTCTGGAGCAACCAATAGCAACTGCAAGGAATCTAGAACGTCCCTATTCTTTCCCCTCGGGCTTCTCAAATTGCTGAGCTCCGTGCTATTAGGATCGTTGTTCGATGAATCCGGCGAGCCCTTGCATGCCTCACTACAGCATGCAGGGACGGCGCTTGGCACCACCTCTTACACTGAGCGTTAGGGAAATTCCGTTTATGGCTATCATTTTTCCTGTGAGAGCATTCACTGCCGGGCTTTGCTCAATCGTTGTCATTGGTTTTCTGGTTGTTTCCGGCTGCTCAGCGAGTTCAAAGAAGGATCCGGAGGCGATATACCGCGACGCGGCGTTGCTCGCCAGTACTGGTCGATATGAAGAGGCTGCTCAAATGTGGAAGAAAGCCGCCGAACTTGGGCATAGCAAAGCGATGAGCGACTTGGGTGCTTTATACAGCAACGGTCTCGGAGTGTCTGAAGATTGGGAGGAGGCCGTCAAATGGTGGACCAAGGCGGTTCAGGCTGGCGATTCGGATTCTATTTACAATGTTGGAGTCTACCACTACAAGCAAGGCAGATTTAGCCAGGCGTTTTTGTGGCTAAATGAAGCTGCCACTCGGGGGATTGCTGCAGGAATGATGAGCGTAGGGTCTATGCATATGAAAGGTGAGGGGGTGCCTGAGGACAGTGAAGAAGGAATGCGTTGGGTTCGCGCCGCTGCCAAGGCTGGTCTTCCTGCCGCAAAAACTGTACTGGATCTCCATGAACGCGACGGTCAGGCTCTCAAAGACTCGGACATGCCTTACGTCATTTCGGTTGATACATGGCGACGGCTCTTACCCCATGTGTTTGACGGCAACACGCACGCAGCATTGAGCCTCATTCCCAACGTTTCAATTGATCATGCTTGCGGAGGCGCGGCCATCGCCACAAATAGTCCTTCGCTTGCAGCACAACAAATCGGCTCCTTACTCCAGTGCTCTGTCGGGGCCGTCGCTAGCAAAGAACGGCAGCCCACCACCGAACGTTTACGCGGAGCGACTGTTGGGATTCTTCTTCAGAGATACGGTCTTGAGTTATGGAAGCCACAACTCTGGACCGATGAGGCCGGGAACAAGGTGTCGGCCCTTAGCTCCAACTACGACAAGATAGCAACGATCCGACACAACCTGGCAAAAAACCACTGGGCAGCTATCTTCGCCACTTCATATCAGAACCTCCTGCAAGCTGCACAAGGAAGCAACGCCCCCGTCCCGGACTATTATGCGAAGGGTTTGTAACAGCACCCTGATGCCACTACCCTTGCACGCACGGCACGAGCGGCACTCGAGGATTACTACTACCGCGTCATCGATCGTGGCAATGGTCGTGCTGTGGTCTTTTTGATCGAAAGGCTGGATGAGCGAATACCCGCACTCTTGGAGCTCGATGCGAGTCTCCGGCCCATCGGTCGTCCGCAGACACTGGTGGAAATGTAGAATGTCCCCATTCTTTCCCCCAGGTCTCCTGAATCTAGCAGGCTAATTCCCCCGGACCACCGCAAGCCCACTGGATCCCATGGACACATAGAGGGCTCTCGGAACCACTGTGGTATCGATAACAATGCGTCTGGCATTTGAGATGCCTGGCCAAATGCGCACAGACTGGTCAGCCGGATTGAATCGGAGGAGCCGGCCACTGCGGTGCCGTCCGGGTCTGCGGTCATATCCCTCAAGCCGGAGGAGGGAAGTCCTGGCACGTTAGTATAGGGTCGAATGCTCGCACCGTTGAAGCTTGCCAGGCCGTGAGTCAGACTTGCCATCCACGCGACACCGTCGGGCGTTAGGGCAACGCCGCGCTGATCTTCTCGATAACCTGCCGGCACATCCAAAGCATTAGGCCCTTGATTGTATGATGTGGCTGGTCCATAGGTGGTAAATGCATACACAAACGATTCATTGACCCATGCACGAGGATCTGGATTCCATCTTTGCAAGCCGACGCCGTAGGCACCCCCCGTGAGTAGATCGCCGTTCGGCGCGACAAACAACCCGTATTGTTCCCCTTGTTTCTGGACTACGCGGCTACCGTCGGTAAAGTGATACAACGTTATGACATGGATGTGGTCCCCAAACACGTCGTTAAAGAGATGTGTGACGCCATGATCAAAGCCGATAAAGAGATGACCTGCTGCAGTCCCTTGATGAGCAAACGTCATGCGGCGGACGGAACGCTCCTCCCAGCAATTGAAACTGATGTCACAGATAAAATTGTAGTGCCGCACCTGGAGTGTGCCATTTGGATTCAGCGTAACCTTATCCGCCTGACCAACGGACCAGCGGGGGTCACTGAAGTCGGCGTTGGGAACACAGCAAGAGGGCGGTGCCGGAGGCGGGATCACCCCCTCGAATCCGTAATAGCCGACAAACACTTCGCCTGGCCTGCCCCCGGCGACGGCCGTAATGCTTGAGACAGTCGGTTGACCATTGGGATCTGTAAACGGCGTGATGTTCAGACCATCAGCAGCGGTAAAGCGTGTAAATGTGGTCTGCCCCGGTTGCAGAAGGTACAAGGCGTCAGGCGTGACCGCCCAGATGTTTTGTGCATCGTCGGGGCCTGCGTCGATCACATTACCGGTTAAACCCTGACTCGCGCCGAACACGGTGAGGTCTGTGTAAAACTGGCCGTCACCGTCTGATTCGCATTGACCGGTACCACGCATGTTCCTGTTCCAGAGCAACCGCCACCCGTCCATCCCGCGAAGAGTGCTCCGTTCGTTGGCGTCGCCGTCAGCGTCACGGTCGTCCCTAAGCTGAAGCTGGCCGTACAACTCGCCGCACAGTTCGAAATGCCCCCGGGGGAACTACTCACGTTACCGGTGCCAGTGCCCGCGCTGGTTACAGTGAGATTCGCTGTGCTGGGTGGAGGTGTAAAGGTGGCAGATACAGTCTGCGCACCATTCATGACAACAACGCAACCACCCGTACCCGAGCATGCGCCGGACCAACCCGAGAATGTCGAACCCGCCGTGCCATTGGCCCCAAGGGTGACAGAGGCACCGCTTTCAAAGTCCGCGCTGCAGCCGGTACCGCAATTGATCCCCGGAGGGTTGCTGGTTACCGTGCCGCTGCCACTTTTATTGACCGTCAAGAGAGCAGGCGCAGGAGGCTGAACATTGGGAGTGGGCGAGGATTGTATAGGCTGGTTATCAGACCCAGAACATCCAGAGAGTAAACCGTACAGAATCCATACGATGGCGCGCTTGTGGTACACGAGATCGCCTCTTGCTGAGAACTAGCATTATTGATACTACCCTCAAGGGTAAACCCATACTGGGTTATCCCCTGGGCTCCTCGAATTTTTCCTTGAAATACTGGGAAATACTGGGGTGAACTTGAGGTGGCCCCGAAAAAACAGACATGGTGATTAGGGCCTATTCACCTGCCGTTCGAACTCTTCCAGACTGCGAGAGCCGAGCGCCGGTCATAATTAGTAGTTTCTGACTCAGCCTACCCTCTCCTCAAAACCGATTCTCTTTCAATACTTTCCTAGCTGATCTTTTAAGAGCATTTTGGTCAGGTATACTTGCCAGAGAACAATGAAGAACATTACATGGCTGGGCCGGACCAGGCAACAATGGAAAGTGTGGGTATTTCTGTTCATGATTGTGCTGAGCTTGGTCAATTTCGTGCTCTTTGTGTGGCGAGTGAATGTGCCGAGCCCAGGTGTTCCGGCTCTCCCTGGCCAAGTCACCCTAAGCTTCTGTTTCGTGATGTCCGGCGTCGTTTCATTATGCTGGTTGTGGCTGAGTGTCCGGTGCCCTTTCTGTAAAGCGAGTGTGGCAGGACACATTCTAAGGACCGCCCCAGCAGGCGTATGGTTCACAACTTTACTAGCACTGGAACAATGTCCACTCTGTGGAGATCAAACCATCGATCCAGTTGGCGTACCATTCAATCACTAGGGTTATCACATTCATGTCAGACAGTTTAGGGAGAGAATTCTCACACCGCCTACAAACTATGCGGTGGTGCGCATGAGCAATCGCGAGCCACAACTCACAGCTGAAGCCTTTCTACAAGTCATGAAAGATTGACTTGCTGCTCTTCCCAGAAAGGAAATTGAATCATTGCCTGAGTATCCTGTCATTCCGCCCTTCTCGCTACATGTCCCACCAGAATTGCCCAACTATCAATTTACGCTAATGAAGGACACATTCGCTGATGGAAGAATTCGGGTTGCTATTCAGAGTTACCGATATGGTTTTCTAGGCTTCGGCTACATCGCTGCCCATGGCTTTTCGTTATTACCAGATGGTTCACTCTGTGCATTAACCGAGAAAGACATATGGGATCTTACATAGCGAATTGTGTTCATTTTGTGCTCAAGCCCACCTCACTCCAGCTCATTCCAGCCTACTCCGGCCAAGGTTCACTTTTTCTCCAACGGTTGGTTCTGATTGGCTCTAGTGAATTCCAGTAGGCCTGAGTAGGGTTTTTATTGCGCTTTCCTAAACCGTGGGTCTTACGAACGAGTCTCTTCCCCGATCATGTGTTTGGTGAACACTGGACAACTAGTATTGACAGACTGGTTCTCTAATGGTCTTGGGGTTGGAAGTCTTACAGGATTTGTGAACGAAGGACTTTGAGACCCTCGGCCTCAACCTTGACTTCGGCCTTCACGAGACCGGCAGCCTCACCCTACCCTGCTATGGAAAATCGTTAAAGTCGTCGAGCGTGGATTGAATCGGAAGGAGAGGCGCCGTTTGGCGCGGGGGACCTGGCAAGACGAGCGGGTTCCCTGTTTGATTCGCGCCTTGAATGAGCCCGATCGAGAGCTGCGGCCCCAACGTCCCGACCGCTCCGCTCCAGGCCTGGCCGGTCGTCGGGTTGCGAAAACTGAATGTTTGGAAGTTTTGGCCCGGGTTATAGAGAAAGCCCTGTGTGCCCTGATTGTCGAGATAAAGACTCCCGCCGGGAAATCTGACCAGCGGCGCCACGCCGCCGCTGAATCCCCGGACACCCGACACGCTCTGAGCCCAGGCGGGGGACTCGACACACCCCACCGCAATCATCAGCGCAGCAAGACCCCACAACACCGGCGCGGCTGCGCGAGCAGAGACAAATCTCATGACAGTGTCCATCATCACGGATTATAGTATGCTCACACTCTGGCTGTCGATCAAAGGAGTCAATCATGGATCTCACCCCCTCAATGCATCGTCTGTGCCGCACCGCGATCGCGCTGGCCGGCTTGTGGATTATTCCGGCCCCGACCGACAGCTGGAGTCTGGATTCGACCGAACCACCACCGGCCGAACGCCGCGAGACGCTTTCGCTGGCCGATGCGGCGTTGCGCGCGCTACAGCACAACCTGGATATCAGCATCAGCCGCCACACTAGGGAAAGCCGCCTGGCGGACATCGTCATCGAGCAGGCCAAATTCGATCCGACGTTCAGCATCAACGGCCAATACAACCGTGTCGCGAGCCCGCTCAACCGTCCGGTGTTCGGCGGAACCGGCGGCACGCTCAACACCATCACGACGTTCGACCAACGTACCAACTCCGTAACCGTGGATGCGACGCAAAGCCTGATCACCGGCGGAAGCGTGAATCTGAACTACAGCCCGTCCCGCACCAACGTCAACCAGGATGTGGCAAGAGGCTTCCTGTTCAATCCATCCTGGACGGGCGGACTGGGAGTGACGTTGACCCAGCCGCTGCTCAGGAATGCCGGGATCGATGTGAATAAGACCTTCATCAAGGTCGCGCAGAACAACGCCGATGTTGAACAGCATGTGTTTCGAGACCGCGTCTTGACCGTGATCGCCTCGGTGGAACAGACCTATTGGGAAGTCGTCTTTACGTACGAGAACTTGAAGGTCGCGCAGGCCGCCCTCAAGGCCGCGGAAGAATTGCTGGCAACCAACCGTGCCAAATCGAAAGCCGGCATCATGTCCATCGTGGATGTGCTCCAGGCCGAAGCCGCCGTGGCCTCACGCGTCGAGCAGGTGTTAGTGACGGAAAAGGCCATTCGCGACCAGGAAGATCAGCTGCGACGACTCTTGAATCCGGGTGAGGAAGACCTCCGGCAGGATGTGCGCCTGACAC
>LNFM01017215.1_pt1 | contig 10237 bp, 8 predicted proteins | sample 596031 | NCBI WGS metagenome assembly LNFM01 (sample SAMN04254537, study PRJNA301005) | activated carbon metagenome | isolation source: dual media filters at the Ann Arbor, Michigan drinking water treatment plant | place: USA: Ann Arbor | reverse complement strand
CGGCATGGAAGGCCACCGCCACCGCGAGCCCGGTGAAGGCGAAGTTGGTGGCGTAGTAGAGCGTGTAGCCGATCGATTCGGACGAGCCGATGGCTCCCACGACCAGGATCCGGAGCGCGTGGAGGGGATCGACGCCGATGATCGCCACGATCACGCCGACAACAAGGAAGGCGAGCGCGATGTTGACCAGCGGCAGCAGCACGATCTCCGCCCAGGTCGGCAAAGGGCGACGGGATGCCTTCATGCCGCGTCGGCGCCCGCCATCATCAGGCCGAGGCGGCGTTCGTCGGCGCGATCCGGGGCGACTTCCCCCACGATACGGCCGGCAAACATCACCAGAATGCGGTCGGCGAGCGACAGGATCTCGTCCAGTTCCACCGACACGACCAGCACCGCGCAGCCGGCGTCGCGCGCCTTCACCAGCTCGCGATGGATGAATTCGATGGCGCCGATGTCGACACCGCGCGTCGGCTGGCCGACCAGCAGCACCTTGGGCTGGCGGGCGATCTCGCGCGCCAGGACCAGCTTCTGCTGGTTGCCGCCTGAGAAACTGGACGACCGAAGGCCGGGCGAGCGCGGCCGCACATCGAAGCGCTCCATCAGCTGGGTGCAATGGGCGCCGACCGCCGGCCCGTCGAGCAGATAGTTGCGGGTAAAAGGCGGCCCGTCCTGGTAACCCAGGATCGAGGTTTCCGAGGCCTCGAATGCCGCGACCATGCCCTGGCGCAGCCGGTCCTCGGGCACATGGGCGAGGCCCAAGGTGCGCATTTCCGCGGGATTGCCCGGATGGCGCGCGTCGAGGGCGTGGCCGCAGACGGTAAGCCGCCCGCCACTCGGTGCGCGGATTCCCGCCAGCACCTGCAACAGTTCGCTTTGTCCATTGCCGGTGACGCCCGCGATGCCCACGATCTCGCCGGCGCGCAGCTCGATGCCGATGTCGTCGAGCAGCCGGACACCGCGGCCGTCGATCAGCGAGAGATGCTCGGCCTGCAGCAGGACCTCGCCGTGCAGGGGCGGCGCCTTGTCGAGGTCGAGGCGGACCTTGCGGCCGACCATCAGCTCGGCCAGCTCCTCCGCCCCCGTGTCCATCGTGCGACGCTCGGCCACCACCTTGCCCTGGCGCATCACATAGACGCGGTCGGTCGCCGCCACGATCTCTCGCAGCTTGTGGGTGATTAGCACGATGGTGACGCCGCGGTCCTTCAGCGTCTGCAGGATACGGAACAGGCGGTCGGTTTCCTGCGGCGTCAGCACGGCGCTGGGCTCGTCGAGGATCAGGGTCCGCGCGCCACGGAACAGCACCTTCAGGATTTCAACCCGCTGCTGCTCGCCGACCGAAAGATCGGCGACGCGCGCATCGGGATCGATCGTGAGGCCGTAGTCGCGCCCCAGCCGCACCAGTTCGGCTCGCGCAGCTGCAAGACCGCCCGCCAGCATCAGGCCGCCCTCGGCGCCCAGCACCATGTTCTCGAGCACGGTGAAGGTATCGATCAGCATGAAGTGCTGGTGGACCATGCCGATGCCACCGGCGATGGCGTCGCGCGGGCTCGCCATCTCGACCGGCTGGCCGTCGACCCATATCTCGCCGGCATCGGCGCGATAGAGGCCGTAGAGGATGCTCATCAGCGTCGATTTGCCGGCGCCGTTCTCGCCCACGATGCCGGTGATCGTGCCCGCCTCGATCCTGAGCGACACACCGCGAACGGCATGAACGACCCCAAACGACTTGTCGATCCCGCGAAGTTCTATGGCCGCTGCCGCAGGCGTCAGGGCTTGCACGAATTGTTGCTCATGTAGTCGTGGACCACGATCTTGCCCGACACGATGTCGGCCTTGGCGGCCTCGACCTTGGCCTTCATCTCGGGCGTCACGAGCTTCTCGTTGTCCTTGTCGAGGGCCCAGTCGACGCCGCCGTCCTTGAGGCCCAGCACCTGGACGCCGCCCTTCCAGGCCCCGGCCTGCGCTGCCCTAAAACTGTTGTAGGTGGCAAGATCGACGCGCTTCAGCATGGACGTCAGCATCGTGCCGGGATGCAGGTGGTTCTGGTTGGAATCGACGCCGATGCCGAGCTTGCCGCGGTCCTTGGCGGCCTGCAGGATTCCGATACCGGTCGAGCCCGCGGCGGCATAGACCACGTCGACGCCGCGGTCGAACTGGCCCTTGGCGAGCTCGGCGCCGCGCCCCGGATCGTTCCAGGCGGCTGGTGTCGTGCCGGTCATGTTGGTGATCAGCTCGGCTTTGGGATTGGCGTATTTGATTCCCTGCTCGAAGCCACACTGGAACTTGCGGACCAGCGGGATGTCCATGCCGCCGACAAAACCGATCTTGCCGCTCTTGGAGGCGAGTGCGGCCAGCACGCCGACCAGAAAGGAGCCTTCCTGTTCCTTGAAAACCACCGACTGCACGTTGGGCAGGTTGACCACGCTGTCGATGATGGTGAAGCGGACGTTGGGAAATTCCTTGGCGATCTTCTCCAGCGCGACGGCCTGCGAGAAGCCGACAGCGACGATGGGATCCTGGCCACGCTGTGCGAAGCGGCGAAGCGCCTGCTCGAACTGGGTCTCGTTGCTGGGCTCGAATTCGGCGAAGGCGATGCCGGTATCCTTCTTGAACTTCTCGGCCCCCGCACTCACACCTTCGTTGAAGGACTTGTCGAACTTTCCGCCCGTGCTGTAGACGACGGCGGGCTTGATGGCGGTCTGTGCTCCGGCCGGCGCCAGCATGCTCAGGGCAACCAGGGCGACTGCCGATCCCAACCAGCGCTTCATGACGCCTCCCTTGCCTCTTTGGATACTCGGCCCAAGTGTGGACCGGCCCGGTTCCCCGGTCTAGGCGGGTCGGGCGCGATACAGGGGTCCAACCGACCCAGCGAACTTCGACTAACCCGGAACGACGAACCCGTAGCGCAGGTTCGACGGCTCGCGGCCGGCACGTTCGTAGTCCGATTTGATTCCGGCGAAGCGGTCGTCGCGCCAAGCCGCCTTCTTGATGTCGTAGCGGTACATTTTGGCCGAGGTCTCGCCGAAGATGGCGCGCTTGATCGGGCCGTCGGCCGGGCCGAGCGGCGCATAGCCGAACGCCTTCTGCATGTCCTCGGGGATTTCGAGGCGGCGTAGAGCCTCTATCTGCCATTGCGGCGCGCCGGTCCACACCGCGTCGGTGCCCCACACGACGTGATCGGCGCCCATGCCCTTGACCAGCATGCCCATGAGGGCGGCGCACAGCCGGGGCTCGGTGACCGTCGTCTGGGCAAAGATCTGGCCAAGGTCGGCGTAGACGTTGCTGACGCCATACTTGGCCGGGATCTCGGCGAGGTCGCTGGTCCAGTCGACCCGGCCGGTCTTCTCGAACTGGGCGTAACCGTCCTTGGCATTGGCGCCGGCCCCGCCCGTCCAACGGAAGGCCGAGTGGTAGATCACGAAGCGGATCTGCGGCCAGTCCTTGGCTGCCTTGCCGACATCGTCGACCGTCGCGTATTGCGTAAGGTGCGGCCAGCGCCGCTCCGTCGATGGCGGATAAAGTCCCTTATGGACACAGACGATGTCCTGCCCCGCCTTCAGGACCTTCTCGTAGAACGGATACATCAGCTTCTCGTCGTCCATCCGCCACGGATGGCGCGCCAGGTCCTTGTTGGTGTTGTCACCGACCGTGTAGCCCTTCCACGAATCGGGCTTCAGCGTCTCGCTCCAGCGATCAACATCGTCGAGCCAGCCCGGCATGCCCGGCTGGAAGATGGCATGCGACAGGCAGCGTCTGGAGCCGGCGGCCTTGTTCACCTTCTCGCGCGCCTCGGCCTTCATCTCGTTGGTCAGGAACCAGTCGCGTGGATCTTCCGAGGCCGAGCCGCTGATCAGCGCCACTTTGGTGTCGCTGTCGAGATAGATTTCCTTGAACCAGTTCGGATACTTCAGGTCGTCGATGGTCTGGGGCTTGTCGACCAGGGTCGGGTTCCAGCCCGCCTTGCCGACCGCCTCGCGGCCGCGCACGAAGCCTTCCAGCCGCGTGTCGTCGCGCAGGAAGTGCGTGTGTACGTCCATGATGAACTGATCCTTCAGCCCGTCGGCGCGCGCCTGGGCGAGATCGACGCTTTTCGCCTCGGCTGGCGAGGCACCGTAGAGCGGTCCGTAGATTTCGTTCATGGCGACGAAGGCCGTGGCCATGCCGGCCGCAGTCTGGAAGAAGCGCCGCCGCGACAGGCCATTTTTCCCGCCGTAGTCGTCGGCCAGCGCGTTCATGCGCGCCTCGACACTCTTCTGCCGCTCGGTCTGCGGGATGGGGAGAAACTCGTCGCTCGAGACGACCTGTGTCGGTACTGGCGTCGGGTTGCCAGCCAGGCGCGCCGGCACCAGGCTCGCGTGCTCGTCGTCGCTCAACATTCCCATGGCTTGTCTCCGTGCGTCGGGAGCTGGCTAGGCTTCACTTTGCCTTGGATCTCCCGGGCGGCGTCGCGGCAACGCCCGGCGCATGATTGAGGATCGACCGCGTGAGTCCGCCGTCCACCACCAGCGCCTGGCCGGTGATGTAGCTCGCCTCCGGGCTCAGCAGGAAAGCGATGGCGTCGGCAATGTCGCCGGGCTTGGCGACGCGACCCAGAGGTACCAGCCTGGCACGTCCGCGCGCCAGCTTGGGCTGGCTGTAGATCGCGTCGGTCATCGAGGTATGGACGAAGCCCGGGCACACCGAATTGGCGCGGATGCCATCGGACGCCCATTCCAGCGCCATCATCTCGGCAAGCATGATCAACGCGGCCTTGGCCGGACTGTAGGCGCCGGTCGGCAGCTGCGGCATGACGCCCGACATCGATGACACCATCACGATGGCGCCCTTCGACTTCCGGAGATGCGGATACGCCGCCTTGGCCAGCAGCCAGTTGGCGCGGAGGTTGATGTTGAAGACGCGATCCCAGGTGGCCACCTCGAGATCGGCCAGCCTGGCGGGCGCGGCAATGCCGGCATTGCCGACGATGCCGCTGATGCCGCCCATCGCCTTGACCGCGGCGGCGATCACCCTGGCGGGTTCGTTGGGCCTCGCCATGTCGGCCCGCAGCGCGTGGACCTTGCAGCCCGATGTCCGGAGGTTGGCGGCCAGGGCCTCGAGTTCGTCGAGATAGGCCACGTCGCAGAGGGTCAGCGCCTCGGCGCCGTCGGCCGCGAGCTTCAGTGCCGTGGCCCGACCGATTCCCCGGCTTGCGCCCGTGATCACGACCCGCATGGCATCTCCCTGTTCCTCAGGCAGATGGTGGCACGGTTCCGGGCCTGGGGTCGATGGGTAGCAGGCGATCCAAGCCAATCAACTGCTCGTAGAGGACGGCCGCCTGCAGCAAAGCTGCCTCGCCCCGGGGTTTGCCGACCAGCTGGAGGCCGACGGGCCGGCCAAATTGGTCGAAGCCGCAGGGCACGGCAATGGCGGGGCAGCCCGTCACGGTGATGGCCGAGTTGAGGGTCGAGCCCGCCATGTAATTCTCGAGCTTCTTGCCGGCGATGGTTTCAGGCGCGCGCAGGTTGACGTCGAAGGCGGCGGTCGGCGCGCCCGGCGTCACGAACAGGTCGTAGGTCTGGAAGAACATGCCCATGCGCCGATACAGCGCCGCCCGCTCGCGCTCTGCCCACGCCAGCCGGCTCGCGGTCTGCGCGAGGCCGAGCTCGGTGTTCCAGATGATGTCGGGCTTGATCTTGTCGCGGTGCTGCTCGATCTGCTGCTCGCGGTCGACGACGAACTGCTGGCTGCGCAGCGCCATGAACACGTTGTCGACCGGCCCGAAATCGGGCGAGACCTCCTCGACGATGCAGCCCAGCTCCTCGAAGCGGCGCGCCATCCTGGTGCAGATCTCGCGGATCTCGCGATCGAGCTCGAACCTGCCGCCGAAATCGATGCTGAAGGCCACCCGCTTCGGCGCCACCGGATTGGCGACGGCGGTACTGAACGACACGGCGGGGGCATCGAAGGTCATGGGATCGTGCCCGCAGAACCCCGCCATGGCATCGAGGAACAGCGCCAGGTCGGCGACGTTGCGCGCCATCGGCCCCTGCACCGACTGCGGCGACCAGAGATTGTTCGAGGTGCCGCGCGTCACGCGGCCGGGCGACGGCCGGATGCCGACGGTCGAGCAGTAAGTGCCCGGCCGGCGCAGCGAGCCGCCATGATCGGAGCCGTGCGCCAGCCATACCTCGCCTGTTGCCACGGAGACCGAGCCACCCCCGGTCGACCCGCCGCAGGTGAGCGAGGTGTTCCAGGGATTGCGCGTGCGCCCAAACACTTCGTTGAAGGTGCTGCCGCCCGCGCCGAACTCCGGCGTGTTGGACTTGCCCATGACGATGCCGCCCTTGCGCTCGATGCGCTCGACCAGCGGATGCGACTTGGCCGGCACGTGATCGGCGAAGATCGGCGAGCCGTAGGTGGTGCGCACGCCGGCCACGTCCGTCAAATCCTTGATCGAGACCGGCAGGCCGGCCATCCAGCCTGCTTCGCCAGAGGCTTCGCAGGCGTCGCCACCGGCCATGATTCGCTTGGCATGATCGCGGGCGCGATCGAGGCACAAAGTGGGCAGCGCGTTCACATCGGGTTCGACGGCCGCGATGCGCCTCGCCGAAGCCTCGATCAGGTCGAGCGGAGAAATCTCGCGCTTCTTCAGCCGCGTCACCGCCTCGACCGCCGTCATCCTCCAGAGATCGTCGCTCATGAGTGTCCTCGGTCTTATGGCAAGTTGATGACGGCACTGCGCCGGCGCTGGGCGAAGTAGAGCAGGCCGAGCAGCATCAGGTTCAGCAGGTTGAAGGCGAGCGCGGCCTGGAAGGCCGAGCGGTAGGAGAGCGTGGCGTCGAAGATCGCGCCGCCCAGCCAGCCGCCCACCGCCATGCCCGCCATGGCAAACAGCATGACCACACCCAGACGCCAGCCGCCGATGGTAGGACCGTAGAGATAGCGCAGGATCAGCGCGTAGCCCTGCACGATGGCGATGTAGGGGATGCCGTGGATGACCGACAGCGTGTAGATGCCCGACAGGCTCTCGACGTAGACGAAGCCGAGGAGCGACGCGATCTGGATCAGGGCGCAGAGAAGGCTCACCTTGATCGGGCCGATGTAGTCGGAGAGCCGGCCCATGGCGAAGGTCGCGGCCACCGCCGTGAGCAGGATCAGCGCGATCGCCTCTGAGCCACGCGCCGACGAGAAGCCGAGATCGCCACAGAAGGCCACCATGTGCACGAACGGTACGGCCATGGCGGTGCAGCAGCAGAAGCCCGCGGCCGAGAGGATCACCATGAGCGCGCGCGACGACATCGGCAGCGCCGAATGATCCTCGGCCGGCCGTGCCGCCTTGCTGCGCGCCATCGGCGAAGGCCTGATGTAGAAGGCGCACAGGAAGATCAGTACGCCGGCCGTGACGCCATAGATCGCCAGCGTCTCGCGCCAGCCGACCTCGGGCACCAGCCAGCGATAGACCTGCGGCCAGACGAAACCCGAGATCGCGGGCCCCACCGAGATGAGGGACACCGCCGTGCTACGACGGCGCTCGAACCAGCCCTGGATGTTGTTCATGGCCGGCGTGAAGGTGGCCGAATTGCCGAGGAAGCCCAGCGGAATGGCATAGCCGAGGTAAAGCGCCAGAACGTCGCCGCTGCTCGCCAGCCAGCCACCGGCCAGGATCGAGACGCCGGCAATAAACAGCGGCACGCGCGGGCTGGTGCGGTCGGCCAGCCAACCCATGAAGACGCCGCCGACGCCCATCGCAAAGAAGCCCACCATGTAGGCGAACGACGGTACGGCGCGGCGGTCGCCGAACTCGGCGGCCATCTCCTTGAGCGCGACCACCGGCAGGTAGAGAGCGCCACCGCCCAACGTGATGCAAAGCATCGAGACGAACGCCAGCCGCCAGGCGTAGGCGCTATCTACTCCCGGACGCTGGACGACAGCAGTCATTCGCGCGCAAGGGCCGCGTCGGCAGCGGCCTTGGCGTCGAGCACCTGGTCGTCGTCCATCAGCACGGTCACCTTGCGCAGCTTGCCCGTGAAGGCGAACGGCGCTTCGTAATGCGACACCGGGCTCGAGCGGTCCCGGCCGATATCGAGGCCCGACCAGGAGATGAAGCTCACGAAGCCGTTCTGGGTGTCAAAGCCACCTACTGCTTCACCGTCGATCAGCAGGGTCGCGAAGTTGCGTCCCTCTTTTCGGCGCATGCGCATGCCGAGCAGACGATCAGGTGATGCTCGCCGCCGATGTTCATGTCGTAGGCGAGCTTGCCGTCCTTCATGTAGAGCGAGTAGCCGGTCGTGGCGTCGCCATGAGCGATCAGCACGCCCTCGGTTTCCGGCCCGTCGACCTGCGCGTCTGCCTCGATCGTGTAAGTGCGGTTGCGCACGTCGGGCGCGACATCGGTCGGCACATGGCCCATGCCGGCATGGAACACGAAACGGTTGCGCGGCCCATGGAAACGCCTGGCATTGTCGGCGAAGCGCGGCGCGAAGCGATCGTCCAGCGGGAGCACGTTGCTCTTCTCGGCCTGCCGCCACCACTCCTCGATCATTGCCTTCAGCCGCTCGGGCTCCTTCTCGGCCAGGTTGTCGAGTTCGTTGAAGTCCTTGTTGAGATGGTAGAGTTCCCACTTATCGCTGGCGAAGTCGCTGCCCGGCGGATGGAAGGAGACGGCCTTCCAGCCGCCATGCACCAGGCCGCGATGGCCGAACATCTCGAAATACTGTGGCTTGGACTTGGACTTCGCCTTGCGGTTTTTCAGACTCCTGGCAAAGCTCGTGCCCTCGATCGGCATCTGTTTGACGCCATTGATCGTCTTGGGCGGTTTAACGCCGACGATATCCAGCAAGGTCGGCGCGAGATCGCTGGCGTGGCAGAACTGATGACGCAGCTCGCCCTTGGCGGCGATGCCCTTGGTCCACGCCATCACCAGCGGATCGCGGATGCCACCGCCATGCGTGTTCTGCTTATAGCGGCGGAGCGGCGTGTTGGCGGCCATGCCCCAACCCAGCGGAAAGTTCGAATGCGTATCGGGGCCGCCGATGTCGTCGATGCGCGCGATCTTCTCTTCCATCGGCTCGCGGCGGAGATTGTAGGGGCCCATGGCATTCACCAGGCCGGACGGTCCGCCCTCCTGGCTGGCGCCGTTGTCGGACATGACGATGACCAGTGTGTCGTCGAGCTGTCGGGCTTCCTCAAGGAATTTTACCAAGCGCGCGATGTGCTGGTCGGCGTGGTCGAGCATGGCGGCATAGGCCGCCTGCAGACGCGAGAAGAGCCGCTTCTCGCCATCGGGCACTTCGGCCCACGCCCGCACCGCGTCGTTGCGCGGCGGCAGGCGCGTACCCTTGGGCACGATGCCCAAAGCGATCTGGCGGGCCAGTCGCTTCTCGCGCTCCACGTCCCAGCCCTCGGCGAAGATCGCGTCGTACTTGTCGATGAGATCGAACGGCGCCTGGTGTGGCGCATGGCAGGCGCCGAGCGCCAGCCACATCAGCCACGGCGTTTCGGCATTGTCGCCGACAAGATCGGCGATGTAGCGAATGCCCTGGTCGACCAGGTCGGACGTGAGATGATAGCCGGTGGCGAAGGTGCCCGGCGGATCGACGGGTGTGTTGTCGCGCACCAGCTCGGGCGCGTATTGATCCGTCTCGGCATCCATGAAACCGTAGTAGCGGTCGAAGCCGCGGCCGAGCGGCCAGCCGTCGAACGGACCGGTCGCACCCGATTCGGTGAGCGGCGTCACGTGCCACTTGCCCAGCATGTAGTTGCGATAGCCGTGCGGGCGCAGCATCTCGGCGATGGTGCCGGCTTCTTTCGAAATCTTGCCGCGATAGCCGGGATAGCCCGAGTCGAAATTGGCGAGGCAGCCGACGCCGACCGAGTGATGGTTGCGTCCCGTCAGGAGGGCCGCGCGCGTGGTCGAGCACATGGCCGTCGTATGGAAGCCGGTGTAGCGCAGGCCGCGGCCGGCGATGGCATCGATGGTGGGGGTGGCGATCGGCGAGCCGTAGCAGCCGAGGTCGGAGAAGCCGACATCGTCGAACAGGACGACCAGGATATTGGGGGCGCGGCCTCCTTGAATACCGGGCGGCCGCTTCGGCGCCTCCGGCCAATGCGGCACGGAGTCCTTTACAGTCTGGCCAATCTTACCCGTCATGCGTTTCCCTTTTCGTTAAAGCGGTTGTCCGACACTTGGCCCACTGGATCAACCTTGTCGCAATTCATGGCCCGGGTTAGGGAAAGTCATGGCTCAGTTCACCTCCGA
>LNFM01013713.1_pt1 | contig 10238 bp, 6 predicted proteins | sample 596031 | NCBI WGS metagenome assembly LNFM01 (sample SAMN04254537, study PRJNA301005) | activated carbon metagenome | isolation source: dual media filters at the Ann Arbor, Michigan drinking water treatment plant | place: USA: Ann Arbor | reverse complement strand
CAAGAATATTAGCACTCTCTATGAGTGAGTGCTAAGTGTGAAGTTCCATGACCTTGGCGATTCAAGTACCTGGCAAGACGGATGATGGCGGTGTCGAACGCCGTTCATTCTTGAACTATTGACCATTCATTCTTGAACTCACCATGGAGATTTGGAAGGGGCTTCAAGAACACCCTGCTGCCTCGGTGGGTGTACCCCGTGGGGGTGCCGCTTCCCTGCTTCGTAAGTGCCACCCCCCGCGACACTACCCACCAGTGCCAGGGCGCTCTTGAGGCTCTGGGTGAGTGCCTCGTCGGCACGCGACGGCAGAGCTGCCCCGCTGGGGTGGTTGTGGCACAGGATCATGGCTGCTGCGTTTGGGCCCAGCGCCGCGATGACCACTTCCCTCGGGTAGACCGAGGTCCGTGTCAGCGTGACGCGAAACATCTCTTCGGTGGCGATGACGCGGTTCTGTGCGTCCATGAACATCACGGCGAACACCTCGTGCGCTCGCTCGGCCAGCGTGAGTTGCAGGTAGTCGCGAAGGGAAGCTGGTGACACCAGTGCGTCGGCCAGGCAATCCGGCGTGGGATCGGGCGCGTGCGATTTCGCGAGGGGAAAGAGACTCCTTATGGGCCCAGGGGAAGAGCAAATCCGAAGTGGGATGCTTTTTCTTGTCTCCGGTAGGAGGGGCCCAGAAGGACGGGTTGTTCTGGATCTGAGATCTGAAAAAAACTTCAAAAGGACACCGAAGGTCAAAAACCTACGTGTAGTTCGCTACGTCAGACAGCAAGGCTCTGGCTGCTCGCGTGATCGGCCGGTGGTAATTAAGTCGGCTCCGAATGGCGGAACGGACCCGAGAACACTGGCTGACGTTTCAGCTGCCGGGATTGCGTCGAGGTGCGAGGCTTTCGAGCTTGTCCGCCCACGTCACGGCTCCGCCATTTACAAACCATGTCGAGGCGCCTAGTGCCTTGTAGAGAGCAGCGGACCAGGAATGTGGGTCACCCTGCCTACGTGAGTCAGCTTGTCGGTCCAAAAATGTCTTCAAACCGATGGTTCCGTACAAGCGATACTCATCGCGCGAGAAATAAGCAATCTGGGCAAGCTCAGACGAAGCCTTGGCCACGTAGATCTCATTGAGGCCGAACGCAGTGAAATGGGTGATCACACGTTGGCGCAGCCCTGCGTCCCAATGGTGTGGCGGCCTTGCATGAAAGGTGGCCGAAAGATCTTCGGTTTCAATAATCTCAGCTGACAACCACGGCTCATCGCAGGGGAGGACGTCGTAGTAGGGATGGAAGGTTTGCGCGGTGAATGAATCGGCCACACCGGAGAGCTTTCTCTTATTGCAAGAGTCGCAGGCTGGAACTAGGTTCAAAGGGGTCAGAACGTAGTCGGCATGGAGGGATTGAGGCAGGTAGTGATCGAGCGTTCCGACAACTCGTGAATTGCACAACGGACAGGTCTTTGTCGCCCCGCGCAACTCGTCATAAATATCGCGGCAGGGTTGACCGAACTTCGAAAACTTGTTTTTATACAGCCACTTCATCTCGTCGCGGGTTACCGATTCTGCGACGCTCTTGGACTCCGTGATTGAAAATAGTTGCGCGACTCGAGCGTCGGAGTGATATCGGGTCTCCCTCGATGCGAGATGCTGCTCGACGGCCACTACCCGCGTGACAAGGTCTGTGTCCATTACGTTCGATATACATAAGCGCGCCGCCTGCACAACCTTGGCAGACGGCACCGGCAGGGAGATCATGACCGCTCGTCTCTCTCTTTATTGCCGTGCGCGGCGATTAGCCCTCGCGCAAGGAGGATCGCTTCGGTGCCAAGCTGATTTCCAAAGTGCGCAAATACTTCCTCGAACGTCTTACCTGTCTTTACTTGCTCACTTACGAGTGAATGAAATCCCGAGTTGGTCACCTCTAGACCAAATACATCGTGAGTCAGCCGGCCCACTGTTTCGCCGAACGTCTCTACAGGCGGTCTATCGATTCTGCTTCGTCGCCCGCTTCTGCTCAAGACGGACACACACGCAGCCGGCACCTCCTGCAAGACGACGGGCGAATGAGTGGCGACGATCGCAACACCGTTTCGCCTGACCAGAAGGTCGCTCACGGCGCGGATGAATGCCGACAGCAGAGGCGGGTGCAAATGGCCCTCAGGCTCGTCCAGCACAACCAACGTGCGCTCGTCGACCAGTTCGACCAGCCGTGTCGTCGTTAGCAGGACGATCGCATGGCCCGAACTCAGCCGCCTGAAGAGTGCGAGGGCCTGTTGCTGCCAATCTTCTCCGGCTGTTAGTAACTCCAGAATATCGGCATCCTTGAACATTGGATCGGAGCTCAGTGTTTCCACCGCTCGGCGCCAACGATCGGCCCGCAGCCCCGTCCGACAAAGGTCAAGGCTCTCGGCGAACTTCCTTCCGAGCGCCTCTTTCAACCCGTTCGCATGGCTCGCTGAAAAATCGAACTCAACGTCCGACAGGCCGACGAACGTCCCTTTAACGCCGCCTTGGCGGTCCGTGGGGGGGAACGCGAAGCTGTCAAATGCGCTAAAGGCGACATGAACGAGCCCGGAGAATGCCCACTCCTGAGCGTTTGGCCCAAGTTTGCTCAGGCTTCCGCGGGCAACCTCTGGAAGATCGAGCTCAAGAACCGCTGCACTGAGACCTTGGATACAGCGTGACTTCCCCACCCCGTTGCGACCGATCAGCACGTGCACGTTGGATGGTGGATGGGAGTTCGGGTTGACAACGAAGTCGATAACTGGGCCCGGCTCATCCCCCTGCGCCGGGAAAAGGTAGTGGAAATGAAATTTCGTAAGGATCGCGTCACCATGTGCAAGCCGGTGGTACCGGTGTCGCACGTTTTCCTCGGTGAGGTAGCGCATGAGCGATTGCACCATCACGGGCTCGTCCCTATGCTTCACGAAGATGGAGAGGGTGTGCGCACAATCGCGCATCCCTACGAGGACCTGTTCTCGAGCCGCGGGAGGCATCGTGTTTAGCGTTTCGTAGTAGTCGTCGCCTTGACCGAGCGAGAAAAATTCCTCGGTAAGTCCTCCCTCGGGATCAAAGGCTAGCGCAGGCGTGCGAGCCGGCGGAGACGCTTTCGCTTCCCGAGCGCCTTTGAGTCCTGTCTGGCCAATTTTTACGTTGGGGCAGACGTAACGTTTGCCGTCTTCATCGAATGCAACGAGCCTGAACCGAGTATCGAACTCGTACCAGTCGTCCCATGGATCATGAATCAGGAAAACCGCCGACGTCGCCTGCTGTGGCAACTGCGCAGCTGGCACCACCCTGAATCTCATAAATGCTCTCCCTTTGGCGATCAGATGCCGCCGAATTAAGCATCAAAAATGCTACCAGACAGAAACTAGGTGCATGCGTATTGCGGATCGGCTAGTGGGTGTGCCGCTACTTCGGCAAACGGGGGGACGGCCGCCTCGCACAGCCACTTTCGCTGGAAGTCGTCTAGCCTGTTGGATTGCTGCAGATCTTCCAGCAGCTGCAGGTGCTTCGATTTGTCATCTGCCGATTTCAGAATCATCTTGGTACCTCCCTGATGAAAAAATTCCACAGCAAAACCGATGCCTAGGACGAGTGCGAATCGCCTGGGCCAAGAGGTGCGTGTGAGCTGCCGACTTGGACTGGTTTTTTGAGTGCGTGGGTCGTCAATCTAGGTGTGCTTGTCCACCACGTCCCGCATCCCAGCCGCATCGCCCACCACCACATCCCAGGCCCAAGTGCCAAACCCGCCATGTGCGTTCACGGCTTCCACCCACTGCGCCAGCGCGGCGCGCTTGGCCTGGTCTTGCGGTGAATCCACACCCTTGATCTCCAGCACCAGCGTCTTACCCGACTGGTAGCGAATCAAGAAGTCCGGGATGTATTTGCGCTTGGATCCGTTCCACAGGTAGAGGACGCTGAAGCCCAGGTGGTCGTTTTTGGCCCAGGCGGCCACTTTAGGATGCGTCTCGGCCACGTTGGCCGCGTACTTTTCCCAGCCGCTGTCTACCACGATGTGGCTGATCTGCGAGTGCTGGGTGGGCTCGGCGATGCGGGTGGTGTACCAGGTGCGCATGTCGCGTGTGCTGCCAATCGGACGTTCGCCATCGAACACCGGCTCCAGCCGCAAGGTGTTCTGCTCGACCACGTACTGCATCAGGTGCTGGGTGATCTGATCGATGTGCAGCGAGAACAGGATGCGCTTGCGCAGCGGGTCCTGGTGGAACAGCGAAGGGATCTCGATCTTGTTGGAGGCAAGGAACTGCTCGACCAGCTGCACCAGCTGAAACAGCAGGTATTCCCGCTGGCCTTTGAACTGCTCCTGCAGCAACTCGAACGCACGCTGAGCGGCCTTGAACACCAGTCGCTGCAGGCGAAACTCCTCGGGCAACAGCTCCAGGTCAATGGCCCGCACCTGGCTCCAGTCGGCAGCGCCGCCCAAAGCAGGTGCAATTTCCGCGCGGATGGCCATGGCAGCCGGGTCGATCTTCAATCCCGCGGCCTTGCTCCATTCCACCACCAGCTGCGGGCGCACCACTTGGTCCACTCGCAGAATGTTGGGCCACTTGATCTCGTACACATTGCGTTCGCCAAGAGACTCGATCTGCGTGCTGGGCTTGGGCGGTGGCGGACTGGTACCACCCTCGCCAAGCCGCATGGCAATTGAAAGCGGCACACCGAACACGTTCACAAACTCGGGCAGGTACAGGCCGTTGTCGTCCATGTCGTAGGCCACCCGGCGCAAGCCTCGGCCAATTACCTGCTCGCACAACAGCTGGCTCGTGAAGGCGCGCAAACCCATGATGTGGGTCACGTTCTTGGCGTCCCAGCCTTCAGACAGCATGGCCACCGACACCACGTTTTGTAGATCCTGACCAGCTTGGCCGCGCTTGCCCACGGTATCCACCAGCTCGCGAAGCAGCTCCTCCTTTTTCAAGTCGAGCAATGCCTGCTTACGCTCGGGCGGGATGCGAGCGGCCTCCACGATCTCTCGCAAGCGCTGCTCATAGTCCTTATCAGCCGTGGCCTTTTCGCCCAGCTCGGCCTTCTCCAGCACCTTGGAGTCCACTCGAAAGGTTCGCGCGGCGTTGTTTAACTCAGGCCAGTGGGCGTGGCCCTTGGTGAAATAGTGCTCCACCCGAGCAGCCGTTTCGGTGCGGTTGCACACGGTCAACATCACCGGTGGCGACTTGTGTCCCTCGGCCGCCCAACTGGCTGCCGTGGCGAGCCAATCTGCGCCCAGCAGGGTGTAGGCCTGCTGAACCAGCGCCGGCAGCGCCTCGTGCGGTTCGGCCTTGCGGTTGAGGTCTTCGGCCACCTCAGGTTCGCGGTACAGGTGATACAGCTTGGGACGCAGCGTCTGTGCGTTGGGCATGGCGTCGTCTCGCACCACCACGCGCGGGGTTTTGACCAGGCCGGCCTCAATGGCGTCGTTCAGCCCAAAGTCAGACACCACCCAGCTGAACAGGCCCGCCTCTGTGTTGGTGCGCCCGGTGGGCGCAAAAGGCGTGGCCGACAGGTCAAAGCAGCGCGCGATGCGCCGCGTCTTGTGGATGCGGTCCAGCCCCTCCACCCAGCGCGTGGCCTCGTTCAGGTCGATGCCAAAAGCCTCGGCATCCGCCTTACTGATCTTCACATCGGCGGGGGTGCGGTAAGCGTGGTGCGCCTCGTCGTTGATGACAACCAAGTCTTTGTGACGGGCCAGCTTGCCCAGCACGCGCTGGGTGAACGCTTCGTCGCTTTCCTTGCCCTTTTTAACCACTGAGCGTTCTTGCGCCTTCAGCGGCATCAGAGTGTGCCAATTCTCGATCAGGATGTCGGCGCGGTTGAGCTTTTGGCGCAGCGACTCGGACGGGCAGAGTCCAAAGCTGTCGTAATAGTTGTCCAGGCTGCCCGGCATCAGTACCTGGAGGCGTGATTTCACGGTGAGGCCTGGCGCCACCAGAAAGATGGCGCTGGAATACTTTCTCGGCGACTTGGGATAGGTGAGCGCATTGAGCACCTGCCAAGTGATCACCATGGCCATCACGGTGGTCTTGCCGCTGCCGGTGGCCATCTTGTTGCACAACCGCTCGAACGCTCCGCCGTCGCCCTGAACGCTGATGCCCTGGCGGTATTCGGCGGCGGCCTCGGTGTACCAGATCAGGGTTTCAATGGCTTCGAGCTGGCAGAAGTAAAACTGGTACTGCCGGCCTGAAACCTTGTCGTGGTCCCACCAGTGGTGCAGCAACTCCAGGGTGACGGCGGTAGTGCCTGGCCAGCCGGCCTCGCGCCACTCGCGCACACGCTGCCGAATGTCGTCCACCAGCGGAATGGGCACCTGGCGGCGAGTGTTCTCCCGGGTGTCGATGATTTCGTAGCCGGCCGCGCGGCGCGCTGGCTCCAGGCGCAGTGTGCGGTCGGTGTTCTCTGCCCAGTGCTGTTGCGGTTCGATGAAGGCGGAATTGATGATGAGCGAGTTGGGGCCAGCCATTGCGCGCGCCCTCAAGTCTCAGCGGTGGCAGGCACCAGCTTCATCACTTTGAGCGATTCAATGCCCCGGTCGTCCACGATCTTCACCGCCACGGTGGCGTTGGGACCCGCCTCAAACGGCAGAGACACAGTGCCAGTGAAATGTTTCAGCAAGTCTTCATCCAGCTCAGCGCGGATGCCTTTCTTCAGCTTCATCCAGCCTTCGTCCTTGCCCGCCATCGGGAAGAAAAACTGGTGCGGGAACAGGCTGCGCCCGTCGTAGTCGGTGTCCAACGACCAAGCGGCGATCTTGCCCTTGCCGCCCGACACCAGTTCACCCTTGGTGGTATCGAAATAATCGAAGCCGTTTACCTCTACCTGCCACAGCCCGTCTTTGGTTTGAGACGGGTGTACGTCGGGTTGCCCCATCAGCCAGAAGCTCTGGTTGGTGGTGGACTTGGACGAGGCCTTCTTCAGGTCTTCTGTCAGCAGGTCGGTGTTCATCTGCGCCTTGAGCGCGGTGATGCCTTTGAGACCGTCAATGTCTTTGGCCGCCTCAGGGTCAAAAGCGAAGGCACAGAACACGATCATCTTGGGTCGTGGAAACAGCTCACTAGCCTCGTTCAGCGCCTGCTCCACCTGGCGTTGCTCCAGCGCGCCATGCTCGGGGCCAAAGCTGACCACCACACGTTCGCAGCTGTCGAGGTGACCGCTGGCGTGCAGGCAGGCGGTTCCGGGTAACACCTCCAAGTCGGCGAACTTGAGCGTCTGCCCGCCCTTGCCGCGGATACCCGTCCTGAGCAGCTCATCGCGCCAGGTGTGCTGGCGGCTGGTGTTGCCGGTGCGCGCAATGGCCAGATCGGCCTCCAGCGCTTTTGGAGCCTGTGCCGAATGCTCCTCCAGCGACAGCACCGCTGGAAACGGCACCGCCTCCACCGTGAACGGGCCGGTGACTCGCAGTTTGTTCTTGGTTTTTTCGGGCTGGTCGTACAGGGTTTCGCTGTCGGCCTGGCTGGCAATGGAGCGGTCCATCTCGGCCTGCATCTTCTGGCGTGCGGTGTGGAAAGCGGTGAATGCGGATTGCACCTTTGCTGGCCAGTCGGCGGGCAGGTCGAAAGGCACTTCCCACTCCAGCAGGTCTTGCCCCGCCAGGCCCAGCACCAGCTTTTGCCCCTTGCGCGCGCCTTCCGGCACTGGGTAAGGCGTGGTGGGCGCATGGGCGTTCAGGGCCGCATTGAGTGCCGCCAGCGTTGCCTCAATGTTCGGGTGCAGTCGCTCGTAGATCGCGTCGACCTCGGGGTTGTTGGCAATGCTCTTGAGCGTGACGTGCGGCACGGTCTTGTAGATGAATCCGCCCTTGAGCCCTTCGTGCGGGTAGCGCAGCGCGTAGTAGTCGAAGCTGGCGGTCATCAGGCGCTGCTTGGCCAGCGTGATAGCCACGCGTGAGGTGTCGCAGGTAATCCAGCGGCGACCCCATTTTTCGGCGACGTAAGCGGTGGTTCCCGAGCCGCATGTCGGGTCCAGCACTAAGTCACCAGGGTCGGTAGTCATGAGGATGCAGCGTTCGATGACCTTGTCGCCGGTTTGGACTGCATAGACCTTGTCCGCTGGTGGTGCTGTGTCGGCCCAGATGTTGTGCAGCGGACTTACCGGGTAATCAGAGAGCTTCAGCGCATAGCGGACAGTCCCGCCTTCTGCATACGGCACCAGCCGGTTAGCTTGAATCAGGCGATCCATCCCGCGCTTTGGAGTCTTCCAGGACCGACCTGGCGGTGGACTGTAGGTTTTTCCCCTGAACTGAAACTCGTAGAGACCTGTGTCGAATGAGCCGGCTGGACTTAAAAACATCGGCTGAACTGGGTCAGCTCCCTCCGGAAGTAGCGCGTGGTCGCGCACCTGCTCGGAAGTCATCTTGCGAATCAGCCCCTTAGAGTCAGAGAAGTATCCCCAATGGTTGTCGCCTTGCACAGACCCTGCCGTATACATGCGCCGAAACTTCACGCAAGTACGGTCCTTTGCATACCAGACGACATAGTCAAAGACACCTTCAAGGAGCTCACCCCCAAGCGTCATGTTCTTGGTTCGATAGGCAATGGTCTCTACGTGCTGCTCGCGACCAAACACCTCGTCCAATAGATCCCGTACGAAGCCGAGGTTCTCGCTGCTGATCTGAACGAACACACTTCCAGAGTTGGCCAGGAGGCTGTGAGCGAACAGGAGTCTGTCACGAAGAAACGTGAGCCAGGAGTGAATCCCCAACTCCCACGTATCCCGAAACGCCTTAATCATCTCCGGTTCTTGCGTCAGGTCCGCATCGCTGCGGTCCTTGACTTCGCGCTTGTTGGTGAACGGCTGAAAATTGCTGCCGTACTTGATCCCATAGGGCGGGTCGATGTAAATCATCTGAACCTGCCCAGCCATGCCCTCTTTCTGCAGCAAGCTGTTCATCACCAGCAGGCTGTCGCCGGACACCAGGCGGTTGGCCCAGCCCCGGTCGTGCTTGTAGAAATCCACTGCCGAGCGCAGCGGCATGCTCTCAAACGGTGCTTCAAACAGGCCCGGCTGAAAGCCACCTGCGGCGGCTGCTGTCTTGCCTTGTTTGCCCTGGCGCTTGCCGACGGCGGACAGGATGCTCATGGCGTCGATGCGCTCGTGCACATGCAGGCTGACGGTGTCCACCTCGAAACTGGTGCGCTCGGATTTGCCGGTCCACTGCAGGTAGGGCGCACTCATGCTGCGCAGGGTTTCCAGCGCGTGGCGCATGGCGGCGGGATCGTCGCCGGCCAAGGCGTCTTCGATCAGCTTTTCGGCCTGCGCGCGAGCTGAGTCGAATTGCAGGGCAGGGTCGAGGTGCGGGTCGTAAGCCCAGGGGGTTTTGGGTTGCTCGGGGTCGCTGGCGGTGTTGACCAGGCCCACCTCGGGGTTGTTCTTGCGCCGGTCGGGGTGGCGATAGCTGATCACCTGCGAAGCAGTACTCGACGCGTCTGCTTTTGGGGTGGACTTTTTTGCCTTTGCTGGCGCTGAACCCCGGGCTGGGGTCAGCATGTCTGGGGTGACCGCCTGGCTGTCCAAGGCGAAGTCTGGCCGGGCTGCGCCTGTGGCCCGAGCCGTGGAGCCGCCGCGCCCCTTGCCTTTGATGGCCAGCCCGCTGGCCACCAGCGCTTCGCGAGCGGCCTTGAATTCAGCTTCACTGGCCTGCTCTCCGCCGCTTTGCAGGAGTTGGTGGTACAGCGCGCCGTTGCCAATGAAAGAACTGTCAGCGGGCAGCAGTTTCAGGACGCGCTGCTGAAGCGGCTCAAGATTCAAACCAGGCATGTCTTCCCTTAAATTTTCGGTTTGAGGAGAGCGTACAACAAGATGTAAGCGGCCTGATGTGTTGTGTAGCCGCGCGGTGTAGGCAGCTCGCCAACCGAGTGAAAAAATGCCGAATCGCTTAAAATTTAGGCAGTATGAACACCGCTCTGACCGCCCGCCAAGCCCGATTTGTCGAGGAGTTTCTGGTCGATTGCAATGGCGCATCAGCTGCCGTGCGTGAGCGCTGCGTAACCGCCGTTATTCAGCTGCTTGTGCAAGGCAGCGAAGATGGGCACTAGCTGTTGAATGAGTGCTTTTCCCGTAAGGCCGACTCGGCAGGCTCAATGTTCGCCAACGGCTTCATCTCCCTGATCTGGTTCTGTGTGTTCGCTTCTAAACGCTTGACGTTCGGTTGCTCGCCGCCGGATCCGCTGCAAAAGACGGCCTCTCAAAATTGCGACAGTCAACCAGTTCTCCTGATTGGGCAGGAGTAGCTGTT
>LNFM01013712.1_pt1 | contig 10239 bp, 11 predicted proteins | sample 596031 | NCBI WGS metagenome assembly LNFM01 (sample SAMN04254537, study PRJNA301005) | activated carbon metagenome | isolation source: dual media filters at the Ann Arbor, Michigan drinking water treatment plant | place: USA: Ann Arbor | reverse complement strand
TTGTATGAATTTTCAGGATCTTCTGAGATCAATGACGATTATACATCGATGACAATTAAGTTCAAAGGATAGAGAGAACATTAAAAATTATATACCGTTTAACTAACTGACACATGGTTCACATCAAACGAATACAGGAAGATGGAGCAGACATAATCTCGGTAATTGGGGAAATCGATGCAAGCTCTTCCATTGAATTGGACTTAACCATTGCAAAGAGTGTGGGCGAAGGGTATAGACGGATTCTGGTAGATTGTAGTGCGTTGGAATACATCTCCTCGGCAGGGTTAGGCGTGTTTATGTCCTACATCGAAGAAATGAAAGATAAAAATATTCCCTTGGTGTTGTTTGGAATGAAAGAGAAGGTGGCAAATACATTTAGCATTCTTGGTCTGGCAGATTTACTCCACATAAGCGCCACAAAACAGGAAGCAAAGAAACTGGCGGATGAATTATCAGTATAACATAGGGTGTAGCTTAAGCAACTTAAAAGGCATTCGGGAGTTCATCAGAACCTCCCTAAAAGATCAGCATGTGCCCGAAATTGAGCTTAGCGCAATCGTGTTGGCTTTAGACGAAATGTGTTCTAACCTGATGATTCATGCGCACCATTGCAATCCGGATCATCTGCTCGAACTTCATATTGATATACCTGCTAGGGGGAAATTCATTTTTGAAATAATTGACGATGGCTCCGTATTTGACATCAACCAATTTCACGAACCTGAACTCGGCAATTTAATTCATCAGAAAAGAAAGGGTGGCTTGGGTATTCGCCTTGTAAAAGCCATTATGGATAATGTCGAGTATTTGAAACGAGATGAAAAGAATGTGTGCCGTCTGACCAAGCAGGTCCATGTAGACTAACCTCATGCTCTAAATAGGCCTGATTTCCTGCCAAAAAATCCTATTTTTGCAATCCCATTAGAGAAAAGGTGTATGAGATTCTGTTTTTTGATTCTGTTGATATGTCCGTATTTCCATTCCTTTGGTCAGTTTAAAGAAATTAGGTCGTTGCCGCTTTTCTCCATAGGCAAGACTTCCGTATCTACCGATGAGTTTCTATACACTTATCGAAAGAACCACCAGAATCAGCAAGACTTTACAGAGCAGAAAGTAAATGAGTATCTCGATTTGTTTGTCAATTTCAAGTTGAAGGTAGCGGAGGCGCATACACGAGGTCTGGATACAACATCAAAATTTACTACCGAATTTAAAACCTACCGCGAAGAGTTAAAAAAGCCCTATCGTACGGAGCCAGATGCATTAGATAAACTTACAAAAGAAACCTATCAGCGCCTGACAGAGGAAGTAAACGCGGAGCATATTTTAATCACCCTGAAGCCCGATGCATCGCCAGCGGATACACTTGTAGCTTTTCAGAAGGTATCGCAGATTAAAGCGCGTATTGAAGCAGGTGAGGATTTTGAAAAGCTGGCTCGTGAACTTTCAGAGGATCCCTCGGCAAAATACAACGGGGGTAACCTTGGGTATTTTACAGCACTCCAGATGGTTTATCCGTTTGAAGAGGCTGCTTATAATACAGCGGTGGGTAGTTTGTCGCCTGTAGTGCGCACCCGTTTCGGGTATCATCTGATAAAAGTTAAGGATCGTAAACCTGCCCGTGGTGAAGTAGAAGTTTCGCATATACTTTTGCGAGCCGCCACCCCTGATGATGCAAAAGTTAAAAACACCGCGTTCCTGCTCTATGATCAGATAAAAGGTGGTAGAAACTGGGATGAGGTGTGCAAAGAGTACTCGGAAGATGCCAACACGAAAGATGCGGGTGGTCGACTCAGGCCTTTTGGAGTTGGTGCGTTGGCTTCCGTACCTGAATTTGAGGCAATGGCATTTTCGTTACAACAGCCAGGTGAAATCTCAGATCCATTTCAATCATCGCTTGGCTGGCATATCATCAAACTGGAGAAAAAGATTCCGTTGCTATCCTTCAAAGAGATGGAACCATCTTTAAAACGAAGAGTAGGCCGTGACGAACGCTTGCAATTATCGCAACAGGTTTTGAGCGCTAAACGAAAGAAGGAATATTCTTATGTTGAAGAGCAAAAAGTTAAGGAGCAAATATTTGCACTTGCTGATTCTACTTTGACGAGAGGCACCTGGAGCTTTAAAGGATCGGATGAGTTACGGAATCAAAAGCTTTTTTCTGTACAGAATAATCCTGAGACGGTCGCTACTTTTATTAAGTATGTATTGGCCAATCAAACTGTAACTTATCTAACTCCGGCTGCATACATAAGTCAATTGTTCGAGAAGTTAGTGGAAGATCGCATTTCTGAAGCTGAAGAAGAGAAACTGAAGCGAGAAAATCCTGAATTCAGAAACCTGCTGACAGAATACCGAGAAGGCATTTTACTTTTTGAAATTATGGAGACGGAGGTGTGGAATAAAGCATCTGCCGATTCAACAGGTCAGAAAAGTTTCTATCAAACAAACCAGAATCAGTATCAGGCTGGCGATCGCATTGAAGCGAGAATTTTTGCAGCTCAGGATAAATCAGTTATCGAAGAAATGAAAAGTAAAGTGACGAAAGGCGATACCTTGACGGATACAGATCTGCGTAAGTTTAAGTCAATACAAAATTTCAGGGCTTACGAGAAAAAGGAAAGTAAGGTAATTGATCGCATTAGCTGGGCCGTTGGCCTGCATGAAGTTGATCTGGATGGACTGTATTATCTTGTAGAGGTAAGTCGTTTGGTACCACCCGGGGTAAAGAGCTTTGAAGAGGCCCGGGCACAGGTAATTTCAGATTATCAGGATTATTTGGAAAAAAACTGGGTTAGTCAATTGCGAAAAGAATACAATGTTAAAATCAATAATAAGGGTAAGAAATTCGTTTTAGCAGAATTAAGTAAGAAATGAAATTCAATTTTCGGTCGATCGTCAGTTCATTCATACTTGGCCTATTGTTTATGGGGTGCGAGTTTATTCGCATGAAGAATGAGAACAACGAAACCGAAATTGTTCGCAAGGCGGTTGCACGCGTTAATAACTCCTACTTGTATCAGGATGAGTTGAATGGAATAATTCCGGAAGGCACCGACCTAGCGGACAGCGTTGCACGGGTAACAACGTACATCAATAGCTGGATTCGCAAACAACTCGTAATTAACGAGGCCATGAAAAATATTGATATTAATGAAGCTGAGGTGGAACGAAAAGTGCTTGATTACCGCTATAGCTTGATTGGTTATGAATACCAGAATTATTACATCAAAAAGAATTTGAATGACAGTATTTCTGATAAAGAGATTCAGGATTATTATAAGGAGGGCCTGGATAATTTTATTTTAAAACAAAATATCATTCAAGGCACATTTATTAAAGTTCCAAAAGAAGCCCCCCGCACCAAACGAATTAAGGATCTGATGTACTCCAAGAAAGATAAAGATATTGCTGAACTCAAATCGTATTGCCTGAGTTTTTCAGCGGCCTATCATCTCGCTGATTCTTCATGGATTGAGTTTGATAAGCTGGCAGTTAACTCGCCCTTATCCGAGATTCCAAATAAAATCCAGTTTCTGCGTAGTTACAATTACTACGAAACCAGTGACACTGAATTTTTATACTTCCTGAAAATAGATGCCTATAAAATTTCGGATAACGTATCACCGTTGGAATTCGTAAAACAGGATATTAAAAACATTATTTTAAACAAAAGAAAAGTTGAACTTGCAAGAAAATTGGAAGAAGATGTGTACGAAAATGCAGCTAAAAGGAAGGATTTTGAGGTTTTTGACCGGTAGTCTGCTCGGTAGCCTCCTTTTTTTCGGTGCTCCGGCAACGGCTCAGGATACAGGCTTTGTGGTAGATAAGATTATTGCAAAGGTGGATAACTACATCGTATTAAAGTCTGAGTTGGAATTAGCATACCAGTCGTATTTGTCAGAAGGAAATCCAGCTTCGGAGGACTCAAAGTGCGAATTATTCAATCGCCTTATCCTGAATAAACTAATGGTGGCCAAAGCCGAGATTGATTCGGTGGTGGTAACAGATGTAGAGGTAGATGGCAACACCGAACAACGGATGGCCATGATTCTTCAGAATTCCGGCAACTCGCCCGAACAACTGGAACGAGCCTATGGAAAAAGCCTGGAACAGATTAAACTTGAATTGCGAGAGCAGATACGCGAACAGTTGATTGCCCGAGAAATGACTTCAAGAATTACGAAAGACATTAAAGTTACTCCGGCCGAGATCAAGAAATTCTATACTAAGATCCCCCCAGATAGTTTGCCGTTCTATTCTTCTGATGTAGAAGTAGCTCAGATAGTACGGATTGCTAAGGTAAGCGCAGGGCAGGAGGAGGAAGCGAGAAAAAAATTAACGGATCTCCGAGAGAGAATTTTAAAGGGCGAGAGTTTTATAGAACTGGCCATGAAAAATTCAGAAGACCCAAGCGCACAGTATAACGGTGGCGAGTTGGGGTATGTAGGTCGTGGCGCGATGGTGCCGCAGTTTGAAGCGCAAGCGTTCAAAATGAAAATTGGAGAAATTTCACAACCCTTTAAATCACCTTTTGGCTTTCACATTTTGCAATTGATCGATCGCAGAGGAAATGAGTATAACTCCCGACATATTTTGATTTCTGCTGTGCCGTCAGCCGAGGATATTAAGCAAGCGGAAAACTTTCTGGATAGCCTGAGAACTAAAATAATCAATGAGAAATTGAAGTTTGAACAGTTTGCTCAGGAAATCTCGGATGATGAAGCCACCAAGGGTATGGGTGGATTTTTTACCGATGGAGATGGCTCCACTAAAATATCCATGCGAGACATTGATCCCGTGGTGTACCTTAACATTGATACGATGAAAGTGGGCAATATTTCAAAACCACTTCAATACCGAACAGATGATGGTAAAGATGCTGTACGGATTCTTTACTTTAAGAAAAAACTGGCCCCGCATGTAGCTAATCTTAAAGACGACTGGAATCGCATTCAGTCAGCAGCGTTGGCCGAGAAAAAGGATCTTGCTCTTGATAAGTGGTTTGCGAAAGCACGGCAGGACGTTTTTATTAATATTGATCCCATCTATAATTATTGTAAAATTCTGGAGTAGTGCCGCTGGTGTAGTTCTTTTCTAGCCGCGGCTAAAAACATTTAACTTTCGTTAAACCAATCGTATGGCGCAGATTTTTTCTAATGACGTGGAGGCAGCTGATGCACTTAAGCAAGCGTATCACAAGCTTAAAGGTGAAATAGCCAAAGTAGTAGTAGGTCAGGATGATGTTGTACGGCTGGTACTTACAGCTATATTTTGTCAAGGTCACTCCTTGTTGGTGGGTGTACCCGGTTTAGCTAAAACATTGTTGGTACACACCATCGCCACCTCACTCGATCTTCAATTCAAGCGAATTCAGTTTACACCCGACTTAATGCCTTCTGATATTGTTGGGGCTGAAACCATGGATAAGGAACGCAACTTTCAGTTTGTGAAAGGGCCTATTTTTGGTAACATTATTTTAGCCGATGAAATCAATCGAACACCGCCTAAAACACAAGCCGCTCTACTCGAATCCATGCAGGAGTATGCAGTGACTATAGCCGGTAAGCAATATAATCTTCCCCGCCCTTTCTTTGTATTGGCTACTCAAAACCCCATCGAACAGGAGGGAACTTATCCGTTACCTGAGGCTCAGTTGGATCGTTTTATGTTCAATATATTTCTGGATTATCCATCCTATCAACAAGAAGTTGACATCGTAAAAAATACGACCACCGATGATATTCTGAATGTTTCGAAAGTTTTAACAGCGGAAGAGATTGTATCCTTTCAACATTTGGTAAGACGTGTGCCCGTTGCCGATAATGTGGTTGAGTATGCTGTTAAACTAAGTCAGGCTACAAGGCCCGGACCTAACGGATCATCTATCGCCAATGAATTTTTGGAGTGGGGGGCCGGACCGCGTGCTTCTCAATACCTTGTATTGGGGGCTAAGTGCAATGCGCTTATCAATGGGAAATATTCACCGGACATTGAAGATGTACAGGCTGTTGCTCGTCCCGTACTTCGTCACCGAATTGTACGCAACTTCAAGGCGGAGGCCGAGGGAATTACGGTCGATAATCTGATTGATAAATTAATTTGAAAAAAGCCTGTGGCTAGCTGGCGGGCTCAACCTCCAGTTTGAAACCTACACCATGGTAGTTCACAATCTGAACACGTGGATCTTCTTTCAGATACTTTCGAAGTTTGGAGATAAACACATCCATCGAGCGGCCCAGAAAATAATCATCGTTGCCCCAAACTGCTTTTAAGATTTCTTCGCGCTTTAATACGCGGTCTTTATTTTCACACAACATCTTAAGCACTTCGGCTTCTTTTTGTGTCAATGTTTTTTCTCCGGCAAACTGGTGTTGCAAAGTGAAGTTGTGACTATCAAAATTAAAAGTGCCTAAACTGAAATTTTCTTCTTTTGATTGTGTAGACGTTCTTCGAAGAAAAACTTCAATCCGCAGGCAAAGTTCCTCGATGCTAAAGGGTTTAATTATGTAATCATCACCACCACTATGAAAACCCGCGACTTTATCCTCCAACATCGATTTAGCCGTTACAAACAGAATTGGAACCTGTTGATTTTTTTCACGAATCTGCTGTGCCAATGTGAAGCCATCTTTTTTTGGCATCATCACATCCAGAATACATAAGTCGAATTGTTTTTCATTGTATACGTTGAAGCCTTCTTCGCCATTACTGCAAAGGGTAACATCATAGCCCTTCACTCCAAGATTATCTTTGATTACAAACCCGAGGCTGGGATCATCTTCTACAAGCAGAATTTTTGCGTTCATACTTTCATCAGGGGTAATACGATAGAAAAACAACTTCCCTTATCTGGTTCGCTGGAAACGATAATTTTACCTTTATGGGCCTCCACAATTAACTTAACGTAGCTCAGGCCAAGCCCAAAACCTTTTACATCATGCAGGTTTCCCGTGGGCACCCGATAAAAGCGATGGAAGATTTTTTTCTGATCTTCGGGCCTTATGCCAATGCCGTTGTCCTGAATTTCAAGTAGGATACTTCCGTTTATGTTGGAAGTGCGAATGCGAATGACCGGCTCGTGATGATTGTATTTAATGGCGTTATCAAGCAGATTAAAAATCACATTAACAAGATGTAATTTGTCGGCATGCACGGTGGATTTACTGGCAGCCAATTCCATTTCAATGGTAGCTTTGGAAACCAATGTATTGTTATTGGCAGCCTCCTGAATTAATTCGTGAACATCGCACGCTTCTTTCTTTAGGCCAATATCTTCCTTTTCAAGTCGCGCCATCTGTAGCACTCTTTCTACTTGTTGTTTCAGGCGCTGATTTTCATTTTCAATGATGGTAGCATAGTTTAACAACCGTTCCGGAGTATGAATAATCGATGGATTTTTTAGCACGGCCGTTGAAATTGCGATAGTGGATAACGGAGTTTTGAACTCGTGGGTCATATTATTGATAAAGTCCTTTTGTATTTCAGACAATCGTCTTTGTTTTAGAATAACCAGTAAGGTGTAAACGAAGAAGAAGATGACAATAAGCATAACAACTGACGAAAAACCCCAGATTCCCATCTGACTGATCAGGTTTGCCTGTACCATTGGAAATTGCACCCCAAAATAATACCCATCATTTTGCCAGGTTGGCAATTCTGAGAAGTTAACAGGCGAGGCAATTTTTTTGGGTGAAACGGAATTTCCGCCCTCCATGCATTTTTCCACGCAATTATAAACACCGTATTCAAAAGCGGCTGTGATGTTCCGCTTTTCAAATTCCGTAACCAGTAAAAATTCCAGCAGGTTGTTGTCGATGGGGCCGTTCACCAGCACAACAAAATAGTTGGTGGAGAGCTGAGTAACCGGGTTGTTGGCAGGTGAAGGAGTTTTTGTGATCTCAATGATTTTGCCAGCTACATTTGTCAGGGCGGCTGTTACATCCTGGTTAAACTGGTTTTCGCGTAAATCAAAAGCTTTGCGCACCCAATAAATCTGGGTGGCTGTTATACCAACGATGCTTAGGGCAGCGAGAATAATTACAATTCGTAGCGTAAAACGGCTCACCTCGTAAAGGTAGTTAGTATTTATTGCTGTAATTTCTAGATTAACAAGCCCTTAACATTTATTAGGCTTTTGTTAACACCGGGTATGGTTTTTGAGTCGGAAGTTTGTAAGGTTCAATAGAACACTCTAAGTTTAACCTAAAATTGATGAAGAAATGAAAAAATTACTTTTTATCGCTGTTTTTGCGGTTTTAGCAGGTGCTGCCACAGCGCAACAAATACCAGCTACTACGCTTGGTAAATCTGAAGTTCAAACCGATGTAGCCGTTTTCACCTGGGATAACACTACCCACGATTTTGGTAAAATCAAACAAGGCGTACCGGTTACCCACGAGTTTAAGTTTACCAATACAGGAAAAACTCCATTAGTAATCACCAATGTACAGGCTTCGTGTGGTTGCACTACACCGGCCTGGACCAAAGAACCTGTTATGCCAGGAGGCCAGGGTTTCATTAAAGCAACCTTTAATGCTGCAACACCTAATGGGTTCAACAAAACGATAACGGTAACAGCGAACATTGAAGCGGGATTCGTTCAACTTACCATCAAAGGAGAAGTTATACCTACCGAAGTAGGAAAATAATTCTTTTAAGAAATATAAAAGAGGTCAGGATTTTCCTGACCTCTTTTTTTTAGATGACTTGTGAAACCTTATGGTTTTTGTTTTTGCCTTCCTTTTAGGATATAGCTTTTAGTCGTGATGAGAATTACTCCATTTTTTCCTTCCTCACCATATTTATCTATCGCATCCTGACCTTTTAACACCGATATGCTTTCTATATCACTAGGACTTATGTTAAGAGCAGCATCAAGGTCTTTTTTCTTTTCGCCTGGTTCCTGCGAAATAACTTTCTTCACACCATCAATAACAAATAATGGTTGAGGCAATTCCTTTGACTTCTCAACTTGTTCTTCCGCTGACTTGATTTCTTTTTCTTGTGCCTGCCCCGCAATGCACGTTGCTACCAGAAATGCGATAAGTAGAATTTTCATAGTTAGTATTTAATAATAAATCTAATCAAAAAAATCAGCCCTGATAATGCGTATCAATTATATGTTGGCTAATCACTTTATAAATTTCTGCTATGGCATCCTGACCTTTTAAAAATTCAATATGCGTATCTAGAATATCTAAATCCCCCCGCTTGGCGGGTCCGGTTTGAGCTTCTTCGGGCCCCAGGTATAAACTCTTGCTAATCGTTTCTGTGATCAATGGATTCAGCCAATCATAGTCGAGACTGTTTTGTCGCATAATTTCTTTCGAAATGGTAAGCATGTGATTCGTAAAGTTTGAAGCAAACACTGCGGCTACATGCAATGCTTTCCGCTCTTCGGATGCAATTTTCCGCACTTCATTACTGATGCTTTTACCTAGTTGCATCAGAATAGTTTCCGCTTCTTGCGTATGTGTCTCAACAAACAAGGGAATACTTTTGAAGTCTACTTTATGGTTCTTCGTAAATGTTTGAAGCGGATAAATAACGCCCAAATGAGGTGTAGCAGCATACTGCAACTCGGTTATGGGTTGACTACCGGACGTATGAACAAGAATGGCGTCATCTGGCAGAATAATTTCTTGCGCAATCTTACGGATCGCTTCATCCGTAGCGGCTATGATGAAGACAGAGGAATCGCTGGTGGAGAAATCAAGCGTTGCTTTTACCTCAGCCTGATAGAGACGCTCAGTTAATGATCCGGCATGTTGTGGATTTAAACTGTACACCTCTTTTACAATAAATCCTGCATTGTCAAGGGCGGGTGCGAGGTGCCACGCAAGATTTCCCGCACCTATAAATGAAACAAAATGTGATGCTGCCATACGATTAAAATTAGTTAATTAACTGATATAAATCATCGGGTAAAACAGATTGCTCTGCTTAACTTTCGCAGTTATGACACAAGAATATACTTCGGCTGTTGAGGCAATAAAATTAATCCGATCGGATGACCGCGTTTTCATCCACGGAAGTGCAGCTACGCCCCTTACTTTACTGAAAGCATTAACGGAAAATTCTGACCATTTGCGCAATGTGGAGTTGATCGCGGTAAGCACCCTGGGGCCCATGGAGTTAACCAAGCCGGAATTCAAGGACCGGTTTTATTTCAACTCACTTTTTGTGTCGGAAAATATCCGCGAGTGCGTGAACAGCGACAATGGAGAATATGTT
>LNFM01013711.1_pt1 | contig 10239 bp, 7 predicted proteins | sample 596031 | NCBI WGS metagenome assembly LNFM01 (sample SAMN04254537, study PRJNA301005) | activated carbon metagenome | isolation source: dual media filters at the Ann Arbor, Michigan drinking water treatment plant | place: USA: Ann Arbor | reverse complement strand
CGATTGATTTCAAAAACTTTTTCCATGCCGCCGACAACCAGACGTTTCAGGTACAGCTCGGGGGCGATGCGCAAGAATAGCGCCATATCCAGCGCGTTATGATGGGTGGAAAAGGGTCTTGCCGATGCGCCTCCGGGAATCGGGTGCATCATTGGCGTTTCAACTTCCAGATAATTGCGCTCGACAAAGAATTCACGAATTGCCTGGATAACTTTGGAACGAATAGTGAATACCCGGCGCGTTTCTTCGTTAGTAATCAAATCAAGGTAACGTTGACGATATTTTTGCTCCTGATCGGCCAAACCATGAAATTTCTCCGGCAAAGGGCGCAAGGATTTTGTTAGCAATTGTAAATCAGTGACGCGAATGGAGAGTTCGCCTGTTCTGGTTTTGAATAAAATGCCTTGCGCGCCCAGGATATCACCCAAGTCATAATGCTTGAATGCTGCGTGTGCAGCTTCTCCGGTATGATCGTTCGAGATATACAACTGAATGCGTCCACTCATATCCTGTATGGTTGCAAAGCTGGCTTTACCCATGACGCGCTTAAGCACCATGCGCCCTGCTATTTTTACCCCAATTGCCTGTTCTTCCAGTCTTTCTTTTGGGAACGCATCAAATTGTTGATATAACTCTGAAGCTAAATGATCGCGTCTGAATGTATTGGGGAAAGCATTGTTGATCTGACGTATTTCAGTCAGCTTGGCGCGGCGTTCAGCAATAATTTGATTTTCATCAAGACTGATCGGTGGATTTTCTTGCATCATATTATGGTGTGGTATAGGAAATATACTTTAAGACAAGTTACTGCTTGATAGTATTGTTTGCTCAATTCAGTTTCTGGTTTTGTTATTTTACGTGACTAAGGCGATGGGTTTATTTTCAGAGTATGCCCGGTGATGCATTGCTTTATGAGGTGTACCCAGATGTGTGATTTATCACAGCGCTTTGTTGTGATATAGCCTAAATTGCCAGCATTTTTCGCGTATGCGATATTAACTGATAAATCAGGCGCTTTCTAGTTCTTTATATATACGCACAGAAGCTTCACGATAAATTAACAGAATTTAGGTCATGAAATTTATGAAAATTTCACAATAAATGAGTAAGAATAGGTTGTCTGATTTTTCTCTTAATTTGTAGGCATAAATGTTTACTGAAGCGATGCAAAACTTATTGCCTAGCAATCGTATTAAAGTACTTCTGATTGATCCGCATCCGATTGTTCTATTTGGATTAAGCGTTATTCTCGAAGAGGAGGACAGCCTGGAAATTGTGGATGCGCTGCATTCAGTAGATCGTATTAAGGATGTATTGAAGCTGAAGAAGCCAGACATTGTGTTGATTGACCCCCATAGCCCTGGTTTTGATGGGCTTAATCAAGTCAAGCAAGTCCAAACAGCGCTTGGAGGCGAGGTCAAAATAGTGGTTTATACCGCAACAGTCAACCAGTCTGAGACCTGTGATCTGATCAGAATGGGAGTCAAAGGTATTCTGCTCAAAGAAATGCCGGTTTCACTAATCCCGCAATGTTTAAAGAAAGTGCATGCAGGCGGCGAATGGTTGGATCGCCGTTCCATGAGAATGGCGTTTGAACAAATTTTACAACGTGAATCCGCGCATAAAATGATTTCTGCGCACTTATCCAGTCGTGAAATATCTCTGGCTGCTTTGATTGCAAAAGGTTACAGCAGTAAATTAGCCGCGCGGGAACTGCAGATTACCGAAGGTTCGGTGCGGGTTTATCTTAATCGTATTTATTCCAAGCTACATATTTCGAGTCGTCTGCAATTGGCGCTTCTGTTCAAGGAAAAAGGATTGAGTTAGTTGCTCACTCATCTCATAAGTTTTGTAATTAATTGTAGAGTACCTCCAAAATTCTTAATAGCCATATCAGTTGCCTGGACAAAGTTGGTTTTTCTGATTTGATTTCAGAATTTTTTCCCATGAATATGAAGTCGTAGCACAAGGGCACAGTCTCAATTCGATACTCAAGCGATTTGATAAGGTGTGCTGATAAATATCGGTAAAATTTAGCAAACGAATATTGTTCTGAATAAACATTTCTGAATGTAAGTAAAATCCTACATTTTATCTTTTTCCAACAAGGAGTTGGAGAATATTCCAAGTTGTACCTATTTTAATCAGCCATGTTAACAATTGTTAATAGGGTGAATTAACATCTTGTAGCTATTTATCCATCAAACAAATCCTTAATCTTCATTATGCAGGCATGATCATTTTACAAAAATGACATTTGTTGGTGTTGTAATCAGCAGGGAAGGAAGTGACATTCATCAAGTTTGCTTTTATTTGATGGATGTCAATATAAGTTTGACAGGGCCTATACATAATCGAGACGCACCACAAAGTGTGAATTTTAAAAAAATAACTGTAGAGTAGGAGGACATTATCATGAACAATGGAGAGTATGAGTCCGATCGGGGCAACATCGCTGATCCGGATTCTCCATCCAATGAATCAAGGCGTGCGTTTTTTAAAACAACGGGTGCCACGATTCTGGCCGCACCGGCCATTTTAACTTCGCGTGAAAGCTCAGCACAAGCCATTCCGGATGAATCGTTACTACCCAGCCCGCCCACCAGGCCTTGGCAAAGAGAATTGCCGGAGGAGGTTGAGCCGCTGGAACAAACTGATTTGTGTGATGGCGCTTATCCACCACAGGGTTCCGCTAATACCGCAAATGGAGAATGCGGGCGTAACGATCATCAGCGTTGGGATGATTTCTTTGGTGCACATCCGCTTGAATCCGGTCAGGCCGATACTTACGAGCTTCGAGCTGAAGCGATTACGGATTATGAGTTCCATCCGGATTACCCGAAGCAATTGGTCTGGCACTATATCGGTAAAAACTCAAGCGGTGGTGATTACCATAATCCCACCTTTCATGCGCATTATGGGCGCCCGGTAATAGTGCGTTTATATAATGAGTTACCAAGTAATCATACGGGTTTCGGCACACCGGAGATCAGTATGCATTTGCACAATCTGCATACGCCTTCGGAGAGCGATGGTTTCCCTGGTGATTATTTCAGTGCAACCAAAGCCGGGCCTACTTTAAATGGCCCGGGTCAATTCAAGGATCATTTTTATCCCAATATCTATGCGGGGTACGATGAATTTCCAAAAAGCGTCAAAAACCCCGTGGGTGGCGATAAGCGTGAAGCACTGGGAACGCTGTGGTATCACGATCATTGTCTGGATTTTACCGCACCCAATGCCAACCGTGGTTTGGCCGGTTTTTACTTGCTTTACGATGAGCTGGATTCAGGTAACGAGCATGATCCGAATCCGGCAGCTTTAAGATTGCCGAGCGGTGCTTATGATTATCCGTTGGCATTCCAGGACAAGCGTTTTGACGCTAACGGCATGCATATTTTCGAAGAAATGAGTTCGGAAGGCACACTGGGTGACAAAGTGACGGTCAACGGTATTATTGAACCCATACTCAAGGTGGCAAGCCGTAAATACCGTTTTCGCCTACTTAATGCAGGCATAGCACGTTTTTATCAGTTTCATTTGGTTGCGGCCAACAATGTACAACAGTCTTTCACCTATATCGCCAATGATGGCAATTTGTTACCCAAACCTTTGTTGAACCGCAAGAACGTTCGTCTGGGCGTGGCCGAGCGTGCCGATATCGTGGTGGATTTTTCTTTGTATCCACAAGGTACCGAGCTCTATCTGGTGAATCGCTGGGAACAAACAAGCTCGCGCGGACCCAAAGGTGTCAAAGCACCGGGAATGAAGGTACTCAAGATCATCGTTGATCACGAACCGGATGAGCCGGATGTCAGTCAGGTTCCGGCCAAGCTGCGCCCGATTCGCAGACCGACCGCTACGGAAATCGCGACGGCTCCGGTCAGGTACTGGCGCTTTGAGCGCAAAAACGGCATGTGGGCGATCAATGACAAATTTGTGAACGTCCGTTCTGCGGGTGCGAATATGGCTATGGGCAGCTTTGAAATCTGGGAACTGGATAATCCGTCCGGCGGCTGGAGTCATCCTGTGCATATCCATTTCGAAGAAGGACATATCCTGAATCGTTACGTGGATGGCATCGAAGTGACTGTCCCTGTACATGAGAAAGGACGCAAGGATGTTTATACGCTGGGGCCGAATGAGAAGGTAAGAATATTCATGCGCTTTCGGGATTTTCCCGGTAAGTATGTGATGCATTGCCATAATATGATCCATGAAGACCACGCCATGATGGTGCGTTGGGATATTCTGGGTTAAGAAAAGAGAGAGGGGGATATCATGAATAAAGAAAATAATGAACCCGTGGGTTCACGCAGGGAAATACTGGCCGGCATGGGATTGGCGGCATTAGGTCTGATTGGATTGAATTCGGCTTGGCAGAAGCTGGGTTTCACTGAAATTAAGCCTGCGCTTAATCCCAATATCAGAAAATACAAACCGGCGGATAGCGCCACGCCGTTTCCGAACGTTACGCTGTATACGCATGAAGGCGAGGCGGTAAAGTTTTATGACGACCTGATCCGCGACAAAGTGGTTGCGATCAACATGATGTATTCGCAATGCTCCGGCATTTGCCCGAAATCGACGGCGAATCTGAGAGAAGTGCGAAATATGCTGGGTGAGCGTGCGGGGCGTGATGTTTTCATGTATTCCATCACGTTGGATCCTAAGCGGGACACGCCGGAATTGCTCAAGCAATATGCTGATCGCTATGGCATCCGGGACGGCTGGAAATTTCTGACGGGTGCGCCTGAAGATATCGAGTTGGTGCGCTACCGGCTGGGTTTCTATGATGTTGAGGAAGACGTGGATAACATCAAGGAAAATCATACCGGCATGGTGCGCATTGGCAATGATGAACGTAAACGCTGGAGCATGGCGCCCGCGTTGTCTGATCCATGGCAAATCATGGCAACCATCAATCATCTGGATCCGAAGGTTGTGCATACCGCAGAGGCGCGCACTTAAACGTGCATGCTGAAGTTGATTAGGGAAGCTCTGAATAAATCCTTCGACAAAACCAGTGCTTCTTTAATCGCGACAGCAATCAGGAAAATAATATGTATGTTAGATAGTTATATGTTTCTTAGAACTATCAATTAACTGGAGGAAGTTAGATCATGAAGCTCTTTAAAATAAAAGAAATTACTGACATAGGCAAGAAAGTGGGTTTTACTTTGGTTTTTGTAGTGGCAATGATGGGACTTAGTATGCCATCAGCCAATGCGGCATTGGCCGGAAAGGGTTTAATATCTCCGGTGAATCATTTCCCGACTTGGTTTTCCGATAGCGAAGGCACTACCGTGCAACTGTGTCTGGATGGTGATGGTGCAACCGGCATGTGTTTCTTCGATCCTGTAATTCCAGGCAATGCAACCTCGGTAGCGACCGGCTTTGGCGCTGAGGCGTTCTGGTGGTCGGCCGATGCTGCTCTGACTTTGGCAGGAGGAGGACGGGCAAATCTAGTACTGGCTTTGGAGGCAGCTTATGGCGCGGGAGATCCCGCACCGAACGACCAGTTCGCTTTTGGGCGTGTACGTATCCGTATCGATATTCCGGTTGACGGCGAATACAAAATCTGGCATCCCTTTCTCAATGAAGCTGATGGTTGCCAACCGGAAATCTATAATGCAACGGCGGGCACGCGCGCTATTAATGTGACCCGAGATACGGGCGGTGCTGCACCGTTTGAAACCATGCTAAGCGGCGAGGTCGGTCCTTTATTGATCTGGGATCCGGCAATTGCGCCGGTGGCGCCAGTCGGTTATGTGGGCGATCCTAACGTTCCGCATGAAGTAATCGGTGGCCATTGCGGTATTAATTATTTCCGCATCGAAGGCCCGGTCGGCGTGGATTTGGATGGCAGCGGGCAAAATTTTGTGGAAACCGGCTTATTTTCAGTGCAAGGAAAAATTTATGACGAGGCTAATTCCCCACCAGGAATTGAACCTGTGCGCACAACCTATTTCCGCACCACAAATGTAGCCACGGGTAATACGACGGCCCGTATCAATTCATGGGTGAAAGCGCCGACTACTGCAAGCGTTGAGATCGGCGGCATACCTCAAGCCAATCAAAATGGGCCAATGGCATTCGATGGCGAAAATACCTTTTTCAAACGTGCCACGTTAAATGCAGCCAATGGTCTTTCTGTGCCTGATCAAGTAACGATTACTGCCAGGAGCGCCAATGGTTTGGAAACCGTGGAATCGGTAAGTGTCGTTGATCAAGTGAATATTACTTTGGCAACCTGGACCAAGGCGACTGGAGTAATAAGGGTCGTGGCTACTTCGAGCGACAAGATAAATCCAATTGCCGGGGGCACGATTCCTGAGCTTACGTTGCATATAGGAAGCGCAACATTCCCTATGCCGCAAGTGGGTGTTCCCGGACGATATGAAGTGTTGCTGTCGGGGGCGGATGCATTCCTAATACCGCCAGCGCGAGTTACGGTAACGTCTTCACAAGGTGGCAGTGATACTGATGGAATAGCGGATTAGTCAATGCAAAACGATAAGCCCTTGGCTATGGCTATGGCAAGGGCTTATCAGGGGTCGATAAAGGAGATTACTTGGAGATTTCTTAATTTGTAGTAGTTCAGGCTCGATCTGACAGTGCGAGCTAAGAAATCTTTTCAATCATTGTATTGTCTGCCAGTTCAACCCGGTTTCTACCTTTATGCTTGGCTTGATACAGTGCCTCGTCTGCTTTTTTTAATAACAATTTCTCGTCCAACGTTTTTGCTTCCGCACTGATCGCCACACCCAAACTGATTGTTACCGAGACAAATGTCTCGTTGGCTTTAATTTCTTTGCAAGCGACTGCATTACGAAATCTTTCCGCAGCTCTTAATGCGCCATCCTGATTATACGGCGAGATAATCGCCAGAAACTCTTCACCCCCGTAGCGTCCGATGTATTCATGTGAGCGAGCTGATTGAGTCAGCCGGTTGGCGATTTCGCATAAAACCGCATCTCCTGCAAGATGGCCGTAAGTGTCGTTGATGGCTTTAAAGTGATCGATATCAATCATGATGATTGCATTGCCATAGCCCCCGCGTTTGGCACGCTGGATTTGTTTGTGCAGAATGTCAAATATACCGGGACGGTTGAATAAACCAGTCAGTGCATCGTGCGTGACACGTTGTTCGAGTGATTTTTTCTGTGCCTTAAGCTGTTTGTTTAATTTTACTCCTTGATATAACTGGTTTTTCTCAATCAGAACGGATATTTGACTGGCGATTTGCAACGCCAGATCCTGATGTGAATGTAAATCTTTGTAAACACTTTTATCGCGACTGGAAAAGAAAATAAACCCGATCGGTTTGCCGCCGGCGAGCAAGGGGCAAATGAGGCAGGAACGGATACCTTCACTAAAAATGGCTTGCGTAAGGCGGGATTTTGAGTGTTTCTCCAAATATGAGTTTAAATCATCGATAACGAGCATCTCTCTAGGGTTCGTGATTGCTAGAACGCTGTGGTCAGACGCGGGAATAGTGAGTCCGATATTTAATATCAATGGATCGTATTTGGCACGTGACCAATGTAATTTAAGTTTGTTTCCATCATTTTCGAGCAGTGCCAGACTAATCCGATCGTAAGGCAGGTGGTCCTGAAAAGATTCATAGATATGGTTCAAAACATCGATTAGATGAAGATTGTGGTTGCATTCGACCATAATCTTATAAAGGGATTGACTCCTTTCCAGTTGTTTCTGAAGATAACCGGATAATTTCTCCAGTGATTTTCCAAGTTGACCAATTTCGTCATTTCCGGTTGGAATATCTGATGTGAAATCACCTTGGGACATTGCTTCAGCCGCCTTGAGTAGTGCCCGGATTCGATTATTCTTTTTCATTTCTCTCGTAACCCATTAAATGATAATGTTCTTTCAATCAAGACAGTTAAGTGCGCATTCTGCTCATTTTCCCATCAGCATTTGAGTGATCGACTGGTCATTAATTCACTGGATTCTATTTTCCTCCAAAACACAAGAATGATGGAATGTCTTTGTGGGGAAATATTTTTAAGATAACGTCTGACCATAAAGTATTTAAGTACCGTCAGTGCTAAAATCTTTAATCGAATTTAAGAATAATGTAAAAAACAAGATGATAGGGATTTTAGTGATCACACATGAAGATTTGGGCGATCATTTGATTCGTTGTGCAAGTCATGTGGTGGGTATGAAACCGCGCCAGTTGTCGCATTTAAGTGTTTTTACCCAAGATGCCCCTGAAGTTGTATTAATTAAAGCGCGTAAATTGATAGAACAGCTGGATAGTGGCGATGGTGTGCTGCTATTGGGTGATATGTTAGGTGCGACACCCTGCAACATCGCCAGTCGATTGGTGCAGCCCGGTAAAGTGGAATGCCTTGCTGGTGTTAACTTGCCGATGCTGGTGCGGGTGATAACGTATCGCAATGAGCCGTTATCGGATGTCATAGAGAAAGGACTAAGTGGCGGGCAGAGTGGGGTGATACAAATTAATGCGGAAGAGTCTAGTCATGCAAATTAAAGAAGTCGAAATTATTAACAAGTTGGGCTTGCATGCGCGGGCATCAGCAAAACTGACCAAACTTGCAAGTCAATTTAAAAGCGAAGTCTGGGCGACGCGCAATAGCCGTCGTGTCAATGCGAAAAGCATTATGGGCGTGATGACGCTGGCGGCCAATAAAGGTTCGCGCATACAGCTCGAAACCACAGGCGATGACGAGATTGAGGCGATGACAGCACTAGTCGCATTGGTTGAAGATTATTTTGGTGAGAGCGAATGAGCTTTATTTTACATGGCATAGGCGTATCCGAAGGCATTGCAATTGGTCACGCACATCTGGCTGATCCCGCTGCTTTGGAGGTGGCACATTATTTGATTCCAAAGAGTCAGATAGAGAAGGAAATTGCACGGCTGGACAGTGCTTTTGCTGTGGTGCGGAAAGAATTTGAGGCGTTACAGCAATCTGTTGCGGACGGGCATGCACGTGCGGAGTTTAGTGCATTTCTGGATTTGCATTTGATGATCCTGGATGACCCGATGCTGTCAGAGGCCACACGCAGCATGATTGCGCAGACTTACTGCAATGCCGAGTGGGCCTTAACGCAACAGATGCAGGAATTGTTGGTGCAGTTCGAAGCCATTGAGGATGCCTATTTGCGTGAACGTAAAGCCGATGTGAAGCAAGTGGTTGAACGTATACTCAAAGCGATGTTGGGACGCCCTGGCCACTTACCGGCTGTGACGAAATTGGCGGGTGACAGCATTTTGGTTGCGCATGACTTAAGTCCTGCCGATGTGATGCAGTACAAGCAACATCAATTCATTGCTTTCCTGACTGATTTGGGCAGCCAGACATCGCATACCGCGATTGTTGCGCGCAGTCTCAATATCCCCTCGATCGTGGCCTTGCATCACGCACATCAGTTGATTCTGGAGAATGACTGGTTGATTGTCGATGGGATTCACGGCATCGTAATTGTAAATCCGGATAAATATGTTCTGGATGAATACCGTCTGCGGCAAAGCCAGCTTGAACTCGAAAGAAAGAAACTGCAACGCCTTAAAAGTGTTGCTGCGGTGACACTGGATGGGACGCAAATTGATTTATACGCCAATATTGAACTGCCTGAGGATATTGCGCAGGTCAAGGAAAGCGGAGCTACCGGCATCGGGTTGTTTCGCAGCGAATTTTTATTTCTGAATCGCGATGATTTACCGGGTGAAGATGAACAATTTGAAGCGTACCGCACGGTAGCGGTGAAAATGCATAAATTGCCAGTCACCATACGCACATTCGATTTGGGCGCAGACAAAAGCCTCAAGGGCAGCGAGCAAGTGGCGACTAATCCGGCGTTGGGATTACGTGCGATTCGATTGAGCCTGGCGGAACCTAAAATGTTTCACAAGCAATTGCGTGCCATTTTGCGTGCTTCCAAGTACGGCGATGTGCGTATCCTGGTGCCGATGCTGTCAAATGTTGCGGAAATCGATCAAACATTGCACTACATCGAGTATGCCAAGCAGACTTTGCGCGATGACAAGATTCAATTTGACGAGCATATTAAAGTCGGTGGGATGATCGAGATACCGGCAGCTGCCCTGTGTCTGGAGACGTTCATGCGCAAGCTGGATTTTTTGTCGATCGGCACTAACGACTTAATTCAGTATACCTTGGCGGTTGATCGGATTGATGATGCTGTGGCGCATTTGTATGATCCCTTTCATCCGGCCATACTCTG
>LNFM01013710.1_pt1 | contig 10239 bp, 9 predicted proteins | sample 596031 | NCBI WGS metagenome assembly LNFM01 (sample SAMN04254537, study PRJNA301005) | activated carbon metagenome | isolation source: dual media filters at the Ann Arbor, Michigan drinking water treatment plant | place: USA: Ann Arbor | reverse complement strand
CGGATGGCGTGAACTCCCGCATGCGTGTGCGTGAGGATCAATGCTCGCTGCCCCATGGAGGCGATGCTGGCGATGATCTCGGTCTTGCCATGCCCGGCGGGCGCGACCACCGCCGCATTGCCCAGGGCGAATAGATCCGCCGCGTCAGGCATACAGCCAAGCCTCGGCTTGTGAGAGCGCGGTAGCCAGCGGGGATCTGGGATCCTCCTCTGCGATCCTCCAGGCCAGCGGGGACACCGCCCGGCCCAGCCTCTGCTCCTTGAACCACTTCTTCTTGTGGGCCACATCAGCGATGGCTTCGCGCAGCTGGGCGCCGTTGAGCTCTGTAAACAGCTCCCAAGCATCGAAGTCGAGCCGGATAGTTGCGACGTCCAGATCGGCGATCTTGCTGTCCAGGCAGCTATCTACCGAGTTGGCGGTGTGCTCTACACGAGCGAATGCCAACAGGGCTTGGACCATCTCATCGCTGGCCGCGTAGATGATGGCCTGCTCAGTGTTGAGTCCCCCGCCATACTCGAACACGGGTATGCCCGTAGCCGCCAGGGCCGCCGCCTCGTCCGGCTTCATGGCTGCATCGGAGTCGCGATAGACCGCGACCGTGTATCCGAGCGCGGCCAGCGTGAGGGCGATTGCTGGGGCCTGGGCGCCATTGCCCTCTGCGATGGCTGAGCCAAGCTGCTCGACCGGCAGGTCATCATGCCTACCGGGCCAATGCTCGCGGATGCCTAGCAACAAGCCCAGCTCAGTGTTGCCTTCCGTGACGAGGATGCGCCGCCCAAACAGGGCCCGTGGCATGTATCGAAGCAAGGGCTTAAGCAAATCGGGTGAGCTCGGCCGGGAGACGCTGGCCGCCCGCCCGGGCCTGATGGTCGCCACGACGCGGACGCTCTCGGCCCCTGCTTCGCCCAGAGCCACATCCGAATGCGTGGTCATCAGGATCTGGCCCGTTGGCTTCCTCGAGGCTGCAGCGAGCGCCTGATCGGCTTTGAGCTGGGAGATGGCGCCGATGATTCTGTGGGGCTCGAGCCCATGCTCTATCTCATCGACAAGGACGATCGCGCCCTCGGCGATTGCGGACTTCTGGATGGCAAGCGTTGCCAGTCGCCGGGTCCCCAATCCGGCCAGGCGCAGCGGAACAGCGTTGTCATGCAGCGCGATCGATCCCGATGACAAGCCCGAGCGGCCAAGTTCAAGCCCGGGCTCATAGGCGCCTTCCACGTAGGCTCCCAGGCCTCTTGCGAAGCCCTCGGCGCGGTAAGCCGCGTCCGCGAGCGACTCGATCTCTCCCAGATTGGCGCTCTCCCGCGCCGCGCGGTAGGCCTCAGCCAGCCTGCCGGCCGCTTCCTTGCTGTCCCCGGTGAGCCTGGCGAGGACCGAGCCTTGTCCCCATGCGAGATGGCGGGCGTCCTCGCCGGCCAATCGCACCAGGCCGAAGAGGCCCCGGTCTCGATTGGACAGCGTTCGCGGCTCATCGATGCGGTCGCACACCAGTTCCCAGACAGGCTCCATCGTGGCATCGACCGTGAGGCGCACCGTCAGGACGGGCTCGTCATCGTCCTCAGGCTCGTCACGAAGCTCTCCGGCTGACGTCCAGCCCCGGATGTAGAGACCAAGGCGCTCATCGGACTTTACGGCTTTGGAGAGCTCGCCTGCCGTCACCTCGATCACGATGGGCTTGGCGGTGTCGCAGTACAGGAAGTCCGGCTCCGTGAAGGAGAACCAACGGGGTGAGAGCGCGGCTTCGACAGCGTCGAGGAGCGAGGACTTGCCCGAGTCTCCCGCGCCAATCAGGCAGCAGAACGGCGAGCCTGGCTTCCAGTCGAGAGTGGCGATGCCTCGAAAGTTCTGGATCCTGAGCTGTCTGATCTGCATGTGCTCCCTTTCGCCTCCGGGGTGCTGACTCTTGTATTGCAGCCTGAAGATGGTATGTCACTGGCCCCGTCCTGTTCGCGACCGACGTGAAGCACACGGTGCACCAGAATGTCGGAGGGCGCGGGTCCAATGCGCCAGGGAGATGGAGATGGCCAGCGTGTACCCCCTCCGTTTTGGAGAGCAGGGCAAGTACGAGCTAACCGAGGCGGCGCTCAAACACATATTCGTTGGTGAGACGGCTGTCCGTCCGGTCAATGCGCTCGGCGAGCGAACGCCCGAAGTGGTCTTGTCTGGGGGGCTTCACACATGGACCGGTTGGGAGCAACTGCTCAAGGAACATGCGGGCGTCGTGCACCTGCTCGAGTACGACGTCGATCGTCACGTCGATTGGTTCTATGGGCGGGAGCTTCAGAACGGTGTCATCACGCTGAAGATTCCCCGGAAGATGTTCACGGGCGACGCGGCTGCCATCACCAAGATGCCGGACGTCAACTACAAGTCAGGCTATCTATGGAAGACGCTGTACCCGTTGGGCTACTCGGAGGACGACGTCATAAAGACTCTCGCCGAAGCTTTTGAGAACCTAGATCGGGAAGACTCCACGCATCCGACGGCGGCGCAACCGGCCGGCGTACTGTACGGATACGCACTGCTCGATGAGCCACTCAAGTCCATGAAGCTGCGCATCCAGGTGCGAGGCAATCAGATTCAGTCGGCCTTCCCTGCATGGGAGCAGCCGGCGACCGGCAACAACGGCAAGCCTTATTCGCACTCGGACTCGATCAATTTCGCCATTGCGCGATCTACCGTGCACCATGAACGCTACGCACGTGCCTGGGGCAGTGTGTTCCCCTCAGATCGTTTCAGTGCTGATGAGCTGTTGAATCTCACTCCGGCGTTTATCTTGCGCAGGACCAGGCGCGATCCAATTGTTCGCATCGCCAAATGGCGCGAAGAGCGCGAGACGGAATTGATGGCACTTGCGCCGTCGCTGCAACCCGACGAGCTAAAGCGAGTAGTGGCCTACTTGAGCAACTTCGTCTGCAGCAAGGATCCTTTCGGTGTGCAGTCGAACCTGTATCTCCACTACGCCGATGAGATCCGGCGCATCGATCCGTTCTTCAACGCGGCCCAGTTGACCGAGAACGTCGCCGAGTGCATTCAGGTGCTGACTCACTACGACTTGGGGCACGGAACCCGGCTGGCAATGGATGCCATGGTGAGGTTTCTAAGGATGGCCATCGTGCACACCGGTGGGCTCAACACGCTGATGTTCAAGAGGGTTCTTGGCGAGTTCGTGGAAGCCGCTGCAGGGCAGCACGACAAGGACTCGCTTCGAGAGTTCTTTGCCGCGCTTGTAGCTTCGCCCTGCCGAGCCTCGCTGTACACGGAGTTCGATCTCAACCCATTCGTGAAGAAGAACGACGAGATGGGATGGTCGGTGATCGGTGTCTCGGAGGTCGACATGGAGTTGACGCCAGACCACCTCTTTGAGTTCATTGCATTCAATCTGGGTGAGAACTACTTGCGCTTCTCGAAGGATCAACGTTTAGCGATCGCCAAGGGACTGCACTCGAGACATGACCAGATTGAGTTGGTGGCCGACGCGATGTCCTTTCTGTCAAGCCTCGACTTTCAGTTCTTCATGCCCGCGCGGCTGGAGCCAGCGCATATCGCGGAGAAGTCGCCGCCGGCCGAACACGATCTGGTCGCAGTCGCAACGGACTACGGTCGAATGTTGGTCATGTACAGGCAGCGCGTGGTGGGCGAGGACCCTGCAGCCTACGCGGCCGAGGTCGACTACGAGCAGTCCGGAACCCCGGAGTTCTTCAACATCCTCCGCCAGAAGCACAAACGCAGCTTCGTACTGGCGATGCACGAGAACATGCTGAAGGAACTGATCGACTACGCGGGTAGCGTGGGCTATGCGAAGCTGAAGGCGAAGTTGGAGACCACGCTTGAGCGGCTCCCGAGAGAGGTCATCCCGCTCCCGAAGGCCCTTCCCGCCTATCTCGTGCAGGGGCGTGCTCAGTCCGCCCCGTTCGCGGGCGACACCGCTGCGTTGGTTCGATCCATCGTGGGCGATGGAGGAGACGACGCGTCGGCGATCGAATGACTGGAGCGGATCGGCTTCAACTAAGCGGTGGGAGCTCAACGAAAGTCCCGCGACTCAGTCTCGCGCCGGCCCAGCATTGCGGGCATGTCCACCAGCCGGCCTGCGACGATGCTCGTCGCATCGCCTTCGCGCTGCCAGCGCACGGCTGCCTCAGTCAGGACAAAAGTGAGGGAAGGGCGGCTTTCGCGAGACGTGCTTCAGACTGAAGTCGGATGCCAGCCACGTGCTGACAATCTCAACGACCTCCGCCGAGCTAAGGGCGACATCGAAGTGAAGGGCTGCAGAGCAACGCGTGATCAGGACCTGTCCTCAGACCGCATGTCGCCAAGAGCGCGCGGGCTGATCACAAAGTGCGCATTGCGCAAGCTGGCCAACTCGCTGCTCGAAGTCGACGCCATGCGCGAGGTGCTGAGCCGAAATTAGTGGCCATGGCGGCACGGCGCGAGGTGGTGCACGAGCTCACGGCCTTGGGCCTGAGTGAGCGTACGGCGTTCAGGCTGGTAGGTCTGAGCGCCAGCGTGCTGCGCTACCGACCGCGCGCGGACGGCAACTGGGTCCTGCGCGGACGCCTTAGAGAACTCGCCGGCCAGCACCGCCGCCACGGCTACCGCATGCTGCACAATCGCCTGACCCACGAGGGCTGGGCCATCCACGTCAAGCGAACCTATCGCCTGTTCCGACAGAAGGCGTCGTGAACACACACAACTTCCTTACCGCCTGTCGCTCGACCGATCAAGATCTAGATTGATCCACTTGATGTCGCAGCAAGGTCGTAATGTCGTACATGTGGTTCGACTCGGATCAGTATTTGGCCCAGTGACTCGGGAATCACAGCTTTGCTGTACTCCGGGCCGGCGAATGCAATGACCTCGGCCATGGAGGCGAAGCAGGTCACTGTGACGAACTCCGTCTCATCTGTTCCGTCGTGGCGAAGCAACTGCATGTTGAGCAAGCCCGGTGTGCGACCGAGGACAGGCAGATGCGTGCGGACACGATCCACGAATTCGTCAGCGCTTTGCTTCGATGTCCATCCACGCCAAAGACGCACAACCACTAGGCGGCCTCCCGCGTCGACTTACTGCTCGCTGGCGCCAGCGCTGTGAAGTGACGACGAGCACTGCTTGAGATGTCCTCCGCCGATCGCAACCTAAGGTCCGCCACTCGAACGGGTCGACGGGACTTGCGCGCATGGACTGCAGCCAATGCGATATCGGCGAAATCGTCGGCGATCTGCTCGATCGTCTTGTGGCCTTTGGGCGAGTACCACCTGCTGACGCCATTGCACATCTCAAGAAGTGCAAGGCGAGATGTGCGCACATCGCCGACAGTGAACAGCCCAGCCCTTACGCCCTCCTTCAAGATCTTGTCGAATAGGCTCTCGTAGCGATCTCGCAACTTGACTACGCGCGCGCGGAAATCGCCCGTCAGCGACCGGAGCTCAGTGTCAACGACTGTCGACTCCAACTGAAACACGGCGGAGCAAATGACATGTGCCCGAACGTAGTTGCTGAGTCGTTCGATCGGTCCTGCGCCATCCTCTACCGCCTCGATCGTCGTTTCGAACCAAGCACTCAACGCGTGCTCCATGATCGCGACGAGCAAGTCCTCCTTGGTGCCCATGTAGTGATAGAGAGCCGCCGAGGAGACGCCAGCGCCTTCCGCAATCTCGCGGATCCCTGTCGCCTGGAATCCTTTCGATGCAAACAGCCGCAGGGCGCTCTGATTCACGCGGTCGCCAGCATTGCTCGGTACCGTTAGGTTCATAGTCTCAGTGATTACTCTGGCACGATCGCTGCAGCGTCGGCATCAAACTCCAAGTACGCCGACTGTCCGGCTTCCAGCGTCTGTAGATGACTAGAACACACACCGAACACCGACCAATTCCCCTGAACAGTCACTCTGATTCGTTGGGTCGATCCGAGGTAAGTTGTGTCAGTGACCACACCTGCGAAGCTATTCGTCTCCTGCGTACTCTCAGGACTGATTCGGCACCGCTCGGGGCGCACGATGAACTGTGCGGGAGCGCCCGCAGGCATTGAAGTGTAATTGCGGGCCTGTGCCCGCCCGATCTCCCCCAGGTCGGCCAGCACGGTTCCCTCATCCACCGCGGACCAGCGCTGAACGGAGCAGGAGTTCACATCGCCAAGAAATGCCGCGATCCAATGATTTGCTGGGCGTTCATAGACTTGCCGTGGTGGCCCTAATTCAGCGATCCCGCCATCCCTGACAACAGCAATGCGATCTGACAGATGCATCGCCTCTTCTTGGTCATGCGTCACATACAAGGTGGGCACCTTGGTCGCACGTTGGATACGGCGAACTTCATCTTGCAGCGTCTGCCGTAGTCGACGATCAAGCGCCCCGAGCGGTTCATCCATGAGCAGGACGGCTGGCTCGAACACCAGCGCCCGCGCAAGAGCCACTCGCTGCGCCTGACCGCCAGAGATCTGGGACGGATAACGGTCTGCTTCCTTGGTCAACGCGACCAGATCGAGGAAGTGACACACGCGCTCGTCGATCTCCTTTGCGGGCCGTTTACGGACTCGCAGCGGGAAGGCGACGTTCTCTGCAACCGTCTTGTTGGGAAACAGCGTGTACCGCTGAAATACCATTCCGATCCCGCGCTCATGCGTCGGCAGGTCGGTGACGTCCTTGCCGTGAAAGAGGATTCGGCCTTCGTCCGGATCGACAATTCCTGCCGCTAGGCCAAGCAACGTGGTCTTGCCGGAACCGCTTGGCCCAAGAAGAGTAAGCAACTCACCCTGCTCAACACGAAAACTGGTTGGTCGAAGCGCCTGAACGCTTCCGTACGACTTGCTCACATCGATCATCTCCAGCGCCGCCGTCCCCGCCGCATTCGAATGGGACGAGCGGTTCTTTGGGGGAGCCGTGATCACGGACGCGCTCATGCAATTCGGACCATGAGAACTGATTCCCCCTTGCAGGCGAGCAGTAGGTCGTTCAGTTGCTGTCGAAATTCAGGACCAGAGCCGACAGTCTCCTCGCGCACTTGCCCAGTCGCGTCCGGCGACTCCAACGCTGCCGACCAGAGATCGTCGTCGGGCCAGTTCACGCCCACCAACCTCGACTCCTTGAGAATGATGTTCTGGTAGTACGCCGGAATGCTGATGGCGTCGTCGGCGATCACACCGGATACGACGATCGTGCCCAGGTGCCCGATCCGATCAAAGGCTGCTGACACATCTTTCGCAGACGGGGACTCGCAGACAACGATGTCCGGCGCACCGTTCTCAGGTGCATAGACAGACGCCGAGCGCGCGACCTTCGCTCCGAATGCCTCGCACAAAGCCTGCAGAGACCCTTCAGTGCCTCCAATTACCTCAATGCGCGCCTCCGCCATACGGCCGGCCTTGCGTGCGATCGTGCTGGCGATAGCCGCCCTGTAAACACTTTGCAGTCGGTCGATGGGATAGTCAGCAGGAACGGGAAGGCCATCTCTTGCACTGATGCTGACCCGGCAAGAGGCGGCGACGTCTCGCGTGTGCTCGGCGCCTTGCCAGCGGAAGGCAACCAGCTCGTCACGGTCCTCAAGTGCGCCAACCGCCAGTTCGATCGGGATCGAAGCATCTGCGCCGCTTGTACTGAGGAGTTCGCCCCGAGATGCGTCGAGAAAAATTGCCCTGACACGTACCCCGATGTCTGTTCCTCTGCTGCTCATCCCCTTCGCTCCGTCAAGGTCAGGTCGATAAACAGATCATCGCTTGGGGGCCAGTCGCGCGCAGCCTCCAGCAATGCGCGCGGTGCGTCGAACAGAGACAAGAGACGCGGGCGGCGAATGTCCCAGTCTTCACTGCCTTCCGACATCAGTTTGATGGCGTCGACAAACGACTCTGGATTCTTGCTATCGCTCCCGATCAGTTCAAGTTGCTTGCGCACGACCCGCTGCGCAAAGTTCGTTAGGCGGACGTTCAAGCCGGCCGGCGTACCGAGCAGCGCCACCCTTCCGCCTGGCCTTGCCAGGTCACAGCAGTCGGCAAGTGAATCCTCGACTGAGTTGGCATGGACAACGACATCCAGTCCATATCCAGCCTTCTGTCCATCAGACACGCCCGCCAGATCGACTGCCGCCTCTGCGCCTGCAGCCAACGACAACTGCCTGGATGCGTGCGATGGATCAACGGCGACCACTTTCGCTCCCCACCGGCGCGCGACGCGAATGATCTGCCGCCCGTGTCGCCCTGCACCAACCACACCCACTCGCTCACCAGGCATCAGGCGAACACGACGCAGACAGTGAATCGCTGTTGCCACCTCCGATACGACACAACCTATCGTCGGTTTCATCGACGCCGGCATCGGGAAGACGCGACGGGCCGGTACAACGGCGCGTGTCCGGGCGAAACCTGGGCACCCGACATCGATGCCGGCGAGACGAAGCGCATCGCAGTGGTTATGTAGGTTCTTTACGCAGTACCGGCACTGGCCACACGACGCGAGCCCAGAAAGGACGACTCGTGCACCGGCACTCACGGCAGCGCTTGTGCTCTGCACGACCCGCCCGACCCCTGTGAAGCCGAAGATGAAGGGGTCGGCAGGATCGATCGTCTGGCCAAAGTGCTTGAAGCGGTCTCCTCGGGCAGCCCGCACCTCGGCGATCGAGATAGGGACTAGTTCAACAGCCACCAAGACCTGCTCCGACTCGAGCTTCCCTGGCGGTGGCAACTCAAGGACTTCAGGCTGCCCGACCAGCCGCATGCCTAGCGCCAGGACCTGCGCTGTGGAGCTGCGCGGGCCCTCCCTATCGAACACGTCGGCGGTCACCCCCTCGTCTCTCAGCTTCTGCTTTTCTACCCGCTCGCTTGGCGTCAGCGGCAATCGGCTCATCACCCGCAGATAGCGAGGCACCATGAAGCTGGCCATTCTCTGCCCGCACCAATCCAGCAATTCCTTAGGATCAATGCTCTGCCCATCCTTAGGCTCGACGGCAAGAAGAAGGTCTTCTTCGCCAAGCTCTGCCGGCACGCCGATCACCGCGCAGTTGGCGACTGCCGGGTGATCGAAAAGCACGCCCTCGACTTCGAAGGCGCTGATGTTCTCGCCGCGCCGCCGGATGAAGTGTTTGCGCCGATCGACGTAGTAGTAGTAGCCGTCCTCATCGCGCCGGCAGATGTCTCCCGTCCTGAACCATGGCCCCTTGAACGCCGCTGCGGTGAGGTCATCCCGCTGCCAATAGCGGCTGAACATGGCTCGGCGATCAAGCGCCCGTAGCCAGAGTTCGCCTCGTGCACCGGCGTCGACATCGTGGCCCGAGTCGTCGACCAGACGAGCCTCCACGCAGTCGGCGACCTTGCCGATCGAGCCCACACGGAGCTCGCACTGGCGCTGATAGATTGGCAGGCAGCACTCGGTCAAGCCATAACACTCGAGAAGCGGCATGCCGAAGCGTTCAGCGAAAGCCTTCATTTCGTCGGGACGCGCGGCACCCCCGACCCCGGCGCGCAATCGACAGGCTGGTCCAGGCCCCTCGGGTCTGCGCAGCATGATCGCGATCATGGCGCCGACGTAGTCGAACAAGGTCGCCCCAGTTGCTTCGGCTTGCTGCCAGAAGCTGGATGCAGAAAAGCGAGTGTCGAAGGCGAGCCTGACGCCACCGACAACCGCACCCGCGAAGGCCCACCAGGCATTCAGGTGCGAGAACGGGCCGGACGAGTACACCGAGTCCTGCGGGACCATGTCCACGGCACGGCAAAAGTCCCTGCCAGCCAAAGCCATGTAACCATGCGATAGAACGCACCCCTTGGACACTCCTGTGGTGCCGGAGCTGTACATGATGAGCGCCGGCGCGTCGGGGTCGATGGTGCGGGGCGGTAGCGATGACGGCGAGCGAGGCCGATTGGCAATCGACTCGACGCGCAAGGCCTCGCAAGTTGCGACATCTCTCACGCTTTCCAAGGCGGCTTCACCAGCCTCGTCGACCAGCACGAGCGCGGGCGCAGCGTTCTGCAACAGCGCGCTGAGGATGGCGCCGCGCTGCTCATGCGCGATGGGAACCACGATGGCACCGAGTCGCCAAGCAGCGAAGGCTGCGGCGAAGAACTCAAATCGGTTCATACAGACGATCGCGAGCCGATCCCCACTGCGGACACCGCGCCCTGCGATGTCCGCCGCCCATTCGCTCACCATGGTCTCGAAGGCGGCGTAGCTCAATGACAACCTGGAGCGGTCGACGAGAAACGCGTCGTCCGGTCTGTCGGCGAACGTCTTCGCCAGGGCATCAGGAAGGCTGGACG